>Ga0209253_10000119_pt1 | contig 56325 bp, 48 predicted proteins | sample FrelakmetBRP12BR_FD_187145 | JGI IMG/M metagenome (GOLD analysis project Ga0209253, IMG submission 187145) | Freshwater lake sediment microbial communities from the University of Notre Dame, USA, for methane emissions studies - BRP12 BR (SPAdes)... | ecosystem: Environmental > Aquatic >...
CGCCCTCGGCGACGAACTTGCGCACGATGCCTTCGCCGAAACCCGAACCGCCGCCGGTGACGATGGTTCGCTTGCCGTTCAGTTGCATGGGTTCTCCGTCCTCGATGTCTAGTCGTGCTTGATCGCGATGGTCTTCAGCGTCGAGAAGCCGTACAGCGCCTCGAACCCCTTCTCGCGCCCGTGGCCCGAGTGCTTGACGCCGCCGAACGGCAACTCGATGCCGCCGCCGGCGCCGTAGTTGTTGATGAACACCTGTCCGCACTGCAGCTTTCGCGCGACGCGCAGCGCCCGGCTGCCGTCGCGCGTCCAGACCCCGGCGACCAGCCCATAGGCTGTGCCGTTGGCCTGCGCCACCGCGTCGGTCTCGCCGTCGAAGGCCATCACCACCTGTACCGGGCCGAAGATCTCTTCCTGCGCCAGGCGATGGTCGTCGCGTACCGGCGCCAGCAGGGTGGGGGCCACGTAACATCCGGCCGGCGGCAGGCTGGCCGGCAGCTCGGCCTGCCCCGCCACGCGCAGTCCGGTGTCGCGTGCGATCGCCAGGTAGTTCAGCACCTGGTCGCGCTGGCGCGCCGAGATCAGCGGGCCGACATCGGGATCCTGGATCGCCGGGCCCACGCTCAGTCGCCGGTAGCGCTCGGCCATCTGCCTGACTACGTTGTCGAAGATGCTCTGCTCGACCAGGATGCGCGAGGCGGCCGAGCAGGTCTGGCCGGCGTTCTGGATACCGGAGTTGACGAGGAACGGCAGCGCGGCGTCCAGATCGGCATCGGCAAACACGATCTGCGGGCTCTTGCCGCCGAGCTCGAGCGTCACCGGCACCGCGTTCTTGGCGGCCGCGGCCTGGATCAATACGCCCACCGCGACCGAGCCGGTGAAAGAGATATGGTGCACGCCGCGATGTCGGGCCAGCGCCGCGCCCGCCTCCTCGCCGAGGCCCGGCACCACGTTGAGCGCACCCGCCGGCAGGCCGCAGTCTTGCGCGATGCGCGCAAAAGCCAGCGCCGTGAGGCAGGCCTCCTCGGCCGGCTTGAGCACGCAGGCATTGCCCATCGCGAGTGCCGCGCCGACCGAACGGCCGATGATCTGCATCGGGTAGTTCCACGGCACGATGTGGCCGGTCACGCCATGCGGCTCGCGCAGCGTCAGCGCCGTGTAGCCGTTGGCGAACGGAATCGTCTCGCCCATCACCTTGTCGGCTGCGCCGCCGTAGAACTCGAGATAGCGCGCCAGCGCCAGCGCATCGGCCATGCCCTGCTTGACCGGCTTGCCGACGTCCAGCGCCTCCATGCGCGCCAGCACCTCGGCGAGCTCGGTGACGCGTGCGCTCATGCGCAGCAGGATGCGGCCGCGTTCGGCCGCGCTGAGCCGCCCCCAGGGCCCGTCGATGGCCGCCTGTGCGGCATGCACCGCGGCGTCAATCTCGGCCGGGCTGCCGCGCGCGATTTGCGCCAGCTCGGAGCCGTCCGAGGGATTGAGCAGCGGCAGCGTGCGGCCGAAGGCGCAGGGCTGCCACTGACCTGCAATGAACACCGAGCGGGTATCGAAGTCGATCGTTTGCATACCAAGTCCACGCGGCGCAGCGGCGCGCCGCCCCTTGCTTTGTTTGCGGCATGATAGACCGCATGGTCCAGCTCCGGCGCCCTGCCGCTCTGCACAGTCGATGAGCGTCTTCCTGCTCAAGCGGGCGGCCGCCTTCCTGGCCACGCTGGTGATCGCCTCGATGCTGGTGTTCGCCGTGCTCGACCTGTTGCCGGGCAATGTGGCCCAGGTAATCCTCGGCGACACGGCCACGCCGGAGTCGATCGCCGCGCTCGAGAGCAAGCTCGGCCTGGACCGGCCTGCCCTGACCCGCTACACCGACTGGCTCGGTGGCTTGCTGCAAGGGCGCACGGTCAACAGCTTCTCCTACGACACGCCGACCGCCACATTGATCGCCGAGCGGCTGCAGGTGACGCTGCCGCTGGCGCTGATGGCGATGGTGCTGACGGTGCTGATCGGCATCACGCTCGGCATCTTTGCGGCCGCGCACCAGAACCGCGTGGGCGACGTCGGCGTCATGGCCTTCAGCCAGCTCGGCATCGCGGTGCCGAGCTTCTGGTTCGCGATCCTGCTGATCCTGCTGTTCGCGGTCAAGCTGCAATGGGTCGGCGCCGGCGGATTCCCCGGCTGGAGTGAGGACGATGGCGGCGGTCTGTGGGAGGGTACGGTTGCGTTGATCCTGCCGGCGGTGTCGCTGGCGGCCGTGCAGGCGGCGGTGTTGTCGCGCTGGACGCGCTCGGCGGTGCTCGAGACGCTGCGCGAGGACTACGTGCGCACTGCGCGCGCCAAGGGGCTGTCACGGCGCGCCGTGCTGTGGAAGCATGTGCTGCGCAACGCGATGATCCCGGTGCTGACGATCCTCGGCCTTCAGTTCGCGTTCCTGATCAGCGGCACGGTGGTGGTGGAGAACGTCTTCGTGTTGCCGGGTATCGGCCGGCTCGTGTTCCAGGCGGTCGCCAACCGCGACCTGGTGGTGGTGCGCGATGTCGTGCTGCTGCTGGTGGCGATGGTGGTCGTCGTCAACTTCGCGGTCGACGTGTTGTACGCGGTGGTCGATCCACGCCTGAAGGCGAGCGACGCATGATCATTGCGGCCGGCGGCGCGATCCCGGCGGCTGGTTTCTCCCGGCGCGCGTGGCGCCACCCGAGCTTTGCCATTGGCAGCCTGTTGTCGCTGTGCCTGCTGTTGGCGGCTGCGGTGTCACTGGTTTGGTCGCCCTATCCGCCGGCCGAGATCGACATACCGAATAAACTGCAGTCGCCGAGCGTTGCGCATTGGTTCGGCACCGACAGCCTCGGGCGTGACATCGCCTCGCAGCTGCTGGTGGGCGCGCAGGCGTCGATCACCGTCGGCGTGTTCGCCGTTCTGATCGGCTTCAGCCTCGGAACGGGGCTCGGCCTGCTGGCCTCGGCGCGGCGCGGATGGGTCGAGGAAGGCGTGATGCGCCTGTCTGACTTCACGTTCGCGTTCCCGGCGCTGTTGTCGGCGATCCTGCTCGGCGCGATCTACGGTCCGGGCTTGACGACGGGCATCGTCGCGATCGGCGTCTTCAACATCCCGGTGTTCGCGCGCGTGACGCGCGGCGCGGCCAACGCGATCTGGGCCCGCGAGTATGTGCTCGCTGCGCGGGCCGCCGGCAAAGGGCGCTGGCGCATCACGGTCGACCACGTGGTGCCCAACATCGCGAGCGCGCTGATCGTGCAGGCGACCAATCAGTTCGCCACGGCCATCATCGCCGAGGCGGCGCTGTCGTATCTGGGCCTGGGCACCCAGCCGCCGATGCCGAGCTGGGGCCGCATGCTCAACGAGGCGCAGACCCAGCTGTTCCAGGCGCCGATGCTGGCGGTCTACCCGGGCGTGGCGATCGCTCTCGCGGTGCTGGGTCTGAACCTGATGGGCGACGGGTTGCGCGACCTGCTCGACCCCAAACTCGCGCGCAAGAGGTGACATGAAGATCGATTTCGTCTCCGATGTGGCCTGCCCATGGTGTGCGGTCGGGCTCAACGCGCTGGAGCGCGCACTCGAGCGCATCGGGCCCGGGCTGCCGGTCGAGTTGCGCTTCCAGCCCTTCGAGCTCAACCCCACGATGCCGGCCGAGGGCGCCGACACGGTGGACTACCTCTCGAAGAAATACGGCATCACGCCCGAACAGATCGCGCGCAACCAGGCCGCGATCCGCGAACGCGGCGCTGCGGTGGGCTTTCGGTTCGGCGCAAGGCCGCGGGTATGGAACACGTTCGATGCGCATCGCCTGTTGCACTGGGCCGGCTTGCAGGGCAGGCAGCGCGAACTCAAGCACGCGCTGCTGAAGGCCTATCACGGCGACGGGCGAAATCCGGGTGCGCCCGATGTGCTGCTCGAGCTCGCCGCCGGGGTTGGGCTGGATGTCGATGCGGCGCGTGCGGTGCTCGCCGACGGCACCTACGCCGACGAGGTGCGCGCAGCCGAGCGGCACTGGCAGCAGGCCGGCATCCACTCGGTGCCGTCGGTCATCATCGACGATCGGCATCTGATCCAGGGCGGCCAGCCGCCGGAGATCTTCGAGCAGGCACTGCGGCAGATTGCCGCTGAGAACTGACGTCTACGCCACCGATGTCCCTGCTTCAAGTCACCGACCTGCGCGTCACGCTGCAAACTGCGCGTGGCCCGGCGGACGCATTGCGCGGCGTGTCGTTCGCGCTCGACCGCGGCGAAACCGTCGGCCTGATCGGCGAGTCGGGCTGCGGCAAGTCGATCACTGCGCTGGCGCTGATGGGTCTGTTGCCCGAGGGTGCCCGCGTCGCCGGATCGATCCGCTTCGACGCGAGCGAGCTGACGACGTTGCCAGAGTCCGAGCTGTGCGCACTGCGCGGGCGGCGTATCGGCATGGTGTTCCAGGAACCGATGACGGCACTCAATCCGCTGCACACCATCGGCAGGCAGATCGCCGAGCCGCTGCGGCTGCATTTGGGGCTGTCGGCGGGCGAGGCGCGCCAGCGCGCGCTGCAGTTGCTCGAGCGCGTACGCGTGCCCGAAGCGGCGCGCCGGCTCGATGCCTATCCGCACCAGCTGTCCGGCGGCCAGCGCCAGCGCGTGGTGGTGGCGATCGCGCTGGCCTGCGGGCCCGATCTGCTGATCGCCGACGAGCCGACCACGGCGCTCGACGTGACGGTGCAGCGCGAAGTGCTCGACCTGATCACCGAACTGGTCGACGAACAGGGCATGGGGCTGCTGCTGATCAGCCACAACCTGGGGGTGATGGCGCGTACCGTGCGCCGACTGATGGTGATGTACGGCGGCAGCGTGGTCGAGGCCGGCAGCACCGAGTCGGTGTTTCGGCGCCTGGCGCATCCCTACACCAGGGCGCTGTTCGCGTCGCGCCCGCGGCTGGGGTTGGCGCGCGGCACGCGGCTGGCCACGATTCCCGGTCGCGTCCCCGAGCTGGCCGACCTGCCCGACGGCTGCCCGTTCGCCGAGCGCTGCGAGCGTGTCGTCGATGAGTGCCGGCGCGTCATGCCGAATGAAGCGGCGGTCGCGTCCGCGCACCAGGTACGCTGCGTTCGCCCGCATCTGGAGGCCGCCCATGCCTGAAGTGGCGCGGCCGCTGCTCGTCGCGGACGGCCTCAGCCGTCACTACCGGCTGCCGCGCGAAAGGCTGTTCAGCCCGGCGCCGCAGGTGCGTGCGCTCAGCGATGTCCACTTCACGCTGCAGGCGGGCAAGAGCCTGGGCATCGTCGGCGAATCGGGTTCGGGCAAGAGCACCTTGGCGCGTCTGGTGATGGCGCTCGAGGTGCCCGACGCCGGACGCATCGTCTTCGATGGCCAGGATCTCGGCACGCTCGACCGGGCCGGGCTGCGGCAAGCGCGTGCGGGATTCCAGATGGTGTTTCAGGATCCCTATGGTTCGCTCGACCCGCGCCGCAAGGTCTGGCAGACGGTGGCCGAGCCGCTGGCGATGCTGCAAGGCGCGTCGCGCGCCGCGCAGCGCGAAGGCGCCGCCGGCGCACTCGACGCGGTCGGCCTGCGCGCGGCCGACCTGGACAAGTATCCGCACGAATTCTCCGGCGGCCAGCGCCAGCGCATCGCGATCGCCCGCGCGCTGATCACCCGCCCGCGGCTGATCGTTGCCGACGAGCCGGTGAGCGCGCTCGACGTGTCGGTGCAGGCCCAGGTGCTGAACCTGATGCAGGACCTGCAGGACCGGTTCGGCGTCACCTATCTGTTCATCAGCCATGACCTCGGCGTGGTCGACCTGGTCTGCGACGAGGTCATCGTGCTGTACCAGGGCCGCATCGTCGAACACGGCGATCCGGACACGCTGTTTCGCGCGGCGGCGCATCCTTACACACGCGCGCTGCTAGAGGCCGTGCCGCGGCTCGAACCCGGCGCGCAGGTGCCGCCGGCACCGTTGCCGGCGCCGATCGACGCGCCTGGGGGATGTCCCTTTGCGCCGCGCTGCGCGTTCAGGCAGGATCGCTGCATGCGCGAGGCGCCGGCTTTGCGAGCGCTGACGCGCGAACATCGCGTCGCGTGTCACGAAGCCGAGACGATCCTGGCCCGTCCCGCCGGGGCATGAGACCCGGTCTTGCCACCACGCACTGGAGATTCAGATGACGTTCCGCCGCCGCACCCTCGTCACACTGGCCGCCTGCTCGCTGCTGTCGATCGCCTGGACGGCGCCCGCTGCGCTGGCCCAAGGCAAGAAGGACAGCGTCACCATCGCGATGGTGCTCGAGCCGACGGGGCTGGATCCGACCACCGCGCCGGCCGCGGCGATCGGCGAGATCGTCCACTACAACATCCTCGAGGGTCTGACCAAGATCAATGTCGACGGCTCGGTCACGCCGCTGCTGGCCGAGAGCTGGGCGATGGATCCCGACGGCAAGAGCTACACCTTCAAGCTGCGCAAGGGCGTCAAGTTCCACGATGGTGAGGCGCTCGACTCGGCCGCGGTGAAGTTCAGCTTCGAGCGGGCCAAGGACGAGAAGAGCACCAACAAGGCCAAGGGCGCGGTGTTCAACAACATCAGCGCGATCAGCGCGCCCGACCCGCACACGGTGATCCTCACGCTCAACAACGCCGACGGCAACTTCCTGTTCCGCATGGGCGAGAACACCGCCGTGATCCTGCATCCGAAGAGTGCCGACGGCGCCGCCACCAAGCCGGTCGGCACCGGGCCCTATCGCCTGGACGATTGGAAGAAGGGCAATTCGGTCACGCTGGCCAAGTGGGACGGCTTTCGCGATGCCAAGTCGGTGAAGCTGAAGAAGGTGACCTTCCGCTTCATCAACGATCCGGCCGCGCGCGTGGCCGCGCTGCTGGCCGGCGACATAGACGGCGTGCCGCGGCTCGACGCACCGCAGGCGGTCAAGCAATTGCAGGCCGACAAACGATTCGTGGTCGGCATCGGCGCCACTGCCGGCAAGGGGATCATGACGATCAACAACAAGAAGAAGCCTTTCGACGACGTGCGCGTGCGCCGTGCGCTGATGCACGCGATCGACCGCAAGGCTTTCATCGACGGCGTGCTCGAAGGGCTGGGCAAACCGATCGGCAGCCACTTCGCGCCCACCGATGCGGGATATGTCGACCTCACGGGCGTCTACCCCTACGACCCCGAGAAGGCCAAGGCGCTGCTCAAGGAGGCGGGCGTGGCCACGCCGCTCAACGTGACGCTGACGTTGCCGCCGCCGCAATACGCGCGTAAGGGCGGCGAAGTGGTGGCCGCGATGCTGGCCAAGGTGGGCGTGGTGGCCAAGATCGAGAGCGTCGAGTGGGCGCAATGGCTGGGCGGCACGTTCAAGGGCAACTTCGACCTCACGATCATCAACCACGTCGAGCCGCTGGACTACATGCAATACGCCAACACGGGCTACTACTGGGGCTACGACAGCAAGGCGTTCCGCGACCTGGCGGCCAGGCACGCGGCCACCGGCGATCCGAAGGAGCGCACCAAGCTGTTCGGCGATCTGCAGAAGATGCTCACCGCCGACGCGGTCAATGCTTTTATCTTCAATCCGTCGCAGGTGGCGGTGAGCAAGAAGGGCCTGAAGGGCCTGTGGTCGAGTTCGCCGATCTTCGCCAACGACATGGCGGCGGTGTCCTGGCAGTGACGCGGTGCCGGCATGACGGCCTTGCGTGACCTGAGCGCCGCCGAGCTGGCGACGCTGTATGCAGGGCGCGAAGCCTCGCCGGTCGAGGTGGTGTGCGATGTCATCGCACACATCGCGCGCTGCGAACCGAAGCTCCATGCCCTGTATGCCTACGATCCGGAACGCGCGCTGGCCGACGCCCGCGCCAGCGAGGCGCGCTGGCACGCGGGCAGGCCGCTGTCGGCGATCGACGGCGTGCCCGGCACGCTGAAGGAGAACATCGCCACCCGCGGCACGCCGGTTCCCGTGGGTACCGCGGCGTCGGACCACGCGCCGGCCGCCGAAGACGCGCCACCCGCCGCGCGCTGGCGCGAGGCGGGCCTGGTGCTGCTGGCCAAGACCACGATGCCCGACTACGGCATGCTGTCGTCGGGGCTGTCGACGTTCCATCCCTTGACCCGCAACCCCTGGGATCTGTCCAAGAACCCGGGCGGCTCGAGCGCCGGTGCCGGAGCCGCCGCGGCGGCGGGCTACGGCCCGCTGCATGTCGGCACCGACATCGGCGGATCGATCCGGCTGCCGGCGGGCTGGTGCGGCGTGTTCGGCCTCAAGCCCAGCCTGGGACGCATACCGATCAAGCCGCCGTACGCCGGGCGCGTCGCCGGGCCGATGACCCGCACCGTGCGCGACGCGGCGCTGCTGATGGAAGTGTTGTCGCGCCCAGACTGGCGTGACGCGACGAGCTTGCCCTACCAGAACATCGAGTGGACGGCGCTGGAGCGCGACGTCAAGGGCCTGAGGCTCGGGCTGCAGCTCGACGCCGGCTGGGGCCTGGATGTCGAGCCACAGACGCGCGCTTCCGTGCAGTCAGCGGCACGCGCCTTCGAGGCCGCCGGCGCGATCGTCGAGCCGGTCAAACCGTTCACCACGCGCGCGATGGCCGACGGCATGGACAGGTTCTGGCGCATGCGCAGCTGGCTCGACATCTCGGCGCTGCCGCGCGAGCGCCAGGAAAAGGTGCTGCCCTACATCCGTCAATGGGTGGCGAGCGGCGCACAGTTGAGCGCCGCCGAGGTGTTCAACGGCTACAGCCAGATGGCCGCGATCCGCGACGCGGCGGTGGTGGCCTGCCAGCCGTACGACTTCGTGCTCTCGCCGGTCAGCCCGGTGCCGAGCTTCGCCGCGGAATGGGCCAGCCCGGTCAACGACCCGGACAAACCGTTCGAGCACATCGCCTTCACGTTGCCGTTCAACATGAGCGAGCAGCCGGCGGCGTCGATCAACTGCGGCTACACGGCCGACGGCCTGCCGATAGGGCTGCAGATCATCGGCCACCGGCACGACGATCTGGGTGTGTTGCAGGTGGCCCGTGCATACGAGCAGCTGCGGCCCGCGCCCAGGGAATGGCCGCTGCGCTGAGCAACCACGCCGCGCACGCCGCCAGACCCAGCACCACATGCGTGGCGGCGACGCCCGGCGCGCCGAACTGCTCGACCAGCGCGCCGAAGGCGATCGTCAGCGCTGCATAGCCGATCGCGGCCCGCAGCGGCGAGGCGCCCTGGCGACTGCGCTGATTCGGCGCCCAGAGCTGCCCGGCCCAGGCCAGGCCCCACGCGGCGCCATGCGCGAAGGCCAGGCCCAGCAGGTTCAGCGGCGCATCGGCCCAGATCACCACGATAGCGCCGGCTGCCAGGCACAGCGTGCACACCGCCGACAGCGTGCGCACCGACCACCGTGCGATCGAACGGCGCCACAGCAGGGCGGGCCCGAACATCGCTGCAAAGTGCAGCAGGACCAAGGCCTGCGGCGCAATTGACTGCGTGCGACACCAGGCCACCATCAACGGCAACGCCGCCATCATCGGCAGCATCGCCAGTCCGGCCAGCAGTGCGGGCCATTGCCGTGCGTCCTGCCAGGCCCCGGCCGGCCAGGCTGGCAGCGAGCAATCGAACAGGCCCGCGCGGCATCGGCTACCCGGCGATCGTTCGCCGCTGCTGCGTTGCAAGGCCGCCAGCACGATGGCCGCGACTCCCACGAGCAGGCCCAGCCGCAGCGTCAACGCATGCAGGTCGCCCAGATCGCCCAGCACCAGGCCGGCGCACAGCGCGCCCAGGCCAGCGGCACCGATGGGTGGCCCGGGGCGAGCCGCCTGCGCCAGGCGCAGGCTGCGTACCACGCCCGAGGCCAGCGCCGTCAGGCCGGCCCAGGCGAACAAGGCCAGCAGCAACGCCAGCAGTCCACCGCCGTGCGCCGCCCACACCAGCGCCGCGGCAGCGAGCGTGGCGCACAGCACCAGCGCGATGCGGCGAATCCCGGGGTGCAGACCGTCTCGCGTCGCCACCGCGGCCACGCCGCCGAGCGCGAGCAACCACAGCGCCACCAGCGCGAATGCGCTGGCGAGACTCGGCGCCAGCACCATCGCGAAGCTGCCCAGGCCCACCCAGCCAGCGAGCAGCAGCGCCCAGGCCGCGGCGCGCGCGCAGGTCAGGCGCAGCACCATTGGGGGCTGTGCGCGCAGGGTCATGACGAAGGCTGTGGTGCGAGCGAGCGCGGCCAGGTCAACACATGCCCGGTGCTGATCGCGAATTGCTCCAGGTCTTCGGGCGTATCGATGTCGACCCGATAACGTCGGTTGTCCGTGTCGAGCCAGTGCACGCGTTCGGGGTTGGTCTGGCGCCAGCGCCGGCAGGCGGCGTCGGCTGCACCGGCCAGCCACTCGTCGCGCAACGCGGCATCGAAGATCACCGGGTTGCCCGGTTCACCGCGGCCGTCGTTGCCGCTTACCCGCGGCACCACCATGGACTTGCCTTCGTCGCGTTTCTTGAAGGCGCCAATCAGCGCGGTGATGTCCTGCTCGTTGACCAGCGGCTGGTCGGCCAGCGCGACGATCACCGCGTCGAGCCTGGGCGACAGCGCGCGCAGGCCCACGCGCACCGACGAAGCCTGTCCATCGTCCGGCGACGGGTTGTGCGCCAGCGTGATCGGGAATTGGCGCACCGCGGCCTCGACCGCTTCGGCATGATGGCCGAGCACGACGACGACCTCGTCGACTCCGGCGCCCGACAGCGCGATCAGCTGGCGCAGGATCAGCGGCACGCCGCCCAGCTCGAGCAGCGCCTTCGGGCGCCCGCCCAGACGCGAGCCGGCGCCGGCCGCCAACAGCACGGCGCCGACGCTGGTGCGGCTGTACAGGCCGTTGGCCTTGAGGTGGCAGCCCATGATCAATCCTCCCCGTCGCGCGAATCGACATTCATGCCAGTGCCTCGATCAGCTTGGGCAGCACTGCGGTGATGCTGGCCAGATCGGCCCCCGGCGCCAGCAGGTCCAGGTGCGGCATCGCCGCCTGCATGCCCTGGCAGACCGGCGCGTAGCCAGGGCGATTGCTCAGGGGGTTGAGCCAGACCAGGCGCCGCGCGCGGCGCCGCAACTGTGCCAGCGCGTCGGACAGCCGCGCCGGATCGCCGGTGTCGTAGCCGTCGCTCATGATGATGACGGCGGTGCGCGAATGCACGATCCGCGGCGCGTGTTCGCGGTTGAATTGCGCCAGGCTGTCGCCGATGCGTGTGCCGCCGGCCCAGCCCTGCGCGATCAGGTGCAGCCGCTCCTGCGCGCGCCACGGATCCGGATCGTGCAGCACCTGCGAGACCGCCGTCACCCGTGTGTGGAAGATGAAGCTGTGCACGTCGGTCAGCTCGGCGCTCAGCGCGCGCGCCAAGCGCAGGTAGAAGAAGCTGTACAGCACCATCGAGCGGCTCACGTCGATCAGCAGCACCAGGCGCGGGCGCACGCGGCGGCGGTCCTTCCAGGCCAGATGGAACGGGGTGCCGCCGCTGGCCACGCTGCGCCGGATCGTGGCCGGCAGATCGAGCCGCCGGCCATGGCGCGCACGCGCCTCGCGGCGCAGCCGGATGTGCTTGAGCTGCCGGGCGAAGCGCCGCATCAGCGCCTCGATGTCCAGCGCATGTTCGCGCTCGGCGAGCGCACGGAAATCGTTCGAGGTCAGCACCTCCTGGCGGCTGGCCGCCTGGCGCGGGCGGATCTCCTCGCTGTCGTCCGTCCTTTCGTGCTCGCCTGCCGGCCCGTTGGGCCAGTTGCCGCTCAACGCGCCGTCGTCCGCGTCGCGGCACTCGGGCCGCTGCCAGCGGTTGGCCGGCAGGAACCAGGCGTCGAACAGCTCGGGAAAGCGCAGCCACTCGTCGCAGCGGCCGCACAGCAGCGCCTGCAGGCTCCAGCGCAGGATGTGCGGATCCAGCATGCCGACGCGCTGCGCCGTCTGCAGCACCTGCACGGCGTCGCCTCCGCCCACGGCAAAGCCGTTGGCGCGCAGGAAGCCGGGGAAGCCCGCCAGCCGGCCGGACGCCGTATCCAGAACGGTGGCGGACTGCCAAGCGGCCGCCGTGGATCCGGCTTCGACGGTCCACTGGCGGCGCCCCCCCTGGGGGGGAGGCGCCGAAGGCGCTCCGGGGGGGGTCATATCAGCATGCCGCCGCCAGCCGGGCGACCGCCTCGCGCGGAAAGGCGGCGCGGTCGTCGCGCGTCTTGATCAACGCGCTGAGCGTTTCCATGATGCGCTCGGCGCCGTCGATGTCGATCACCGAAATGCCCAGGCGCAGCAGCGCAGCAGTCCAGTCCAGTGTCTCGGCGATGCCGGGCTTCTTCTGCAACTCCATGCGACGCACACCCTGCACGAAGGCGACGATCTGCTGCGCCAACACGGTCGCCGCCTGCGGCGCCTTCTTGCGCACGATGGCGAGTTCCTTGTCGTAGTCGGGGTAGTCGATGTACTGGTACAGGCAACGCCGGCGCAACGCGTCCGACAGTTCGCGCGTGCCGTTGGACGTGATCACCACCAGCGGCCGGCTGACCGCATGCACCGTGCCGAGCTCGGGGATCGAAAGCTGGAAGTCCGACAGCAGCTCGAGCAGATAGGCCTCGAACGCCTCGTCGGCCCGGTCCACTTCGTCGATCAGCAGCACCGGCGGCTCGTCACAACCGATGGCTTCGAGCAGCGGGCGCTTGAGCAGGTAGCGCTCGGAGAAGATGTCCTGTTCCTTCTGCGCGATGCCGCGCTCGTCGTGCTCGAGCAGCTTAATCGCCAGCAATTGGCGCTGGTAGTTCCATTCGTACATCGCCGCGTGCGCGTCGAGGCCTTCGTAGCATTGCAGGCGGATCAGCCGCGTGTGGCGCACGGTTGCGAGCACCTTGGCCACCTCGGTCTTGCCGACACCCGCGTCGCCTTCCAGCAGCAAGGGCCGGCCCAGGTCCTGCATCAGCAGCAGGGCCGCGACCAGGCTGCGCTCGGCGATGTAGCCGGCCTCGCCCAAGTCTCGCTGCAGGGCGGCCAGCTCCAGCGCGCGCTCTGCGCTCATGTTGCCCCCAAGGCGCTGCGCACCGGCCCCCCGCGGGGGCACGAGCGACTTCGGATCGGCCGGGCGTCGCTCATGCCTTTCTCGCGCCGAACAGCGAGCGCAGCCAATCCTTGATGACCGCCCAGATCAGGGCCAGGCCGTTGAGCTGCGTCGGCTTGGGCAGCGGGGGTGCCGACGGCGTCGCCGCGGCAGCCGGACCAGCGGCCGAGCCCGCCGCCGTCTGAGCTCGCGTCGCCTGCACCTGCGCCGCGAAATTGGCGGCAAACTGCTTGAGCAGCTGATCGGCCACCGAGCCCATCATGCGCCCACCGAATGCGGCTGCCTTGCCGCTCATCGAGACTTCGCTGTTGCCGACCAGATAGCTCGACGCCGAGTCAACGGCCTCGACACGCGCCGTCAAGTCCATCGATGCGCCGGAACTGCCGGTCGTGTCGGTGCCTTTGCCGATGATGCGCAGGGTCCTCGTCGACGGCTCGATCGCGCTTACCTGCACATCGCCGCGGAACGACATGCTGGCCGGGCCGAACTTGACCGACACCGTGCCCTTGTAGTTCTTATCATCGATGCGCTCGGTGATCTTGGCGCCCGGCATGCAGCCGGCGACGCTCTCGATGTCCTGCAGCAGTGCCCAGAGGGATTCCGCCGAGGCGGGCATCGGAAAGGTCTTTTCGAGCTGAACTTTCATGTCCGGTTGGCGTCAGGCCTGTGGTTCCGTGCTGCGGTCGTTCATCGCTTGTTGATGCCCAGCGCGTTGCATTGCTGCCAGACACGGTACGCGCTGTGCGGCATTTCCATGTGGGTCACGCCCAGATGCGCGAAGGCGTCGATGACGGCGTTGCTGAAGCAGGGGATGCCACCCACGTGCGGCGACTCGGCCACGCCCTTGGCGCCGAGCGGGTGGTGCGGGCAGGGCGTGACGGTGTGGTCGGTCTCCCAATGCGGGGTCTCCAGCGCAGTCGGCAGGAAGTAGTCCATCAGGCTGTTGCCCAGGTGGTTGCCGTTCTCGTCGAACGGGATCTGCTGCCCGAAAGCCACCGCGAAGGCCTCGGTCAGCCCGCCGTGGATCTGGCCTTCGATGATCATCGGGTTGATGCGCGTGCCGCAATCGTCGAGCGCGTAGAAGCGCCGCACCTTGGTCTCGCCGGTGTACTTGTCGATGTCGACCACGCACAGATAGGCGCCGAACGGGAAGGTCAGGTTGGGCGGGTCGTAATACGACACCGCGTTCAGCCCCTGCTCCATGCCGGCGGGCAAGTTGCCGGTGTGGGAGACCATGCAGATCTCCTTCATGGTCTTGGCCTGGCTGGGGTTGCCCTTGACCTTGAAACGGTCGATCTCCCATTCCAGGTCGCCCTCGGCCACTTCCAGCAGATGGGCCGCGATCTTCTTGGCCTTGTCCTTGATCTTGCGCGCGGCCTGCGCCGTGGCGGCGCCCGATACCGGCGTCGAGCGCGAACCCCAGGTGCCCGCACCGTAGGGCGACTTGTCGGTGTCGCCTTCTTCGACCACGATGTCGCTGGCGGGCAGGCCGAGCTCGGTAGCGATGATCTGCGCATAAGTGGTCGCATGACCCTGGCCTTGCGACATCGTGCCCAGGCGGGCGATCACGCCGCCGGTCGGGTGCACGCGGATCTCGCAGCTGTCGAACAGGCCTATGCCCAGGATGTCGCAGACCTTGGTCGGCCCGGCGCCGACGATCTCGGTGAAGGTGGCCAGGCCGATGCCCATCAGCGTGCCGGACTTCGGGTCGGCGCGTTTGGCGGCCTGCTCCTTGCGCAGGCCGTCGTAATCCACCGCCTTGAGCACCTTGTCGAGCGCCGGGTGGTAGGCGCCGCTGTCCAGCGTCCAGCCCAATGAGGTCGTGTAGGGAAACTGTTCGGCCTTGACGAAGTTGCGCCGGCGGATCTCGGCCTTGTCGAGTCCGAGCTTTTGCGCCAGCACATCGATCATGCGTTCGATCAGATACACCGCTTCGGTCACTCGCAGCGAGCAGCGATAGGCGACGCCGCCCGGTGCCTTGTTGGTATAGACCGCGTCGACCCGGCAGTACGCATTGGGGATCGCATACGAGCCGGTGCAGATCGAGAACAACCCGGCCGGCAGCTTGCTGGCCGAGACATGCGAATTGAACGCGCCGTGGTCAGCCAGCGCGGTGAAGCGCAGGCCCTTGATGCGGCCATCCTTGTCGGCCGCCAGCTCGCCGACACCGTGGTAGTCGCGCGCAAAACCGGTGGTCGAGATGTTGTCGATGCGCGATTCGATCCACTTGATCGGCAAGCCGGTCACGATCGATGCCACGGTGGCGACGACGTAGCCGGGATAGACCGGCACCTTGTTGCCGAAGCCGCCGCCGATGTCGCCGCCGATCACCCGGATCTTGCTTTCGGCCACGCCCGACAGCATGGCCAGCACCGTGCGCAACAGGTGCGGGATCTGGGTCGTCACGTGCAGCGTCAGGTAGCCGGTGGCCTTGTTGAACGAGGCCACGCAGCCGCAGGTCTCGAGCGGGCAGGGATGCACGCGCGGGTTCAGGATCTCTTGGCGCACCGTGACGGCAGCATTGGCGAAGGCCGCGTCGGCGGCCGCCTTGTCGCCGGCCTCCCAGGTGAAGATGTGGTTGGGGTGGGTGCGCGGGCCGTGGCCGACTTCCTTCTTGTCCGCGATGTCCTCGCGGATGATCGGCGCGTCCTTGGCCATCGATTGCTTCGGGTCGACGATCGCCGGCAGTTCCTCGTAGTCCACCTCGACCAGCGCGACGCCGTCGTAGGCGGCGTAGCGGTCGGTGGCCAGCACCATGGCCACCTCCTGCAGCTGGAAATGCACCTTCTTGTCGGCCAGCACCGCCTGCACGTCGGCGCCGACCGTGGGCATCCAGTGCAGGTTCACCGGCTTCAGGTCGTCGGCGGTCAGCACCGCGACGACGCCGGGGCAGGCCAGCGCCTTGGTCTTGTCGATCTTCTTGATCCGCGCGTGCGCGTAGGGGCTGCGCACGATGGCGCCGAACAGCATGCCCGGCAGCTTGATGTCGTCGATGTAGCTGCCTTGGCCGCGGATGAACTTCGCATCCTCCTTGCGCAGCAGCGAGGTGCCCATGCCCTGCAGCTTGTCTTCGCGTTGCTGGAGTTCGGACTGGTCGCCCATGGAGTGTCTCCGGTTGATTCGGTGAATGTGTGTCGTGCCTGCGTGGCGCGATGCGTGGCCTGTCAGGCCGCCGCCGGTGCGGCAGCCAGCTTCCTGGCCGCGGACTGCACCGCCTTGACGATGTTCTGGTAGCCGGTGCAGCGGCACAGGTTGCCCGAGATGCCGTAGCGGATCTCCTGCTCGCTCGGGTTCGGGTTCTCCTTCAGCAACCGGTAGGCGCGCGTCAGCATGCCGGGAGTGCAGTAGCCGCATTGCAGGCCGTGCTCCTCGTGGAACGCCTGTTGCAGCGCGTGCAGCACACCGCCCTGCTCGAGGCCTTCGACGGTCAGCATCTCGCTGCCATCGCACTGCACGGTCAGCACGGTGCAGGCCTTGACCGACATACCATCGACATCGACCGTGCAGGCGCCGCAGTGCGAGGTCTCGCAGCCGATATGCGGGCCGGTGTGTGCGAGCTTCTCGCGCAGCGTGTGGATCAGCAACTCGCGTGGCTCGACCGCCACGTCGACGGCCTTGCCATTGAGCTTGAAGGACACCTTGTGTGTGTTCGCCATGGTTCGTCTCCTCTGTTCGTGCGGTCTACTGCTTGCCGGCACGCGAGTGCGCAGCCTGCAGCGCGCGCCGCGTCATCTCGCCGCACATGGCTCGCTTGTAGTCGGCGTCGCCGCGCTGATCGGGCGTCGGGTCGCAGATGCTCATGGCCAGACGTGCCGCTTCGTTGAGGCTGGCCTCGTTGATCGGTTTACCGACCAGATGGGCCTCGGCAGCCTGGGCTCTGAGTGGCGTGGCTGCGGCATTGGTCAGCGCGATGTGGACCTTGGCGACGTTGGCGCCGCTCATCTGCAGCAACACTGCTGTGGCGGCGGTGGCGAAGTCGCCGGTCTTGCGCTTGAGCTTCTGATACGACCAACCCGTGCCGGCGGCCGGGATCGGCACGCGGATCTGGGTCAGGATCTCGTCCGGTTCCAGCAAGGTCGAATACAGGCCCAGGAAGAAGCCGTCGGCCTTGACGACGCGCTCGCCCTTGGGGCCCTTCAGTACGAACGATGCATCCAGCGCCAGCATCAGCGCCGGGTGGTCGTTGCCCGGGTCGCCGTGCGAGATGTCCCCGCCGATGGTGCCCTTGTAGCGCACCTGCGGATCGGCGATCCAGCCCGCGCCCTCGACCAGCAGCGGCACCTTCTCGGCCAGCAGTGCCGAGCCCAGCAGATCGTGCTCGGTTGTCATCGCGCCGATTTGGACCTGATTGCCCGCTTGCGCGATGCCGCGCAGCTCCGCGATCTTGCCCAGGTCGATCAGGTGACCCGGCTGCGCGAAGCGCAGCTTCATCATCGGCAGCAGGCTGTGCCCGCCCGCCAGCAGCTTGGCGTCGGGGCCGAGCTCGCCCATCAGCTTGATCGCGTCGGCCACCGAGCGCGGCACGTGGTACTCAAATGCGGGAGGGATCATCGCGTCTGTCTCCTCAGTGGATGTCGAGGTACGCTCTTGCGTGGCTTGCGGATCTCGGCCTGCGCGCGTATCGAAGGGAGCGATGCTCGCACGAAATGCGTTTTCGCGTGCAACTGTGGCCGGTGGATCCGCGCAGGCCGACTGCCTGCCGCCGCCGCGTCGCGGGCGCGGGAAGACCCGCAGCGACAAAGCCGTGGTCCGCTATCAATACCAGTCCAGCTGGCGAACGAGCGCCACCGGGTCCGACTCCGGGGGCGCTCGCAAGCGCGGCGCGCGGCGGCAGTCGATGCCTGAAGCGCGTGCATACCGCCGCCGGGCACGACGCAGCGTCAAATCCCTTCCGGGTCGTGTCGTCGCGACCGCGCTAGAGTGCGACCATGGCGCTCAAGGACTCTCGCGGCAATTTGCTCGGCACCGAATCGGCAGCCGCGCGCGACGCCGCCGAGATGGCGCTGTGGCGAATGATGTCGTTCTACGACCCGCCGATCGCCGACCTCGACCGCGCCATCGAGGAAGATCCGCACTGGCCGCTGCCGCATGTCATGAAGGCCGGCTTCCTGCTCAGTCTGACCGAGCCCCGGTTGGTCGGCGAGGCCCGCTCGCATCTGGAGCGCGCGCGGCTGCTGGTGTCCACGGCGCCAGCGCGCGAGCGTGCCCATCTCGAGGCCACCCAGATGGTGCTCGACGGGCGCTGGAACGAAGCCTGTGCGCTATGGGACGAATGGCTGCTCGAGCAGCCGCGCGATGCGCTGGCGCTGCAATGGGCTCAACTGTGGGATTTCTATCGTGGCGATGCGGCGGGCCTGCGCCAACGCCCGGCGCGCGCGTTGCCCGAATGGGACGAGGCCGATCCGCTGTACCCGCATGTGCTCGCGCTGTTCGCCTTCGGCCTCGAAGAGAGCAACCTGCAGTCCCAGGCCGAAGAGGCGGGCCGGCGCGCCCTGTCGCTGGAGCCGCGCTCGCCCTGGGCGGTGCACGCGGTGGCCCATGTGATGGAGATGCAGGGCCGTTTCGACGACGGCGCGGCCTGGCTGCGGCTGCACCAGCCCGTGTGGGCCGAGGGCAATGGCTTTGGCTGCCACCTGTGGTGGCACCTCGGGCTTTTCCGCCTCGAGGGGCTCGACGAAGCCGGCGTGCTGCGACTGCTCGACGCGCACCTGTCCGGCGACGCGCTGCAGATCACCCTGCAGCGCGTCGACGCGGCGGCGTTGTTGTGGCGGCTGCATCTGATGGGGGTCGAAGTCCGGGCGCGCTGCGCGGAATTGCTGGCCCAATGGAATCTGGCCGACGACTGCGCCGGCCACTATGCGTTCAACGACGTGCATGCGCTGCTGGCGATGATCGGCGCCAACGAGCTGGCCCAGGCCGAACGCTGGGTCGCGCGCTGTGCCGAGCATGCCTTGGCCGCCGACGAAGTCAGACGCAGCAACCATGCCATGGCGCGCGAAGTCGGCGCGCCGTTGATGCGCGGCCTGATGGCGTTTGCCCGCGGCGACATGCAGGCTGCGGCGCAGACGCTCTACGCGGTGCGCGGCAAGGCGCAACGATTCGGCGGCAGCCACGCACAGCGCGACCTGATCGACCAGACATTGCTGGCCGCCGCCGCGGACAACGGCGCCGCCAAGACGCTGGGGCGGGCGTTGTTGAACGAACGCCGCATGGCCAAGCCGATCACGCCGTTGACGCGCTTCTGGGCCGATCGAATGAAGGTCACGCTCGAATAGGGCAGCCGCAAGCCAGCACGTAGGTGCTGTCTTGCGCGCCGACTCATGCTCGGCCACGCGAGACGTGGCCAATCCTTCGGCAGGCACGAGGCCGTGCGCAGGCACGCCCTCGTGTCCGGCCTCAGACCCAGGGTTCGGGTAGCTTTTCGGCGGCGAGTGCGCGCTGCACGCCTGGCCGCGCCAGCATGCGCTGCAGGTAAGGCCCCAGATGCGCCCGCTCGCGCGCCGGCCCCGAGGCCGCGCCGCTGAACCCGCGCGTCCAACGGCACAGCACGAACGCATAGGGGTCGAGGGCGCTGTAGGCGGCGCCCATCATCCAGGGCTGTCCGTGCGACGCCAGATGCCGGTCCAGTTGATCGAGCAAGCCGCCGATGCGCACCTGTACATGGTGGCGCACCTGTGCGGCCCCGCTCTCGTTGCCTGGGTCGACCAACCTTTCCGGATAGAAGTAGAGGATCAGGTTCGCCTGCAAGGTGTTGGTGAGCCAGGCGATCCACTTGTAGAAGTGAGCACGTTCGCTAGTGCCCAACGCCGGCGCCAGGCCGGCCGCGGCGTGGGTGTCGACCAGATGCAGACAGATCGCCGCGGTCTCGTACAGCACCAGAGCGCCGTCCTCCAGCACCGGGATCGCTCCGTTGGGGTTGAGCTTCAGGTACGCGGGGGACTTCTGCGCGTTCTGGGCCCGATCGACCAGCCGCAGTTCGAACGGAACTTGAAGTTCGTGCAGCAGGATGTGCGGCACCAGGCTGGCATTGCCGGGGAAGTAGTGCAGAGCGAGCATCGCGGTCCTCGGTTCAGGTTACGCAGCCGGTCTCGATGCGGACGCCGGCGCTCGGTGCGATCGGTTCCGGGATCCGGTAGCCATAGCGCACGGCGGTGAGTTCGGCCAGGATGCTGATCGCGATCTCCGGCGGCGTGCGTGCGCCGTTCTTCAAACCGACCGGTCCGTGCAGGCGCGCCAGTTCCGATTCGGTCAGTCCGAAATGCTCGATCAGCCTGGCCTTGCGCTTGGTCTGGTTCGCCCGCGAACCGATCGCCCCGACATAGAACGCCGGGCCGCGCAGCGCCTCCATCAGCGCCAGGTCGTCGAGCTTGGGGTCGTGCGTCAAAGCGACGATCGCGGTGTGGCCGTCGGGCTTGAGTTCGACCAACAGGTCGTCGGGCATCCGGCGCGACAGCGTCGCACCCTCGACGTCGAAGCCGGTGGCGTACTCCTCGCGCGGATCGCAGACGATCACCTCGTAGTCCAGCGTGCGCGCCATCTGCGCGAGATACAGGCTCATCTGGCCGGCACCGATCACCACCAGGCGCCAGCGCGGGCCGTGATGCGTGGTCAGCGTGGTCTCCGTCAGCACGAGCTCGTCGGTGTCGCCGGCGGCCTGCAGCTCGACCTCGCCGCTGGCGATCGTCAGCACGCGCCGCGCGCGTTCGCCGCGCGCCAGCCGTTCGAGCAACTCGCCCACGCGCGATCGCGGCAACACGGGCTCCAGCACCAGCTCGATCAATCCACCGCAGGGCAGGCCGAAGCGGTGCGCGGCGTCGGCGTCGATGCCGTAGCGCACCACCTGCGGCAGGCCCGACGCGAGCACGCCTTCGCGCGCCTTGTCGATCAGGTCGTCCTCGATGCAGCCGCCCGAGACCGAGCCGACCACGCGGCCGTCGTCGCAGATCGCCACCACCGAACCCGGCGGCCGCGGGGCCGAGCCCCAGGTGCGCGTGATCGTGCCCAGCACGACGCGGCGGCCGTCCGCGCACCACTGCGTCACCTGCCGCAGGACTTGTAGATCGACGTTGTCCATCAGGGCATCCTCCAACCGGTCAACGGAACGGTTCGGCCAGCGGCCGCCGCGGCGCACTCGCCTGCGTTGGCTCATGGCGCGGCTTGCGGCGCCGGAAATTCCACCACGGAAGGGCGCGCGTCAACGACAGCACTTCTCCGCCGTGCGAGGGTGCATAGCCGGCCAGCTCGTTCAGCGCCGTCTGCCACGACGGGCTGCCGAGCGCCTTGCGCAACTGCTGCACGGCCGGGTGTTCCAGCGCATCTGCCAGACAGACGAGGAAGTAGTCCTCCTCCAGCAACGGCGCGAAACCGAGGCCGAACGCGCGCGCGGCCGCCTCGATGCCGACGCCGGCGTCGGCCACGCCGCTGGCGATCGCCGCGGCCACCGCGATGTGGCTGTCCTCCGATGCGATGGCGTCGCCGCCCCAGCGCGCCGGATCGACCCCGTGCCGCGCGAACAGGTGCTCGGTGAGCAGCCGCGTGCCCGAGCCGCTCTGGCGTTGGACGAAACGCACCGGGCGCTCGGCCAGGTCGGCCAGGTCGTGCAGGCGCAGCGGGTTGCCGGGCGCCACCATCAGGCCCTGCACGCGGCGCATGCAGCCGATCAGCTTGTGGCGTCCCGGCTTGAGCAGCGGCTTGAGCACGCGCGCAAACACCTGGGCGCCTTCGGTCAGCGGCGGCACATGAAAGCCCGCCACCAGGCAGCGCCCCTCGGCCAGCGCGCGCAAGGCATCCATGCTGCCGGCGAACTTCAGCTCGATGTGCAGCCGATGCTCGCTGCTGGCCCGCTCGCGCAGCAGCGGCAGCGCCAGGTCGTGGCTGGCGAACACCGTCAGCACCTGCTGCGATCCGTCGAGCGCGTCGGCCAGCACGCGTTCCAGTTCGGCGCGCAGCGCCTCGATGTGCGGCGTGAGCCGCACGCGCGCGCGCGCCTCGGCCCACAACAGCCGTTCGGCGAACGGCGTCAGCCGCGCAGGCTGCCCCTGCGACCAGGTGACCAGCGGCTCGCCCAGCGTCTGTTGCCAATGCTTCAGCGCGCCCCACACGTGCCGGTACGAGGCGCCAAGCGAGCGCGCCGCATGCTGGATCGACCCATGCTCGCGCAGCGCCGACAGCAGGTCGAACAGCGGGTTGTGCACGTCCGCACCGTGCTGGTCGCCGTCGAGAAAGCTGTACTGCAGGTGAACGCCGCGGTTCTTCATCGGGTCAATGTTTCGGCGATCGCCGCCGGGAGCCCGACGATAGCGCAACCGGTCCTGCGCTGCCGGGTCGCGGGATCTGACGGCGCGCGAAATCTTGATCTCGTCGGCTTGCACCGGCTCGAACGCCGCCGCGACAATGCGCGCATGGCCCTGCCCACCCCCGAGCGCCTGGGCGCCCTGCTCGCGTCGCTCGAGACCAGTCTGCTCGAGCGGCAGGCTGCCGTGCGGCTGACCTTGCTCGCGGCGCTGGCCGGCGAGCATGTGCTGCTGATCGGCCCGCCCGGCACGGCCAAGAGCGAGCTGGCGCGGCGCCTGCACCACGCGTTCGCCGGCGCGCGCTACTTCGAGCGCCTGCTGACCCGTTTTTCGACGCCGGAGGAGCTGTTCGGCCCGCTGTCGCTCAAGGCGCTGGAAGACGACCGCTACGAGCGGCTGACTGACGGATTCCTGCCCACCGCCGGCATCGCCTTCCTCGACGAGGTGTTCAAGGCCAACTCGGCGATCCTCAACGCACTGCTCACGCTGCTCAACGAGCGCGAGTTCGACAACGGCAGCGGGCGCCAGCGCACGCCGCTGGTCAGCGTGGTCGGCGCCAGCAACGAGGTGCCCGGCGACGAGGCGCTGCAGGCCTTCTTCGACCGCTTCCTGCTGCGCGTACCGGTGCATCCGGTCGGCGACGCCTCGTTCGCCGCGCTGCTGCACCTGAAGACCGAGGTCGCTGCCCCGGTCGAGCCGTTGACGGCGCTCGAGCGGCACGCGGTGGCCGAGGCGGCGGCGAGGGTCGCGCTCGGCGAACAGGCTCAGGCAGGCTGCCAGGCGCTGCGCGCATGGCTGGCGGCGCAGCAGCAGCCGATCTCCGATCGGCGCTGGCGTCAATGGATCGGGCTGATGCGCGTGGCCGCCGCCACCGAGGGCCGGCGCGAGATCGATGCGCTCGATCTCTGGCTGGCGCCCTATGTCGCCAGCGCCACGCCGCAGGACGTGCCGCGCCTGGCGGCCTGGTTCGAGGCCGAGCTGATCGGCGCCGTGCCGCAAGAAGCGCCCTGGCTGACGCGCGCGGTGCAGGCCTTCGAGAAGCAACTCGAGATCGAGCAGTCGGCGCAGGACGACCCCGACGCCGCCAACGCCGCGGGCAAGCTGGCGCTGGCGCGAGCGATCAGTGCCGGGCCGGGCGACGACGGGCAATCGATGCTGCGCATCGTCTCGAGCACGCTCGAGAATCGGCTGCGGCGCCATTACAGCCCCGTGCACATCGAGGCGCGCCTGGCGCAACTCGACGAGATCGCCGCGCACGCACGCGAACAGCACGACCTTGCGGCTGCGCGCGAACGGCAGCTCGCGCAGCGGCTGCAAGGGCGGCTGTGGCTGCCGCCGGAGCTGGCGCAACGCATGCGCGATGCCCATGCGCGCACCTGTGCCGTGTTGGCGGATCTGTTGGCGCGGCTTATGCAGGCGCGCAACGGCTTTGCCGCGCTGCCGGTGGATGCGCAACTCGATGCCGTGGCTCCCGCGCCGTTGCTGCTCGAAGCCGCCGGCGCATGAACGCTGCCGACCTCGACCGGCCGTACGACCGGCTGGAGCCCCTGCCGCGCACGCTGTGGCTGCCGGGCCTGATCGCCAGTGCTGGCGAACGCGGCCAGCGTCTCACCGATACCGGGGTGTGGCTCGCGGCATTGATTGGCGGTGAACTGCCGCCGGCGCAGGCCGACTTCGGCGACGCGATGGCCAGCCGGCCCTTGCGACGAGCGGTCGGCGAGCTTGGCCTGCCGGCGCTGACGCGCGGCGTGCCGGCGCTGGCCGAGCAGGTGCTGCGCACGCTGCTGTGGCACCTGGACCGAATCGTCGACCACCAGCCGCGCCTGTCGCGGGATGAGGCGATTGCCCGGGTGGCCGAGGAGTTTCGCGACGCCTGGGAGGACGAGACCGCCGGGCTCGAGGAAGCCCTGGCGTTGCTGCAGGGGCTGGGCGAGCTGGGCCAACTGCGTTGGGACGAACTGCGCGGCCATCTGAACTCGCGCCCCTGGCATGCCGCGCGCCGCGCCAGCGAGTGGTTGCGGCAGTTGCCCGCCCTGGCCGAACTGATCCGCCGCCTCGGCCGCGCCGAGCGCAGCGTCGAGCCGCCGGCTGCGCCGCAGTCGAGCGAGCAGGGCGCCGCGGCGCCGCCGCAGGCGCTGCGTGCCGTTGAAACCAGGCTGCCCGACGCACCCGGCGAGATCACCGGCGTGCGCTTCTCGTCGCGGCTCGAACGCATGCTGTCCAGCGAGGCGGTGATGCTGCATCACCCGGTGCTGAAGAAGCTGTGGCGCGCGCGCCATGCCGAGGCGCGATTGCTGAGCTGGGAGACCGAGGCCGTGCTGATCGACTGGCGCGTCGACCCGCAGGCCGCGCCGCGGCATCGCAGCGCACCGCCCCAGCCCGAGGCGCTCGAGTGCGGGCCGATCATCCTGTGCCTGGACACCTCGGGGTCGATGCACGGCGCACCGGAGAACATCGCCAAGGCGGTGGTGATCGCCGCGCTGCGGGTGGCCCACGAGGCGGGCCGCGGCTGCAAGCTGATCGCCTTCGGCGGGCCGCAGGAACTGATCGAGAGCGACCTCGGCACGGGTGCGGCCGGCCTGCAGGCGCTGCTCGAGCTGATGGGCCACGGCTTCGACGGCGGCACAGACATCCAGACCCCGATCGAGCAGGCAATCGAGCGCGTGCAGGAGGCGCGCTGGCGCAGCGCCGACCTGCTGATCGTCAGCGACGGTGAGTTCGGCTGCGTGCCACACACGCTGGCGCGGCTCGACGAGGCGCGCGCGCGCTTCGGGCTGCGCGTGCAGGGCGTGCTGGTGGGCGACCGCGAGACCATGGGACTGCTCGAGGTGTGCGACGACATCCACTGGGTGCGCGACTGGCGCCGCTATGCCGATGCGGCCGAGGGCGGCGACGGCCGCGGCTACTCGCCGGTGCACAGCAAGAGCCTGACGGCGCTGTACTTTCCGAACGCGCTGTCCGACCGTGCCGCGCGGCGCGCGGTGCCGAGGGTGTGAATGGGTTACGCGGCGCAGGCCCTGGCCCTGCTGCAGTCGCTGGCCGCCAGCGGGGCGCTGCCGCGCGTGCGCGCGCTGCACCTGCCGCCGCCGCCCGGCGCCGACAGCCTGCGCGGCGAGTTCGCCGCGCTCGAACTCGACGACGGCACGCTCGGGCTGTCGTACGTGCTGCTGGGCGACACCTGGGCCGGCCTGCGCCGGGAATCCGATCGATTGGCGCTGCCGGGCCGCGATGCGCTCGACGTGGCACGCGGCTTTGCCAGTGCCGACACGCTCGAGCGCACGGTCGGGTTCGCCGCCGTCAACGCGTTGACGCGCTTCCTGTTCGATCGCGCAGGCTTCGTGCCTCCGGCCAGCGGCGATTCGATCGGCCTGCTCGATCCGCAGCCCGGCGAGACCGTCGGGATGATCGGCTACTTCTCGCCGCTGGTGCCGCGCATCGTCGCGCGCGGCGCGCGCGTGCTGGTGGTGGAGCTGCGCGCCGACCTGGTGGGCGAGGCCGAGGGCGTGCGCGTGACGCTCGACCCTGCCGAGCTCGCCACCTGCGACAAGGTGCTGGCCACCGGCACGCTGCTGCTCAACGACACGCTGGAGTCGATGCTGCAGCATTGCCGGCGCGCACGCCAGCTCGCGCTGGTCGGCCCGAGCGTCGGCTGCCCGCCCGACCCGTTGTTCGCGCGCGGCGTCACCCTGCTGGGCGGCAGCTGGGTCACCGACAGTGCCGCCTATCTGAGCGCGCTGAACGCCGGTGAATCGACCGGCGCGTTCGCGCGGAAATTCGCGCTGACGAAGGCGCAATACCCCGGCTGGAACGCACTGCTGGCGCAAGCCACTATGCGGCGCGCCTAACGACCCGGCCGCCAGTGGCGCAGCCGGCGCGGCGCGTGCGACACCAGGCCGGAGACCATGAGCAGCAGCCAGAACAGCGCGAGCGCCGAGCTGCTGTCCAGCGCCATCCATGCGACCGCGGCGAGTTTGAGCCACGCGACGGCTCCCGCTAGTTCAGTGAGCCGGATGCGCGCGTCGGCCCACTCCACGGCCAGCAGGCCGGCGCCGCTGAGCAAGGTCGATACCGCGCCGATGCGCAGGTCGAGCGGCGCACCGTGCAGCGTCGCACCCAGCAGCACCACGCCGGCGAGGTGCGCGCAGCGCAGGCCGATGCCGAGCCAGCGGCGCCAGGCGGCGGGTTTGTCGGCAGGGGGGGTCATGGGTTGGATTGTCTATGGCCGGGCTTGCGTCGCCGGATCGGCAGCGTACCGCCGCCCCGCATGCGAACCCACACCGCATTCCACTGCACCCACGGCTGGGGAGTACCGCATGCCACCGCACCCCACGGCCGGGCCTGCAAGCCCGGCCGCTTCGTCAGGCGAGAGCGAGTGCGCAGGCACTCGCTCTCGTTCTGACTCAGCCCCCTCCTCTTTGCATATAGAGGTCGAAGTAGCGCATGAACGCGCCGCGGTCGGCGTCGGAGACTGCGTCGAAGCGATACGTCACGTGCAGGCGCGGCATGCGGATCAGCGCGATCTGGCGTGGCGGCAGGGCCTGCCATTGCAGCTGCAACTCGCCGGACCCGACGCGCACGCGCGCCTCGCCGGGCGTGCCGAGGTCGAGCGCACGCGGGCCGACCGCGCCCGGCAGCCAGCCGAGCCACTCACGCAACGTGCAGCCGTGTTCGCGCTCGAATCGGGCGGGAAGTGGGGGTTGCATCCGGAACCGCTCGGCCGGCTCGGCGCGACTCAACCACCCGCTATTGGAGGCCAGATCGCGAGCACATCGCCTTCGACCAGGCGGCGCGTCGTGCGTTCCTCGGGCGGCACGAAATGGCCGTTGATCAACACCAGATGCACTTGTTTGACCGGCAGGTTGAACGGCGCGATGACCTCGGCCACCGAGGCGTCTGTTGCGACGTCGAGCGCGATCTGGTTGCCGTTTCGTTTGTCGGCAGGCAGGTAATCGGTGAGGTTCGCGTACAGCTTGAACGTGATGTGCATGAGTCCGAAACCGTGTGCCCTCTATGCTCGCGTGTGCCCGCGTGCGTCCTGTGCCTGGGCACAGGACAGGTAGGCCTCCGCCAGCCTTGTGGGGTCGTGCAGCAGCATGTCCTTCCACGCGCCCAGCCGCACCTGGCCTTCCACCAGACCGCGCATCACGCCCACATGCTCGGTCCAGCCGACGGCATTGCAGCCGACCAGCCGGTCGTCCGCGAACTGCAGGCTCAGGTGGCGGCCCCGCCCGGTGCTGCCGCCGCGGTCGGTCAGCTCCACATGCTGGCCGCCCACCACGCCCTGCCAGTTGCCGAAGCTGGCGGAGATGAGGCCCAGCGTGTCGAGCACGTTGATCTGCGTCACACCCTTGAGCTCGGTCTTCCTACCCACCATGTTGAGCGCGGCGACCCGGGCCTGCTCGGCGGCGTTGGGCTGGATCGCGCTGACAACGTGCTTTCCGCTGACCTTGTCGAACGCCTCGGCGCAGTCGCCCGCGGCGTAGATGCCCGCGACATTGGTCTGCAGGCGCTCGTCGGTGAGCACGCCCGTCACGCATTTGATGCCGGAGCTATCGAGGAACCCGACGTTGGGCCTGACCCCGGTGGCGCTGATGATCAGGTCGGCCTCGAGGTGCTGGCCGGTCGACAGCCGCACGGTCATCGGCGCGGCCGCCGATTGGGTCGAGCCCAGCCCGACCGCCTGCGCGATCTTGCCGAGAAGTCCGGGTTCGCTCGCCGATGACCGTTCGATCGCCACGACGCGCGCGCCGGTGTGCACGGTCACACCCTTGGCTTCGCACCATTGCCTGATCATCCCGCCAGCGGTGGGGCCCATCATGCGCGGCACCATGCGGTCGCCCATCTCCACAACGGTCAGCTTCACGCCGCGCGCGGCCAGCGACTCCATGATGATGCAGCCGATGAAGCCGGCGCCCATTTGCAGCACGCGTGCACCGGGCTTGGCCAGATCCATGATGGCGCGCGCATCCTTCAACGTCCAGCAGGCATGCACGCCGGGGCCGTCGACACCCGGGATCGGCGGTGCGGCTGGCGAGGAGCCGGTTGCGATCAGCAGCTTGTCGAACGGCAGCGTGCTGCCGTCGTCGAGCACGACACGGCGCGCGGCCACGTCCACCTGGCGGGCGCTGCCGCGGCGCAGCTGGATGCGTTGGGCCGTGTAGTGGTCGGCTCGGTGGCGCAGGTACGTCCCGCTTTCGCCGACCTTGCCCATCAGCAGGTAGGGAATCGCCATGCGCGAGTACGGCGCTTCGGGCTCGTCGCCAACGACGGTGATTTCATCGCCCGGCGCATGCTTGCGAATCGTCTCCGCGGCGATGACGCCGGCCGGACCGGCGCCGAGGATCACGTGTTTCATGGTGGCCCCTTTTCTTCAAGGAACGGCAGCGCACGGGCGCCGGGTTCGGTGCAAGAGATTCAGGTTGGGAAGCGGTGTGGGCCGAAACCAAACAAGGCGGTCCGAGAACCGCCTTGCGTGGACATTCAGGCCGCGCCGCAGCCCTCGCAGTTCAAAGCCCCAGGCGCGAGCGCGTTTCGGGTTTCAGCTGGCCGTCGGCCGTCCACCCGCGCGCCTCGTAGTACTTGGGCAGCATCTCCGGCAGCTTGCTCACCAGGCCCTTGGCCGGGCCGGTCTTGGCCGGTTCGGTCAGCAGGCGCTTGGGCAGCGTATCGTCCTTCGACGTGAAGCCGGCCTTGTTGTTGAAATCGCGCTCCATGTTCCAGATGCGCTCGCCGATGATGGCCAGGTTCTCGAGCGTGAACTCGTCGCCGCAGGCCGCCGCCACCTGCGGGGCCAAGTCAGGCAGCCCCCACGCGAAGGTGGTGAAGATGCACAGGCCGGACGAATCGAAGGCGGCTGTCGCGTCCTGGAACGCTTTCACCAGTTCCGGCTTGCCCTCGGCGACCAGCGGGTCGGTCTTGACCGGGATGCCCAGCACTTCGCTGGCCACGGTGTAACCGCGCAGGTGGCAGGCGCCGCGGTTGCTGGTGGCATAGGCCAGGCCCATGCCCTGGATGCCACGCGCGTCGTAGGCCGGGAACTCCTGGCCCTTGACGGTCATCGACAGGCCGGGGTGGCCGTACTTGGCGGTCAGGCGCTTGGAGCCCTGGCCGATCTCCTTGCCGAAGCCTTCGCCCTTGGCGGTGATCTCCGCGAAATGCGCCAGCGCCTGCGCCGAGCCGAATTTGGCGTCGGTGCCGAGCTGCTCCTTCGTCAGCACGCCCATTTCGTACAGCTCCATCACCGCGCCGATGGTGGCGCCGAAGGAGATCGGGTCCATGCCGTGTTCGTTGCACAGCACGTTCGCGTACTGCAGCGTTTCGAGGTCGTTGACGCCGTTGGCCGCGCCCAGCGCCCAGGCCGCTTCGTATTCGAGACCGCCCGACGCGCCCCAGTACTGCGGCTTGTTCTCGACCGTGAAGTGACCCTTGTCGATGGTCTGCACGCGCCCGCAGGCGATGGTGCAGCCGAAGCAGGCCTGGTTCGTCACCAGCGGCTTCCGGCCGTCGGTCTTGCGCGGCGTGGCCATCGCCTCGGCCGAGATGTCCTTGGCGCCTTCGAACTGGCTGTCGCGGTGGTTGCGTGTGGGCAGTGCGCCGATCTCGTTGATCACGTTCATCAACACCTGCGTGCCATAGGCCGGCAGCCCCTGCCCGGTGACGCCGTTTTCCGCCAGGATCTTCTTCTTCTCGGCGGCGACCTTCATGAACTCCTTCGGGTTGGCGATATTGCCCACACCCTTGGTGCCACGCACGGCGATGGCCTTCAGGTTCTTCGAGCCCATCACCGCGCCGACGCCCGAGCGCCCGGCCGCGCGGTGCAGGTCGTTCACCACCGCGGCGTAGAGCACCTGGTTCTCACCCGCGCCACCGATGCTCGACACACGCACCTGCGGGTCCTGCAGTTGCGTCTTCAGCGCTGCCTCGGTGTCCCACACCGTCTTGCCCCAGAGTTGCGCCGCGTCGCGCAGTTCGGCCACATCGTCGTTGATGTACAGGTACACAGGCTTCGGCGATTTGCCTTCGAAGATGATCATGTCCCAGCCTGCGAACTTCAGCTCGGCGCCCCAGTAGCCGCCCGAGTTGGAGCACGCGATGGCGCCGGTCAGCGGGCCCTTGGTGATCACCGTGTAGCGGCCGCCCGTGGAGGCCATCGTGCCGGTGAGCGGGCCGGTGGCCCAGATGATCTTGTTGGCCGCCGACAGCGGATCGACCTTGGGGTCGACCTCCTCGACGAGGTACTTGGACCCGAGGCCACGCGAGCCGAGAAACTGCTTGGCCCAGTCCATGCGAAGCGGCTCGGACTTGACGGTGCCGGCCGTGAGGTTGACGCGAAGAATCTTTCCAGCCCATGACATGTGATCGACTCCTTATGCGGTGGGTTGGTTGCCGAGCTTGTCGGCCCAGGCCTGCATCTTGTTCAGGCCGGTCCAGTTGGCATCGACATAGGTGATGGCGCCGGTCGGACAGGCGGTCGCGCAGGCGGGGTCGCCGCCGCAGAGGTCGCATTTCTGCACCTTGCCGGTCTCCTGCACATAGTTGATCGTGCCGAACGGGCAACTGATCGTGCACACCTTGCATCCGACGCAGGTGGATTCGTTCACCAGCTTGGCGCCGGTGAGCTTGTCGACGGTGATCGCGTCGACCGGACAGGCGTGCAGGCACCAGGCCTCGTCGCATTGGGTGCAGGTGTAGGGCACCTTGCGGCCGGTGGCGTGGAAGTCGAACACCTTGATGCGCGACCGGGCGGGCGCGAAGACAGCGTAGTTCTCGAACGAACAGGCCATCTCGCATTGCAGGCAACCCGTGCACTTGTCCGGGTTGATGTGGAGACTCTTCTGCATGTCGGCTTTTCTCCGTGTTCTTGGGGGGTGGATCCCGCGGCCCGGCCACCGCGTGCCGGTCCGTTCAGGCTATGCAATCATCTTCATAGCTTGCGTCGGCCGATACCTAGGCTTAACCCTGATCGGAATGCGCGCTCGGTGGCGGCAACCCCGGCCTGGAGCAGCGGGGTGTTGCCGCCGACAGCGGGCTAACGCGCGGCGTTCGGGAAGAACAGTTGCTCGCCGCCGATCTTGTAGGCCGCGATGGCGGCCTGGCCGGCGGGCGAGACGACCCAGTCGGCGAACTGTTGGGCCAGTGCCTGCTTGACATGGGGATGCCTGGCCGGATTGACGACCATCACGCCGTATTGGTTGAACAGGGTCCTGTCGCCTTCGACCAGGATCGCCAGCGACCCGCGATTCTTGAACGACAACCAAGTGCCGCGGTCGGTGAGCACGTAGCCGTCGATTGACGAGCCCATGTTCAACGCCGGGCCCATGCCGCAGCCACATTCCTTGTAGCCTGCCGGGCGCGCCGCCGAGAGATCGATGCCCGCGGCCTTCCACAGGCGCAGCTCGGCGGCATGGGTGCCGCTCTTGTCGCCGCGCGAGACGAACGCGGCGCCCGTGGCAGCGAGGCGCTTGAGCGCGCCGGCGATGTCGCTGCCACGCGCCTGGGCCGGGTCGCTGGTCGGGCCGACCAGCACGAAATCGTTGTACATCACCGGCTGGCGCTTCAGCGCAAAGCCTTCGGCGACGAACTTCTCTTCCGCGACGGTGTCGTGCACGAACACGACATCGGCGTCGCCGCGCCGCCCCATGTCCAGCGCCTGGCCGGTGCCGACCGCGACGACGCGCACATCGATCCCGCTCGCCTGCTTGAAAGCTGGCAGCAGATGGACGAACAGGCCCGACTGTTCGGTCGAGGTGGTGGACGCCATCACGATGAAGCGCTCCTGCGCGCGTGCCGCACCCAGACACAGCATCGCGCCCAGACCGAGGCCGGCGAGCCACGCGCGGCGCCGGATAACGAATGGGTGACGATTGCTCAGGCCCATGGTAGTTCCCCTTTCAGGAATTGCGCCGCTTCGTGCGGCAGGGATTCGTTGAAGAAGCGCTCCACCGGAAGATCCACCACCAGGCGCCCGCCTTCGAGGTAGACCACCCGCGTGGCCAATTGTTTGGCCTGGCCCAGGTTGTGGGTCGCCATGACCATCGTAGGGCCGTCGCGGCCGACCTCGGCGATCAGCGCTTCGACTTCGCGCTTGGCGCTCGGGTCCAGGCTGGCGGTGGGCTCGTCCAGCAGCAGAATGTCGGGTTGCAGGGCCCAGGCGCGCGCCAGCGCCAACCGTTGCTGTTGCCCGCCGGAGAGCTCGCGTGCCGGCCGCGCGGCCTGCCCCTCCAGTCCGACCCGGCGCAGTGCCTCCCGGCAGCGCGCCTCGCGCTGCGCGCGCGGCACGCCGCGCAGCCACAGGCCCAGCAGCACATTCCAGCGCACCGAGAGGCTGATCAGGAACGGGCGCTGGAACAACATCGCCGCCACCGGCGCGCGCTGTTCGGGCTCGAGCCGATGCGTTTCGCGAAGTCCGGTGCTGTCCACGAGCCCATGCAGCAATCGCAACAGCGTGCTCTTGCCCGATCCGTTGGCACCCACCAGCGCGAGGCGCTCGCCGCGCCGCAACGCGAGGTTGACCCGGTCCAGCGCCAGCGTCGCTCCGAAGCGCACGCTGACCTCGTGCAGGTCGATCAGAAGCTGCGGCGATGTCGGCGCCGGCGTCATGCCCAGACCTCGCGCACCACGGCGCCGCGCGGCTGCAACCAGCCGATCAACAGATTCACCAGGCCCACCACGCCGAGCAACACGATGCCCAGCGCCAGCGCCAGCGGCAGGTCGCCCTTGGCGGTCTCGAGCGCGATCGCGGTGGTCATGACCCGCGTCACGCCGAGGATGTTGCCGCCCACCACCATCACGGCGCCGACTTCGGAGACCGCGCGACCGAACGCGGTGAGCAAGATGGTCACCGCGCCGAGGCGTTCGTGCAGCAGCATCAGCAGTGCGGTCGTCAGCGGCCCGGCACCCATCGAGCGCAGCTGATCGCCACCGTCGCGCAGCCCGTCCAGCACCAGGCGCCGCGTCAGCGCCGCGATCAGCGGCACAACCAGGATGCTCTGCGCCACCACCATCGCCTTGGGCGTGAACAGGATGCCCCAGGAGCCGAGCGGGCCCGATCGCGACAACAGCAGGTACACCACGAGGCCCACCACCACCGAGGGCAGCGCGAGCAGCGTGTTGACCAACCACACCAGGATGGCATGGCCCGGGAAACGCGCCACCGCGAGCCAGGCGCCGGCCAGCAGACCGATTAGCGCGCCGATGGCGCAGGCGCTCAGGCTGACGCGCAACGACAATCCCACGATGTGCAGCAACTCGGCGTCGACAGCCAGGATCAGCCGCAGCGCGAGTTGGAGGCTTTCGACGATGGTGGTCATGGCGGAGCGGCCGTCGATGCGAGGTGCGGCGGCGCATTGTGGGTGTCCGCCTGCGCGCTGGCGATATGCAATCATCTGCATATCGATGCCGGGCATCCGATTCCTTGGGCGCGGCGCAGAATCACCGCCAACGTCCGGCTCCGGCGACCGTCGCGTGAACAGGCCTTAGCCCATGTCCGAACTCGGCCCTTCCCCGCTGATGGCGGGTGAACCCCAGCTCAGCGTCGCCGCGGCGCGCGCCGCGATTCACGCGGCGCTGGTGCCGATCCGTGGCAGCGAAGCTGTCTCGCTGAACGCCGCGCTCGGCCGCGTGCTGGCCGAGGACGTGGTCTCACCGATGGACGTGCCGCCGCACGACAACTCGGCGATGGACGGCTACGCGTTCGACGGTGCCGCGCTGCGCGAGGGCATGCCGCTGCGGTTGCGCGTCGTGGGCACGGCGTATGCGGGCGCACCCATCGATTCGACGGCTGCGCCCGGTGAATGTGTCCGCGTCATGACGGGCGCTGTCATGCCGACGGGGCTCGACACCGTGGTGCCGCAGGAGTTGTGCCAGGAGGAGCACGATGCCGTGCGCATCGAGCCCGGCGTGATCCGGCGCGGTGAAAACCGCCGCAGACGCGGCGAGGACCTGGCCTGCGGCAAGCCTGCATTGCAGGCCGGTCGCATCCTGCGGCCCGCGGATATCGGATTGATCGCGTCGCTGGGTTTCCAGGCCGTGCACGTTCAGCGCCGCCTGCGCGTGGCGCTGTTCTCCACGGGTGACGAAGTGTTCGCGCCTGGCCAACCGCTGCCGCCGGGGGGCATCTACGACAGCAATCGTTTCAGCCTGCAGGCCGCCTTGCAGCGCCTGGGTGTGGACGTGGTCGACCTCGGCCTGGTGGGTGACGACCCGAAGGCACTCGAGGCGACGCTCGAGCGCGCTGTGCGCGAGGCCGATGCGGTGGTGACCAGCGGTGGTGTGAGCGTGGGCGCCGCCGACCATACCCGTGAACTGCTCGCCCGCATGGGCCAGGTGGCGTTCTGGAAAGTCGCCATGCGTCCTGGACGGCCATTCGCCTTCGGCCCGCTGCGCGCCGGGGCCGGACGCAGCGCCTGGTTGTTCGCCCTTCCCGGCAATCCGGTGGCCGCGCTGGTCACGTTCTACGCCTTCGTGCGTGAGGCGCTATGGGTGCTGGGCGGCGCCAAGCCCGAGCCGCTGCCGGCGTTGCAGGCACGCTGCGCCACGGCCATTCGCAAGCGACCCGGGCGAACCGAATTCCAGCGCGGCATCGTCAGCGACGCAGGCGACGGCACCTGGAAGGTCGCAATCACAGGCGCGCAGGGCGCGGGCATCCTGCGCAGCCTGAGCGAGGCCAACGCGCTGGTCGTGTTGGGGCATGAGCAGGGCTCGGTGGCCGCCGGCGACCCGGTGACGGTCTGGCTGTTCGACGGTCTGACCTGATCGGGCGGGCCCCTGCCACCGCCTCGGCCGCCTGCACGGTCTGCCGTGAAGTGGGCGCTAGGCTGGGCATCGATCGGCAGGCTATGCAGCACGCAACATAGGGGTAGTGCCTTCCTATCGCTCGCCGGGTTGCCGAAGTAGCATGTTCGTTTCGACCGAGGTCGGACCCGAAGGAGACATCGATGGGGACAACGATTACCCTCACCGTCAACGGCGCCGCCGTGACGCGTGAGGTGGCGCCGCAACTGCTGCTGTCGGAATTCATCCGCGAACATCTGCGCCTGACGGGTACGCACATCGGCTGCGACACTTCGCAGTGCGGCGCCTGCACCGTGCACCTCGACGGTCGCGCTGTGAAGAGCTGCAACATGCTGGCGGTGCAAGCCGCCGGCATGGAGCTGACCACGATCGAGGGCCTCGCCGCCGCCGACGGCACGCTGCACCCGATGCAGGCGGCGTTCCGCAGCTGCCACGGTCTGCAATGCGGCTTCTGCACCCCGGGCATGGTGATGAGTGCGGTCGACCTGGTCAAGAACCACAAGTGCAGCACCGAAGTGCAGATTCGCGAGGGTCTGGACGGCAATCTGTGCCGCTGCACCGGCTACCAGAACATCGTCAAGGCCGTGGCGCAGGGCGCCGGGGCGATGAAGTAACAGGAGCCAGAACATGTACCCCCACGCTCACATTTGTTCGCTGCCCCCCGAGAGGGCGCAAGCCTCCCTTGAGGCGGCTCGGCAGGAGGCTTGATATGAACGCACGACAAGGATTTGTAGGCCAGAGCGTCGAGCGGCGCGAGGACGCGCGCTTCCTCACCGGCCGCGGCCAGTACACCGACGACATCTCGCTGCAAGGGCAGACCTACGGCGTCTTCCTGCGCAGCCCGTATGCGCACGCCCGCATCAAGGCGCTGAACACCGCCGTCGCGACCAAGGCGCCCGGCGTACTGGGCATCTTCACCGGCGAGCACTTCAAGGCCGTCGGCGGGCTGCCGTGTGGCTGGCTGATAAACAACCTCGACGGCACGCCGATGAAGGAGCCCAAGCACCCGGTGCTGGCCGACGGCAAGGTGCGCTATGTCGGCGATCCCGTCGCGCTGGTCGTGGCCGAAACGCTGGAGCAGGCCAAGGCCGCTGCATCGATGATCGACGTGACTTACGAGGAGCTGAAGCCGGTGGTCGACGCCGCCAAGGCGATGAGCACCAGGTCGTCGGTGCACGACGAGGCGCCCGACAACCGCTGCTATGTCTGGGGCATCGGCGACAAGGATGGTGTGGACACAGCGATCAAGTCGGCCGCGCATCTCACCACGCTGAGCTTCCGCAACAACCGGCTGATTCCGAACGCGATCGAGCCGCGCGCGGCCAACGCCAGCTACGATGCCAACGCCGACAGCTACACGCTGTACGTCGCCAACCAGAACCCGCACGTCGAGCGCTTGCTGATGTGCGCTTTCGTGCTCGGCATTCCCGAGCACAAGATGCGCGTAGTGGCGCCCGATGTCGGCGGCGGCTTCGGCAGCAAGATCTTCCTTTATGGCGAAGAGACGGCGCTGGTGTTCGCCAGCAAGCAAATCAGGCGGCCGATCAAATGGACCGCCGACCGTTCCGAGGCTTTCCTGTCCGACGCACATGGCCGCGACCATGTGACCACCGCCAAGCTGGCGCTCGACAAGGACGGCAAGTTCCTGGCGCTTCGAGTCGACACGACCGCGGCTCTGGGGGCCTACCTGTCGACCTTTGCGTCCAGTGTGCCGACGATCCTGTATGCGACCTTGCTGGCCGGCCAGTACAAGACGCCGAAGATCTACGCCGAGGTCACCGCCGTGTTCACCAACACGGCCCCGGTGGACGCTTACCGCGGCGCCGGCCGCCCCGAGGCCACCTATGTGGTCGAACGCATGGTCGAGACGGCAGCGCACGAGATGAAGATCGACCCGGCCGAGATCCGCCGGCGCAACTTCATCACCGAGTTCCCCTACGCGTCGCCGGTCGGCCTGACCTACGACACCGGCGACTACAACGCCACGCTCAGCCGCGCCATCGAGCTCGGCGACGTGGCCGGCTTCGCCAAGCGCAAGGCCGCCAGCGAAGCCAAGGGTCTGAAGCGAGGCATCGGCTACTCGGCCTATATCGAGGCCTGCGGCATTGCGCCGTCGTCGGTGGCCGGCGCCCTGGGCGCTCGCGCCGGCCTGTTCGAGGCCGGCGAGGTGCGCGTGCACCCGACCGGCAAGGTGACCATCTTCACCGGCAGCCACAGCCATGGCCAGGGCCACGAGACCACGTTCGCGCAGGTGGTGGCCGACAAGCTGGGCATCCCGATGGACGACATCGTCATCGAGCACGGCGACACCGGCAAGGTCCTGTTCGGCATGGGCACCTACGGAAGCCGCTCGATCGCCGTCGGTGGCACGGCCATCGTCAAGGCGCTCGACAAGATCATCGCCAAGGGCAAGAAGATCGCCGCCCACCTGATGGAGGCCGCCGACACCGACGTCGTCTACGAGGGTGGTGTTTTCAAGGTCGCCGGCACCGACAAGAACGTGCCCTTTGCTGCGGTGGCGCTGACGGCCTACGTGCCGCACAACTTCCCGCACGACAAGCTCGAGCCCGGCCTGAACGAGAACGCGTTCTACGACCCGAGCAACTTCACCTTCCCGGCCGGCAGCTACATCTGCGAGGTCGAGGTCGATACGGCCACTGGGGCGGTGAACATCGACCGCTTCACCGCGTGCGATGACTTCGGCAACGTCATCAATCCGATGATCGTCGAAGGCCAGGTGCACGGCGGCCTGGCGCAGGGCCTGGGCCAGGCGATGCTCGAACATGGCGTCTACGACAACGAAACCGGCCAATTGCTCAGCGGCAGCTACATGGACTATGCGATGCCGCGCGCCGACGACATGCCCAAGTTCACCGTCGAAACCGTCAAGGGCACGCCCTGCACCCACAATCCGCTGGGGGTAAAGGGCTGCGGCGAGGCCGGCGCCATCGGCTCGCCACCCGCGCTGATCAATGCGATCTGTGATGCGCTAGGTGTCAAGGACATGCCGATGCCCGCGTCGCCTTACAACGTGTGGAAGGCGGCGCAGGCCGCCGCCCGTTGACACCACCGCTTCGAGGAGAACTCTCATGCAAGCATTTGCCTACGCAAAGCCGGGCTCGCTGGCCGACGCGGCGCGTGCCGCCGGCATGGTCGACGCCAAGCTGATGGCCGGTGGCCAGTCCCTGTTGGCCGCGATGAAGCTGGGGCTCGCGGCGCCGCAATCCGTGGTCGACCTCGGCGGCCTGGCCGAACTGAAGGGCATCACGGTCTCCGGTGGCACCGTCAGGATCGGCGCGTTGACGACGCACGCCGCGGTGGCGGCGTCGAAAGAGGTGGCTGCGGCCATTCCGGTGCTGGCCGCGCTCGCCGGCGGCATCGGTGACCGCCAGGTGCGCAATCGCGGCACGATCGGCGGCAGCCTGGCCAACAACGATCCGGCGGCCGACTATCCGGCGGCCGCTCTGGGTTTGGGTGCGACGATCCATACCGACCGGCGGGCGATCGCGGCCGACGACTTCTTCACGGGGCTCTACGAAACCGCACTCGCCGAGGGCGAGATCATCACGGCGGTGAGCTTCCCGGTGCCCGAGAAGGCCGGCTGGCAGAAGTTCAAGCAGCCGGCTTCGCGTTTCGCGCTGGTGGGCGTGTTCGTCAGCAAAGGCAGCCAGGGCGTGCGCGTCGCAGTGACCGGGGCCGGGCCCGGCGTGTTTCGCGCCAAGGCCCTGGAGGTCAAGCTCGCGGCCGGCTGGTCGGGCGCACAGTGCGACGGCGTCAAGATCGATGCATCCAACTTGAACACCGATCTGCACGGTTCGGCCGAGTACCGCGCCGCGCTGATTCCGGTGCTGGCCAAGCGAGCGGTTGGCTGAAATCCCACCGCATGTGACACTTGAAACGCCGCAGTCGCTGCGGCGTTTTTCGTTTGACCCAGGCATGACACAGATTCCCACCAGCATCGACGACGTCCAGGCCCGACTGCTGGCGTACGACTACGTGGCCGACCGGCAGCTCGCCACCGCGGTATTTCTCGCGCTGCGCCTGCAACGGCCGCTGTTTCTCGAGGGCGAGCCCGGCACCGGCAAGACCGAGATCGCGCGCACGCTGAGCCAGATGCTCGATCGGCCGCTGATTCGCCTGCAGTGCTACGAAGGGCTGGACCTGTCGGGTGCGGCCTATGAATGGAACTACGGCCGCCAGATGATCGAGATCAGGCTGGCCGAGGGAGCCGGCGCCGATCGGCAGGCGCTCGCCGATCAGCTGTTCTCGGAGAAGTTCCTGATCCAGCGCGCGTTGCTGCAGGCGATCGATCCCAAGCGCGAGGTGCCGCCGGTGCTGCTGATCGACGAGCTCGATCGCGCCGACGAACCGTTCGAGGCGTTCCTGCTCGAGGTTCTTTCGGAGTTCCAGATCACGATCCCGGAGTTCGGAACGGTGAAGGCCAAGACGCCACCAATCGTGATCCTCACGTCGAACCGCACGCGCGAGATCCACGACGCAGTCAAGCGTCGCTGCCTGTACCACTGGGTCGGCTTTCCGGATGCGGCACGCGAGTTCGCGATCGTGCTGCGTCGTGTGCCCGGCATCCCGCAGCAGCTGGCGCAGCAGGTCGTCGCGTTCGTGCAGAAGCTGCGCGAGATCGAGCTGTACAAGCTGCCCGGCATCGCCGAGACGATCGAATGGGCCCGCGCGTTGATGGAGCTCGACGCGCTGGTCCTCGACCCGGCTGTGATCCAGGACACCCTGGGCGTGCTCCTGAAATACCAGGACGACATCGCGCGCATGCAGGGCGGCGAGGCCGCACGCATCCTGGAGGACGTGCGCAACGCGTCCCGAACCGTCGCCTGAGGGTTCATGCTGGCAACGCGCCCGACTCGGGGCCACCTGGCCGAAAACGTCATGCACTTCGCGCGCGTGTTGCGCAGCGCGGGCATGGCGATTGGCACCGACCGCGTGCTGCTGTCATTGCAGGCGCTGCGCGAGGCCGGTCTCGCGAGCAAGAGCGACTTTCACGCCGTGTTGAGCACCTGCATGCTCGACCGCATCGAACACCGCGACCTGTTCGACCGGGCGTTCGAGCTGTTCTGGCGCGACCCCGACCTGATAGGCCGCATGCGCGCGATGCTGTTGCCCAAGATCCGCGCGCAGGACGCGATGGCGCCGCAACAGCACGAGAACCGGCGCCTGGCCGACGCGCTCTTTCCCACTCCCAAGGTCGGCGAAACGCCCTTGGAGCCGCCGCAGGACGAACTCGAGTTCGATGCGTCGCTGACCTTCAGCGCACGCGAGATCTTGCGCAAGGCCGACTTCGACACGATGAGCGCCGACGAATGGCGCGCCGCACGACGCGCACTGGCGCAGATGCAACTGATGTTCGAGCCGCTGCCCACCCGTCGCAGCGCACGCGCCACGCACCCCGGGCGGGCCGACTGGCGCGCGACGATGCAGGCCATGGCGCGCCATGGCGGCCAGCTCTGGGACATGCGCTGGCGCCGCCCGCGCACGCGAGCGGCACCGCTCCTGGTGCTGGCCGACATCTCGGGTTCGATGAGCCGCTACTCGCGCATGCTGCTGCACTTTGCGCATGCGCTGGGGCAGGCCGAGGCGCGCGTCGAGAGTTTCGTCTTCGGCACGCGCCTGACGCGCACGACGCGGCTGCTCAAGAGCCGTGACCCCGACGTCGCCGTCGCGCAGGTCGTGCGCGCGGTGGAGGATTGGTCGGGTGGCACCCGCATCACGACCTGCCTGCACGAATTCAACCAACGCTGGGCACGCCGCACGATGGACAGCACGACTACCGTGTTGCTGATCACAGACGGCCTGGAGCATGGTGATGTGGCTGCGCTGGGTCTTGAGATGGAGCGACTGGCCAAGAGCTGCCGGCGCTTGATCTGGCTGAACCCGCTGCTGCGCTTCGAGAAGTTCGAACCCAAGGCGGCCGGCATCCGCGCGATGCTGCCGCATGTGGATCGCTTCCTGCCCGCCCACAACCTGGAAAGCCTGGAGCAGCTGGTCCAGGTCTTGAGCCGGCGCGACGCGCCGGACCGCATTCACTGACCGCGATCGCAGCCATGCAACTCACCAGCCAACAGACCCTGCCCGTCAGCCAGCTTCAGGCCTGGGAGGCGCTCAACGACATCAGCCTGCTGCAGGCCGCGATACCCGGCTGCGAATCGATCACGGCGAGCGGCGACAACCAGTACGACCTGGCGATCATGGCTGCCGTCGGCCCGGTGAAGGCACGCTTCAAGGGCAAACTCAGGCTCGAGGATCTGGCGCCGCCCCAGTCGTACACGATGCACTTCGATGCCCAAGGCGGCGCCGCGGGCCATGGCAAGGGCAGCGCGCAGGTGCGGCTCGAGGCCATCGCTGCGCACGAAACGGTTCTGCACTACACGGCCAACGCCAGCGTGGGCGGCAAGATCGCGCAGATCGGTTCGCGCCTGGTGGACATGGCGGCGCAGAAGATGGCCAACGACTTCTTTGCGACCTTCAATGCCAGGCTGGCCGAGCGTTATGGTGTTGCGGCCGTAGCGCCGGTCGCGCCCCGAGGGCTCTGGGCCCGGTTCGTTGCATTCCTCAGGCGGATTTTCGGCGCGCGATGATCGACGCTCGCATGGATCGACTGGGGCCCTGGCTGAAGGGCTTTCCGGCCACGCAGGCGCCGATCGATCGCTCGTCGGTGGCGGGGCTGGGGTGGAACCTGCTGGCCGACGACCTGCCGCTGCCGCTGGCGGTGCTCAAGCGCGACGCGCTGGCGAACAACCTGGCGTGGATGCAGGCCTACGCGCGCTCGCAGGGCGTGGACCTGGCGCCCCATGGCAAGACGACGATGTCGCCCGAACTGTTCAGGCGCCAGCTCGATGCGGGCGCATGGGGCATCACGTTTGCGAACCTGTTCCAGCTGCGCGTCGGCGTCGCCGCGGGAGTGCGGCGTGCCGTGGTCGCCAACCAGGTGCATCAAGCTGCGGACCTGGCCGGGCTCGCACAGCTGCGCGCGCAACATCCCGACTTGCGCGTGGTGTTCCTGGTCGACTCGCTGGCCCAGCTTGCCCTCATCGAACGGTGGCATGAAGCGCGAACCCGCATCGCGCCGTTCGAAGTGCTGATCGAAGTCGGCGTACCGAGCGGTCGCACCGGCGTGCGCGACCGCGACGATGCGTTGCGGCTTGCCCGCGCGCTGCGCACCAGCCCGGCCGTGCATCTGGCCGGCATCGAGTGCTACGAAGGGCTCGGCGCCACCGGCGATTCGGCGCGCGACGAGACCTATGCCGCCGACCTGATGCAGCGTCTCGCGCGGGTTGCCGAGGCCTGCGACCGCGAAGGCCTGTTCGAGACCGACGAAGTGCTGGTGTCGGCCGGCGGTTCGGGCATCTTCGACCTGGTCGCCGCGCGCCTGCGCCTGGATCTGCGGCGCCCGGTGCGCGGCCTGTTGCGATCGGGCTGCTATGTCACGCACGATCACGGCCACTACGCGCGGCTGGTGGCCGAGGTCAATCGGCGCTGTGGCTGCAGCGACGGATTGCGTCCGGCGCTCGAGGTGTGGGCCAGCGTGCAGAGCTGCCCCGAGCCAGGCCTGGCCATCCTCACGGCGGGTCGGCGCGACGTCGGCTTCGACATGGGCCTGCCGATGCCGATCGCCCATGCGCCGGCGCTCGCGCGGCAGGCAGGAACGCCCGATGCCGGCTGGTCGATCGAGGCGCTGAACGACCAGCATGCGTACCTGCGCATCGGGCCCGATGCAGCCTCGTCACCCGGCGTCGGTGACCGTATCGGCCTGGGTATCTCGCACCCCTGCACCACGTTCGACAAATGGCACTGGATGCCGGTGGTCGACGACGCGTACAACGTCGTCGATGCCGTGACGATTCACTTCTGACGCGACGGGAGACATCGATGGACAAACTCATTCTCGACCATGTGTACGACCATGAGGTCGCGCTGGCCGATTGGGTGCTCCTGACACAGCCGATCGGCGGCGGCCGCGTCGTCGACTACAGCTGGCGCCAGACGATGGACCAGGCACGCCGCATGGCGGCGCACCTGGGCAGCCGCGGCTTCGAGCCGGGCGCGCGCATCGCGCTGCTGTCGAAGAACTGCGCGCACTTCTTCATCGCCGAGCTGGCGATCTGGATGGCCGGCGGCACCACGGTGGCGATCTTCCCCACCGAGACCGCTGCGAACGTGCGCTACGTGCTCGAGCACAGCGAGGCGAGCCTGCTGTTCGTCGGCAAGCTCGACAACTGGGCGCAGCAGGCGTCGGGCGTGCCGGCCGGCTTGCCCGTGATCGCCCTGCCGCTGGCGCCGCCCACCGCCTTCGAAAACTGGGACGCGATCATCGCGCGCACCGATCCGGTCGGCGGCCGCCCGGCGCGCGCCGCCGACGATCTGGCGATGCTGATGTACACCTCGGGCTCGACCGGACAGTCCAAGGGCGTGATGGTCACGTTCCGGGCCCTGACGCGCGCCGCCGAGGGCATCGTGCAGGACAGCCGCAGCCGGCTCGGCAAGGGCGAGAGCCGGATGTTGTCGTACCTGCCGCTGGCGCACAGTTTCGAGCGTTCGTGGGTCGAGGCCGCCTCGCTGGTGAACGGCGACTCGCACATCTTCTTCGCCGATTCGCTCGACACCTTCCTGCAGGACCTGCAGCGCGCGCGCCCGACGCTGTTCATCTCGGTGCCGCGGCTGTGGCTGAAGTTCCAGCAGGGCGTGTTCACCAAGATGCCGCCGGCCAAGCTCGACCGGCTGCTGCGCATCCCGATCCTGGGGCGCATCGTCGCGAGGAAGGTGCTCAAGGGCCTGGGGCTGGACGCGGTGGTGCAGGCCGGCAGCGGCTCGGCCCCGCTGCCGCCGGACCTCATCCGCTGGTATCGGCGCCTGGGCCTTCGCCTGTTCGAAGGCTACGGGATGACCGAGGACAACTCGTTCTCGCATTCGTCGAATGAATCCTCCAGCGAGCCGGGTTTCGTCGGCGTGCCGCTGCCCGGCGTGCAGGTTCGGCTCGGCCCCGACGGCGAGATCCTCATCAAGTCGCCGGGGCAGTTCAGCGGCTACTACAAGGCGCCGGAACTGACAGCGGCCTCGTTCACGCCGGATGGATTCTTTTGTACCGGCGATCTCGGCGAGCGCAGACCCGATGGCCTGCTGAAGATCACCGGGCGCAAGAAGGAATTGTTCAAGACGACCAAGGGCGAATACGTGGCGCCGGCGCCGATCGAGAACCGCCTCAACGCGCACCCGATGATCGAGCTGTCGATGGTCTCGGGCATGGGGCAGCCTGCACCCTACGCGGTGGTGGTGCTCGACGAGCAGTTGCGCCCCCGGGTCGCCGACCCGGCCGTGCGTGCGAACGTGGAGGCCGAACTCGGCAAGCTGCTGCACGACGTCAACGAGGGCCTCGCGCCGTTCGAGCGCCTGCGCATGCTGGTCGTGGCGCGCGAGCCCTGGTCGATCGAGAACGGCTGCCTCACCCCGACCATGAAGATCAAGCGCAGCCGCATCGAGGACTCGGTGGCCGGCCAGGTCGACACCTGGTACGCGGCGCAAGGCCATATCCTCTGGGCCTGAAGCCGCCCAACCCCACCCACCGAGAAGAACAAGAGGCACGATGGAAACAGACGCCGAGCAAGCTGCGCCGACTGAGGCCCCACGCGGCATACCGTACTTCGGCAACGCGTTCCAGATCGAGCCTTCGCGGTTTCATCTTCAGATCGAGCAGTGGTGCCGCGAGCATGGTCCGCTGTTCAAGCTGCAGATCGGCCGGCGCAAGATCCTGATCGTCGGTGACCACGCTGCTCGGTCGCTTCGACATCCAAAGCGTCGACACGTCCGACGGACAGGAGCCGCGCGAGCACCTGTCGTTCACGATGGCGCCGGTCGGCCTGCGCATGCGCCTGCGCGCTCGAAAGTGGCGACCGAGCTGCAGGCGCCCGAAACGGAGGATAGTTCGTTCAGGGGCCCTTCGTCCGTGGCCTTGGGGTGGCTGGGCCCGTCAGTCGAGGCTCGGGTTGCGGTCTTTGTGGTCGACGGTGGCCCGCTGTGCGCCCGTGAACCCGACCGCACAGGCCCATCAGGGGGCTCGTCCACGGGTTTGCCGTGACGATCCGGCCGCTTCGACCGATTCGCAAGATCCCTGACCCAGCCGGTTTCCTGGCCCTGGCCCTGGGCGCTGGGCCGCTCGAACGGTGATGCGTCGGGTGTCGTTCCGGCCGCTTGCAACGGCATCAGCTCACGCGCTGGCGCCCGCGGCGGCGCGCTCACGGGCACGATAAACGTCTCAGGATCGGTGCCCGACGTATCGCTGCATCAGGTTGGTCAGATCGTTGATCTCGAAGGGCTTGGGCAGATAGTCGTCCATGCCCGCATCGATGCACCGCTCGCGGTCGCCGACCACTGCGTTGGCGGTCAGCGCGATGATCGGCGTGCGCCCCGTACAGGCGGCGCGTTCGTGGTCGCGCCAACGGCGAGTCGCCTGCCAGCCGTCGACCTCCGGCATCTGGCAATCCATCAGCACCGCCGCGTAGGAGGTCTGCTGCATGCGTTCGAGGGCGGCGCGGCCGTCCTCGGCCACGTCGACCTGCAGGCCCATGCGCTCGAGCATGGCCTTGGCAATCATCGCGTTCACTGGATTGTCCTCCGCCAAGAGGACGCGCCCCAACAGCGGGATCGAATTCTCGGCTGCCTCGGCCGGCGCGGCCCCTGCCGGCGCCGCGCACGGTCGACAGGGTAGCGTGAAGAGAAATGTCGAACCCCGGCCGGGGTTCGATTGGCACGAGACGTCCCCGCCCATCGCGCGTGCCAGATCGCGCGATATGGTCAGTCCGAGCCCGGTGCCGGCGCGGTACCCGGGCGAGCCCGGCAACGCCACCTGCTCGAAGGCCTCGAAGATGCGTTCGGCCTGGTCGTCTGGGATGCCGATGCCCGTATCGCTTACGCTGAACGCCAGCCTGTCGCCGTTCCGGTCGACGCCAAGCGACACCTCACCCGACGCAGTGAACTTGATCGCATTGCCCAGCAGGTTGTGCAGCACCTGCTTGATGCGCGGCGCATCGGCGTCGAACCACTCCGGCAGCTGGCCGCCGCGGCGGACTTCGAAGCGCAGGCCCTTCTGCGTGGCCACGGGCTGCAGCAGATCGACGACTTCACGTATCACATCGGGCAGGCGCACGGCGGCGCGTTCGATCACCAATCGGCCCGACTCGATGCGCGACAGGTCGAGCAGGTCGCCGATGACCGCCTGCAGATGGCGGCCCGATTGCGCAATCACCTCCAATTGCGGGCGCTGCGCTGGATCCGAGGCGGTCTGCTGCAGCAACTGGGTCATGCCGAGGATGCCGTTCAGCGGCGTGCGCATCTCGTGGCTGACGGTGGCCAGAAACCGGCTCTTGGCATGGTTGGAATGTTCAGCCAGCAACAGCGCACGTTGGCGCTGTTCAGCGATCGCGGCGTTCTCGTGCCGCAACCGTATCAGCTCGGCCATGCGCTGGGCCAGCCCTCGCGATTCGACCAGCAACAGCGCCAGCAGAATCACCATGCCGACGCCTGTCGTCAAGGACTCCGGCGTCCCTCGCGTCAGCTGCTGCGCCGCGTTGGGGACCAGGATGATGCCGACGAACATCCCGCTGGCGCGAAAGTCGCTGCCCAGCGAGAACACCGAAACCGCCGCCACCGCCACCAATGCCGCCAGCAACACCAGGCCCGTATGCGGCGGGGCAGAGGCCGCGAAGAGCAAGCCCAGCGCGCTCCAGCTCGCGCTCTCGCACATCATCAGCCCGATGAAGCGCCGCCAGCGTCGGGTCAGCTCGGTGCTGGACAGGCCTTCGGCAATGAAATGCCGGCAATCCCAGACACGTGCCGCCGAAAGCGCCAGGCGAACCAGGACCCAGCCCAACAGCATCGGACCACCGAGCGTGGGCCACAGGACCGTACCCACGATCAACGAGAACAACGCACCCGCGATCACCGGCTGCGGTGTCAGCTTGAAGAGCAGATCGGTCTGCGCGCGCTCGACGTCCAGCCCGATCTCTTTCGAGTCGTCGTCGCGTGGTCCCAACTCGATGGCCGGCGGCACATCGGGCTGCCGTGGGGGCGTATTGCCTGAAGGAGGAGACGCCGACATCAAATTCCCGCGCAACGCCCTTGCGAACGACAAGCCTACTGTAGCCTGACGGCGGCCCTGCTTCCTTGATCGGCAACGGTGCTTCAGTGTGCGCCAGCCCACGGGCCGCCTGGCACACGGAATCTCTTCGGAGCCCCGCGACCGGAAGGAGCCTGTACTTGCACCATCTGCGGGTGCGCACACAAGCCTTCACGACACCCACGTGTTCGCGCCGATGCGCCGCGCGCTCCCGGACTTCAGGTGCAAACTTGTTCGACTTGTTCATGGCTCCATCTTCTCAAGAGTTGGAGCCTCCTCAAATCCCGGGGCGGTTCACCATCGCGCGCAGCTTGGCATTGGGTGCCAGCACGCTGAAGCTGCCCGTGGGCAGCGGCAGCTCATGGCCGAAGGACTAGACCGCTGGCCGCTTTGCTTCCGGTTGCCGCCTTCGTGGGCGGGCCAGGCTCGAGTCAGCTCGCCACCGTCTGGCGCACCGCGCGCTCCCATTGCGCCATCAGCACGGCTGCGCGCTCGCGCGGCATCGTCGGATGAAAGACGCGCTCCGACTGCCACTGCGCCGACAGCTCGTCCAGACCCTTGTAGACGCCGACCGCCAGCCCCGCCAGATAGGCCGCACCGAGCGCCGTGGTCTCGATCACCTTGGGCCGCACCACCGCAATGCCGAGCAGGTCGGCCTGGAACTGCATCAGCAGGTCGTTGACGCAGGCGCCGCCGTCGACGCGCAGTTCCTTCACCGCCGCGCCGGGGCCGAGGTCGCGCGACATGGCCTCGAGCAGGGCGGCGCTCTGGAACGCGATGCTCTCGAGCGCCGCGCGCGCGATGTGCGCCACCGTGCTGCCGCGCGAGAGGCCGACGATCGCGCCGCGCGCATCGGGCTTCCAGTACGGCGCGCCCAGGCCGGTGAAGGCCGGCACGAACATCACGCCGCCGGCGTCGGGCACGCTCTCGGCAAGCGCCTGCACTTCGGCGCTGCCCTTGATCGCGCGCAGCCCGTCGCGCAGCCACTGCACGACGGCGCCGCCGATGAACACGCTGCCCTCGAGCGCGAATTGCGGCGTTGCCGACACCTGCGCCGCGGCGGTGGTGATGAGGCCGTTCTTCGAGGTCTCGAAACGCTCGCCGCTGTGCATCAGCATGAAGCAGCCGGTGCCGTAGGTGTTCTTGGCCAGCCCCGCCTTGAAGCAGGCCTGCCCGAACAGCGCGCTCTGCTGGTCTCCCGCGATGCCGGCGATGGGGATCGGCGCACCGAACCACGACGCATCGGTTTCGCCGAAGGCATGGCTGGAGGCGAACACCTTGGGCAGCACGCTGGCCGGGATGTGCAGCGCCTTCAGCAGTTCCGGGTCCCAGGCGTTATGCCGGATGTCGAACAGCATCGTGCGCGACGCATTGCTCACGTCGGTGGCGTGCACGCGGCCGTTGGTGAGCTTGCACAGCAACCAGCTGTCGACGGTGCCGAACGCGAGTTCGCCGCGCGCCGCCGCGAGATGCGCGCCGTTCACATGGTCGAGCAGCCAGCGGATCTTGGTGCCGCTGAAGTACGGGTCGATGACCAGGCCGGTCGAGCGTCGCACCATGTCGGCCAGGCCTTCGCGGGCGCGCAGCTGGGCGCACAGCGGTTCGGTGCGCCGGTCCTGCCAGACGATGGCGTGGTGGATCGGTGCGCCGGTGCGCCGGTTCCACATCACCGTGGTCTCGCGCTGGTTGGTGATGCCGAGCGCGGCGATGTCATGCGCCGCGAGGCCGGCCTTGGCGATCGCCTCGCGCGCGACGGCGATCTGCGTGTCCCAGATCTCGATCGGGTCGTGCTCCACCCAACCCGGCTGCGGATAGATCTGCGCGAACTCGCGCTGCGCCATCGCCACGATGCGCCCGCTGGCATGAAAGACGATGGCGCGTGAGCTGGAGGTGCCTTGGTCGAGCGCGAGCAGATGTTCAGCGGCCATGTCTGCAACTCCCGGGCTCAATGGTGATGACGCCAAGCATAGCCAATGCGCGCGAAGTCAAGCCCGCGCCGGCAATACCGGCGACTTGTGTGCGCAGTTCACGCGCCGCACGGCTCTCACCACCGTGAAACACCTGTACGCCCCGGCGCCTCGCAAAGTGCCGCGCGATGGATCAAGCATGTCGTCGATGCATGGCGCCGGCACCGGTATTGCTGGCGCTGGCCCTGGGCCTGTCGGGCTGTGCCAGCCTGTGGCCGGACCCGCCGCCACTGCCGCCGCCCGAGGTGTCCCCGCCGCCCCAGCCGGCGAAGCCCGCGCTGCCGCTGCAACCCGCCGACGCGCGCCCGCGCGTGCAACGCATCGCCCGCGGGCCACCCAACCATGTCTACGAGGTGAGCGGCGAAATCTATGTGCCCGACGATACCGACTTGCCATTGCTCGAAACCGGCCTGGCCTCCTGGTACGGCGAGCCGTTCCACGGCCGGCCCACCGCCACCGGCGAGCGCTACGACATGAACGCGATGACTGCCGCACACAAGACCATGCCTTTGCCCAGCTATGCGCGGGTGCGCAACCTGAAGAACGGGCGCGAAGTGATCGTGCGCGTCAACGATCGCGGCCCGTTCTACCCCGGTCGCGTGATCGATCTGAGCCGCGCTGCCGCGCGCAGGCTGCGCATCGACGGGCTGCAATGGGTCGAGGTCCGGCGCATCACGCACGAAGAGATCCGCAGCGGTGCCTGGCGACAGCGCGCCGACCCGGCGGCGCCAAACCCCGTCCGCCAGGCTGCCCGGGCCCTGCCCTAGGCGCCGCGGGCCACGACGCATTGCACGCCAGCGTCGGCCAGCAGCGGCTCGAATGCCGCGGGTGGCGCGTGGTCGGTGAACAGCACGTCGACCTGGCTCAGTTGCGCGAGTTCCACCATCGCCGGCCGATTGAACTTGCTGTGGTCGGCGGCCAGCCACAACTGGCGCGACTGCTCGATGATCGCGCGTGCGACCTTGACCTCGCGGTAGTCGAAATCGCGCAGCGTGCCGTCGGATTCGATGCCGGAGATGCCGATCAGCCCGATGTCGACCCGGAACTGGCGAATGAACTCGACGGTCGCTTCGCCGATGATGCCGCGGTCGCGCGCCCGCACCAGGCCGCCGGCCACGATGACCTCGCAGTCCGGGTTGTCCGACAGGATCGCCGCCACGTTCAGGTTGTTGGTGATCACGCGCAGCCCCTTGTGATGCAACAGCTCGCGCGCCACCGCCTCGGTCGTGGTGCCGATGTTGATGATCAGCGAGCAGCCGGCCGGCACCATCTTGGCCACGGCCTGCGCGATGCGCCGCTTGGCTTGTTCGTTCAGATGCTGGCGCTGGCGATAGCCGATGTTCTCGGTCGTCGAGCTCGGCAGGCGCGCACCCCCATGAAAGCGCGCCAGCAGGCCGGCCTCGGCCAGCAGCCCGACGTCGCGGCGAACGGTCTGCAGCGTGACGCCGAACCGGTCGGCCAGGGTTTCGACCGACAGCGCGCCATGTTCGCGCACCGCGGCGAGCAGGTCGGTCTGCCGCGGATTGGGGGCGAATGCGCGCTCCGACGGGCGTGCCGCGGAGCGTCGAGCGGTTCGGGTGGCCATGGCGGCGGCGAAGGTGGCGTTGCGGGGCGGTCGGGACGGCGGCTGAACGTGCGCGACACCGCGTTCCGGCGCGAAGCGCAGGTCTAGCGTAGGCCATCAGCGCGAGGCCCGCACGCAGAGTTGCCCGCTTGCCACCGACGCAGGCTTGGGTTAAAAGGAACAAAAGAGAAACCAAACGAACGAATGCGAGCCGGCATGCAGATCCCCGCGAAAGTCGACGTGCTGGTCGTCGGGGGCGGGATCAACGGCGCCGGCATCGCGCGCGACCTGGCCGGGCGCGGCCTGAGCGTGCTGCTGTGCGAACAGCACGACCTGGCGGCGCACACCTCGTCGTCGTCGACCAAGCTGATCCACGGCGGCCTGCGCTACCTCGAATACTACGAGTTCGCGCTGGTACGCAAGTCGCTGGCCGAGCGCGAGGTCCTGATGCGCAGCGCGCCGCACATCATGTGGCCGCTGCGCTTCGTGATGCCGCACGACCCGTCGATGCGACCGGTCTGGATGATCCGCGCCGGACTGTTCCTGTACGACCACCTGGCCAGGCGCGAGCTGCTGCCGGCATCGGCCACCGTCCGGCTGCGCGAGCATCCGGCCGGCGGCCCGCTCAAGCCGCATTTCACCAAGGGATTTGTCTATTCCGACGGTTGGGTCGACGACGCGCGCCTGGTGGTGCTCAATGCCATGGACGCGCAGCGCCTGGGCGCCACCGTGCTCACGCGCTGCCGCTGCGAGCGCGTGGTCGCCGAGAACGGGCAGTGGTGCGCCAGCCTGCGGCTGGAAGAGGCGGGCGACGAGAGCGTGCAGCCGGTGCGCGCGCGCGCGCTGATCAACGCCGCCGGGCCCTGGACCGCGCGGTTTCTCGGCGAACAGCTCGGACAGGTCGGTGCCGAGGCGCTGCGCCTGGTCAAGGGCAGCCATATCGTCGTGCCGAAACTGTTCGACCACGGGTTTGCCTATATCTTCCAGAACGCTGACAAGCGCATCATTTTCTTGATTCCCTACGAGCGCGAATTCACGCTGATCGGCACTACCGAGATCGAATGGAACGGCGAACTGGGCGATGTGCGGATCGATGCCTCCGAGGTTGAATACCTGTGCCAGCAAGCCAGTCGTTATCTCGTGCGCACGGTCGTACCGGGCGACGTGGTGTGGAGCTATGCCGGCGTGCGTCCGCTGCTCGACGACGAGGCGGGCGACGCGTCGGCGGTGACGCGCGATTACCGGCTCGATCTCGATCAAGCGCGCGCACCGCTGCTGTCGGTATGGGGCGGCAAGATCACCACCTACCGCAAACTGGCCGAGGAGGCCGCCGACATGTTGTGCACCAGTCTGGGTGTGCGCGCTGCGCACTGGACCGAGCACGCCATGCTTCCCGGCGGCGACCTGTCGGGCTGGATCGACGTCAGCGGCCGGCCCGAGGCCGACATCGCGAGGTTCGAGCAGGCCCTGGCGGCGCGCCGCCCGGAGCTCGGCCTCGAGCTATGCCGGCGCTGGTCGCGCAGCTACGGGGCGCTGGTCGAGCGCATTCTGGAGTCCGGCGACCTGGGCCGCGAAGTGGCGAGGGGCCTGTTCGAGGCGGAATTGGACTACCTGCGCGCGCACGAATGGGCGCGCAGCGGCGACGATGTGCTGTGGCGGCGCAGCAAGTTGGGCCTGCACATGAGCGAAAGCGAGCGTGCGGCCGTGGCCGGTTGGTGGACGCCGCAAGTCGGGATGCGCACGAACTAGGCGCGTTTTGGCGCGTTTGATGTAAGTGGTTTTGCGATTGACATTCGTTTTGTTTCGCTACTAGGATGTTCAGGCGGTGGCACATGGCCGCTCGAGCCCAATCAACAAGGAGCAATGAAGATGCAAAAACGACCGTTGCTGACGGCGGTGGCACTGGCCGCTGCCCTGCTGATCGCACCCAACGCCTTTGCCGATGCCGCGGCTGCCAAACGCTGGATCGATGCCGAATTCCAGCCCTCGGTGCTGAGCAAGGATCAGCAGACGAAGGAGATGGAGTGGTTCATCAACGCGGCCAAACCGTTCCAGGGTCTGGAGATCAACGTGCTGTCGGAGACGATCCCGACCCACGAATACGAATCCAAGACGCTGGCCAAGGCGTTCGAAGAGATCACCGGCATCAAGGTCAATCACCAGTTGCTCGGCGAGGGCGAGGTGGTGCAGGCGGTGCAGACGCAGATGCAGACCAACCGCAATCTGTACGACGCCTACATCAACGACTCCGACCTGATCGGCACGCATTCGCGGCTGCAGTCGGCGGTCAACCTCTCCGACTGGATGGCCGGCGAGGGCAAGGACGTCACAAACCCCGGTCTCGACATCAAGGACTTCATCGGTATCTCGTTCACCACCGGCCCCGACGGCAAGATCTGGCAGCTGCCCGACCAGCAGTTCGCCAACCTGTACTGGTTCCGCTACGACTGGTTCAAGCGTGCCGACTTGAAGAAGGCGTTCAAGGACAAGTACGGTTATGAACTCGGCGTGCCGGTGAACTGGAGCGCCTACGAGGACATCGCCGAATTCTTCTCGGTGCAGGTCAAGACGATCGACGGCAAGAAGATCTATGGCCACATGGACTACGGCAAGCGCGCGCCCGACCTGGGCTGGCGCATGACCGACGCCTGGCTGTCGATGGCCGGTGCCAGCTCGATCGGTCTGCCCAACGGGCGCCCGATCGACGAATGGGGCATCCGCATGGAGAAGGGTTCGTGCAACCCGTCGGGCGCGTCGGTGACGCGCGGCGGCGAGACCAACGGCCCGGCTTCGGTCTATGCGGTGGCCAAGTGGGACGAGTGGCTGCGCAAGTACGCGCCGCCCGGAGCCGCCGACTACGACTTCTACCAGTCGCTGCCGGCGCTCGCCCAGGGCAACGTGGCGCAGCAGATCTTCTGGTACACCGCGTTCACCGCGTCGATGGTCGCGCCCAAGAAGGACGGCAACAACACGGTCGACGACAAGGGCATGCCGCTATGGCGCATGGCGCCGTCGCCCAAGGGTCCGTACTGGATCGAGGGCATGAAGCTCGGCTACCAGGACGCCGGTTCGTGGACGCTGTTCAAGAGCACGCCGGTGAACCGCCGCAAGGCGGCCTGGCTATACGCGCAGTTCGTGGTCTCCAAGACCGTGGACACCAAGAAGAGCCATGTCGGACTCACCTTCATCCGCGACAGCACCGTGCGGCACCAGTCGTTCACCGAGCGTTCACCGAAGCTCGGCGGTCTGGTCGAGTTCTACCGCTCGCCCGACCGCGTGATGTGGACGCCCACCGGCATCAACGTGCCCGACTACCCGAAGCTGGCGCAGTTGTGGTGGCAGAACATCGGCGACGTCAACTCCGGCGCGTTCACGCCGCAGAAGGCGATGGACCGGTTGGCGTCGGAGATGGACGACGTGATGGCGCGCATGCAAGAGGCTGACGAGAAGGCCAAGACCTATTCCGGCTGCGGTCCGCGCCTGAATGCGCCCAAGAAAGCCGAGGAATGGCTCGGCAAGCCCGATGGCCCGAAGGCCAAGTTGGCCAACGAGAAGCCCAAGGGCGTGACGATGGACTACGACGAACTGGTCAAACGCTGGACGGCCAAGAAGTAGCGCCCATGTCGGCGCGGGCCCCGGGCCCCGAACGCGGCGGTGTTTCCCTGCGGGCACCGCCGCGTGCCGGCCGACCATCGGCCGCAGAATCACCGAACTCGCGGTGCGCGGCTCGAGGCGATGCACCGACCCCTGGGCTGACCTATCGCACCGACACACCGTGACCCTAACGCTGAAGAACGTGTCGTTGCGCGTGGGGGCGTCAACCCACATCCACCCGACCACGCTCGAGTTGAAGTCCGGCGGATTCAACACCTTGCTGGGCGAAACTTTGGCCGGCAAGACCACGCTGATGCGTCTGATGGCCGGCCTGGTGCAGCCCAGCGACGGCGAGGTCTGGTTCGACGGGCGCAACGTCACCGGCGTGCCGGTGCAGCAGCGCCGTGTGTCGATGGTCTACCAGCAGTTCATCAACTACCCCGATTTCTCGGTCTACGACAACATCGCCTCGCCGCTGCATGTGCAGCGCCTCGACAAGGCGCAAGTGCGCAGCCGCGTCGAGCGCATGGCCGAGTTGCTGCAACTCACGCCGCTGCTCGGGCGCAAGCCCGGCGAACTCTCCGGCGGCCAGCAGCAACGCACCGCGCTGGCGCGCGCGCTGGTCAAGGATGCCGACCTGGTGCTGCTCGACGAACCCTTGGCCAACCTCGACTACAAATTGCGCGAATCGCTGCGCGACGAGTTGCCGCGGCTGTTCGCCGACCGCGGCTGTACGGTCGTCTATGCCACCACCGAACCCACCGAGGCGCTGCTGCTGGGCGGCCACGTGGCCACGCTGCGCGAGGGCGCTGTCACGCAGTTCGGCCCGAGCTCTGCCGTCTATCGCGAGCCAGCCGATCTGGCCACCGCGCGGGTGTTCTCCGATCCGCCGATCAACGTGGCGCCGGCGCACAAGCGCAGCGACCGTATCGAGCTGTCCGATGTGGTGAACTGGCCTGTGCCGCCCTCGCTCAAGGCGCTGCCCGACGGCCCGATCACCGTCGCGCTGCGGCCGTACCATGTGCGTCCCGGCGAGTCCGAGGGCGGGGTCAAAGTGCACGGCCGGGTGCTGATCTCCGAGATCAGCGGCTCTGAGAGCGTGGTGCACTTCGAACTCGGCGGGCTGACCTGGTTGTCGCAGGCGCATGGCGTGCGCAGCCATCCGGTCGGCGACCAGGCGGCGTTCGCTCTCGATGTGCAGCGCTGTCTGTATTTCGGCGCCGATGGACGGCGCGTCGCGGCCCCGTCATAACCGGGCGAGTGTTCGACATGGCCCTGATCCACCTCGAGAAACTGCGCCACAGCTACGTGCCCAGGCCGACGGCCGACGCCGACTGGGCGCTGAAGAACATCGACCTCCAATGGCAGGACGGCGGCGCCTACGCGCTGCTCGGGCCGTCTGGCTGCGGCAAGACCACGCTGCTGAATCTGATCTCGGGCCTGCTCATACCGACCGAAGGACGCATCCGCTTCGGCGAACGCGACGTGACCACGCTCGAGCCTGGGGAGCGCAATATCGCGCAGGTGTTCCAGTTCCCGGTGGTCTACGACACGATGACCGTGTTCAACAACCTGGCCTTTCCGCTGCGCAACCGCGGCGTTCCCGAGGCACAGGTCAAGTCACGCGTCGAAGAGATCGCGGCGATGCTCGAACTTACCGCCACGCTGCACACCCGCGCCGCCGGCCTGACGGCCGATGGCAAGCAGAAGATCTCGCTCGGTCGCGGCCTGGTGCGCGCCGACGTGGCGGCGATCCTGTTCGACGAGCCGTTGACGGTGATCGACCCGCACCTGAAGTGGCAGCTGCGCAGCAAGCTGAAGGAGCTGCACCAGCGCGTCGGGCTGACGATGATCTATGTGACCCACGACCAGACCGAGGCGCTGACCTTCGCCGACCAGGTGGTGGTGATGCTCGACGGCCAGGTGGTGCAGGCCGGCACGCCGGTGGAGCTGTTCGA
>Ga0209253_10000120_pt1 | contig 56270 bp, 45 predicted proteins | sample FrelakmetBRP12BR_FD_187145 | JGI IMG/M metagenome (GOLD analysis project Ga0209253, IMG submission 187145) | Freshwater lake sediment microbial communities from the University of Notre Dame, USA, for methane emissions studies - BRP12 BR (SPAdes)... | ecosystem: Environmental > Aquatic >...
CGCCCCCGTGCCCTGGCGGCCCTCGAAGTTGCGGTTGCTGGTGCTTACGCAGTACTGTCCCGAGGCGACCAGGTCGCCGTTCATGCCGAGGCACATCGAGCAGCCGGACTCGCGCCACTCGGCGCCGGCGTCGGTGAACACCTTGGCCAGCCCGAGGGCTTCGGCCTCGCGCTTGATCTGCTGCGAACCGGGCACCACCAGCATGCGCAGGCCCGGCGCCACCTTGCGTCCGGCCAGCACGCGTGCGGCCGCCTCGAGGTCGGTGAGGCGGGCATTGGTGCAACTGCCGACGAACACGACCTGCACCGGCTTGTCGCGCAGCGACTCGCCGGGTTCGAGGCCCATGTAGCGCAGGGATTGCGCGAACGCCGGGTCGCCCGGACGCTCGGGCACGCGGCCCGAGATCGGCGCGACCATGCCTGGGTTCGTGCCGTAGGTGACCATCGGTTCGACGGCGCCGGCGTCGAGCCGGATCGTCTGGTCGAACGTCGCGCCGGGTTCGGTCACCAGTGTGCGCCAGTCGGCCACGGCACGCTGCCAAGCCTCGCCCTGCGGCGCTCGCGGACGACCCGCAAGGTAATCGAACGTCGTCTGGTCGGGTGCCACCATGCCGGCGCGGGCGCCGGCCTCGATCGACATGTTGCACACCGTCATGCGCTCGTCCATCGACAGCGCCTCGATGGCCGGGCCACGGTATTCGATCACGTGGCCGGTGCCGCCGTTGACGCCGATCCGGCCGATGATCGCGAGCACGAGGTCCTTCGCGGCCACACCCGGGCCGAGCCGGCCCGCGACCTCGATCGCGAGGGTCTTCGGCTTGCGCTGCAGCAGGCACTGCGTGGCGAGCACGTATCCCACCTCGGTCGTGCCGATGCCGAAAGCCAGCGCGCCGAACGCGCCGTGGGTGCTGGTATGGCTGTCACCACAGACGATCGTCTTGCCGGGCTGCGTGGCGCCGAGTTCCGGCCCGATGATGTGCACGATGCCGCGCCGGTCGTCCTGCAGGCCGATCAGATCGAGGCCGAACTCTGCGCAGTTCCGCTCGAGCTGGCGAATCTGCTGCGCCGCCGACTCGAGCGCGATCGGCACGCCGCCGAAGATCTGCGCGGAGTCCGTCGGCGTGGAGTGGTCCATCGTTACCAGCGTCCGGTCCGGCCGCCGCACCTTGAGGCCGCGGCTGCGCAGCACGGAGAAGGCCTGCGGGGAGGTGACCTCGTGGGTCAGGTGCAGGTCGATGTACAGCACGGCGGGCGTGTCCGCCGTTTCGGGCACGACGACGTGGCGGTCCCAGACCTTGTCGAAAAGCGTTCGGGCAGTCATGCAGTCTCCGCGGCGCTGGCGCGGGCGGCCGTGGCCCGCGGCGAATCGATCTGGTTGACGACCTCGATGAACGCGCGGACGCCCGACTCGACGATGTCCGTCGTGACGCTCGTGCCACGGTAGGCGCGGCCGTTGTGCTCGACGGTCACGACCGCCTCGCCCTGGGCGTCCTCGCCCATGGACACGCTGCGCACCTCGAACTTGCGCAGCTTGACGAACACGTCCGTCGCGGTCTCCACGGCCTTGAAGGCCGCGTCCACCGGTCCGTCGCCGCTCGCTTCCTGAGACAGGATCCGCCCGTCGTTGTGGCGCAGGCCGACGCGCGCGCGCGCGCCGCCGCCAGAATTACTCTCGGCGTGCAGGCTTTCGAGGTGCCAGGGGCCGGTTTCGCCGAACTCGGCGCGCAGCACCAGTGCCTCGAGGTCGCCGTCGAACAGTTCCTTCTTCTTGTCGGCGAGCGCCTTGAAGTCCTCGAATACGCGCGCGAGCTCCGCATCGCCGAGTTCGAAGCCGAGCTCCTTGATGCGCTCGCGCAGCGCCGCGCGGCCGCTGTGCTTGCCGAGCACGAGATGGGTGCGCGAGAGGCCGACGTCCTCGGGCCGCATGATCTCGTAGGTCGAGTGGTGCTTGAGCATCCCGTGCTGGTGGATGCCCGACTCGTGCGCGAACGCGTTTTCGCCGACCACGGCCTTGTTGCGCGGGATCGGCATGCCGGTGATGCTCGACAGCAGGCGGCTGGTCGGGAACAGGCGCTTCGTGTCGATGCCGGTGCGCAGGCCGAACAGCGCCTCGCGGGTCTTCATCGCCATCACGACTTCCTCGAGCGAGCAGTTGCCCGCGCGCTCGCCGATGCCGTTGATCGTGCACTCGATCTGCCGCGCCCCGGCGCGTACCGCCGCGAGGCTGTTGGCGACGGCCATGCCGAGGTCGTCGTGGCAATGGACACTGAACGTCACGCGGTCGGCGCCCTCGACGTTCTTCTTCAAGTAGTCGAAGACCTCGTGGAACTCCTCGGGCACCGTGTAGCCGACGGTGTCCGGCACGTTGATCGTCGTCGCACCGGCCTCGATGACCGCCTCGACGACCTCGCGCAGGAACTCGAGCTCGGTCCGCGAGGCATCCTCAGGCGAGAACTCGATGTCGGCGCACAGGCTGCGCGCGTAGCGGACGCCTTCGACGGCCGTGTGGATGATCTGCTCCTTGGCCATGTTGAGCTTGTGCTCGCGATGGATGGCGCTGGTGGCGAGGAACACGTGCAGCCGCGGCTTCGCCGCTTCGCGCACCGCGGACCACGCCTTGTCGATGTCCTCGCGATTGCAGCGGGCGAGGCCGGCGATGATCGGTCCGCGCACCTCGCGGGCGATCTCGCGCACGGCTTCCCAGTCGCCCCGCGAGGCGGCCGGGAAGCCGGCTTCGATGACGTCCACGCCCAGTTCCGCCAGAGCGCGTGCCATTCGCAGCTTTTCGGGCTGCGTCATGCTGCAGCCCGGCGATTGCTCGCCATCGCGCAGCGTCGTGTCGAAGATCAGGACGCGGTTCGGGTCGGGCGTGGACATCGGCTTCACCTCTCTCGGCCGGCGTTAGCGGCCTTCGTTCAACCAGGGCATGCGGGCGCGCAAAGCGACACCGACCTTCTCGATCGGGTGCGCGAGATCCTTCTTCATCAGCGCGTCGTACTTGCGGCGGCCGGCCTTGTTCTCGCGGATCCACTGGCGCGCGAACGTGCCGTCCTGCACTTCCTTGAGGATCTTCTTCATCTCCTTCTTGGTTCCCGCGTTGACGACGCGTGGGCCGCGGGTCAGGTCGCCCCACTTGGCCGTGTGGGAGATGTACTGGTGCATCTTGGCGAGGCCGCCCTCGTGCAGCAGGTCGACGATCAGCTTCAGCTCGTGCAGGCACTCGTAATAGGCGACCTCCGGCTGGTAGCCGGCTTCGGTCAGCGTCTCGAAGCCCTTCAGCACCAGCTCGGTGGCGCCGCCGCACAGCACGGCCTGCTCGCCGAACAGGTCGGTCTCGGTCTCTTCCTTGAACGTCGTCTCGATGACGCCCGCGCGCGTACCGCCGATGCCGTCGGCATAGGCGAGTGCCTTGGCCTGCGCCTTGCCGGATGCGTCCTGCGCGACCGCGATCAGGCACGGCACGCCGCGACCCTGGGCGTACTGGCGGCGCACTAGATCCCCGGGACCCTTGGGCGCGATCAGCACGACGTCGAGGTCCTTGCGTGGCTTGATCTGCTTGAAGTGGATGTTGAAGCCGTGCGCGAACAGCAGCGTGGCGCCCTGGGCGAGGTTCGGCAGGATCTCCTTGTAGTTCTCGGCCTGGGTCGTGTCGGGGGTGAGCAGCGCCACCAGCGCCGCGCCCTTGACGGCTTCCGCCGGCGTCGCGACGGCGAGACCGTCCTTCTTCGCCTTCTTCCAGCTGTCGCCCTTGCGCACGCCGATCACGACGTCGTAGCCGGAATCCTTCAGGTTCAACGCATGCGCGCGACCCTGGCTGCCATAGCCGACGACGGCGATCCGGGCTCCCTTCAGGGCCTTCTTGTCCACGTCTTTCTTCGAGTACGCACGCATCTTGAAAACTCCTCGTGTCGGTCAACGATGATCAGGTCTCTTAAAACGAAGAACCCCGCGCCGGATCGCGTCCGGTGCGGGGTTCCTGGTGTCCGTCTGCGCCTTGGCGCCTTCAGCCCGGGGCCCCGCACCTCCGCAGGGGAAGCAGCGCCAGCAGGGCAAGCAGCAGGCCCGGCAGCGGAACGGCCGGGGAGGCATTCGAAGCGGTCGGGGCCTCAAACTCCATCATTGAGCCTGCTTGGAAAGGTCGGCGCGACGAGATGGATAGCAGCATAGCCCCCGGCTCATTGTCAACCGCACTGCAAAAAGAACTTGGGCTAAGCTGTCGCCACTATGTTCGCCGAACGTGATCCCTCCGCCGCCCGGCCGCTCTGGCTGGTGACCGAAACACAACGCGACGCCTGGCTCGCCGCGCAGGACGACGCGACGCGCAGCTGGCTCGCCGCGCTGAATTTCAAGGCCGAGCGCCACCAGGTCGCCTGCCTGGCCGACGGCCGCGGTGCCGTGCGCGCAGCCGTCCTCGGCCTGGGCGCGCTCGCAACGCTCGACGAGCTCGAGTTCTGGCACCTCGCAGGCGCGGTCGATCGGCTGCCGGCCGGCGCATGGCGCATCGAGACGCCGCTCGCCGCGCAGGCTGCGACGGCGGCGGCCCTCGGCTGGGCCTACGGCAGCTATCGTTTCGAACGTTATCGCAGCAAGCCGCGCCCGGCGCCGGCGGCGACGCTGGTCCCGCCACCGCTGGCTGATATGACTTACGTGCGGCGGATCTCCGCGGCGCTCGCGATGGCGCGCGACCTGATCAATATGCCGGCCGCCGACCTGACGCCGGAGCGCCTGGCGGCCGAGGCGATGGCGCTGGCCGAGCACAACGGCGCGCAGGGTCGCGTCATCCAGGGCGATGCGTTGCGTGAGGGCTATCCGGCGATCCACGCGGTGGGGCAGGCCGCGGCGTCCGCGCCGCGCTTGATCGATTTCCAGTGGGGCGATCCGGCCGCACCGAAGGTGACGCTGGTCGGCAAGGGCGTCTGCTTCGATTCCGGCGGCCTGGACATCAAGCCCGCGGCCGGGATGCTGCTGATGAAGAAGGACATGGGCGGGGCCGCCTGCGCACTCGCGCTGGCGCGCGCGGTCATGGAGAGTGCGCTGCCGGTGCGCCTGCGGGTGCTCGTGCCGGCCGTCGAGAACGCAATCTCGGGAAATGCCTATCGCCCGGGTGACGTGCTGCGGACTCGCAAGGGCATCTCGGTCGAGGTCGGCAATACCGATGCCGAGGGCCGCCTCGTGCTGGCCGACGCGCTCGCTGCGGCCGACACCGAGCGGCCGGACCTGCTGGTGGACTTCGCCACGCTGACCGGCGCCGCGCGCGTCGCACTGGGGCCCGAGTTGCCGGCGCTCTTCGGCTCGCGCGAGGAGACTGTCGCCGCAACGCTGCGCCACGGTCGGCGCCTCGCGGATCCGGTCTGGCCGATGCCGCTCTGGAACGGCTACGACGACGAGATCGCGAGCAAGATTGCGGACGTCAACAACGTCTCCGGCTCCACGTTCGCGGGCGCGATCATCGGTGGCCTGTTCCTGAGGCGCTTCGTCACCGAGACCCCGGACTGGCTGCACCTGGATCTGTACGGCTGGAACCCCAAGGATCGGCCCGGCCGGCCGGTCGGCGCCGAACCGCAGACGATCCGTGCATTGCACGCCTTGCTGGTCGAACGCTACGGCTGATCCCGTCCTGCCGCCGCCATGGACCTGAGATACGAGCGTCGCGCCTGGACGCTGATCTACCTGTGCCTCGGCGTCATCGAAGGCGGCACGGCGGCGGTGATGGTGCGGTCGCTGTTCGGCAATGCGGTCGCGGGCATCGTCGTGGACCTCGTGCTCGCAGTCGTGAGCGCCGCTCCGGCCTGGGCGAACCTGGCGAGTCTCGTCCATGCGCGCCGCGCGCAGGGGCGCCCGAAGATCGAATTCCTGCGACCGTTGCTGGTCGCGATGGCGGTATGCGTCGGAGCACTGGCGTTGCTGCCGGTCGGCGGCCTCGGGCTGATCGCGTTCCTGGTGCTCTACGGCGCGGCGCGATTGCTGTGGGCCGGCGTGGACACGGTGCGCTCGGTCGTCTGGAGCGTGAACTACCCACGGCACCTGCGCGCCCGGGTCACCGGCCGGATCATGATCAACGGCTCGATTGCGCTCGCGGTGTCGGGCGTGGCGCTCGGCTGGCTGCTGGAGCACGATGACCCCTGGTACCGGGCCGCGATTCTTGCGGCCGCTGCGTGCGGTCTCGGTGGCAGCGTCGCGTTCAAGCGATTCCGGGTCCGGCAGGAAAAGCGCCTGCTGTCGGACGAACTCGCGCGGGTTCGCGAGGGCGCAAGATTCGACCTGGGTGGTGTGCGCCAGCTGCTGGCGACGGACGTCACTTTTCGGCGCTACATGTTCGCGATGTCCGTTTTCGGCGCGGGCCACCTGATGCTGACGCCGTTGCTGGTCGTGTGCCTCGACGATGTGCTGCAGGCGTCCGAGATGGTGCAGGTCGCGATCACGGCGGCCGTGCCGATTCTCGTGATGCCGCTCGCCATCCAGCCGTGGGCGCGCTTCCTCGATCGCCACCACGTGATTACCTACCGTGCCGTGCATTCGCGGCTCGCCGTGGCGGGCTCGATCGTGCTCGCGGTCGCCGTGCTCGCCCGGCTGGATTGGCTGCTCTGGCCGGGCGCCCTGCTGATGGGGGCGTCGCTGGCGGCCGGCAGCCTGGGCTGGTCACTCGGGCACAACGACTTCGCGCCGCGAGGCGAGGAGACGCGCTACATGGCGCTGCACGTGACACTGACCGGGTTGCGCGGACTGATCGCACCGCCCGCTGCGATCCTCGCCTACTACGCATTGCAACACGTGAGTCCGGGCCTCGAGCCCTGGGTCATGCTGCTGCCGGTGGCATTGATCGCGTGGGGTGCCTGGCAGTTCGCGGCGATGCGGCGCGGCATCGCTGGACTCGGCGCAACGCAGTGAACGCAGACGAGGCCGCAACGCTGCTGAAAGCAGCCTTCGACGCCGCGGTGGCCGCAGCTCAACCGTCGATCTGCGTGCCGCGCTGCCTGCCCCTTCCGCCCAGGGGTCGCACGATCGTCGTCGGTGCGGGCAAGGCGGCCGCCGCGATGGCACGGGCGCTGGACGAGAACTGGAGCGGCGAACTTGCGGGTGCCGTCGTGACCGCCGCGGGCCACGAGGTGCGCTGTCCGCGGCTCGAGGTGCTGCAGGCCAGCCATCCCGTACCGGACGCTGCAGGTCTGCGAGCCGCAGCGAGGATGCTCGAGCTGGTTGTGGGACTGACGCCGGACGACCTCGTCATCTGCCTGTTGTCCGGTGGCGGTTCGGCCCTGGCGCCGTTGCCGGTGCCCGGCCTGACGCTCGATGAAAAGCGGCGGATCACGCGCGACCTGCTGGGTTGCGGCGCGACGATCGGCGAGATCAATTGCGTGCGACGCCACCTCTCGCAGATCAAGGGCGGACGCCTCGCCGCAGCCTGCCATCCGGCACGGGTCGTGACACTGGCGATCTCCGACGTCCCGGGGGACGCCCCCGGGGACATCGCATCCGGGCCCACCGTGGCCGACCCAACGACTTGCGCAGAGGCGCTGGAGATCCTCGATCGACACCGGATCGCCGTGGCCGGAGTCGTGCGCGAGGGGCTGGAGGCGGGCCGCTACGAGTCCGTCAAGGCGGGCGATCCGCGGCTCGCCCGTGCGCAGTTCCGGCTGATCGCAACGCCCGGGCAATCGCTCGCGGCCGCCGCTCGCGTCGTCGAGCAGGCCGGAATCGCAGCGCATGTGCTCTCGGATCGCGTCGAGGGCGAAGCGCGCGAGGTCGGGAGAGAGTCGGCTCGCCTCGCAAGGCGGATTGCGGAGCAGGGCAGGCCGTACGAACCGCCCTGCGTGCTGCTCTCCGGTGGTGAAACGACGGTCACGGTGCGCCGCACGGGTCGCGGTGGGCGGAACGTGGAGTTCCTGCTTGGATTCGGTCTCGAGCTCGGACCGTTGCCGGGCGTCTATGCGCTCGCGGCCGATACCGACGGCGTCGATGGCACGGATCCGATCGCCGGCGCGCTCTGGCGTCCGGATACGCTCGAGCGGGCCAGTCGATTACCGCGGTCGCCCGAACGCGACCTCGAGGCAAACGATGCACACGCCTTTTTCGAAGCGCTCGGCGACTCGCTGGTCACCGGCCCGACGCGCACCAACGTCAATGACTTCCGCGCGATCCTGATCTCGGACGCGAAATGCGTCAGAATTCGCAGCTTGGCCAGGAGTCCCGATCTCATGCCGAAGCCCAAATCCAAGACCACATCCAAGTCCAGGTCGAAGGCCAGTCCCGATCCGCGCGCCCATTCCAGGATCGTCTTCGACGGCGTCAAGCAGACCCCGAGCCGGGCGATGCTGCGGGCGGTCGGCTACGACGACCGCGATTTCCGCCGCACGCAGGTCGGCATCGCGTCGACCTGGAGCACGCTGACGCCGTGCAACATGCACATCGACCGCCTCGCCGACGCGGCTGCGAAGGGTGCCGAGGCCGCGGGCGGCAAGAGCACGATCTTCGGCACCATCACCGTCTCCGACGGCATCTCGATGGGCACGCCCGGCATGCGTTATTCGCTGGTGTCGCGCGAGGTGATCGCCGACTCGATCGAGACGGTGGTCGGCGCGCAGGGTTTCGACGGCCTCGTCGCGCTCGGCGGCTGCGACAAGAACATGCCCGGCTGCATGATGGCGATCGCGCGGCTCGACCGTCCCGCAGTCTTCGTTTATGGCGGCACGATCCGGCCGGGCGCCGAGCGCCGCGACATCGTCTCGGTCTTCGAGGCCGTCGGCGCGCACGCGCGCGGCGCCATGACGGACCGCCAGCTGCGCGACGTGGAGCGCACCGCGATCCCAGGCCCGGGCAGCTGCGGCGGGATGTACACGGCGAACACGATGGCCTCCGCCATCGAGGCCCTCGGCATGAGCCTGCCGAACAGCTCGGCCCAGGAGGCGGTCTCGCGCCACAAGCGTCAGGACGCCGAGCGCGCCGGGCGCGCGGTGGTCAACCTGGTGCGCCGCGGCATCAAGCCGTCCGACATCCTGAGCCGCGAGGCCTTCGAGAATGCAATCGTCGTGACGATCGCGCTGGCGGGCTCCACCAATGCGGTGCTGCACCTGCTGGCGATTGCGCACACCGCCGGAATCGAACTCGAGCTCGATGATTTCACGCGCATCGGCGCCCGGGTGCCCGTGCTCGCGGACCTGCGGCCGAGCGGTCGCTATTCGATGTCGGAGCTGATCCGCATCGGCGGCATCCAGCCGCTGATGAAGGTTCTGTTAGAGGCCGGCCTGCTGCATGGCGACTGCCTGACGGTGACCGGCAAGACGCTGGCGCAGAATCTGCGCGGCGTGAAGGCGTATCCCGCCGGGCAGCAGATCGTCCGGCCGCTGGCCGACCCGATCAAGGCCGAGAGTCACCTCGTCGTGCTTTACGGCAACCTGGCTCCGGAGGGTGCCGTGGCCAAGATCACCGGCAAGGAAGGCCTGCGGTTCGCCGGGCGCGCGCGCGTGTTCGACGGCGAGGAGGCCACGCTGCAGGCGATTCTCGACGGCACGATTCGTGCCGGCGACGTCATCGTCGTGCGCTACGAGGGTCCGCGCGGCGGGCCCGGGATGCGCGAAATGCTGAGCCCGACGGCGGCCATCATGGGCAAGGGGCTCGGCGACCAGGTCGCGCTGATCACGGACGGTCGTTTTTCGGGCGGCAGCCACGGGTTCGTCGTGGGGCACGTGTCACCCGAGGCCGCGGTGGGCGGCCCGCTCGCGCTGGTCCGCGACGGCGACGCGATCAGCATCGACGCGACGAATCGCGAGCTCGCGCTGCACGTCGAACCGGCCGAAATCGAGCGGCGCCGCGGCGACTGGAGCCCGCCCGCGCCCTATGCGACGCGGGGCGTGCTGGCCAAGTATGCGGAACTCGTCAGCAGCGCCTCGCTCGGTGCAGTCACGGACCGCGGCTTGCGCCTGGCTGCACCGGGCCAGTGATCGAGATTGAATCGTGATAGCTATTGTTTTGGCGAGCCTGCGTCGGTAGAGTTCGCGCCCGCGCAAGGGGTTGCGACGGCCATGCGGCTCTTGTAGTGTCGACAGCCCCGGGTCGCTCCGGGGGCGGATCCTGAACGATCCCAATAGAAAAGACCCCGCGGCAGTGGAGGGGAAGTGGCTTACCAGTACTCGATCGACGATCCTGCAAAGAACAACAAGCGCGCGGCAGCTTTTGCGCTCGTGGTGCTGATCCACGTGTTGTTCGTCTACGTGCTCGCTTCAGGGCTGGGCAAGAAGGTCGTCGAGGTCGTGCTCGGCCCGGTCGAGACACGACTGATCGAGGAATTGCCGGACGAGGACGAGCCGCCGCCGCCGCCGCCGGAAATCGACACGCCGCCGCCTTACGTCCCGCCGCCGGAAATCTCGATCGAGATCCCGGTCGACTCGGGCCCGACCACGGCAATCACCAATGTTACGTCGGAGCGGCCCGTGGCCGCGCCGCCTCCGCCGGCGCCGAAGCCGATCGAAAAGGCGGTCGTCAAGACGCCGCCGTCCACCGTCGGGCGGGGTGCCCGCATCTCGCAGCCGGAATACCCGCCCGCGTCGCGCCGTGCGGGCGAGGCGGGCACGGTCACGCTGAAGGTGTTCGTGCTGGACTCCGGCCGCGTCGGCGAGGTGCAGGTCGCGAAGAGCAGCGGCTTCCCGAAACTCGACGAGGCGGCCGTCAAGGAAGTCCAGCGCAACTGGCGTCTCGTGCCCGGCAAGGAAGACGGCAAGCCCGTTTCCATGTGGCACACCTTCCAGGTCACGTTCAAGCTGACAGACTGATCGGCTCGAAGGCCGAATAACCGCCCCAGCCCATCCAGACACGTAAACGTTTCGTTAGAGGAAGAGACCCCCATGGCCACTGATAGCGTCACTGTCGACAATCCGTACGGACTCCAGGCCCTGTGGGCTCAGGGAGACTTCATCGCCAAAGGCGTGCTGATCCTGCTCGCGCTGATGTCCGCGTATTCGTGGTTCATCATCTTCACGAAGTGGTGGGAACAGCGCCGGCTGCTGAAGCAGGCCGCCGAAGCCGAGAAGAATTTCTGGGCGGCCGACAACATCAAGAACGGCGTCAACAAGCTGACGGGCAAGGGCAACATCTTCAAGGCCATTGCGTCCGAAGCGATCGATTCGGCCGAGCACCACGACTCGCGGATGACGCAGCAGGTGCCGCTGCACGAGTGGATCGACAACGTGATCGCCCGCGGCGTGGCCCGCATCGGCAGCGCGCTCACGACGCAGTTGCCGTTCCTGGCGACCACCGGGTCGACGGCGCCGTTCATCGGCCTGTTCGGCACCGTGTGGGGCATTTACCACGCGCTGGTCGCGATCGGCGTCGCCGGCCAGGCGAGCATCGACAAGGTGGCCGGCCCGGTCGGCGAGGCGCTGATCATGACGGCCATCGGCCTCGCGGTCGCCGTCCCGGCGGTGCTCGGTTACAACTACCTGCTCGGCCGCAACAAGCAGATCATGGAGAAGGTCAAGCTGTTCGCCAGCGACCTCGAGCAGGTGATCGTCAGCGGCTCGCGCGTCGAAGGCGCGGGTGCCAAGGTCATCGCCGGCGGCAAGAAGTAATCGCGCCACTGGCTGCGGGAGGCTGAGACGATGGGAATGTCAATCACGACGGGCGGCGGGCCGGACGACGAGGACAAGTCGATCTCGGAGATCAACGTGACGCCCCTCGTGGACGTAATGCTGGTGCTGCTGATCATCTTCCTCATCACCATCCCGGTCATCACGCAGTCGGTCCCGGTGGAGTTGCCGAAGGCGGCCAACATCCCGACGCAGACGAAGCCCGAGAACATCAACATCGCGGTGGACAAGGACGGCAACATCTTCTGGAACACGGCCCGGATACCCAACCAGGAGGCCCTGCTCGATCGCATCAAGCAGGTGGCCGTCATGGACCCGCAGCCGGAGATTCACGTTCGTGGCCACCGTGATGCAGTGTACGAGCACGTTGGCCGCGTGATCGTGACTGCCCAGCGCGGCGGGATCCAGAAGGTCGGGTTCATCACCGAGCCGGACCGGGCGCTGGCCCGCTGAACGCCGCTTCGGGCTAGAGGAGAGATTCGGATGAGCATGAGCATTGGCGGCGGCGAAGACGAACCGATGATGGACATCAACATGACGCCGTTGATCGACGTCATGCTGGTGCTGCTGATCATGTTCATCATCACGATCCCGGTGATGACGCATGCGGTGAAACTGGACATGCCCCGGGCCGCGAACGCACCCTCACTGGTGCAACCGGTGGTCATCCAGCTCGAGATCGACTTCGACGGGACGGTCCTCTGGAACGGCACACCGGTGTCGGACTTCGACACGCTCGACGCCTATTTCCGGCGCGAAGCGGATAACGATCCGCAGCCCGAGTTGCACATTCGCCCGAGCAAGCGGGCAAAGTACGACGTCGTGGCCAGGGTGCTCGCGTCGGCCCAGCGCAACGGCATGCGCAAGATCGGCTTCGTCGGTAACGAGCAATTCATGTAGTTCGGCCGGGCCTGGCTTGGCCCGGCGGTCGATGACGGTACAATGAGGCTGCCGGGGCTGTTCGCCCCGGCGGCTTTTTATACGTTAAGGGGCTGCGGCCCCCGCAGAGAGGCATTGCGAACATGAAGGCGACTTGGGTACTGAGTGCGGCACTCGCGTTCTCTGGGGCGCTCGGGGTCACCGTGGCGCTGCTCGCGCCGGCCACTGCGGAGGCCCAGCAGAAGATTGGACCCAAGGTGGGCGTACCGCTCAAGGCCGCGCAGGACGCGATCCAGAAGAAGAACTGGAACGGCGCCCTCGCGAAGATCAAGGAAGCGCAGGGCGTGCAGCCGCGCTCGGCCTTCGAGGACTACAAGATCAACGAGCTGCTGTGGTACGTCTACCTGCAGCAGGGCCGCAACGCCGACGCGGCGCGACTGCTCGAGCAGCAGATCGCGTCCGGGCAGATGCCGGCCGGGGAGAAGGTGCAGCGCGGCAAGACGCTCGCGCAACTGTATTTCCGCGCCGGCAATTACGGCAAGGCGATCCAGAGCGCGAACCAGTTCCTGAAGTCGGTGCCCGGCGACCAGGAAATGCAGGTACTGGTGGCGCAAGCCTACTACCAGCAGAAGGACTACAAGAACGCGCTGGCCACGGCCGATCGCCTCGTCAAGGGCGGCCAGAAGCCGAGCGAAGACGTGCTGCAGTTGATGCTGCGCAGCAGTTACGAACTCAAGGACGCGGAGGGCACCGCCCGTGCGCTCGAGTCGCTGCTGAAGTTCTATCCGTCGCCGGACACCTGGAATCGCGTGCTCGACGGCTACATCGAGAAAACGAATCACGACCACGAGTTGCTGGCGCTCTACCGGCTCTCCGAGGACGTCGGGGCGCTCACCAAGGGCGCCCAGTTCATCGACATGTCGCAGGCGCTGGTCGTGGGTGGCTTCGGGATCGAGGCCCAGCGGATCATGGAGAAGGGCATTGCCGACGGCCTCTTCAAGGGCGAGGAAATGACCCGCGCGCAACGCACGCTGGACGCGGCGAAGCGAAAGGCTGACGTGCAGCGCAAGGCGCTCGCCGGCGCCGACCAGGCGCTGGCCGCCGCGAAGACCGGCGACGCGGCTTACGAGGTCGGCAAGATGTACTTCAGCGCCGGCGATTACGCGAAGAGCGCTGCGGCGATGCGCAAGGCGATCGCCACTCCGGGCTTGAGCGACTCCGACGACGCCCACGAGCTGCTCGGCATTGCGTTGGCCCGCCATTCCAAGAATGCCGAGGCCGCGAAGGCCTTCGACGGCGTCAAGGACCCGAAGTACGCCGAGGTGGCCAAGCTCTGGAAGCTGCACCTGCGCTGATCGGCGCCTCGTCCAGCACGGAAAAGAAAAAAAGCCCCCGGCGCACTGCTGCGCCGGGGGCTTCTTCGTCTACGACGGGTCAGTTCGCGGGAGCTGGCGTCGCCTGCGTCGTCGCGACATAGAGCTTCCACAGGCCGGCGATCTCGGCCGACTTCGGATCCTTGACGGCGCTGAGGGCCGCAGTGGCATCCCCACCCTTGCCGCCGCGCGCCAGCGCCATGCCGAGCAGCAGGTTGGCGTCGTCGGTATCGGTCAGGCCACCCTTGGCCAGGCCCTTGCGGAACGCATCCGCCGCCTTCGCGTAGTCGCCGACGCTGAAGTACAGCTTGCCCATCGCAACCATCTCGTTGCCGGTCTTGGCCGCGGCAAGGGCCGCGTCGGCCCCGGGCAGTTCCTTGGCATCGGCATCCGCGCCGGAGCGGGCGCGCTGCAGATCGGACTGGGCCCGCGCCTGTGCGTCGCCTTGGAACGCGCCCGCCGCGAGGCCTCGCTCGAGCACTTTCTTCGCTTCGGTCGGGAAGCCAGCGGTCATCAGGCCGGACGCCATCTCCGAGTACTCCTCGCTCTTGTCGAGCGTGCTCGTGTCGAGCATCAGCCGGTACAACGCGCGCAGGTCGCGGTCGGCCTTGGTCTCGTAGAGCTGGTTGTTGAGCAGGTCGGCCCAGTACTTCGGCGCCGGGTAGTGGCGCACCAGCGACTCAAGCGACTGCATCGTGCCGGCGCGATCCTTCAGCTCGTAGCTGCTGCGCAGCCCGATCAACAGCAGCTGCTCGTCGGGAGTCGCCGAGGCCGAGGCGGCCTTGGCCACGAAGTCGCGCGCACCGGCAAAGTCGTCCTGCAGGAACAGGCTGTGCGCCACCATCGTGACGATGTCCTTGCTGCCCGGCTCGCGCTGCAGCGCCTTGTTGCCGTACTCGACGGCCTTCGGGTAGTTCTTGATCTCGTAATTGAGCTGCGTGAGGACCTTGTAGCGCTGCGTCAGCTCCGCGTCCGGCACGAAGCCCGAAACCGTGGCCTCGGCCATGGCCTTCTCGGCGCCCGCGTAGTCCTTCTTCTGCAGTAACGCGAATCCGGTCCACTCGTCGATCGTGAACGCCTCGTACTCCGACTGCGGCTGGATCGCGTCCGCCTCGGCGAGTCGCGCGAGCGCCTCATCCCAGTTCTTGGCATTGAGAGCCTCTTGCGCGGCCCGCAACGGCTTGGCCATCTTGGCGCCGACCTTTGGCGCGCTCTGCGCCACGGCGACTGCAGGGGCCAGCAATGCGCCGGTGGCCATCGTCATGCCGGCGGCCGCCATCGCGGCCACCAGGATCAAGTTCGCTTTTCTCATCGCTTACCTCGCGCGCCGACCAGGAGGCGCATCTACGCACATTGTATCGCCAAGCGGCCGTCAGCCGGACTCGATCAGCTCGATCAACTCGCCGGCGGCACCAACGCAGACCTGCGACCGGCGGCCGGCGTAGGGCAGGCCGGCCGCTCGATGCGCCGGCCCGAGGCAGCTCGACAGTCGTTCGGGCAGGCGGTCGATTTCGAAACTGACCATCGCGATGCCCGGCGGCAGCTGCCCGGGCACGCAAGGCCGGCTGGCCGCCGCCGCCGGCATCTGGTCGACCTCGATGTAACACTGACCGGCCAACTGAAGTGCGGCGATCGCATGCTTGTAATCCCGGGGAAGTCCGTACTGCGCCGACAACACGGAGACCACCGAGGGCATGGCCGTGGCCCGTGGGACGCTGAACTGGACGTGGTAGTGGTCCTGCAGCGCGTCGAGGCTCGCCCCGCCGAGGATCACGATGAAAACCCGATCGACGAAGCTCGCGGCCGCCGGGGTGTCGAACGCGGGGAGTTTCTGCTTGATCTGGGTGAGATAGAGCACCTCTCGCGCCGGCCCGACCGCCTGCATCGCGCGAATCTGGTCGCTGAACGACAGGTCGGCCGGTCGGCCGATGATCCGGAACGGGCTGTTGGCCAGCTCGTCGGCCAAGGCGTCCACGTCCTGGACGATCAGCTCCGCCGCATTCCAGCCTACGCAGGACAGCGGTTCGTGCTCGACGTAGGCGGGCCCCTGCACGAACCTGAGGTAGGTCTCGGCACCGCTTGCAGGCTCGAGCAGCACGGCGCGCTGCCCAGCCATCTGTGGGCGGCCCCACGCGCGGGCAGTGTCGCGCCCCAACGCCCCGTCATCGACCACCCGGTAACCGAGGTAGCGTTGATAGGCGGCCACGGCGGCCGGGAGGTCCGGCGTGGTGATGGTGACGGTGGAGATACGGCCCAGCATGGAAGCGGATAGTGGATAGCGGATAGCGGATAGTGCAAGAGCGGACTGGCCAGCACCGCTGGCCCTTTTCACTATCCGCTATCCGCTATCCGCTTCAAGTATTCCTGCGCCCACTCCAGCCCCACCACCTCCGCATACTTGGCTTGCAGGTCGAACAGGCTGGCCTCGTGCGGCGCGGCATGACGGTCACCGACGGCTTCCCGGACGACGAGCGGGATGAAGCCGTGCTGGCACGCATCGACGGCCGTGGCCCGCACGCAGCCGCTCGTGCTGACTCCGGCGATCAGCACGGTGTCCACGCCCACGGCGGTGAGCGTTGATGACAGCGACGTGCCGAAGAAGGCACTCGCATATTGCTTGGTAATCAGCGTTTCGCCGTCGGCGGGCTCGAGGCCTTCGGCGAACGCGGCGAGCTCGGGGTGCGCGCCGGTCACGAAACACTGCAGCCCGGGAACTTTCCGGAAGAAGACTCCGCCGTCACGGCCTCCGTCCTGGTAGCTGACATTGGTGTGCACGACCGGGATCCGCGCGAGTCGAGCTGCCTCGAGCAGCGTTCGTGCCGCCGCGCGCGCGGACTCGGCACCGGCATAGAGCGGCGAGCCCGGCACCAGGTAGGCACGGACGAAATCCACGACCAGCAGGGCCGGGCGCCGCCCGGGCTGTAACCCGCGGCCGAAGCCGCCCGCGGCGTAGTTTTCGTCCAGCGATTCGTTCATGCGGCGCGCTCAGACCACCTTGGCCGCCTTGAGCTCGGCGTAGCGCTCGGGCGACAGGCCGAGCACATCCAGGTAAATCTCGTCGTTGTGCTGGCCGAGTGCGGGACTCGGGCTGCGCACGGCTCCGGGCGTCTCCGAAAGCTTGGGTGCGACGTTCTGCATGCGCAGTTCGCCGAAATCCGGGTGCGGGACGCTCACGATCGCATCCCGCGCCTTGAAGTGCGGGTCTTCGAGCATGTCCGGGGCCCGGTAGATCAGCCCGGCGGGCACGCCGAACTGCTCCATGGCATCGAGCACGCCTCGGGTGGTCAGCGTCGAGGTCCAGGACTCGACGAGCGCGTCGAGCTCGACCTGGTGCGCGCCACGCGCGCCGTGCGACGAGTACTTCGGGTTCGTCGCGAGGTCGGGTTGCCCCATCGCCTCGGCGAGGCGGGAGAAGACGGTGTCCTGGTTCGCCGCGATCAGCACCATGCCATCCGCGGTCCGGTAGACGTTCGACGGCGCGACGTTCGGCAGGATCGCGCCGGTGCGCTCGCGGACGTAGCCCGCCTTGTCGAACTCGGTGACGAGCGACTCCATCATGTTGAGCACCGCCTCGTAGATCGCCGAGTCGACCACCTGGCCGCGACCGGTCTTGTCGCGGTGGTGCAGGGCGGAGAGGGCGCCGATGCAGGCGAACGTGGCTGCCAGCGAGTCGCCGATCGAGATGCCCATCCGCGACGGCGGCGTCGAGGGGTCGCCCACGACGTAGCGCAGGCCGCCCATCGCCTCGCCGATCGCGCCGAAGCCGGCCTGCCGCGAATACGGGCCCGTCTGCCCGAAACCGGACACACGGATCATGATCAGGCGGGGGTTGATCGCCGACAGTTCGGACCACCCGAGTCCCCATTTTTCCATCGTGCCCGGTCGGAAATTCTCGAGCAGGAAGTCCGACTGTCTGACGAGATCCTTGAGCAGCGCCTGGCCGTCGGCCTGGCGCAAATCGAGCGTGATCGCCTTCTTGTTGCGCGCGACGACCGGCCACCAGAGGGACTTGCCGTGCGCCTTCTCGCGTCCCCAGACGCGCATCGGGTCGCCTTGGCCCGGCGGCTCGACCTTGATGACCTCCGCGCCGAAGTCGCCGAGCAACTGGCCGCAGAACGGACCGGCCAGCAGGGTACCGAGTTCGATCACGCGCAGGCCCGCGAGCGGACCCGTTTTGGAGCTGGTTGGGCTGGTCATGCGAAATGTCCGGTCATTGGGAATTGGGTTTTTACCCGGCCACGGCGCCGAGGGTCAAGAAATGCGCGCAGATGCGGTTGGATCCACGCCGCAGCCCTTGTATGCTCGCCCCGCGGAGGGTGCACCAGCATGTTAGCGGAGAAACGCATCGACATCGTCGAGGTCGGGCCCCGGGACGGACTGCAGAGCGAGCCGGGGATCCTGCCGACCGCGACCAAAGTCGAGTTCATCGAGCGCGCGATCGCGGCCGGCGTGCGTCGTGTCGAGGTCACGAGCTTCGTGAACCCGAAGCGCGTTCCGCAGATGGCCGATGCCGAGGCCGTATTGCAGGCACTACCACGCCGTGAAGGCGTGCATTACATCGGCCTCGTGCTCAATCGCAAGGGCTTCGAGCGCGCAGCGGCCGCAGGTTGCAACGAAATCGGCATGGCCGTCGTGGCGAGCGACACGTTCAACCAGCGCAACCAGGGCGTGACGACCGAAGCTTCGATCGCGGCCTGGCTGGACATCGCAGCGGCCGCGAAGGCCGCTGGCATTCGCCCGCAGGTCACGATCTCGGCAGCCTTCGGGTGCCCGTTCGAAGGCGAGGTGCCCGCGGCGCGCGTCGTCGAAATCGCCCGACGCGTGGCGGAAGTCGCGCCGTTCGAGATCGCACTGGCCGACACGATCGGCGTCGGCGTTCCCGCGCAGGTGACGGACCTCGTCGGTCGGGTCCGGGACGCATTGCCCGGGATCCCTTTGCGCTGCCACTTCCACAACACCCGCAATACCGGCCTGGCGAATGCCTTTGCCGCGGTGCTCGCGGGCGTGACCACGCTCGATGCGAGCCTCGGCGGCATCGGTGGCTGCCCGTTTGCGCCGGCGGCGACCGGCAACATACCGACCGAAGACCTCGTCTACATGCTGCACCGCTCCGGCTACGTGACCGGCATCTCGCTCGCCGATGCGATCGCCACGGGGCAGTGGCTGCAGGAGAAGCTCGGGCGGACCGTGCCGGGCATGCTGGTGAAGGCCGGCGACTTTCCGCGGCCCGCGGCGCACGCCGCGTGAGCCGCAACCCGATCCGACAGACCGATAACGACAGGTGACTGCATGACATACCGTTTGGGCGTAGACGTTGGCGGCACGTTCACCGACCTGCTGCTGGTGAACGAGAGGACGGGCCAGACCTGGAAGGCGAAGGTTTCCAGCACGCCGCAGGACCAGTCCGAAGGCGTGCTGCGCGGCATCGAGCGGGTTTGCGGCCTCGCGCAGATCTCGCCCGAGGCCATCCAGCACGTGATGCACGGCACTACGGTCGCGACCAACACCGTGCTGACCGGCACCGGAGCGCGCGTCGGCCTCGTCACCACCAAGGGCTACCGCCAGGTGCTGCAGATCGCGCGCAGTTTCGTGCCGGGCGGCCTCGGCGGCTGGGTCATATACAACAAGTCGCTGCCGATGGCGCCGCTCGCGCTGACGATCGAGGCGGACGAGCGCGTCAGCTCCAAGGGCGAGGTCGTCGATGCGCTCGACGAGACGAAGCTGCGCGCCGACCTGCTTGCGCTCGGCAAGAAGCGGATCGAGGCGCTCACGGTGTCGCTGATCAACTCGTTCGCGAACGACCGCCACGAGCGGCGCATCAAGGAGATCGCCCAGGAGGTCATTCCCGGCATCCCGGTATCGCTGTCGTCCGAGGTGGTCCCCGAGATGCAGGAGTACGAGCGCACCGTGACGACGGTAGCCAACTCCTACGTGCGCCCGCGCGTGCAGAAGTACGTGCACAACCTGCAGTCGAAGCTCGACGCCAAGGCGAAGCAGGTCAAGCTGCACATCCTGCGTTCGGACGGCGGCCTGTCGTCGGCCAAGTCCGCGGAGGACTTCCCGGTCAACCTGCTGATGTCCGGCCCCGCCGGTGGCGTCACGGGCGCGCTCTGGGTCGCCGTGCAAGCGGGCTTCCCGAACCTGCTCACCGTCGACGTGGGCGGTACGTCGACCGACGTCGCGCTGATCATGAACGGGCAGCCGCGGCTGCGCCGCGAGACGACGGTCGGCGACGTCACCGTGCGCGCGTCGTCGGTGGATATCCGCACCATCGGTGCCGGCGGCGGCTCCATCGCTCACGTGCCCGAGCTCACTGGCGCGCTGCGCGTCGGCCCGCAGTCCGCTGGCGCGGACCCCGGCCCGGCGGCCTACGGCCGGGGCGGCACCGAACCGACGGTCACCGACGCCAACGTCGTGCTCGGCTACCTCCCCGAGGCGCAGCGCCTCGGCGGCGACATGCTGCTCGACCGCAAGCTCGCGCAGCAGTCGGTCGAGAAGATCGGCAAGGCGCTCGGCAAGACCGCGAACGACGCCGCGCTCGGCATCTACAACATCGTCAACGAGAACATGGTGGGCGCGCTGCGCCTGGTGTCGGTCGAGCAGGGGCACGATCCCCGCGACTACGCGCTGATCGCCTTCGGCGGCGCGGGCCCGCTGCACGCGAACGCACTGTCGCGGCTGCTCGGTTCGTGGCCGTCGATCATCCCGCCGGGCCCCGGCGTGCTGTGCGCGCTCGGCGACGCGACGACCGCGGTGCGCGACGAATCCTCGCGCACCTTCATTCGCAAGTTCTCCGAGACCACCAAGGAAGACATCGCGAAGCAACTGAAGGCGCTGGCGGCGCACGCGGCCAAGGGCCTCGCCCGCGAGAAGGTTCCTGCCTCGGACATGGAATTCGGCTACCAGGTGGACGTGCGCTACCACGGCCAAGGGCTGCGCCTTTCGGTCGACGTCGATCCGAAGCGGCTCGAGAAGGAGGGCCTCGACGCGATCCGCAAGCCCTTCGATGCGGAGCACACGCGGCTCTTCACGTTCGCGCTGCCGCTCGAGCACGAGTTCGTGGCGCTGCGGGCCGTCGTGCAGGGCAAGGGCATCAACATCAAGCGCCAGCTGATTGCGAAAGGCGGCACGTCGCCTGCGGCCGCTGCCGTGGGCCGGCAGAAGGCTTACATGGAGGGCAAGACCTGCACCGCAACCGTCTACGACCGCGCGAAACTCAAGGCGGGCAACCGGCTCGCGGGCCCGGCGATCGTCATGGAGATGGACTCGACGACCGTGATCCTGCCGAAGCACCACGGCAAGGTGGACACCTACGGCAACATCCTGATCTACCCCGACGGCTACAAGCCGCCGAAGAAGAAGGCTGCGCGCAAGTCCAAGTAACCGCCCTCGGCCGACCCGCATTCCGGAGACCAAGCAAATGCCTGCCAAGATCATTCAGCGCAACAAGAAGCCGATGAAGAAGGTGAAGGTGGACAGCGTCACCATCGACATCATCGAGAGCGCGCTGCGCAACGCCCGCTACGAAATGGACACTGTGCTGTTCCGCACCGCGATGTCGCCCGGCATCCGCGAGCAGCACGACGAGTTCCCGATGATCGCCAACCTCGACGGCAAGATGGTCGTCGGCCAGTTCGGCTCGTTCATCTGGGGCTTCATGGAGGGTTACGATGGCACGGTCGAGGAGGGCGACATCTTCCTCACCAACGACCCGTACTCGGTGAACGGCGCGATCAGCCACCAGAACGACTGGCTGATGCTGATGCCGATCTACAAGGGCGGCCGCATCATCGCATGGAGCGCGATGTTCGGGCACATGACCGACGTGGGGGGCAAGGTGCCGGGCTCGCTGCCGACCGACGCGCGGACCATCTACGAAGAAGGCGTCTCGGTGCCGCCAGTCAAGATCATCAAGGCGGGCCAACTGCAGGACGACCTGCTCAAGGTCGTGCTGCACAACTGTCGCCTGCCGACCTGGAATTTCTCCGACTTCAACGCGATCGTCGCGGCGCTGCGCACCGCGGGGATCCGCTGCGTCGAGATCGCCGAGCGCTTCGGCGACGACACGTTCTACTCGGCGATGGACGCGATGCTCGAGCGCAACAAGCGCGCGATGCGCGAGCTGATCCGCCGCACGGTGCCCGAGACCAAGCAGTATTTCGAGGACTACATCTGCGACGACGGCCTCGACATGGGCCCGTACAAGATCGCCTGCTCGATGTGGCGCGAAGGGGACAAGTGCATCTTCGACTTCTCGGGCACCGACCCGCAGTCGATCTCGTCGATCAACTTCCTGTTAAACGAGGAGATGTTCAAGATGTTCGCGGGCGTCTACATGATCATGGTGTTCGACCCGCAGATCCTGTTCAACGACGGCTTCTACGACCTGATGGAGGTCCGCATCCCGCCGGGCACGCTGCTGAAGCCATTGAAGCCCGCCGCGCTCTCGTGCCGCACGCACGCGCTCGGCCGCATCTTCGACGTGCTCGGGGGCCTGCTCGGCCAGGGCAATCCAGCCTTCATGTGTGCGGCCGGCTTCTCCGACAGCCCGCACTTCATGTACTCGGGCTACAACAAGAACGGCGAGTGGTACCAGCTCTACCAGATCACGTTCGGCGGGATCCCCGGCAAGCCGTTCGGCGATGGCCCGGACGGGCACTCGCTGTGGCCTTCGTTCACCAACGTGCCGAACGAGTTCCTCGAGAGCTATTTCCCGCTGCGCATCGACCTCTACGAGACGATCCCCGACACGGGCGGTGCGGGCAAGAACCGCGGTGGCAACGGATTGCGGATCGGCTACCGGTTCCTCGAGCCGGGCGAGATCTCGATCCACGACGACCGCTGGCTGACCTATCCCTGGGGCGTCAACGGCGGCCTGCCCGGCGCGCGCAGCAAGAAGACGCTGGTGCGCACCGACGGCTCGTCGGAGCTGATGCCCTCGAAGATCGACCGGATCAAGGTCGAGGCCGGTGACCTGCTGATCGCCGACACCTGGGGTGGCGGCGGCTGCGGCGATCCGTTCGAGCGCGAGATCGAGCGAGTCGTGTTCGACGTGCAGGCGGGGCTCGTCACGCCCAAGGGCGCCTTGTCGTACGGCGTGGTCGTCAAGGACGACCTGACGGCCGACGTCGCAGCCACCGACAAGCTGCGCGCCAAGCTCAAGGCCGCGCGCGGCCCGGTCAAGCTGTTCGACCGCGGCTTCGATACGATCGACGAGCTCAAGGCCCGGTGCGAGACCGAGACCGGCTTGCCGGCGCCGCGGCAGCCAAGGTTCACGCAGCGAGTCAAGGCGGCGAAGCGCGGCAAGGCGGCGTGAGCGACCGATACCGCGACGTCGGCTACGCGTCGTCGGAGATCGGCGGCGGGCGCAGGCCCGCCGTGCTCGTCGTCGATTTCCAGGTCGCGTTCACCGATCCGCAGTACCCGCTGGGCGGCTTGCCGCTGATCCACGCGGCGCGGGACCGAACCGCGGGCTTGCTCGCGGTCGCGCGGTCGCGCAAGGTCCCGGTCGCGGCTTGCTATACGGCCTACTGCAGCCCGGCGGACATGCCGCTCTGGAAGGTCAAGGCGGTCCGCGACGAGTTCTACTACGGCCATCCGTGCACCGCGATGGATCCGCAGATCCATCATCCGGACAACTTCACCTACTGCAAGAACGCGCCGTCGATGTTCTTCCAGACCCCGCTGATCACGTTCCTGGTCAAGCAGGGCGTCGACACGGTCATCGTGACGGGCTGCACGACGAGCGGCTGCGTGCGCGCCACAGTCGTGGACGCATTTTCTTACGGCTTCCGCGTGCTGGTGCCCGAGGAGTGCGTCGGCGACCCGGACGAGCGCCAGCACCGCTCGAACCTCGAGGACGTTGGGCGTCGTTATGCCGACGTCATGACCGCCGACGCGGTCGAGGCGTATCTGTCTTAGGTGCCGGTGTTACGGTTTCGGTTTGTCTTCGACAAACCGAAACCGTAACACCGGCACCTCTAGGACAGCCAGTCGAACAACGTGTTGGCGAAGCGGATCTTCTGCTCCTTGCCGGCGACGACGTGCGCAACGTCCTCCCAGAGCAGGCCCTTCGCGCCGGGAATTCCCTTTTCGATCGGGATCGTCGTGCGCGGCGCCGTGACGACGTCCTTGCCCGCGTGGATGATCAGCGATGGGCAGCGAATCTGCTTCAGCCGGTCCTTCGAGTCGAAGCCGACGCAGGCATCGATCAGCCGCGAGTGCGCAGCGTAACGACCGTTCAATTCCTTCCAGCCGCCCTCGGGACCGAGCAGCCGCTCCTTGTTGGCGTTGTAGAACTCTGCATCGAATGACAGCAGCGTCACGGCCTCCTGGAAGCGGTAGAAGCCGAGGTCACGGTGGATCCAGCGGAACATCTCGAGTTGGTCGCGCAGGAAGTCGTCCACTTCGCACCAGGCGCCCATGTTGAGCATGCTGCGGGCGAGGTCCGGCCGGCGGATCGCGATTTCCTGGCAGACGCAGGCCCCCATGCCGACGAGACCCATCAGGTGCACGTTGCGAAGGCCGAGGTGGTCGAGGAGGCCGATCGCGTCGTTGGAGTGCAGCTCCATCGTGGACGGGACCGAGAGATCATCGCCTGAGTCGCGGATGCCCCGGTAGTCGAACAGGATCACCTGGTAGCGGTCGGTGAGCCCGCGTGCCAGCTGGCTGTGGTTCTCGTGGCAGAACGTGCCCCAGCCGCCCATGCACAGCACGGGCTCTCCGTGGCCGACGACTTCGTAGTACATCGTGTGATCGTTGATTCGTGCGACGGGCATGCGAAGCGGAACCTCTTTCACCGGCGGCGAGGTACTGCTTATACCAGCGCAGCGCGCGGCAGCCCATGGCCAGGACTGGCACGCTGCCACCCCGAGGGGGTTCGGGCGGCGGCCGGCGAGAAGCTGCTAAAGTGACGCCCCAACCGAATCCTTGGGGATCCATCCGGTGACCTACGCCGCCATCACGGGCTGGGGCAAGTGCCTGCCGCCCTCCGTACTGACCAATGCCGACCTCGCCACGTTCCTCGACACGAACGACGAGTGGATCACGAGCCGGACGGGCATCAAGGAGCGGCGGGTGTCGCACGTGACGCTCGAGGAACTCGGTTACGTCGCGGCTTCACGCGCGCTCGCCGCGGCGGGTCTCGACGCCGCCGACGTCGAACTGATCGTGTTCGGCACCTGCAGTTTCGACGACCAGGTGCCGAACCAGGCCTCCGGCCTGCAGGTTCGCCTCGGCGCGAAGAAGGCGGCCGCCATGGACGTCAATACCGCCTGCACGAGCTTCCTCTACGCGCTCAGCACGGCGACCGCGATGATCCGCACCGGCGTCGTTCGCAACGCGGTCGTGCTCGGCGGCGAACTGATCAGCGCGTTCATGGACTGGCGCAACCGCGGCGTCTCCGTGCTGTTCGGGGACGGCTGCGCCGCCGTCGTGCTGCAGGCGACCGATCGCGAGGAGGGCCTGCTCGCTGAACGTCTCGGCTGCGACAGCGACGCGCGCGGCACGCTCGTCGTCGAAGGCATGGGCACGCGCTATGCGAACTACACGCGGATGTACGGCGACACGAACTGGATCTTCGAGGGCCCGGAAATCTTCAAGCGTGCCGTGATGGGCATGGCCGGCGCCTGCGCCGACGTGCTGGCCCGGCGGCATCTGACGGCAGACGACATCGATCTGGTCGTGCCGCACCAGGCGAACCTGCGCATCATCGAGGCGGTGGCCAAGCGGGCCGGCGTTCCGATGGAGCGTGTGTTCGTCAACGTACACCGCTACGGCAACATGTCCGCGGCGACGGTACCGGTGGCGCTGGTGGAGGCAATCGAGGAAGGGCGCGTCAAGCCAGGCAGCCTGCTGTTGCTGCCCGGGTTCGGTGCGGGCCTGACCTGGTGCGCGCATCTCATCCGCTGGGGCGAGCGCGTGACGCCGCAGGCGACCTCGGACGTGGCCTTGCCGCCCTGCGACAAGACGGCGCTCGAGCTCGTGCAGGAGATCCTGCGCAAGAAGGATGCGAGCATCCGAGCCTGAGCCTCACTCTCGATCGCGCGCAGGTGACGATGCGCGCCCGCAGACGCCCATGACCCCCGTGCGCAAAGCGCTGCTGCAGATCCACTTCTGCGTGCTGTTGTGGGGCTTTACGGCCATCCTCGGCAAGCTGATCAGCCTGCCCGCGCTCGAACTCGTCTGGTGGCGCATGCTGATCGTCGTTGCTGTGCTTGCCGCCTGGCCGCCGCTGTGGCGCGAGTTGCGGGCGCTCGATCCCGCGATGCTGGCGCGGTTCGCCGTCATCGGTATCGTGGTCGCACTGCATTGGCTGACGTTCTACGCGGCCATCAAGCTCGCCAACGCGTCCGTCGCCGCCACCTGCATCGCGGTGGGGCCGATCTTCCTCGCCGTACTCGAGCCGTGGATCGCTCGCCGCGCGTTCGAGCCACGGGAACTGCTGATCGGACTCGTCGCGCTGCCCGGTGTTGCGCTCGTCGTGGGCGGTACGCCCGCGGGCATGCGGCTCGGCATCGCGGTGGGCGTGCTCTCGGCGTTGCTGGTGGCCATCTTCGGCGCGCTCAACAAGCGCTACGTGGAGCGGGCCAGCCCGCTGCTGGTGACCGGCGTGGAACTGGCCGCAGGCACGTTGTTCCTGACCGTCGTGGCGCTGGCCTGGCAAGGCTCCGGACCCTGGATGCCGTGGCCCGACAGCCGCGACGCGTCCTTACTGCTGATCCTGGCCCTCGGCTGCACGCTGCTGCCGTTCGCGCTTGCGCTGGGCGCGTTGCGCCACACGAGCGCATTCACCGCGCAGCTGGCCGTCAGCCTCGAGCCGGTCTATGCGATCGTGCTGGCGATCCTGCTGCTGGGCGAGCAGCGCGAGTTGAACCCGACGTTCTACCTCGGCGTCGCAGTGATCCTCGGCTCGGTGTTCGGGCACTCATGGCTCAAGCTTCGAGGCGCGCCGTAGCACTGGCACGCGTGACGCGGCCGCGCGCACGGCGCACCCGCCAGGCCAGCAGCACCGCAAGCACTACGGCGTACAAGGCGGGCTCGCGCCAGTCGGCCTTGACCTGCCACCAGAAATGCACGCAGCCGAGGATTGCCGCCGGATACACGAGCCGGTGCAGGCGCTGCCAGTGACGACCGAGGCGCCGCATCCAACCTGCGGTCGACGTCACGGCGAGCGGCACCAGCATCAGGAATGCGGCGAACCCGACGGTAATGTACGGGCGCTTGACGATGTCAGCGCCGATGGCCGGCAGGTCGAACCACTGGTCGAGCACCAGCCAGTTGAGGAAGTGCAGGCTCAGGTAGGTAAAGGCGTAGAGGCCGAGCATGCGTCGCAAGCCCATCAGCCACGGTTTGCGCAGCTCGACGGCGAGCGGCGAAACGAGCAGGGTGGCGAGCAGCAGGCGCAAGCCCCAGTCGCCGAGCCGATCCATGATCTCGTCGATCGGGTTTGGCCCGAGGCTCGCGCCTGCGATGCCGAACGCACGCGCAAGCAGCCACGCGAGCGGCAGCGCGCAGAGGACGAAGACGAGCGGCTTCAGGTAACGGCGCACGGTGTCCGGTGCCCTGCGATCGAGGCTCGCACGCGTCAGAAGTTCTTCCGCAAATCCAAACCCCGGTAGAGGCTGGCAACCTGCTCTGCATAGCCATTGAATGGCAGGGTCGGTTGGCGGGGTGCAAACACGCCCGCACCGATCTTACGTTCCTTCGCCTGGCTCCAGCGTGGGTGATCGACCGCGGGATTCACGTTGGCATAGAAGCCGTACTCGTGCGGCGCCGAGATGTTCCAGGAGGTCGGCGGTTGCTTCTCGGTAAAGCGGATCTCGACGATCGACTTGATGCCCTTGAAGCCGTATTTCCACGGCACGACCAGGCGCAGCGGGGCGCCGTTCTGGTTGGGCAGCGCCTGTCCATACAGTCCGACGGCGAGGATCGTCAGCGGGTGCACCGCTTCATCGATCCGCAGGCCTTCGACGTAGGGCCACTCGAGCACGGGGAAGCGTTGTCCGGGCATCTCATCCGGGCGATGGACGGTCTTGAAAGCGACGTACTTCGCACGAGAGGTGGGGCGGAACCGCTTGATCAGGTCGCCGAGTGGCAAGCCGACCCATGGAATCACCATGGACCAGGCCTCGACGCACCGCAGCCGGTAGATGCGCTCCTCGAGCGCGTGGGGCTTCAGGATGTCTTCGAGGTTGAAGGTTCCCGTGACCTCGGCCTCGCCGGCAATCGTGACGGTCCAGGGCTGCGTCCTGAATCGCCCGGCGCGCTCGGCCGGCTCGGCCTTACCGGTGCCAAATTCGTAAAAGTTGTTGTAAGTCGTTATATCTTCAAATGAATTAGGTGCCTCTGGCAGGCTGAGGCGGGCATTCTTCGAGTACTTGAGACGCTCGGCGGACGACGCTGGGCCCGCGCCGACTGCGAGGCCTGCGCCAGCCAGCCCGGCAATGATGTCGCGGCGACTGAAATAGCGCTCCCGCGGAGTGATTGCGGATGGTCGGGGCTCAAGGCGTCTTGATGTGGGCATGGGGTTTGATTCGCGGCGGCTCGGCATTTGGTTGCCTACCCATAGGACCGGCTCGGAACGCCGAACCTTTCAAACGTCATCGACTGACAGACAATCAAGAGTGCCGCCGGCCCGCCGTATGCGTTTGCACTGACTGATGCGTCCAACGCGGTTGCAATAGAATTCCGCGGCCAGAACGGGGGAATATCGATGCATCTCACAAAGGCAATCGTCGCGGCAATCGCGGCAACTCCGATACTGGCCATTGCAGCGACCGATGCCTCGATCGAGGAGCGGTTGCGGGCACTCGAGCAGCGGCAAACCCAGCTCGAGCAGCAACTGGCCGAGCGGGACGCCCGGATCCGCGAACTCGAAGCGAAGACGCAGCCCGTTCCCGCGGTCGTTGCCGGCGAGGCTCCCGTGGCGGCACCGCCTCTGCCGCAACCGGACGCTGCCCCGGTGCCGGCGACTGCGGTCGAAGAGCCCACACTGGGCGCGCTCGACGCCAAGGCTCCCGAGGAGACCGAGTCTTCCTGGGGCCGCTACGAAGGCGGCAAGGGCATCGTCCTCGCCCGCTCCGAGGATGCCGAGGTCGCCTTCAGCGCGTTCACTTACATCCGCTATCTGAACCAGCTCGCGCTCGACGACACCTACACCGACGCCTTCGGTCGCACAAAGGATCTCGACCTGCGCAACGACGTGCAATTCCAGAAGGTCACGCTCAATTTCAAGGGCTGGTTGTTCGATCCGGATTTCCGTTTTCTGTTCTACACCTGGACCAGTAACACGAGCCAGGGCCAGAGCGCCCAGGTCGTCGTGGCCGGCAACCTGAGCTATCACTTCAACGATGCGTTCAGTCTTGCCGGCGGCATCGGTGCGTTGCCGAGCACCCGAACGACCAACTACACGTTCCCGAACTGGTTGCGTGTCGACAACCGCACGATGGCGGACGAGTTCTTCCGCGGGTCCTACACATCGGGCATCTGGGCCTGGGGCAAGCTCTCGGACACGGTCGGCTACCGTGCCATGCTGGGCAACAACCTGAGCCAGCTGGGCATCGACGCGAGCGAGCTCGATGCGAATTTCAATACGTTCTCCGGTGCGCTGTGGTGGATGCCGACGACGGGCGAGTTCGGCCCGGCCCAGGGGTTCGGCGATTTCGAGCAGCATGAAGATCTGGCGACACTTTTCAGCGCCCACTTCACCCGCAGTCGCGAGGATGCCCAGGCCCAGCCCGGTCTCGACGATTTCGAGAACAGCCAGATCCGACTCTCGGACGGCACGCTGATCTTCCAGGAGGATCCGTTCGGCACGGGCACGCAGATCCGCAAGGCGACCTACCGGATGGCCGCGCTCAGTGCCGGAGCCAAGTACGACGGCTTTTCCCTCGACGGCGAGTACTACTGGCGCTGGGTAGACGACTTCAGGGCGAACGGGCCGCTGCCCTTCGATAACGACGAGATGTTCGACCACGGCTTGCAGCTGCAGGGCTCGGCGATGGTCGTGCCGAAGACACTCCAGGCCTACGTTTCGGGCTCGAAGATCTACGGTGAGTTCGGCGAGCCGTGGGACGTGGCGCTCGGCCTGAACTGGTTCCCGATGCAGCGCCGCGAACTGCGTCTCAACGTGCAGGGTCTCTACCTCGAGGATTCTGCGACCGGCGGATCGAGCCTGCCTTATCTCGTCGGCTCCAACGGCTGGGTCTTCACGACCGACGTGATGCTGAACTTCTAGCCCATCCGCTGGAGTAACGCGGGGAGAACCTGGCCGGACGGTCCCCGCAACACCAGGTCAGAGTGCGGGCTCAGGTCCGTCTCGTTCGGGTTGATCTCGACGACGGTCGCGCGCCGTCTCAAGGCGACCTCGGCGAGGCCGGCGGCGGGATAGACCAGCGACGAGGTCCCGATGGAGAGGAACACGTCGCAGTCCTCAGCCGCTGCAGCGGCGAGGGCCATCGGTCCCGCCGGAATCGCCTCGCCGAACCACACGACGTCCGGGCGCAACAGGCCACCGCAGGCGGCGCAACGGGGCAGGCCGGTACGCGCGTCCTCTGACCGCTCCGCGACGATCTGCTCGACCGTGCAGCGGTCGCGGAGGATGTTGCCGTGGTACTCGAGCACGTCCGCGCTGCCGGCGCGCTGGTGCAGACCGTCGACGTTCTGCGTGACCAGGGTGAGGCCGGGAACGCGCCGCGCGAGCTCGGCCAGCGCGAGGTGCCCTGCATTCGGCTGCGCCTGGCGGATCAGTTGTCGGCGCCACTCGTACCATGACCAGACCGTCTCCGGATCGCGTGCGAACGCCTCGGGCGTGGCGAGTTCCTGCGGACTGAACTTCGCCCAGAGCCCCGTCAGCGCGTCGCGAAACGTGGGGATCCCGCTCTCCGCAGAGATCCCCGCGCCCGTCAGCACGCAGACGTGCCGCGCCCTGCGCAGCGCTTCCGCCGCCCGCCCGACCAGTTCATCCGCAGCGCCCGCGGCCCCGCTCCTCACTATCCGTCATCCGCTTCCCGTCACGCCGCCTTGCCGGCCCCGGCCAACTGCCGCAGCACGTACTGCAGGATGCCGCCGTGCTGGTAGTACTCGCGCTCCTTCGGCGTGTCGATGCGCACCCGCACCTCGAAGCGGATCGGCGCGCCCGTCGGCGGCGTCGCGACCACGGTGACCATCTTCGCCGCGCCGGCATTCAGGCCGATGATCTCGAAGGTCTCCTTGCCGGTGAGCCCCAGGCTCTGCGCATTCTCGCCGTCCTTGAACTGCAGCGGCAGCACGCCCATGCCGATCAGGTTCGAGCGGTGAATGCGCTCGAAGCTCTCCGCGATCACGGCGCGCACGCCGAGCAGCATCGTGCCCTTGGCGGCCCAGTCGCGGGACGAACCCGTGCCGTACTCTTTGCCAGCCAGCACGACGAGCGGCGTGCCTTCGGCCTTGTACTTCATCGCGGCGTCGTAGATCGACATCGGTTCGCCGGTCGGCACGTGCACGGTCACGCCGCCCTCGGTGCCCGGCGCGAGCAGGTTGCGCAGCCGGATGTTCGCGAACGTGCCGCGCATCATCACCTCATGGTTGCCGCGTCGCGCGCCGTACGAATTGAAGTCGGCCGGCTGCACGCCCTGCGCCATCAGGTACTTCGCCGCGGGACTCGTCTTCGAGATGTTGCCGGCGGGCGAGATGTGGTCCGTGGTAACCGAGTCGCCGAGCAGCGCGAGCACGCGCGCGCCGCGGATGTCCGCGACGGCGCCCGGCGTCATCGTCATGCCGTCGAAATAGGGCGGGTTGCGGACGTAGGTCGACGTCGAATCCCACTCGTACACTTCGCCCTCGGGCACCGCGATGGCGTTCCAGTTCTCGTCGCCCGCGAACACACTCGCGTAGCCGGACTTGAACATGCTCGAGTTGACCGAGCCGGCCAGAGCCTGCTGGATCTCCTGTGCGGACGGCCAGACGTCCTTGAGGAAGACGGGCTTGCCGTCGGCGCCGGTGCCGAGCGGCTCGGACGCCATGTCGACGTCCATCGTGCCGGCGAGCGCATAGGCCACGACCAGCGGCGGCGAAGCGAGGAAATTCATCTTCACTTCGGGATGGACGCGACCCTCGAAATTGCGATTGCCCGACAGCACCGAGGTCGCGATCACATCGCCGGCCTTCACGGCGTCGGAGATTTCCGGCCGCAACGGGCCGGAGTTGCCGATGCACGTCGTGCACCCGTAGCCGACGACGTAGAAGCCCACGGCCTCGAGGTCGGTCAGAAGGCCTGCCTTCTGCAGGTAGTCGGTGACGACCCGTGAGCCGGGCGCCAGGCTGGTCTTGACCCAGGGCTTCGCCGTGAGCCCGCGCTGGCGGGCATTGCGGGCGAGCAGGCCCGCGGCGACCAGCACGGCCGGGTTCGACGTGTTGGTGCAACTGGTGATGGCCGCGATCAGCACCGCGCCGTCGGCGACCTCGAAGCTCTTGCCGCCAGAGACGACTGGTGCCTTGCCGGTCGCACCCGCGTTCTTCTGCGCGCGCTCCTCGGCCATCTTCGCGAGGTGCTTGCGATAGATTGCCTTCGAGCTTCGCAGCGGCACGCGGTCCTGCGGGCGCTTCGGACCCGCGAGGCTCGGCTCGATGGTGGCGAGATCGAGTTCGAGCACGTCGGTGTAGTCCGCCTCGCGCATCCCGTTCGTGCGCCAGAGGCCCTGCGCCTTGGCGTAGGCCTCGACGAGCGCCCTCTGCTCGGCGCTGCGGCCGGTGAGCTCGAGGTAACGCAGTGTCTCCTCGTCGATCGGGAAAATTGCGCAGGTGCTGCCGAATTCCGGCGACATGTTCGCGATGGTCGCGCGGTCCGCGAGCGGCAGCGCGGCCAGGCCGTCGCCGAAGAATTCGACGAACTTGTCCACGACGCCCTTCTTGCGCAGCATCTCGGTGACGGTCAGCACGAGGTCGGTGGCCGTGGTACCAGCCGGCAGCGCGCCCTTGAGCCGGAAGCCGATCACCTGCGGAATCAGCATCGTGACGGGCTGGCCGAGCATCGCGGCCTCGGCCTCGATGCCGCCCACGCCCCAGCCGAGCACGCCGAGGCCATTCACCATCGTGGTGTGGGAATCGGTGCCGACCAGCGTGTCCGGATAGGCGCGCAGCCTGCCGTTCCTGTCCTCGGAAAACACCACGCGCGCGAGGTGCTCGATGTTCACCTGGTGGACGATGCCGGTGTTCGGCGGCACGACCTTGAAGTTGCTGAACGCGGTCTGGCCCCAGCGCAGGAACGAGTAACGCTCGCCGTTGCGCGCAAACTCGATCGCGTTGTTCTTGCGCAGCGAGTCCGCTGCACCGTACTCGTCCACCTGGACGGAGTGGTCGATGACCAGTTCGGCTGGAGCCAGCGGATTGATCTCGTCCGGGTCGCCGCCCAGTCGGGTCATCGCCTCGCGCATCGCGGCGAGGTCGACCACCACGGGCACGCCGGTGAAGTCCTGCATGATCACGCGGGCCGGCGTGAACGCGATCTCGTAGCTCGGGGCCGCCTTGGCATCCCAGGCGAGCAGGGCTTCGACGTCCTCGCGGGTGACGTTGACCCCGTCCTCGAAGCGCAACAGGTTCTCGAGCAGGATCTTCAGCGAGAACGGCAGGCGGCCGAGGTCGCGGCCCTCGAGCGCGGGCAGGCTGTAGATCTCGTAGGACTGGCTGCCCACCGCCAGCGACTGGCGGGTCTTGAAACTGTCGCGCATGAGAACCTCCGGGTGTCGGACGGGCCCGACTTAGCCGCGGAATTATAACTTCTCAGCGGGCGGTCGGGGCAGCGGTCTCGTTTGCCGCGGTCCCGGCGATGACGCCTCCGCCCAGGCAGACCTCGCCGTCGTAGAACACGGCGGATTGGCCCGGCGTGACGGCGCGCTGGGCCTGGTCGGTTTGAACCCGGCAGCCACCGTCGTGGAGGACGGTCACCACGCAGGCCTGGTCGGGTTGCCGGTAGCGGGTCTTCACGGTGCAGGCGAACGTCGTCCCGGGCGGCGCACCGTCGATCCAGTGCGCCGCCTCGGTTGCGAATTCGCGGCACATCAGCCGCGGATCGTCGTGCCGCTGCGTGACGACGAGAACGTTGCGCCCGAGATCCTTGGCAGCGACGTACCACGGCGCCTCGGCCGCCCCCTTGACGCCACCGACCGCCAGCCCCTGGCGCTGACCCAACGTGTAATACATGAGCCCGCGATGCTCGCCGATCGCACGCCCTTCGGTCGTTTCGATGGGGCCGGGCTGGGCGGGCAGGTAACGGGCGAGGAACTCCGCGAAGGGCCGCTCGCCGATGAAGCAGATGCCGGTGCTGTCGCGCTTGGCGTGGACCGGCAGTGCCCGCTCGAGCGCGATACACCGCACCTCGGTCTTGCGGAGCCCGCCGACCGGAAACAGCGTGCGGGCCAGCATCTCTCCGGGCACCGAGTGCAGGAAGTAGGTCTGGTCCTTGCCGACGTCCGCCGCGCGCAGCAGTCGCGCCCGCCCGTCGATGCTCGCCGTGAGGGCGTAGTGGCCGGTCGCGAACCAGTCGGCACCGAGGCGGCGAGCGTGCTCGAAGCAGACGCCGAACTTGATCTCGCGGTTGCAGGCGACGTCGGGGTTCGGCGTGCGCCCGGCGCGCAGCTCGTCGAGGAAATGCTCGAAGACGCGGTCACGGTAGTCGCGTGCAAAATTCACCGTGTGCAGCGGGATCCCGAGGTCGTCGCAGACGCGGCGGGCGTCCTGCAGGTCCGCGGCGGCAGTGCAGTAGCCGTCCTCGTCCTCGTCCCAGTTGCGCATGAATAGCGCGTGAACGTCATAGCCCGCGTCCTTGAGCAGCGCCGCAGCGACGGCGGAATCCACGCCGCCGGAGAGGCCGATCACGACTCGCTCACGCTCGTTCATCTGCGCGATTGTACCGTCCGACTCATCGTGGCACGGGCGCTTCACCGGCATCGGGGATTGGGTACTGGTCCGCGGAAACGCCATGAACCCATCCCTGGGGGCTCCGGGCGCGGCGTCCTGCCGCGCACGGTTCCGCGGACCAGTACCCAATCCCCGATGCCGGTGAAGCGTGCTCGGCGAACGATGCGCGTGACGTGTCGCACCGAAGCCGATCTGCGGTGAGCGTGTCTCGTCGGCCGCAGTGTTGGTGAGGGCTGCGAGGTCCGGGTCGGGATCGGGGTGGGCGCAGCCAATCGCAATCGCGCGTCCGAGCGCGTCGGGCTCTGCCTTCCGGACGCCTGCCCGAACCCGTGCGCGGCATGGACGCCGCGCCCGGAGCCCCCATGGATGGGTTCACGGCGTGTTCGGGCAGGCGTCCGGAAGGCGGAGCGCGGCGCGCGAGCAACCGCGACAGCGACGGTGTCAGCCGCTCGCAGCGAGCGACGAGGGCGCAGCGATCAGGTGGTTGATCAGGCCGAGCGGATAGCGCGCGCCGGCCAGGTAATCGTCTACGCACTGCGTGACGAGCGGGCTGCGCAGGCGCAGCCGTGGTGCGACGAGCTCGTTGCGCGTCAGCCAGCGCGTGCGCAGGATGCCGGTGTCGAGCGGACGGGCCGGATCGTGGTCACCGAGCTCGCCGGCGAAGGCGATGCGCAGGAAGGTCTTCGACTGGTGTTCTGGCCGCCAGACGTAGACGCCGACGACCGCCGTGGGCCGGAACTGCCAGGCCGTCTCCTCGAGCGTCTCGCGGATGACGGCTGCGAGGAACGTTTCGCCGTCCTCCAGATGCCCGGCCGGCTGGTTGACGACGACGCGTCCGCTGGCGCGCTCCTCGACGAACAGGAACCGGCCGTCACGCTCGGCGACGGCCGCGACGGTGACGTCCGGCTTCCATACCATGCCGGTCATTATACGATTCCGGGAGGGCCCGCTGACGGCCCTAGAAATCGACCGCGGTGGCCCGCAGCTCGGGTTGGATCAGGCTGCCGGCCCAGGCCTCGTCGAAGTAGGCGAGGTAGCGGCGCACGACGTTGGCGTCGTTGAACTCGACGATGCCTTCCCAGCGGCTGGCCTGCTGCCGGTAGGCGATCGCCTTGTCGTCCGCCACGATGAACGCGCAGGGGTTGTTGCGGTACTCGCCCGCGACGTTGCGCAGGTCGATGTAGCTCGTCAGGCGCCGGGCCATCTGCATGAAACGATTGCCGTCGCGAGCCGCACGGGCCGGGTCGGAGATCAGTACCCGCAGCCGGGCATGGCTGCGGGCCAGCACGAGCCGCTTGACCGGCTCGAGGAAGCAATCCTGGTCGTAGATCAGCGGTTCGAGGTCGGGCGTGTAGATGGACAGCGTACGCTGGGCGCGGGTCGTGATCTCGGCGACCGCGGCCCGGTACTCATCGAGCGTCGAGAGGATGCTCCTCGTACCCGTGACGTCCTGCCTCATGTTCATTGCGTTGCTCGATCCCCAGGGTCATCCGCAAGTGCGGGATGCCCACTTCGTCGAAGACGGGCCCTTCAGCCCGGAAGCCCAGCCGCTCGTAGAACGCCAGGGCGGCCGTCTGGGCGTGAAGATAGACCTTGGTGAATCCCAGTTCTGTGGCCTGGTTCACGAGGTAGCCCACGATCGCCCCGCCGACCCCGGTGCCGCGGTACTGCGGCAGCACTGCGACGCGACCGATCTTACCGGTCGGTTCGAGGCGTCCCGTGCCGACTGCGTCACGTTTCCCGGCCATGGCCAGCACGTGCCGCGCTTGCGGATCGATCGAATCCCACTCCTCGTCGGCGGGAATGCCCTGTTCTTCGATGAAGACTTGCCGGCGCACGGATTCGATTCCGGGTCGGTCGTCGGCCCACCGTGCTGCACGCAACGCAATGCCCAAGGGCGGCCGCCGATCCACGTCAGATTTTCCGTGCGAGTCGCGCGGCCAGGCCGAGATACGAGGCCGGCGTGAGCTCCCGCAAGCGGCGCTTCTCGGCTTCGGGCAACGGCAAGCCGTCGACGAACTCGGCGACCGCCGCCGCGTTCACGCGTCGCCCGCGGGTCAGGGCCTTGAGCTGCTCGTACGCCTCCGGCACGGCGTAGCGGCGCATGATCGTCTGGATCGGCTCGGCCAGCAGTTCCCAGTTCGCGTCGAGGTCACTCGCCAGCCGCTCCCGGTCCACGTCGACGCGGGCGAGGCCGCGCGACACGGACTGGACCGCGAGATCCGCGTGCGCCAGTGCCACGCCGATGTTGCGCTGCACCGTCGAGTCGGTGAGGTCGCGCTGCCAGCGCGAGATCGGCAGCTTGTCGGACATGAATCGCAGCAGCGCGTTCGACACGCCGAAGTTGCCCTCGGCATTCTCGAAGTCGATCGGATTCACCTTGTGCGGCATCGTCGAGGAGCCGACTTCGCCCGCGATCACCTTCTGGCGGAAATAGCCGAGCGAGATGTAGCCCCAGAAGTCGCGGCTCAGGTCGAGCAGCACGGTATTGCAGCGGGCGAGCGCGTCGAAGTATTCGGCCATCCAGTCGTGCGGCTCGATCTGCGTCGTGTACGGGTTCCATTCGAGGCCGAGCGACTCCACGAAGCGCCGGCCGAGCGCAATCCAGTTCAGGTCGGGGTACGCTGCGACGTGGGCGTTGAAGTTACCCACCGCGCCGTTCATCTTGCCGCGGACCGGCACGCGCGCGAACGTGTCCATGGCCTGGCGCAGGCGATGCACGAACACGGCGACTTCCTTGCCGAGCGTCGTCGGCGTCGCCGGCTGGCCGTGCGTGCGCGACATCATCGCGTCGTCCGCATGCGCGTGGGCCATCGCCCGCAGCGCGCCGACCAGGCCCTCGAGCCGCGGCAACAGCACGGTGTCGCGGGCGTCGCGGCACATCAGCCCATAGGCGAGGTTGTTGATGTCCTCCGACGTGCACGCGAAGTGCACGAACTCGAGGCGCGACCGCCAGGCCGGCTGCGATTCGAGCCGCCGCTTGATGAAGTACTCCACCGCCTTGACGTCGTGGTTGGTCGCGCGTTCGATCGTCTTGATCTCGCTGGCATCGCCGGCACCGAAGCGCGCGGCCACCCGGTCCGCGGCGGCCAGGTCGGCGGCGGTCAAGCCTTGCATTTCCGGCAGCCCGGTGGGCCCGGCGAGTGCATGCAGCCAGGCGATCTCGACCCGGACCCGCGCCCGAATCAGTCCGGATTCGCTGAACAGCTCGCGCAGCTCGGCGCAGCGGGAGGCGTAGCGGCCGTCCACGGGCGACAGCGCTGAGAGGGGGGTGAGGCTCATGCGGCCATCCGGGAGATGTTACGATTCATGATGATACCGCAGGCTCGCACCGCAGCGCCTGCGTACCCTTCCGGAGCGTAATTTCATGTCCGCAAACGAGTTTCGTGTGGAGCGGGACAGCATGGGCGAACTGCGCGTGCCGGCGCAGGCGCTGTGGGGCGCCCAGACGCAGCGGGCGGTGCAGAATTTCCCGCTGAGCGGAATCCCGATGCCGCGCGGGTTCATTCGCGCGCTTGGGCTCGTCAAGTGGGCGGCGGCGGGCGTGAATCTCGAGCTCGGCGACATCGACAAGGTGCGGGGCTTTGCGATCCAGAAGGCCGCGCTCGAGGTCGCCGAGGGCCGGCACGATGCGCACTTCCCGGTCGACGTGTTCCAGACCGGCTCGGGCACCAGCAGCAACATGAACGCCAACGAGGTGATCGCGCGCCTCGCCACGCAGTATTCCGACGGCACGCCGGTGCATCCGAACGATCACGTCAATCGCAGCCAGAGCAGCAACGACGTGATCCCGACCGTGATCCACGTGGGCGCGGCGCTTGCGATCGCGGAGCACCTGTTGCCGGCGCTGAAGGAGTTGTCGCAGACACTCGCGCGAAAGGCAGCCGACGTCGGCGAAACGGTCAAGACCGGGCGCACGCACCTGATGGACGCGATGCCGCTCACGCTCGCGCAGGAGATGGGCGCCTGGCGCACCCACGTCGATGACGGCATCGCGCGCCTGCAGGGTTCGCGATCGCGACTGCACGCGCTCGCGCTCGGCGGCACCGCCGTCGGCACCGGCATCAACGCGCCACCTGAGTTCGCCGCCCGGGCGGCGGCCCTGCTGTCGACGCAGACCGGTCTCGACCTGCGCCCGAGCCGGGATTTCTTCGCGTCGCTCGCCGGACAGGACACGGCCGTCGAACTGTCGGGGCAGTTGCGCACGCTCGCAGTCAGCCTGATGAAGATCTCCAACGACCTGCGCTGGATGAACAGCGGCCCGCTGGCGGGACTGGGCGAGATCGCGCTGCCGGCGCTGCAGCCGGGCAGCAGCATCATGCCCGGCAAGGTCAATCCGGTCGTGCCGGAGGCGGTCACGATGGTTGCCGCCCAGGTCATCGGCAACGACGTGACGGTGACCGTGGCTGGCCAGTCCGGCTCGTTCCAGCTCAACGTGATGCTGCCAGTCATCGCGTACAACCTGCTGCAGAGCATCGACCTGCTGGCCAATGCCGCGCACGTGCTCGCGCGCAGCGCCATCGCCGGCTTCGCGGTGAACCCGCGCCAGATCGCCGGGGCGCTGGCCCGCAACCCGATGCTGGTGACCGCACTGACGCCGGTAATCGGCTACGACCTGGCAGCGACGATCGCCAAGCGTGCGCTGGCCGAGGGTCGGCCGATCCGCGAGGTGGCCGCAGAGATGACCGACCTCGGCGAGGAGCGACTCGCGAAGTTGCTCGATCCGGCAGACCTGACGCGCGGCGGCGTGCGCCACGGACGCCTGGGGGAATGATTGGCTGCGCCCGGTGATTCCGCGCTGCGCGACCGGATCGAGCGACGCCTGCGCGCCACGGCGCCGGGTGGCGATCCGCTGCAAGCGTGGATCTCGGGCCTGACTCCGCAACAGACGGCCGAGCTGCGTCGCCACCTGCCGCCGAGCTTTGCGCGCGCCGCGGTGCTGGTGCCGCTCGTCGACCGGCCCGAGGGCTTGACGGTGCTGCTGACCCGGCGGGCATCGCACCTGAAGAATCATCCCGGCCAGATCAGTTTTCCCGGCGGCCGCATGGAGTCCGCGGACGCCGGGCCCTGGGAAGCCGCGGTCCGCGAGGCCCAGGAGGAAATCGGCCTCGCGCCCGAGCACGTGTCGCTGGCCGGTTACCTGCACGATCACCTGGTGATCACGGGCTACATCATCACGCCTGCCGTCGCGTTCGTGCGGCCAGGGTTCGAACTCAAGCTCGACACGACGGAGGTCGAGGACGCATTCGAGGTGCCGCTGGAGTTCGTCCTCGACCCGATCCATCACGTCGCCAGCACGAGGGTGTTCGCCGGCCAGACGTTCACGACGCACGACATTCCTTACGGCGAGCGGCACATCTGGGGTGCAACGGCCGGCATGCTGCTCTCGCTGTACCAGATGCTGCAGGAGGTCTGATCCGTGTCGATCGAGAGGCTGCGCAAGATCATGGTCGCGCTGCGCGACCCGGAGCACGGCTGCCCGTGGGATCGCGAGCAGACCTGGGGCTCGATCGCGCCGCATACGCTCGAGGAAGCTTTCGAGCTTGCCGACGCGATCGAGCAGGGCGATGCCGCGAAGGTGCGCGACGAGCTCGGCGACCTGCTGTTCCAGGTCGTGTTCCAGGCGCGGATCGCCGAGGAGCAGGGATTGTTCGGTTTCGACGAGGTTGCCGCGGCCATCAGCGACAAGCTCGAACGACGCCACCCGCACGTGTTCGGGGCGGCGACCGTCCGCACGGTGGCCGAACAGACGGCTGCCTGGGAGGTGCACAAGGCCGCGGAGCGCGAGGCTGCGGGCCTCGGACGCGGCGTACTCGACGGTGTCACGCTCGGGCTGCCGGCGCTGACCCGTGCAGCGAAGCTTGGCAAGCGCGCCGCTGGAGTCGGGTTCGACTGGACCGCTGCAGCGGACGTCGTCGACAAGCTCGACGAGGAGCTCGACGAGCTGCGCCGGGCGCTGGCGGATCGCGACGAGGCGCAGGCCGGCGAGGAGCTGGGCGACCTGTTGTTCACGATCGCGCAGCTCGGACGACATCTCGGCACGGATGCCGAGGCTGCGCTGCGGTCGGCGAACGCGAAATTCGAGCGGCGCTTCCGTCACATCGAGGCAGCGCTCGCGGCACGAGGATGCACGCCGCAACAGACGAGTCCTGCCGATCTGGAGAAGCTGTGGGCGCAAGCCAAGCAGGAGATCGGCTGACGGCCCGGCTCGCGTTGCTGCGCGAGTCGCTGGACGATGCCCTGATTCGTGACCGCCGGCGGCTCGGGTCCTGGCTCGCGCGGCTGACCCGTCGCGCCGGTCCGGTCGACCCGCGCGAACTCGCGCGCCTCGAGCAGCAGCTCGAGACTTCGGTCGGCAGGGCGCAGGCACGCCGCGCATCGGTGCCGGTCGTCCGCTACGACGAAACCCTGCCGGTGCACGCGAAGCGCGCGGAGATCGCCGCGGCCATCCGCGACTCGCCGGTGACGATCGTGAGTGGCGCCACGGGCAGCGGCAAGAGCACGCAGCTGCCCAAGATCTGCCTCGAGCTCGGGCGCGGCCAGGCGGGGATGATCGGCCACACGCAGCCACGGCGGATCGCGGCACAGGCGCTGGCGAACCGGATCAGCGAGGAACTCGGCACTGCGCCCGGCGACCTCGTCGGCTACCAGGTGCGGTTCGTGGATCGGACCAGTCCGCGCACCCTGGTCAAGCTGATGACCGACGGCCTGCTGCTGCGCGAGCTCGAGGGCGACCCGCTGCTCGAGCGCTACGACACGTTGATTCTCGATGAGGCGCACGAGCGCAACCTGAACGTCGATTTCCTGCTCGGCGTCTGCAAGCGCCTGGTCGGGCGCCGGCCGGAACTGCGTGTGATCGTGACCTCGGCGACGATCGAAACGCGGCGGTTTGCAGAGTTTTTCGGCGGCGCGCCGGTCATCGATGTCGAAGGCCGCAGCTACCCGGTCGAAATCCGTTACCGTGCGCTCGAGGAAGAGTCCGCGGACGCGCCCTCGCTGCCGGAGGCCATCGGGTCTGCGCTGGACGAGTTGCTGGCGAATGTGCAAGGCATCGACGGCGATGCGTTGGTCTTCCTGCCGGGCGAGCGGCAGATCACCGAAACACGCGACCATCTGCAGCGCGGCGGCGCGCGCGCCTGGGACGTATTGCCGCTCTACGCGCGGCTCTCCGCGCCGGAGCAGCAGAGGGTGTTTGCGCCACACGCCCGGCGGCGTGTCGTGCTTGCGACCAACGTCGCGGAGACCTCGCTGACGATTCCGGGTGTGCGTTTCGTCGTGGACACCGGCCTCGCGCGGATCAGCCGCTACAGCCCGCGAGCCAAGTTCCAGCGCCTGCCGATCGAGCCGGTATCGCGAGCCAGCGCCGCGCAACGTGCCGGCCGCTGCGGCCGGGTGGGCGAGGGCATCTGCATCCGCCTGTATGGCGAGGAAGACTTCGCGTCGCGCGCCGAGTACACGGATCCGGAGATCCTGCGCACCAACCTGGCGAGCCTGATCCTGCAGATGGCGGCGCTCGGCCTCGGCGCGCCGGAGGACTTTCCGTTTCTCGATGCGCCGGACACGCGCCTGCTCAACGATGGCTACCGTCTGCTGCAGGAGTTGAGCGCCGTCGACGGCGATCGCCGCATCACGCGCCTCGGCCGGCAGATGGCACAGCTGCCGGTCGATCCCCGGCTCGCGCGGATCCTGCTCGAGGCCGGGCGTCTACGTTGCCTGACGGAGGCACTGGTCATCGCGGCGTTCCTCAGCATCCAGGACCCGCGCGAGCGGCCGTCCGACAAGATCGAGGCTGCGGACGAGCGCCACGCCCAGTTCGCGGACGAGCGTTCCGATTTCGTCGCGATCCTGAACCTCTGGAGGGCGTCGAGCGAGCAGGCGGCCGCGGGCCAGCGCGCGCTGCGCCGCTGGTGCAAGCAGAACTTCCTGGCCTACCTGCGCGTGCGCGAGTGGCAGGATCTGCACGAGCAGCTGGCGGGGATCGCGGCGGGCCAGGAGTTGCCGAGCAACGACGACCCGTCCGCGTCGAGCGCGCTGCACCAAGCCATCCTGACGGGCTTTCTCGGCGGGATCGGCGTGCTCGACGAGAATCGCACCTACATCGGCGCGCGCGACGCGCGCTTCGTGATCGCGCCGGGCACGCCACTCGCGAAACGCCCGCCGCGCTGGATCGTCGCAGCCAGCCTGGTCGAGACGCAGCGCCTCTACGCGCGGACGGTCGCACAGGTCCAGCCGTCCTGGATCGAGTCGGCGGGCGCGCACCTGGTCCGCCGTACCTACGGCGACGCGCACTGGGTGCCGGAGCGCGGCATGGTGATGGCGCGCGAGACCGTCTCGCTCTACGGGCGGGTCCTGAGCAGCGGGCGGCAGGTCAATTTTGCGACCATCGACCCGGCGCTGGCACGGCGCATGTTCGTCGAGGAGGCGCTGCTGCGCGGACAGTCATCACTGGACTACGCGTTCCTGGCACGCAATGCGCAGGCACGCGCCAGCGTGGAGGCCCTGGAGGCCAAGCTGCGCCGCCGGGACCTGCTCGCTGCGGACGACGTGCTGGTGGACTTCTACCTCGAGCGGATCCCGGCCGACGTCGCTTCGACGCGCGCGTTCGAGCGCTGGTGGCGCGACGAAGCCCGGCGGCATCCGCACCGACTCGACGTGCCCCCCGACGTATTGCTCGCCGTGCCGGCACCCGAGTGCAGTCCCGCCGATTATCCGGACAGCTTGCGCTTGGATGGCAACGAGCTGCCGTTGCGCTACGTGTTCGATCCGACGAGTGTCGATGACGGCATCACGCTGTCCCTGCCGCTGCCTCTGCTGGGGGGCCTGTCCGCACGACGCTGCGAGTGGCTGGTGCCGGGATTCCTGACCCCGAAGATCGTCGCCTTGCTGCGCGGGCTGCCCAAGGACGTGCGGCGCGACCTCGTGCCCATCCCCGCCACCGCCTCGCGCCTGCGCGGCAGCTTGGGTGCCTTCGGTGAGGGTTCACTGCTCGAGAAGCTCGCAGCGCTGGTGACCGAGGCGGCGGGATCCCGGGTCGAGAGCGGGGTGTTGGCCGGCATTGTGCTGCCGCCCTGGTTGCAGATGAGTTTCTCGGTGCTCGATCCGGCGGGCCGCGAGCTGCGTCGTGGTCGAGGCCTCGACGCGCTGCGCCGCGAGCTGCGCGCCCGGGCCGCGGCGAGCGGGGTGCGGGTCGCCCACGGTCACCCCTGGGAGCGAGCAGGCCTGCGAAGCTGGGACTTTGGTGACCTGCCGGAGGAGGTCCAGCTGCAGTCGGCCGGGGTGTCGCTGCGCATGTATCCCGGCCTGGAGGACGGCGGCACTGCGGTTCGGCTGCGGCTCTTCCCGACCGCCGAGGCCGCGCAAGCCGAGAGTCCCGGCGGCGTCATGCGCCTGGCGGCACTCGCGATGCCGCAGCAGTACGACTTGATCGCGCGGCATTGGGCCAGCGATCGCGAGTTCGCGCTGCTGGTCGCTGCGGCCGGCTTCGATCGCGGGCTGTTTCGCGAGATCGCAGATCGCGCCGTCGCCGAGGTCATGGCACTCGGGGAGCGTGGCCCGCCGCGCACGGCCAGCGAGTTCGCCGCGCGCGTCGATGCCGGACGGGCTCGCGTGGCCGAACGAGGGGAAGCCATCGGGCGCGTCGTCAAGGCGGTCCTCGTCGCACTCAAGGATGCCCGCGCGGCCCTCGGTGAGCTTGGCGCGGCGGCATTCTCATCGGGACGCGCGTCGATCGTGGGCCAGCTCGAATCGCTGCTGGCGCCGGGCTGGGTGCGTCGGACGCCCGAGCAGGCTTTCCAGCAGTTGCCGAAGTACGTTCGGGCTGCGGCTCGGCGCGCCGAGCGGCTGCGCAACGACGTCGAGCGCGACTGCAAGCTCGACGCCCAGGTGGCACCATTCGAGGCGGCCTTGCGGGCGCTCGTGGCGCGGGCCGATCCAGCGGCCCCGGCGCCCGAGCAGCAGCGGCTGCGCTGGATGATCGAGGAATTCAGGCTGTCGCTGTTCGCTCAGGACCTGCGCACGCTTGGTCCGGTCTCCGCGAAGCGGCTGGAGGAGCAGCTGCGCCTGGCGCGCGGGTAGGGGACATTACTTCTGCTTGTCGAAGAACGGCCGCAGCAGATCGATCGGCAGCGGGAACACGATCGTCGTCGCCTTTTCGCTCGAAAGATCGGCCAGCGTCTGCAGGTAACGCAGTTGCAGCGCCTTCGGGTCGGCACCGAGGATCTGCGCCGCCTCGACGAGCTGCGCGGCGGCCTGCTTCTCGCCTTCCGCGTGAATGATCTTCGCGCGCCGCGTCCGCTCGGCCTCGGCCTGCTTCGCCATCGCGCGGATCATCGTCTCGTCGAGATCCACGTGCTTGATCTCGACGTTCGCGACCTTGATGCCCCACGCGTCCGTGGCGCTGTCGAGGATGTGCTGGATATCGACGTTCAGCTTGTCGCGCTGCGACAGCATTTCGTCGAGCTCGTGCTGCCCCAGCACCGAGCGCAGCGTCGTCTGCGCGAGCTGGCTGGTCGCCTCGAACGGATTCGCGACCTGGATGATCGCCTTGGACGGATCGACGATGCGGAAGTAGATCACCGCATTGACCTTGACCGAGACGTTATCGCGCGAAATCACATCCTGCGTCGGGACGTCGAGCACGACCGTGCGCAGGTCCACCTTGACCATACGCTGCACCAGCGGAATCAGGATGATCAGGCCGGGGCCCTTGACGCCCGTGAAGCGGCCGAACGTGAAGATCACGCCGCGCTCGTACTCGTTCAGGATCTTGAAGATCTGGGTCGCCAGCACGACGAGCAGCACGACGACGAAGGCAAGGATCGGCAGGGTGGTCATCAGCGAAGGTCTCCTCGGTCTGGCGTGGCGGGCTCGACCTCGAGCGTGAGCCCGTCCACTTTGCGAATCTTGAGACGTTGCCCGGTGCGCACCGGCGTGTTGCTCACTGCGGTCCAGGTTTCGCCCTGGACTCGCACGAGCCCCTTGTGCTCGAAGTCCTCGAGCGCCTCGGCGACCTCGCGCAACAGGCCCTCGACGCCCCCCATTACCGGGCGGCGGCGCGCGCGCACCGCAAACGACACGATGGCGAGCAGCAGCAGCGAGCCTGCGAGGGCCATGGCGCCGATCACCTGCCAGGCGATCGAGAACCCGGGTACGTCGTTGTCGAGCAGCATGACGGAGCCAATGACGAAGGCGACGATGCCGCCGAGGCCGAGCGCGCCGAACGACGGCACGAACGTCTCCGCGACGATCAGCAGCACGCCGAGCGCGATCAGCGCGAGCCCGGCATAGTTGACCGACAGCACCTGGAAGGCAAACAACGCGAGCAGCAGGCAGATCGCGCCGACGACGCCCGGCACGATCGCGCCCGGGTTGTAGCCCTCCAGCAGCAGCCCGTAGATGCCGATCAGCATCAGCAGGTAGGCCACGTTCGGGTTCGTGACCAGCGCGAGCAGGTCGGTGCGCCAGTCCGCCTCGACCTCGTGCAGCACGAGCCCGGCGGTCTTCAGTTCAATCTCCTGCGAACGGACTTTGACCTTGCGGCCATCGAGAACCTGCAGCAACTCGGGCAGGTCGGCCGCGATCAGGTCGATGACGCCGGCCGCGAGCGCCTCGTCGGCCGGCAGGCTGGCGCCTTCACGGACCGCCAGTTCGGCCCAGTCGACGTTACGGCCACGCAGCTCTGCCAAACCGCGGATGTAGGCCACCGCGTCGTTGACCGCCTTGCGTTCCATTGCCGTTCCAGTGGCTGCCGGAGGCGGTTCAGTGTCCTTGTCTTTGCCATCCTTGTCGTTGCCGATGACCGGCTTCTGCAACGGCTTGTCGCTGCCGCCCGGCGCACCGATCTGGACCGGCGTCGCGGCGCCGAGGTTGGTCGCCGGCGCCATGGCCGCGACGTGGCTCGCATAAACCAGGTAGGTGCCGGCACTGGCCGCACGAGCGCCGCTCGGCGACACGTAGGCCACCACCGGGACTTCCGCTGCGAGGATCGCCTGGATCATGTCGCGCATCGCCGTGTCGAGGCCGCCCGGCGTGTCGATCGTGACGATGACGACCGCAGCGTTGGCTGCACCCGCTTCCTCCAGCTTGCGGACGAAGAAGTCACTGGTGGCGGGCCCGATGGGTCCCTTCACCGGCAGCAGCACGGCCGTGGCACCCGGGGACGAGGCCGTCGCAAGCAGTATCCATCCGGCCAGCAGTGCCAGCAGCGCGCCCAGGCGCAACCACGGTCCCGTCGGTCTGGCGCTCGCGATCATGTGGCCATGATAACAGTGGATCGCGCAGGCAGCGGGCCACCGTATACTTGGGCCTTGATCGCACCCGCGACCCAGGATCCGCCCATGCCGAGTCGAATGCTTCTCGTGTGGTGCAGCGCTTTGCTGCTGGTGAATCCGGCGGCCTGGCCGAGCGACGCGCCGACGGCAGCAGCGGAAATCGTCGTGCAGCCGTTGCGTGCGGGGCTGCACGTGGTCAGTGGCGCCGGCGGCAACGTCGCCGTGTGGCACGGACCGGATGGCACCGTGCTGGTTGACGACGGTGTCGAGGCCCTGGCGCCGAAGCTGCTCGCAGCGGTCGAAAAGATCGCGCCGGGTCCGGTGCGCGTCGTGATCAGCACGCACTGGCATCCCGACCACACGGGCGGCAACGAGCATTTCGCCGGGTCCGGCAGCGTGCTCGTGGCGCACGACAACGTGCGCGCACGGCTGTCCGAGCCGCAGACCGTCGCGGCCTATGACCTCGAAGTGCCTGCCGCCCCGGCAGGCGCGCTGCCGATCGTGACATTCGACGACGCGCTGAGCCTGCACCTGAACGGCGACCGCCTCGCGGCGCTGCACGTCGAGTCCGCCCACACCGACGGCGACCTGTTGCTGTGGTGGGAGGACGCGAACGTCGTGCACGTGGGCGACGTCTACTACAGCGGCATGTATCCGTTCATCGACCTCGGCAGCGGCGGCTCGCTGGCGGGACTCGTGGCCGCGCTGGAGACCGTGCTGTCCCGCGCCAATTCACGGACGATCATCATCCCCGGCCACGGACCGGTCTCGAATCGCGCCGAACTGGTCGAGTATCGGGACATGCTCGTCGCGACGGGTCGGCGCGTGCGCGAGTTGATCGGCGAGGGCAGGAACCTCGACGAAGTGCTCGCGGCGCGCCCGACGGCCGCGTACGACGCCGTGTACGGGCAGGGTTCGATGACCGTCGAGCGCTTCGTGGGCATCCTCTACGAGGACCTCGCCGGACGCCGCTGAGGTTCAGCCCGAGACGTCGAAGTTGATGCCCTGCGCGAGCGGCAGCTGCGTGCCCCAGTTGACCGTGCAGGTCTGCCGCCGCATGTAGGCTTTCCACGCGTCCGAGCCCGACTCGCGACCGCCACCCGTATCCTTCTCGCCGCCGAATGCACCGCCGATCTCGGCCCCTGAGGTGCCGATGTTGACGTTGGCGATGCCGCAGTCGGAGCCCGCTGCCGACAGGAAGCGCTCGGCGTGCTGCAGCCGGTCGGTGAAGATCGCGGAAGACAGGCCGTGCGCGACCTCGTTCTGCATCCGGATCGCGTCGTCGAGCGTCGCGTACGGAATCAAATACAGGATCGGCGCGAACGTCTCGGTGCGCACGATGTCCCAGTCGGCGCGCGCCACCACGATCGCGGGCTCGACGAATTGACCCGGCCGATCGAGCGTGCGGCCGCCGGTCAGCAGCCGTCCGCCACTCGCCACGGCCTGGGCCACCGCCGACTCGAACTGCCGGACGGCTCCTGCGTCGATCAGGGGTCCCATCAGCGTGCCCGGCTCGAGCGGGTCGCCAATGCGCACCTGCCCGTAGGCGCGCGTCAGGCGCTGTTCGAGCTCGGTGAGCCGCGACTCATGGACGAACACTCGGCGCGTCGTCGTGCAGCGCTGGCCAGCGGTGCCGACCGCGCCAAAGACGATGGCCGGCACGGCGAGGTCAAGGTTCGCGAACTCGTCGACGATGATGGCGTTGTTGCCGCCGAGTTCGAGCAGGCTCTTGCCGAGCCGCCGTGCGACGCGCTCGCCCACGTCTCGGCCGACGTGCGTCGAGCCGGTAAAGGACACGAGGCCGACGCGCCGGTCGTCGACGAAGCGCGTCGCGAGGTCGTGCGTGGCATCGACGAACAACTGGAATATCCCCGGATAGCCGTGGCGCTCGAGCACCCGGTTGCAGATCTGCTGCACCGCGACTGCGCACAATGCCGTCTTGAGCGAGGGCTTCCAGACCGTGACGTTGCCGCAGATCGCCGCGAGGAAGGCGTTCCACGCCCATACGGCGACCGGAAAGTTGAAGGCGCTGATGACGCCCACGACGCCGAGCGGGTGCCACTGCTCGAACATGCGGTGGTTTGGACGTTCGGAATGCATCGAGAGCCCGTAGAGCATCCGCGACTGGCCGACCGCGAAGTCGGCGATGTCGATCATCTCCTGCACCTCGCCATCGCCTTCGGCCTTGATCTTGCCCATCTCGAGCGAGACCAGGCTGCCGAGGTCCGACTTGTGCCGGCGCAGCTCGTCGCCGACGAGCCGGACGGCCTCGCCGCGCTTCGGCGCGGGCACCGAGCGCCAGGCGAGCGCCACCTCATGCGCGGCAGACAGGACCTGCTCGTATTGCGCCGGCGTCGTGGCGAGGACGCTGGCAAGGATCGTGCCGGTCGCCGGGTTGACGGAATCGACACGCCGGGCCGCAGGGTCTGACAGCCACCCGCCGCGCGACGACCACGTGCCCGGATTGACGGCCGCGAGCCCGAGATTCTTCAGCACCTGTTCCATCACTTGCTCCCGTTCGCGCGCTGCTGTCCGGTTTGCCCCTCGACCACCATGCGCGCGGAAAGATCCTTGCTGCCGCCGTTGGCATAGTGGCGGCCGAACCGGTTGTCGAGCACGTCGACCAGGCGGAAGTCTTCCTGGCGTACGAAGCCGCGGTAACGCCCCGGGTGGCTCAGCACGAGGTCCACGACCGCCGTGATGCCGGCGGCGGTGGTCACCTGGATCGCCGACCACAGCCGGCCCGCGATCACCTGCGGATAGATCTTGCTGACGTAGTTTTCCTCGCGCAGCTCGCCCTCCTGGCTGCCTGTGACGGCGACGTAGACGATCACGACGTCCTGCAGCGTCTGCGGCACGGCGTTCTCGAGGATCCGCTTCAGCGTCGCGCGGTCGTGGTTCAGCTTCAGGTCGTTCATCAGCAGGCGCATCTGCGCGCAGTGGCCCGGGTAACGGATCGTCTTGTAATCCATGCTCTGGGCACGCGAGCCGTAGGTGTCGCCGAGCGAGCCGAGACCGCCGGAGGTGTTGAAGGCCTCGTAGGGCGTGCCGTCGATCTCGATCTCCTCGAGGCCCTCGAGCGGCGCGACCTCCGTGGTGCGGCCGTCGTAAATCGCCTCGCAGGGGTTGCCGTACTCGTTGATCAGGCCCTCTGTGGACCAGGTGAGCGAGTACTTGAGGACGTTGTTAGGGTGCTGGGGCAGGGCGCCCACGCGCAACTTCACGCTGCGCAGTTCCTCGAAGTGACCGATCAGCGCGTTGGCGGCAATGCTGATGAAGCCGGGCGCGAGGCCGCACTGCGGCACGAAGGCCTGGTCGGCCCCGTCGGCGAGGCGGCGCACGGCGCGCGTCACCGTGACGTCCTCGGTCAGGTCGAAGTAGTGGCCCCCCGTCTGCCGCGCGGCCTCCGCGACCGCGACGTTGCAGTAGTAGGGCAGGCTGGAAATCAGCGCGTCGGCGGGATGGGCGCGCAGGTGGGCCTGCAGCGCGGCCGGGTCGCGGGCGTCGAGGCCGTGCGCATGCAAATGGTCGAGCTGGTGGGCGTCGACGACAGCCTGGGCTACGGCGGCGTTGACGTCGGCGACGTGGACTTCGTAGTCGCCCGATTCGGCCAACAGGCCCGAGATCAGCGATCCGATCTTGCCCGCCCCGAGGATGAGGACCTTGTGCATGCCGAAGCTCCGGGAGTGCGTGAGGGCCGCGATTCTGACGAAACCGCCGCTGGGCGTCACATCCTGTTTCTTTTGCGGTGCAGCGATCCGCGGTAGGATCGACGGATGACTCCGCAACCTCCCGCCGACCACTGGTCGCCCGCCAGCTGGACTTCACGACCCGCGGAGCAGCAACCCGCATACCGTGACGCGGTCGCGCTGGAGCGGGCCGTCGCTGAGCTGAGCCACCTGCCGCCGATCGTCGTCTCGTGGGAAATCGACGCGCTCAAGCGGCAGATCGCCGAAGCGCAGCAGGGCCGCCGGTTCGTGCTGCAGGGAGGCGATTGCGCCGAGTCGTTCGCGGATTGCGAGTCGGGCCAGATTGCCCGCAAGCTCAAGATCCTGCTGCAGATGAGCCTCGTGCTGCTGCACGGGCTCAAGAAGCCGGTCGTGCGGGTCGGGCGTTTTGCCGGCCAGTACGCCAAGCCGCGTTCGGCGGACACCGAGACCCGTGACGGAGTGACCTTGCCGAGCTACCGGGGCGACCTCGTGAACCGTCCGGCATTCACGGTCGCCGATCGCGAGCCCGACCCCGACCTGCTGCTGCGCGGCTACGAGCGGGCCGCGCTGACGCTGAATTTCGTCCGCGCGCTGATCGACGGCGGCTTTGCCGACCTGCACCATCCGGAGTACTGGGACCTCGGCTTCGTGCATCACTCGCCATTGCGCGACCAGTACCGCAAGCTGGTGGCCTCGATCTCGGACTCGCTGGATTTCTTCGAATCGATGAGCGGCAGTCGCGTCCACGAGGCCAGCCGCGCCCCGTTCTACGCGAGCCACGAGGCGCTGCACCTGCTCTACGAGCAGGCCCAGACCCGCTACATCGAGCGCCAGGGGCGCTGGTACAACCTGTCGACCCACCTGCCGTGGATCGGCATGCGCACGGCGAAGCTCGACGGCGCGCACGTCGAGTACTGCCGCGGCATCTCGAACCCGGTCGGCGTCAAGGTCGGCCCGGGCATGAGCGCCGAGTGGGTGCAGGGCCTCTGCGAGGTGCTCAATCCCCGCCAGGAGCCCGGCCGGCTGGTGCTGATTCACCGGATGGGGGCGGCGCAGATCGAGGCGCGCCTGCCGGCCCTGATCGAGACGGTACGCGCCAGCGGCACGCCGGTGCTGTGGATCTGCGATCCGATGCACGGCAACACCGAGTCGACTCGCTCGGGGATCAAGACCCGTCGCTTCGAGAACATCGTGGCGGAACTCGAGAGCGCTTTCCGGATCCACAAGGAACTCGGCAGCTACCTCGGCGGCGTGCATTTCGAGCTGACCGGCGAGGACGTCACCGAATGCACCGGGGGCGCGCGCGGCCTGGCGGAGGGCGACCTGGCCCGTGATTACCGCTCGCAGGTGGACCCGCGGCTCAATTGCGAGCAGGCCCTCGAGCTCGCGATGCGGATCGCGGCTTACGCTCGTACGGCCTGAGCGGCTCAGTAGGAGGACGCGACCGTGGCGCGGTAGGCGTCGAGTTCGTGCTGGTAGCGCGCGCGTTCCTTTTCGAGCGCCGGAATCTCGCCCTTCAATTGCCCGATGCGCTCGGCGAGCTGCTTGGTGTCGAGCAGCGCCTGCGCCCGTTCTTCCGGCGTGGCGGTCGTGCTGACGAGCAACAGAGCTTCACCCGCCACCGCATCCTCCAGGCGCAGGATCTCGCGGCGACGGTACTCGATCTCGGCATCGAGATCGGTGACCCGCCGTGTGCGGACGTAGAGCTCGCGGCCGGATTCATAGGCGGCGACGAATGCCGGAGCCAGATCAGGCGGGCAGTTGTCATAATATGCGGTTCCGCCCACTCCGGCTCGGTAGCCATTGTGGGGCTGGCAGAACTCGCGAAGCCCCGCCGCGCGACCCGCTTGATAGGCGCCAAGGTCGGGCGTCACGCCGTGCTCGGCGCAGGCCTTGCGATGCTGGCCAATGCGCTCGCCCGAGTGGCCGGCCACGCCATCCTCGTAACCGATCGTGCGCCAGTCCGCTGAACGACACTCGTCCTTGTTCATCGTCGTCGAGCAGGCGACCAGCAGCATCGTGCCAACGGCGGGCAGCAGCGCAACCTTCCTCATCGCCTCTCCAGGGAACCGCAACTGCGCCGACTCTAGACGTGTGCCGTCGCGCGCATCGTGCCGCGGGTCACGCTTTACGGGCTGCGCCCGCGGCTGAGTATCCGGTCGGCCTCGACCCGAGACACCTCGCGCCACTCGCCGGGTTCCAGCCCCTCGACGCGCCAGGGACCCACCTGCAGCCTGACGAGTCGCAAGGTCGGCAATCCAACGGCCGCGGTCATGCGTCGCACCTGCCGATTGCGACCCTCGCTCAGCGTGAGCTCGAGCCAGGCGTCCGGTACGCTCCTCCGGTAGCGGATCGGCGGATCGCGGGGCCACAGCCAGGCCGGTTCCGGCACCACCTCGGTCCGGGCCGGCAGCGTGGGCCCGTCGTTGAGATCGACGCCCGTGCGCAGTCGCTGCAACGCCGCCTCCCCGGGCACCCCCTCGACCTGCGCGAGGTAAGTCTTCGGAAACGGCGAGCCGGGCTGGCTGATGCGCGCCTGCCACGGACCGAAATCGGTCAGCACCATCAGGCCCTCGCTGTCGTAGTCGAGCCGGCCCGCGGGATAGGCGCCGGGCACCTGCAAAAGGTCGGCGAGACAACGCCGACCGTCGGGGCTGGTGAACTGCGGCAGGACCTGGAAAGGCTTGTTGAGCAGGATCAGGCGCATTGCGGAATTTGCTCTTGCCCGGAGGCGGACCCAAGTCTATTCTCAATATTGCGCTGCAACATCCTGCCGACGAGATCCTTCGTCGCCCGCGAGTTGTCGTGGAGTCCGCCGTGAGCCAAAAGACTGACCTCGATCTGCCCACGGGATGCGCGGTGCAAGGCGCCGTGCGACCCGGATACGAATCCATCCTGACACGTGAAGCGCTCGAGTTCGTCGCCGAGCTGGCGCGGAAGTTCGGGCCGCGCGTGAAAGACCTGCTCGCGCGCCGGGAGGCGCGGCAGAAGGAAATCGACGCCGGCCGGCGGCCGGACTTCCTGCCCGAGACGCGCGCGATCCGCGAGCACGAGTGGCACGTGACGTCGATCCCGGCCGACCTGCAGGACCGGCGCGTCGAGATCACCGGCCCGACCGATCGCAAGATGATCATCAACGCGCTCAACTCGGGTGCGAAGGTCTTCATGGCCGACTGCGAAGACTCGATGACACCGACGTGGGACAACGTGGTGCAGGGTCAGCTCAACCTGCGCGACGCGGTCGCGAGACGCATCGACTTCACGAGCCCGGAAGGCAAGCGGTACAAGCTCAACCCGACGATCGCGACGCTGATCGTGCGGCCGCGCGGCTGGCACCTCTACGAGAAGCACGTCTTCGTCGACGGCCAGCAGGTGCCCGGCGCCTTCGTCGACTTCGGCCTCTACATCTTCCACAACCACGCGGAGCTGAAGCGCCGCGGAACGGGGCCTTACTTCTACCTGCCGAAGACCGAGAGCCATCTCGAGTCGCGGCTGTGGGCCGAGGTGTTCCGGCACGCTGAGGCGCGGCTCGGCATCGCGCCGCAGACCATCAAGGTCACGGTGCTGATCGAAACGATCCTCGCCTCGTTCGAGATGGACGAGATCCTCTGGGAGCTGCGCGATTACATCGTCGGCCTCAACTGCGGCCGCTGGGACTACATCTTCTCGTTCATCAAGAAGTTCAGCCGCTATCCCGAGTTCGTGCTGCCGGATCGCGGCCAGGTGACGATGACGACGCACTTCCTGCGCTCGTACTCGAAGCTGCTGATCAAGACCACGCACCGTCGCGGCGCGTTTGCGATGGGCGGCATGGCCGCGCAGATCCCGATCAAGGGCGATCCGGCAGCCAACGACGCGGCCATCGCCAAGGTGCGCGCCGACAAGGAGCGCGAGGCCGGAGACGGCCACGATGGCACCTGGGTCGCGCACCCGGGCCTGGTGCCCGTGGCGATGGAGATCTTCGACCGGCTGATGCCGACGCCGAACCAGCTGCACCGCACGCTCGACGACATCGAGGTGAAGGCGGCCGACCTGCTCGCGATCCCGGAGGGCACGATCACCGAGGCCGGGCTGCGCAACAACGTGGACGTGTCGATCCAGTACATGGCCGCCTGGCTGGGCGGCAACGGCTGCGTGCCGATCCATAACCTGATGGAGGACGCGGCGACCGCCGAGATCGCGCGCTCGCAGATCTGGCAGTGGATCCGCCATCCGAAGGGCGTGCTCGACGACGGCCGCAAGGTGACGGTCGAATTGTTCCGCCAGATCACCCGCGAGGAACTCGCGCGCCTGCGCCAGGAAATGGGCGAAGCCGCGTTCGCGGCCGGCAACTTCGAGCGCGCGGCCCAGATCATCGACGGGATCACGACGGCCGAAACCTTCGAGACCTTCCTGACGTTGCCCGCTTACCGGGCCATCGACTGACAGAATTCGCTCAAACGAGGAACGAAAAATGACCGACAAGGCTGCAACCGCACTGCGCAAGGACTGGCACGACAGCCCCCGCTGGAAAGGCATCAAGCGACCCTACAAGGCCGAGGACGTCATCCGCCTGCGCGGCAACGTGCAGGTCGATCACACGCTGGCGCGCATCGGCGCCGAGAAGCTGTGGAAGCTCGTCAACACCGAGCCGTACGTGAACTGCCTCGGCGCGTTGACGGCCGGCCAGGCGATGCAGCAGGTCAAGGCGGGCATCAAGGCAATCTACCTGTCAGGCTGGCAGGTCGCCGCCGACAACAACAGCTACATGGCGATGTACCCGGACCAGTCGCTGTATCCGGTCGACTCGGTGCCGAAAGTCGTCGAGCGCATCAACGCGACGTTCAAGCGCGCCGACGAGATCCAGTGCTCGCGCGGGATCCACCCGGGCCACAAGGAATACGTCGACTTCTTCGCACCGATCGTGGCCGACGCCGAGGCCGGCTTCGGCGGCGTGCTGAACGCGTTCGAGCTGATGAAGGCGATGATCCGTGCCGGCGCCGCTGGCGTGCATTTCGAGGACCAGCTGGCCTCGGTCAAGAAGTGCGGCCACATGGGCGGCAAGGTGCTGGTGCCGACGCAGGAAGCGATCCAGAAGCTCGTCGCGGCGCGCTTCGCGGCCGACGTGATGGGCACGCCGACGATCGTGCTGGCGCGCACCGACGCCGAGGCGGCGGACCTGCTGACCAGCGACGTGGACGAGAACGACAAGCCGTTCTGCACCGGTGAGCGGACACCTGAAGGCTTCTATCGCGTGAAGCCGGGCGTCGAGCAGTCGATTTCGCGCGGGCTCGCCTATGCGCCGTATGCCGATATGGTGTGGTGCGAGACGGGCAAGCCCGACCTCGGCTTCGCCAAGGCTTTCGCCGAGGCGATCCGCAAGAAGTTCCCGGACAAGATGCTGTCCTACAACTGCTCGCCGTCGTTCAACTGGAAGAAGAACCTCGACGACGCGACGATCGCGAAGTTCCAGCGCGAGCTGGGCGCCATGGGCTACAAGTACCAGTTCATCACGCTGGCCGGCATCCACAACATGTGGTTCAACATGTTCGACCTCACGCAGGAATACGTGAAGAAGGGCATGACG
>Ga0209253_10000121_pt1 | contig 55889 bp, 47 predicted proteins | sample FrelakmetBRP12BR_FD_187145 | JGI IMG/M metagenome (GOLD analysis project Ga0209253, IMG submission 187145) | Freshwater lake sediment microbial communities from the University of Notre Dame, USA, for methane emissions studies - BRP12 BR (SPAdes)... | ecosystem: Environmental > Aquatic >...
AACGTTCAATGAACAGCGGGGCTGTCTGTCGGACGCCTGGATGGCGCGAGTTCCACCTGAGAGTGTTCTCCAGGTGAATCTGGGTCGTCGCCGCTCGATGTTTGCGTTTCTCGCTCGGCGTCAGACGCGGGAACCGGACGTTGATGTCGTGCCCCTCCGCGTCGTAGCCGAGAACAACGCCCCTCTTGCTCAGGGGCAACCGGTCACCCAGGAACTCGATACAGCAAGCGCAGAACACCCGCCTGATGCTGCCGATTGTTACGGGTTCAACCGGTGCATGCGAGCTGACGACAAACGCTGCCCCGCAGCCGCCGCATTCGTGGGTCGAATGCCTCCCATGACGCGTGGCCATGATCGCGCAGGACGGGCAACGGTGCCCGCGCGTGTTGGCAGAGCCGCACATAAAGCACTGAAAGAGCGAAGCCCCCGCCCTCTGCGAAGGCATCGCCCTTACGAGAATGGCCCGGGCCGAACGGATGCGCTCCACTCGAATCCCCCGCTGGACAAACGCACAAAGTGCCGACCCGCACGGGCAGCCGTCATGTGCGATTGGTTGCCACTAGAACCCACACGGTGGGAACGGAAGTCTGGCCAAAAGGGGGGGGGCACCCGTCAGGGGCGCACAGGCGAGCGGTGGCAGCGTACACGCCACGGGCGACATGGCGCATCCACCGTCAGCCGTGCCAGCCTTCGGCCATGTCGTTGCTGCCAGGTGCCCACCGTGGCGTCACTGGGTCGGAACTGCGGCACCTGGGACCCGCTACCTGCGTTGCTACTTGCTGGGAGGCTACCAATAGACAAGGGGGCTGGCATCGTGTGCCAACCCCCTGTTTTACTTGGTGGGCGCTGAAGGTTTCGAACCTTCGACCCCTGCCGTGTGAAGGCAGTGCTCTACCGCTGAGCTAAGCGCCCGCAATCCCTCAAACGGCCGCGGAGTATGCCCGCCGACCCCTACCCTGTCAACGCTTCCGCTCCCCGTCCACTTGCTTCGAAAGATCGCGAATCTTCCGCTTCATCCGGGCCATGCTGCGCGCGACGTCGTCGTAGTCCCCCTTGCTCGGAAGTCCGGCGGCGCGGAGGACCCGGCCCTGCACCTCCTCGAGCTTTCGCTTCCCCTTCTGCGCCGCACCGACCGCAACGGCGATCGCCTCCTGACCCCGCGGATCGTCGAGAACGACTTTCGCCGCCCGCGACGCCATGCGCGTGCCCTGCTCCAGGATGGCCTCCGGTATGCCCTTGCGCCGCTCGCTCATCGCCTCTCCTCGTCCGGGAATTCCGTTGGAACAGCCAGAAGAGCCTCGTCGAGGATGTAGCGGTACGCGGAGCGCCGCACCAGCCCTTCCAGGTCGCCCTTCACCCTCACCCGTCCGGACAGCGTGGCCTGCACGGGATCGGCCCGCCCCTGAAGGATCTCCTTCCAGAGCAGGTAGGGCGCCCGCACGACGTAGGCGGGCTCGAGCTCGAGCACGTCGTCCTCGTCCTCGAGAACGCGCCACTCCGCGATGCGCCCGCGCTCCTGGCGTCCCCAGACCGCCGCGCCCTTCGAGAAGAGGCTGCGGTCCCTTTCCACCACGGCGGCGAGGTCCGCACCGAGGCCGGCCAGCGCGCGTGCAAGATCGGGGTGCCGGTTCACGCCAGCCACGACCGCCGCCACCCAGGGCTCCGACGCAAAGAGCACCGCTACCCCCGCTTCAGCCACCCGAAGAGCCCGCGGCGCTGCTCGCGAGGCGCCGCTCCGGCAGCACCCGGAAGCGGGGTCTTCTCGGCGATTGCCCGCCGCAGCGCCTCCGGGGTGTCCCGCGTGGCGAAGGGCACCTCGACCATGCCGCGATCCGGATCGTCGAAGGACACCCGAAGCAGGCACTCCTCGTCGAGCTTGAAGTCGATGCGGCGCCCGGTCGCGGCGGCGGGAAGGCGAAGCGACCCGAGGAACTCGTCGTCCACGATCTGGTCGCTGTCTCCCTGGTAGATGTCGATCTCGATGGGCTTGCCAGGCTCTCGAGGCGGCGGAAGACGGAAGCTTCGAGTCGCCGGAATGGGCTGGTTCTTCTCGAGGACCTTTCGCATCCGGTCGTTCGGGGCGGCGATCCCGATGGGCATGGAGAGCACGTCGACGAGGGTCACCGAGTCGATGCTGTCGAGGGAGTCACCGAGCAGGGCTGCACCCAGCGCAACGCATTCGTCGGGGTGGACCCCCTTGCGCGGAGGCTTGCCGAAGTGCTCCAGGATCCGCTGCTGCACGAGCGGCATGCGGCTCTGACCACCCACCAGGATCACCTCGTCGATGTCGTTCCGGTTGAGCCCCTTCTGCTCCAGCACCTCGTCGCAGAGCTGGAAGGTCCGGTCGACGAGGTCGCTCGTCAGCTCGTCCAGCTGCTGGCGCGAGATGGGCATTCGCAGGTCGAGAGGCTTGCCACGCCGCTCCTCCACGAAGGGAAGGTCGATCGCCGTGTTGGGGATGAGGGAGAGGTCGATCTTGGCGGCCTCCGCCGCCCCCTTGACGCGCTGGAGCGCGATGGGCGACTGGGCGAGATCGACCTTGTGCTTCCGCCAGAACTGGTCGAGCGCCCAGTCGATGATCCGGTTGTCGAAGTCGACCCCGCCGAGGAAGTTGTCACCTCCGGTGGCCAGGGCCTCGAAGACGTTCTGCTGCAGCTGCAACACGGAGACGTCGAAGGTTCCGCCGCCCAGGTCGTAGACCAGGACCTTCTGGTCGAGCCCCCGGTTGAAGCCGTACGCCAGCGCCGCAGCGGTCGGCTCGTTGACGATCCGCCTGACGTCGAAGCCGGCCAGCTGCCCGGCCTCCTTCACGGCGTGGCGCTGGTTGTCGTTGTAGTAGGCGGGAACCGAGATGATGGCCTGGGGCATCGCCCTGCCCAGGAAGGCCTCGGCGATCGTCTTCACGTGGGCGAGCACCATCCCGGAGATCTCGGGGAGGTCGTAGACCTTGCCCCCGAGCGACACCGCCGCATCGCCCTGCGGTCCCTCGACGATGTCGTACGAGTAGTACGAGCGAAGGTCCTGGACCACGCGAGAGTTGAACTTGCGCCCGATGAGCCGCTTGGCGCCGTAGATGGTGTTGCGCGGGTTGATGAGAAGCTGGTCCTTGGCGGCGCCGCCGACGAGCAGGTCGCCGCGGCTGGAGAGCGCGACCACGCTGGGCAGGATGAGGCTTCCCTTGTCGGTGGGGACGATCCGCGGGATGCGGTTGCGAACGTGGGCCACGCAGGTGTTCGTGGTTCCCAGGTCGATTCCGACGATGGGCTTGTCCCGGCTGGGCGCAGGAGGCATCTCGGCGAACCGTAGCACGGTCCAGGACCCCCTTCCCCTTCTCGTGCTCGTGATCCCGGGGATGTGGGCTAGAAGGGGACGTCGTCCTTCCCTCCCCCTCCCTTTCCCTCCGTTCCCGACGTGAACAGGGCCGGCATGACGAGCGCGGGCAGGACCTGGGCACCGGGACCGAGCGCGGGGAAGGCGGGGCCGTCCTCCAGCTGCCAGCGCTCGTAGAGCGCAGGGTCGCCTGGGAGTTCCTCCAGGAAGCGGGAGGCCTTCATCACCACCCTCTCCCTGTCCCTCGGGGCGGCCACGACCGGGTGGCAGAGGGTCAGCTCGTCCTTGGCTCGCGTGCAGGCGACGTAGAAGAGGCGCCGCTCTTCCTCCTCCCCGTCCGGGTCGCGCAGCGCCTGGGCGCTCGGGAATCGACCGTCGGCGAGCCACACCACGAAGACCGCCCTCCACTCCAGCCCCTTGGCCTGGTGAACGCTGGAGAGCACCATCTTCTCGTCCGGCTCCTCTCCCTCGGCCACCGTCTCGGCGGTCAGCTCGGTGAGGAGGGCGATCTCGGACAGGAAGGCCTCGCAGTCCTCGTAGCCACGGGCATACTCGGCCAGTTGCCTGATGTCCTCCACCCGCGAGTCGGCGTTCAGAAAAGCCGTCCGGAGGTATTCCTCGTAGCCGCCGTCGAGGACCCGTTCGATGCACTCGCCGGGGAGGTCCCGCGTGGGCAACCGCGTCAGGGACCGAAGAAGCTCGGCCGCGCGCCGGTACCCTTCGCGGGCCTTGGGGGGCGCATGCGACGCCACGTCCGGCGACTGCAGCTCGTCGGCCGAACCGGCCCCTCCCCGGCGCCGCGCTGCCAGTGCGTCCCACACCGCGTCGGCCGTCATGCTGCCGATGCCGGGGAAGAGCTTCAGGACCCGCTTCAGCGCCAGCTCGTCACCGGGATTGCGGGCGAAGCGCAGGTGGGCGATCACGTCCTTGACGTGGGCGGCCTCGAAGAACCTCACGCCGCTTCGCACCACGAAGGGGATGCCGCGCCTGGCCAGCTCGAACTGGATCTCCATGGAGTGGTGATGGGCCCGGTACAGCACCGCAATCTCCGGCAGCGGGATCCCCTCGTCGCGCAGTTCGAGTACCCGCTGCGCGACGAACGCGGCCTGCTGGTCCACGTTCCGGCAGGGCACGAGACCGGGCAACGAGCCCGACGGCCGCACGCTCCGGAGCTCCTTCGGAAACTGCTTGAAGTTGTTCTCGATGGAGGCGTTTGCCAGCTCCAGGATCTCCGGGGTGGAACGGTAGTTCACGGTGAGGTGGAAGCGCCGGGCATCCGGGTAACGCTTCTCGAACTCCAGGATGTTCGCGAAGTGCGCCCCGCGGAAGGAGTAGATGCTCTGGGCGTCGTCGCCGACCACGCAGAGGTTCCGGTGGTGTGAGGCGACCAGGTCGACCACGTCGCCCTGGAGGCGGTTGGTGTCCTGGTACTCGTCGACCAGCACGTGGCGGAAGCGCTCGGCGAGCAGGCGCCTGACCGGTTCGTGCTCGACGAGCAGGACCTTCCAGTTGAGGAGCAGATCGTCGAAGTCCATGGCGTTCAGGCCGTGCTTTCGCTCGGCGTAGCGCCGGGCGACCCGCAGGATGTCGTCCACGAGCGGCGCGAACTGGGGGCGCCGATCGACCACCACGTCGGCGAGCGGCGTCTGGGTGTTCACCGCCATGGACACCAGGTCGATGAGGACGTCGGGCCTGGGGAAGCGCCGGGCACCCACTGCGAGGCCGCAGTCTGCGATGGAGGCGCTCATCACGTCCCGCCCGTCCTCCCGGTCGAGGATGGAGTAGCCCTTCTCGTAACCGAGCAGGGGCGCGTGCTCGCGAAGCACGCGATGGGCCACGTGGTGGAACGTGCCGCCCCAGATGCGGCGGGTGTCGATGCGCGCCACCTCGTCGACGCGCCTGAGCATCTCCCGCGCCGCCTTGTTCGTGAAGGTGAGGAGGAGCAGGCTCTCCGGAGCGAGCCCGTCGTGAAGCAGGCGAGCGACGCGCCAGGTGAGGGTCCGGGTCTTCCCGGAGCCGGCGCCGGCGATGACGAGAAGCGGCCCCTCGGGCGCCTCGACGACGGCCCGCTGCTCGTCGTTGAGCTGGCCGCCGGCGTCGAACGCGCGGGGCGCACCGGCGGCAGGTCGCAGCTGGTAGCGGCGCGTCATCGAGCCCAAAAAGATACCAGCCCGGTCCGACACTCCGATATCGCCGTTCGCCCGGGAAATGGACGGAGACCGTCAGGTGGATAGCATGCCCGCATGGTGGCATCCCGGTCGTTCCTTCTGGCTGGCCTGGCGATGGGTTCTCTCGCCTGTGCAAGCTCCGGAGGATCGGCCAGCCGCCGACCCCTGCCCCCGCCCGCCGGTGATGGCCGGGCCGGTGTCCGCGACGACCGCGGCGCCGGCCCGGCACTCACTTCGCAGGCGAGGTCTCCCGCCCCCGAGATGAAGCCCGGCGTCCGCCTGGCCGTGGACGCGGCACAGTCGCTGGTTGGCCACCGCGACGTCGTCATGGACGGCCGTGACTATGGAGCCGGCTGCACCGCGCTCGTCCGGGCTGCCTTCGACCACGCCGGGAAGCCCCTTCCCGCCGATGCGCGCAGCGCGGGTTCCCTGCTCGAGGTTGCAAGGGGCCGCGGCGTGCTCCGGACCGGAATTCGCTGCGCTCCAGGTGACGTCCTCTTCCTCGCCGACAAGCCGGGCGGTTCGGCCGCGCACGTTGGGCTCGTCTCGCGCGTGGACCCCGATGGAACGGCCATCGTCCTCCACCGGCTGGCCCGCGGCGTCACCCAGATGCGCGTGAACCTCGGCTATCCGGCCCGCATCAACGACCCATCCACCGGCAAGCGGCTGAATGACAGCCTCCAGGTCGGAACGACCACCGTGCCGGCCGGAAGCCTGGTCGTCGGCGTCGCAGCGCTCCTCTGATCGGCGCCCGGACTCACCCTCAGGAACGCGGCTTGAGTCGCGGCAGGTAGCCCGCGGGGCGCTCCGGCGGCGCGGTGCCGGCAAGGTTCACCCGCGAGACCGCAGCCCGCGGCGGCGACAGGATCTCCGCCTTCCTGGCCTTGGCGCTCTCGTGGTCGCCGTTCTCGGCGAGGACCTCCTCGAGGACGCGAAGGGCCTCGCCTTCCTGGCCGGTCGCGCGGAGGGCGCGGGCGAGCAGCATGCGGGCCCGCAGGAGCCGAGGTTGCCGCACCGCGACGCTGCGCAATCCCCGGACTTCAGGATCGTCGATGTCACCGATGGCGGCCCCACGTGCCAGCTCCACCCACGGATCGCTGGCATCGAGCTCGGCGGCTGCTCGCACCGTCGCCACCAGGGCGGCGTCCCCGTGGAGGGCTTGGCGGAGGGCCCGGGCACGCAGGATCGGCATCCCCGTCTCACCGGCCCGGAGGGCCTCCGTCGCCGCCACATCGGCCGCGTCGAATAGCCTTCGCTCGCGCTCCTGGATCGCCGAAGCCTCCTGGCGCGCCCGGCCGAGCCGCAAGGCGACCTCTTCGCGCCGCAGGTTCCAGCCGGGAACCCGGGCAAGGTCTTCCCGGAGAAGCTCGGCCTCGAGAGCCTGGACCCGGGCGACGAGCGGCGCCGCGTCGTCGCGCGCGTCGGAAGCGAGCCACAGGAGGGCGACCGCCTGCATCGCCCGTGCTTCTCCGGATGGATCGTTCGCCGCCCGGTTCACGGCGAGTTCCAGGCTGGCTCGGTCGTCCCTGGCGATCAGTTCCTGAAGGGAAGCCAGGCCGGCGGCGGCGTCCGCGGCGGGTCGCTTCCGGGAGTTGAACCAGAAGGCAATGAGCGCTGCGACGAGGAGCACCAGGGCGAGGACGACCCACGGCCATAACGACCGGTGGCTGGCCGCAGCGGGGGAAGCGGAAATGATCCGAGGGCGCTGGCTGACGGACGAACCGCCTGGCGGCGACGGCGCGGGAGCCGGCGCGGACGCGTAGCTCGCCGTCTGCTCGGGGGAGGCTCCTGTCGAGAATCCGAAGACGGCGGTCCGCTCATCCGACCGGGCGACGGACGGAGCAACTGGCTGGACGCCCGAGGCCGGAGGGGCGGCCCGGAATACGTGCTGGCAGCGGGTGCACTTCACGAGTGCCCCTCCCGCGGGGAGCCGCTTCTCCTCCAGTTCGTACACCGTGGCACATCGGTCGCAGCGGATCCGCAAGGATTTCCCCTTCCGCAGCGCAGACTAGCGCAAGGTCGCGGGGCGAGGCTATGGCGACGAGACGCGGACCCAGGGGCGGGCTCGTTCCATTCGCACGGGACCGATCCCCCGAACACGCCGGAGACCATCGGCCGAACCGAACAGTCCGTGCTCCTCCCGTTCGCGCACCACGTCTGCCGCCAGTCCGGGTCCGATTCCCGGAACGGCGGCAAGGTCCGCGGCCGTGGCCTGGTTGAGGTCCACGGGGCGGCCCAGGAGGATGAGTTCAAGCCCCGCGAGGGGACGCGGACGCCCCGAATCCCCGCGGCAGCCGATCCAGTGCTCCGGCGGCGCCCCGCGCCCTTCCGGCTCGCAAGTCCCTGGAGTCCCGGCTGGAAGACGCCGCAACGCAGTCGGCGCCATGCAGGCAAGGAGCAGGGTCGCAAGGGCCAGGCGGCGGATCACGCCTTCGGACCGAGCAAGCCGTGCGCCATCGCGCCGCGGGGGTGGGAATCGCGTCGGAAACATGCGAGCTTTCTCGGCCCGGAGAGGTGACCATGGCCCGCCTGATCGTCGACGGAGATACCCTGAGCCTGGACCAGATCGAGGCCGTGGCTCGCGGGGGAACCCGGGTCGAACTGTCCCCTCGGGCGCGCGAGCGGGTCTCGGCCGCCCGGCGCATCGTGGAGGCCCGCCTCGACGACGGCGAAGCCCACTACGGCATCAACACCGGTTTTGGAACGCTCGCGGAGGTTCGCATCCCGCGCGGCGATCTGGAGAGGCTGCAGCGAAACCTGATTCTCTCCCACGCCGCGGGGGTCGGCGCGCCCCTCTCGGCGGCCGAGGCTCGCGCGCTCGTCCTGCTGCGGGCCAACGTGCTGGCCAAGGGGCATAGCGGAATCCGCCAGGAGACCCTCGACCTGGTTCTCGCGCTCCTCGACCGGGACTGCATCCCTGTGGTGCCGGAGCGGGGGTCGGTGGGCGCCTCCGGCGACCTGGCTCCGCTCGCCCACCTCGCGCTGCTCGTGATCGGAGAGGGAGAAGGCTGGGTCGGCGGTCATCGACTCCCCGGGCGCGAGGCCCTGGCCAGGGTCGGGCTCCGCCCGGTGGTGCTCCAGGCGAAGGAGGGGCTGGCCCTCGTCAACGGCACCCAGGCCATGGTGGCCGTGGGCGCTCTCGCGCAGGTCAGGGCCGACCGCCTCGCGGCGCTCGCGGATCTGGCTGGCGCGATGACCCTCGAAGGGTTGCTGGGCTCTCACCGGCCATTCCTCGCGGAGATCCAGCAGGTTCGCGGCCAGCCTGGCCAGATAGCAGCCGCTGCCCACCTGCGCGAACTGCTCGCCGACTCACCACTCAATGCTTCCCATCAGGGTCCCGGCTGCCACAAGGTCCAGGACCCCTACTCGCTCCGGTGCATGCCCCAGGTTCACGGCGCTGCTCGCGACGGGCTGGCATTTTCGCACGGCGTCCTGGCCCGGGAGGCCAACGCGGCTACCGACAACCCGCTGGTCTTCGCCGAGTCCGGAGAGATCGTCTCGGGCGGCAACTTCCACGGGCAGCCGGTGGCCCTGGCGCTCGACGTGCTCGCCATCGCCGCATCGCACCTCGCCACGATCTCGGAGCGGCGCGTCGAGCAGCTCGTCAACCCCATGCTCTCGGGGTTGCCGCCCTTCCTGGCGCGCAATCCCGGGCTCGACTCCGGCTACATGATCGCCCAGGTCACCAGCGCCGCGCTGGTCTCGGAGAACAAGATCCTGGCCCACCCGGCCAGCGTCGACTCCATTCCCTCGTCTGCCGGCCGCGAGGACCACGTGTCGATGGGCATGACCGCGGCGCTGAAGGCCCGGTCGGTCGTCGAGAACGTGAGGACCTGCCTCGCCATCGAGCTGCTCGTCGCCGCTCAGGCAGTGGACCTGCGACAGCCTGTCCGGCCGGCCCCCCGGGTCGCCGAGGCGCACCGCTTGATCCGGGCCTCGGTCCCCCATCTCGACGAGGACCGGCAGCTGAACCGGGACATCGAGGCGGTGTGCCGGCTGGTGGACGAGGGCGCGCTGGATCTCTAGCGGGTCTAGTCCGCCACGGGCGGGTGGAGGCAGAGGGCCTCGTTGAGCGCCGCGACGGCCCGCCTGTAGTCGTCCCGCCCGATGACGAACTGGATGTTGGTCTGGCGCAGCGACTGGGACACGGCGTTCACGTTGATGCGCTGGTCGGCCAGCGCCTGGGTGGCGCGGGCCAGCACGCCCGGGAAGGCGATGTTGGTCCCGATGGCGCAGACCATGGCCGACGGCGCCACCGTGACCATCTCGTAGGCGTTCTCCAGCTCCTCCAGGAAGGGCGCGGTCACCGACCGATCCCAGACCACGTGGGTGATGGAGTTCGCGTTGGTGGCCTTGAGGATGTAGCTCACCCCGTGCCGGGCGAAGACCTCCATGACCTTGGCGTCGAAGCCGACCGCGCCCACCATCGACGGGTCGTGGATCTCGATGGCCGTCACCTTGGGGGACCCGGCGATGACCTCGATGCGAGCCTTGCTGCCCACGTATCCCTTGGTGATGAGCGTTCCCTGGTGGTCCGGCTCGAAGGTGTTCTTGAGACGGATGGGAATACCGGCCAGCTCCATGGGCTTGGCCGCCTTGGGGTGGATGGCCTCCATGCCCACGTCGGCGAGCTGGTCGGCGACGTCGTAGTTGGTCATCCCCACGACGACGGTGTTCTTCGCCCCCACGATCTCCGGATCTGCAGACGAGAGGTGGAACTCCTTGTGGATGACGGCCTCGACCGGGCGCAGCTCGACCGCCACCTTGCTGAAGGTCACCTCGGAGTAGCCGCGGTCGAACTCCCGCATGATCCCCTCGATGCCCTTCGTGTACCCCGTCACCACCACCACCTGCCCGGCCACGTCCACGCCCTGGAACGACTTGTGGATTCGCTCGTCGATGGAGAGCGGGTCGTCGTCGTCGAAGCCGGAGAGGTCGAGGAGTTGCGCCTTGACCCCCTTGGCCTGGAGGATGGCCACGCTGTTGAACGCGCTGTGGGCCTCGCCGATCGCCGCCAGCATCTCGCGGGCCGCGAGGAGCACGTTGTCCCGGCGAAGGTAGCCGCTGGCCAGCACGTGGCGCATCGAATCCAGGTAGGCGCGCAGTTCCTTCATGCGCCGGTCGAGGAAGTCGTCTGCAGCGGCCACGTCGAGCCCGAGAGACGCAAAGCCGGCGTTGATCTGCTTCAACTTGCCCAGCAAGGCCGCGAGGGCCCCGTGGTAGTCGTCACCCGAAGCAAACGTGGCGTAGATGCCCGGGACACCGGACTTCTTGTGCTCGAGCAGCTCGTTCGTCACGCCCGCGTAGGCGGAGACGATGTAGACGCGACCGTTCACATGCTTCGGGTCGCGCAGCATGATGTTCCTCAGCACGTCGTCGAACTTCGACATGGACGTGCCGCCAATCTTCTCGACGGTGATCATTCGTGTTCCCGCCCTTGGTCCTCGAGGGAGGCCGAAAACATCACGAAGCGAGGCCAGGGGCAAGCTCGACGCTGCCCTTGCTCGCCTCGCCGGCCAGCCGGACCGCCCGGCGCAGGCCGGCCCACGGAAGCCGGTCGGTGGCCTCCTGGGGCGTGAACCATCCCCACTCGCAGTGCTCGTCGGAGAGGCACGGCTCGAAATCCGCGGGCACTCTCGCCACGAAGGCGGTCTCCTGCCCCGTGCGCAGTCCGCCCCCGGCTCGCCTCGCCTGCATCGGCGACAGCGCGAAACCGTGCACGTAGTCGAGGGAGCTGACCGGCAGGTCGGCGCCGGTCTCCTCCAGCAGCTCGCGGCGCGCCGCCGCGGCCGGGGCCTCGGCCGGCTCGATGCAGCCGGTGACCTGCTGCCAGAAGTCCCCCCGTTCCGGAATCCGGCGCAGGAGCAACAGCATGCCGTCCGGGCGCTCGACCGTGACCGAGACCGTGAGGAGGTCGAAGCCCCGATCCTCCCGCTTTCGCTCGAGCACCTCCACGAGATGCACCGCCAGCTGCTCCTCGACCTCCGCCGCCGGCGGGACGGGGCGTCCTGCGCGCCGAAGCTCGGCGGCAAGGGTCGTGACTCCCAGCCCGGGTTCACCGATGCCGCACGGGACGATGGCACCGAAATGGGAGAGATCGGCATCGGCATTGAAGGCGATCCCGTGGGTGGAGATCCAGCGGGAGAGGTGCACCCCGACGGCCCCCACCTTCCGGGACCCGACCCAGGCGCCCCGGTGCTGCGAGTGACGTCCGGCCTCGATGCCCCGGTCGGCGCAGGTCCGGATCATGGCCTCCTCGAGCGCGGAGACGAACTTCCGGACGTCCGGTTTCCCGGAGAGATCGATGATCGGGTAGGCCACGATCTGTCCGGGGCCGTGGTACGTGACGTCCCCTCCCCGGTCGGTCTCGTGAACCTCGAAGCCGCGGCTTTCGAGCCACTCCGGCGTGGCGACGACGTTTCCGCCATCGGCGCCGCGTCCCAGCGTCAGGACCGGCGGGTGTTCGAGGAGGAACAGCCAGTCCTCGTCGGGGTCGCGCGCGCGAACCCGTTCGGCGGCGAGCCGCATCAACTCCAGGCCGTCGGCGTACTCGACCCGCCCGAGCTTCTGGACCCGCAGCGTGCGCATGGGACGATCAGCCCTCGGCCGCCGCTCCCGCCCTGGAGCGGCGCTGCCCCTCCGGGCGGTTGATGGCGTGGATGGCCTCTCCCAGGGCCGCCTTGCAGGCTTCCATGAGGGCCTCGGGAAGCGTGGGGTGCGCGTGGATGGTGAGCGCGACGTCCTCGAGGTAGGCCCCCATCTCCAGGGCCAGCGTGGCCTCGGCGATCAGGTCGGAAGCCTCGGGCCCGACGATGGTCACCCCGAGCAGGAGCTTCGACGTCCGATCGGCCACCACCTTCACGAACCCCTCGGTGTGGTCGATGGCGATGGCCCGCCCCAGTGCCGCGAAGGCGAACTTGCCCACCAGGGGATCGAGCCCCTGCTTGCGGGCGTCGTCCTCGGAGAGCCCGACCGTCGCCACCTCGGGATCGGTGAAGATGGCGCCCGGGATGGCCACCCAGTCGCGAAGCGACTTCTTGCCGGCGATGACCTCGGCGGCGATCTCCCCCTCCTTCGACGCCTTGTGGGCCAGGAAAGGGGCGCCGGCCACGTCGCCGATGGCGTAGATCGAGGGAACGTTCGTCTGCAGTCGGTCGTCGACCTGGATGAAGCCGCGCGGGTCGAGCTTCACCCCGGCCTTGTCGAGCCCCAGCCCCTCGGAGTTGGGCCGGAATCCCACTGCTACCAGGATCTTGTCGGCCAGGACCACCTGCTCCTTCCCGTCGATCCCCAGGGTGACTTCAAGGCCCTGGCCCCCTCGGCGTTGACCCTTGGCCTTCGCGTTCAAGAACACCTCCACGCCGCGCTGGCGCAGCCCCTTCTGGACGATCCGGACCGCCTCGGGATCGACTCCGGTGAGCAGCGAGGGCAAGGCCTCGACGATGGTCACCTTCGAACCGAGCTTGGCGTACACCGTTCCGAGCTCCAGGCCGATGACCCCGCCTCCGATGACGACCAGGCGCCCGGGCACCTCCGAGAGCTCGAGGGCTTCCCTGGCCGTCCAGACATCCTTCCCGAACTCGAAGCCCGGGATGGCGATGGGGCGCGCTCCGGTGGCGAGGATGAAGGCCGGCGCCTCGACGAGGGTCTTCTCGCCCCCGGCATCGACCTCGATCGCGTTCGGTCCCACGAAGACCGCCGTCCCCTTCAGCACCTCCACTCCGTTGCCCTTCTCGAGCTGCCCGACGCCACCCACCAGCTTCTTCACCACGCCCTCCTTGAAGGCGCGCAGCCTGGCCACGTCGACAGTCGGCTCGCCGGCGAGGATCCCACGGCCGGCCGCGGCTCGGATGTCGTCCACCAGGTTTCCGGCGGCGATGAAGGCCTTGGACGGAATACACCCCCAGTTCAGGCAGACGCCGCCCAGCGACTCCCTGTCGACCAGTGCCGTCTTCTTCCCGAGTTGCGCCAGCCGGATGGCCGCCACGTACCCGCCCGGCCCGGCACCGATCACCACCGCGTCGAAAGTCTTCGTCGCCATCGCGTTCTCCTGGTTGGCCTGGATATACACCCGCTAGATTCCCTCGAGGTGGAGCAGCGACGGGTCCTCGAGGTGGCGGATCACCTCGTAGGTGAACTCGGCCGCCTCGCTGCCGTCCACCACGCGGTGATCGCTCGTGAGCGAGACGTAGAAGACTTCGCGCACCACCACCCGTCCATCCCGGACCACGGGCGTGGGGCGGATCCGGTGGACGCCCAGGATGGCCACCTCCGGGTAGTTGATCACCGGCGTCGCGAACATCCCGCCCAGGGCCCCCAGGCTCGTCACCGTGAAGGTGGAGTTGCTCACGTCCTCCGGACGGAGCCGGCCCGCGCGGCCATCGGCGCCCAGTCGGGCGATCTCGCGGGCCAGATCCACGATGGACCGGTGGTCGACACGGCGCACCACAGGGACCGTGAGTCCCTGCTCGGTCGCGGCGGCGATTCCCAGGTCGTACCATCGTTTCCGGTGGATCTCGCCTCGTGCCTCGTCGAAGGACGCGTTGAGCTGAGGGTACTTCTGGAGCGCGGCCACCGCAGCCTTGAGCACGAAGGGCAGGAAGGTGACCTTCACCCCCTCGGGTGCGGCGCGTGCCATCCTCTCCTTGATGGCGATGAGCTCGGTCGCGTCTGCCTGCTCGACGAAGGTGAAGTGGGCCGCGGTGCGCTTCGAGATCGCCATCTTCTCGGCGATGCGCCGGCGTAGCCCTCGAACCGGCACCACCTCGAGGGTCCCGTCGGCGACCGCTCCGTCCGTGGCCGCTTGCGCACGGACGTCCTCCTTGGCGACCCGCCCTCCCGGTCCGGTACCCCGGACCGCGTGAATATCGACGTCCAGCTCGCGGGCCAGTGCCCGCACCGCCGGTGCGGCGAGCGCCTTTCTTCCCGATCCGGACCCGGCGGAAGGTGGCCGACGAACCGTCTGGGTCGACGCAGGCCCTGGCGCCACCGGGGCGCCCGGCGCCGCCGGTGGTCCCGGCCCCGCCTCCGAACTCCCTCCCTCGAGCTCCATCTCGACGAGCGGCTGGTGGACCCGGGCGACGTCCCCCTCCTTCCAGAGGAGGCGGGTCACGATTCCCCGCTTGGGCGACGGGATGGTCACCGTCGCCTTGTCGGTCATCACCTCGGCAAGCGGCTGATCCTCGACCACGGCGTCGCCGGGCGTCACGAACCACTTGAGGATCTCGGCTTCGACGACACCCTCGCCAATGTCGGGCAGCAGGAACTGGTAGGCCATGGGTCTCCCGGTGCGGGTGGTCAGAACGCCACCACCTCGCGGATGGCCTTCAGGATGCGCGGTGCGCGCGGAAGGTACTCGTTTTCCAGCGTGTAGGGGAACGGGGTGTCAAATCCGGTGACCCGCGTCACCGGCGCCTCGAGGTGGAGGAAGCAGCGCTCCTGGATGAGGGCCGAGATCTCCGCGCCGAAGCCACAGGTACGGGGCGCCTCGTGTACCACCACCGCCCGGCCGGTCTTGCGGACCGACCCCGCGATGGCGTCCACGTCGAGCGGCTGGAGGGAGCGGAGATCGAGCAATTCCACCTCGATGCCCGTGGCCGCAGCTTCGGCGGCGGCCTGGTCGGCCTCGTGCCACATGGCGCCCCAGGCGATGACCGTGACGTGACTGCCCTCGCGGGTCACCTTGGCCTTGCCGATGGGAACGACGTGTTCGCCCTCCGGCACCTCGCCCTTGGCCGCCCGGTAGACACGCTTCGGCTCGAAGAAGAGGACCGGATCGGGGTCGCGGATCGCCGCGGTGAGCAACCCCTTCGCGTCCGCCGGGTTGGAGGGGACCACGACCTTGAGCCCGGCGGTGTGGATGAAATGGGCCTCCGGTGACTGGGAGTGATAGTGCCCTCCGCGGATGCCACCGCCGTATGGCGTCCGGATCACCATGGGACAGGTGAACTGACCGCCCGAGCGGTAGCGGAACTTGGCCACCTCGTTCAGGATCTGGTCCATGGCGGGGAAGATGAAGTCGGCGAACTGGATCTCCGGCACCGGCTTGAGTCCGTAGAGGGCCATGCCCAGCGCGGTGCCGATGACCGCGCTCTCGGCGAGAGGCGTGTCGATGACCCGTTCCTTGCCGAACTCCTCCTGGAGCCCCTGGCTGGCGCGAAAGACGCCCCCGAACCTTCCCACGTCCTCCCCGAGAACGACGACGCCTGGGTCGCGGCGCATCTCCAGCCGCAGGGCGTCGTTGACGGCCTGGATGATGTTCATGATGGCCATGTCTGTCCCTGGCTAGCGGGCGCTCGCCGCGCGCGGATCGGCGGCAATGGCGGCGCGGATCTCGTCGAGTTGCTCCTGCTGCTGCCAGAGCGGTTCGGCGTAGACCCCCTCGAAGAGCGTCTCGAGGGCTGGCTTCGGGGCGAAGGCTTCGGCCTCCTCGACGGCGCGGCGCACCTTCTCCCTGGCCTCGGCCCGGAAGGCGTCGGTGTCTCCCCCGGCGAGCCGCTTCCTCCATCGGAGGTAGCGACCCAGTCTCCGGATGGGGTCCTTGGCCCGCCAAGGCTCCACCTCGTCGGTCCCGCGGTACGCACGGGGATCGTCGGAGGTGGAGTGCCCCTCGACCCGGTAGGTCACGCATTCGAGGAGGGTGGGCCCCCGCCCCGCCGAAGCCCGCTCCCGTGCGCGAAGGGTAGCCGCATGCACGGCCAGCAAGTCGTTGCCGTCCACCCGTTCCCCGTGGATGCCGTAGGCCACGGCCTTCTGCGCGATGGTCTCGGAGGCGGTCTGCAACCCAAGAGGCACGCTGATGGCCCAGCCGTTGTTCCGGCAGACCAGGATGACCGGGATCTTGTGGACACCGGCGAAGTTGGCGCCGGTGTGAAAGTCGCTCGAGCTCGTGGCTCCGTCGCCAAACCAGGTCAGCGAGACCATGTCGTCGCCTCGGATCCGGGCAGCCCACGCGGCGCCGACGGCCTGGGGGACCTGCGTGGCGATGGGCGCGCTGATGGAGACGAAGTGCCCGGGCGCCCAGGCCTCGTGACACGGCATCTGGTGGCCCAGCATCAGGTCGCCGGCGTTGCCGAGAAGATCGCACACGAACGTGGCGAGGGGCATTCCGCGAAAGAGCACCGCGCTGTGCTCCCGGTAGGACGGGAAGAGCCAGTCCTGGTCGGCCAGGGCCGCGACGGTTCCCAGGACCGTGGCCTCCTCGCCGATGGCCCCGATGTAGAAGGCGATGCGCCCCTGGCGCTGCAGCTGGACCATGCGCTCGTCGAGCTCCCGGGAGAGCACCATCCAGCGGTACAGGTCGAGGGCGCGGTCGTCGGAGAGCGTCACCTCGGCCGGGTCCGCCGAGCCGTCCTCGCGGATGACCGTCCGGAGTGGAAAGTCACGCTCCCAGCGGCCGACCTCCGGATCCCCGATAGCCTGCACGCTTCTCATCTCGCCCCCTTCGTCACGGCAGGACCGGCTCGCCGCGCGTCTCCAGCATCCCCTTCACGAACAGCTCTCCTGCCCGGTAGCTGGAGCGGACCAGCGGGCCGCTCGCCACGTAACGGAAGCCGTGTTCCCGACCGAGCCGCTCATAGGCGGCGAATGACTCGGGCGTCACGAACTCGACGACCGGAAGGTGCCAGGCCGACGGGCGGAGGTACTGGCCCACGGTGAGCACCGCCACACCCACGCCGCGCAGGTCCAGCATCACCTGCTCGACCTCCCGCGGCGACTCGCCCAGGCCCACCATGACGGAGGACTTGGTGACGACGGCGGGGAACTCCCGACTCATCCGTGCCAGCACGTCGAGGGTCTGGTCGTAGCCTGCGCGCCCGTCGCGAACCGCCGGCGTGAGGCGCCGGACGGTCTCGATGTTGTTCGCGAACACGTCCGGTCCGGCTCGGCCAACCGTTCGAACCGCCTCGGCGTCGCCCTGGAAGTCGGGGGTGAGCACCTCGACGAGAAGGCCGGGGATCTCCTTCAACCGGCGGATGGCGTCGGCGAAGTGGGCCGCCCCGCCGTCGGGCAGATCGTCCCGGTCGACGCTCGTGACCACCACGTAGTCGAGCTGGAGTTGCCGCACTGCGTCGGCCATGTGCCTGGGCTCGTCCGGGTCGAGGGCAGGTGGGCGGGCCGCGGTCTTCACCTGGCAGAATCTGCAGCCGCGGGTGCAGGTGTCCCCCATCAGCATGACGGTCGCCGTTCCCCCTCCCCAGCACTCGGCGACGTTGGGACAGTGGGCCTCCGCACAGACGGTGTGGAGCTGCAGTCCGCGCAGCGTGTCCCTGACCCTTCCGTACCGTTCACCCCCGGGGATCCCCACCCGGAGCCAGCTCGGCTTGCGAGCGTCCATCGGCAGCACGGGCATTCTCGGGTTCGAGCCACTCATCTTCGCGGTTTCCTATTCGTGAGGTGGCCCGGGTTCAAGGGTGCTTGCGCTGGATAGCCGGAGGGCGGGTTGGCGTGGCTCCGTCCCTCCCGCTGGGGTATGAAGGGGGCCCCATGTCGGGCGAACCTGTCACCCTCGAGCCGGCCGACGGAAGGGCTCCACGCATCCTCATCGTCGATGACGACGAGGTCGTTCGGGACGCCATCCGGATGGTGCTTTCGGAGGAGGGCTACGATTGCCGGTCCTCGAGCGGGGCCGAGGCAGCGCTCGAGGCGGTCAAGGAGCTCGACCCGCACCTCGTCATCAGCGACATGAAGATGCCGGGCAGGGACGGCCTCTGGCTCCTCGACCGCCTCCGCCGCGAGCGCCCCGACACGGCCGTGGTGATGCTCACCGCCTACGGGGATACCGAGGCCGCCGTCGAGTGCCTGCGCCGCGGCGCAACCGATTATCTATTGAAGCCGCCCAAGGCCACCGAACTCCTCCGTTCCATGGAGCGCGCCCTTTCCCGGAGGCGCGACGAGCGTGCCCGCGAGCGCTATCGCACCAGCCTGCAACGAACGGTGCGGGAAAAGGCCACCGATCTGCGTCACGCGCTCGTCGAGGTGGAGGCCGCCTACCACAGCACCCTGTACGCACTGGTGACCGCCCTCGACGCGCGAGAGCACGAGACCGGCGATCACTCCCAGCGCGTGGGGCGATACACGCTGGCCCTGGCCGACCGCATGGGAATCCCCGTGGAACGGCGGAACGACATCTTTCGGGGAGCGCTGCTCCACGACATCGGCAAGATTGGCGTGCCCGACGCCATCCTCCTCAAGCCGGGCCCCCTCGACGACAAGGAATGGGAGGAGATGCGGCGCCACCCGCAGACCGGGTTCAACATCCTGAAGTCGATCGGCTTCCTCAAGGTGCCCGCCGAGATCGTGCTCTCCCACCAGGAGCGCTGGGATGGTTCCGGATATCCCCGCGCCCTCCGCGGCGAGAAGATCCACATCGGGGCGCGCATCTTCGCCGTCTCCGACGCGCTCGACGCGATGACGAGCAACCGCCCTTACCGCTCCAGCCTGGGCTTCGCCACCGCCATGGCCGAGATCGCCCGCTGCTCGGGAACGCAGTTCGATCCAGCGGTCGTGGAAACCTTCCTCGCCATCGGCCAGGCAGGACTGGAAACCATTGCGCGCCTGGAGACCCGCCCCCTTTGACCTCCTCCGGTGCCGGCCCCGCGGCGCGCCAGCCGCTCGTCGATCCCCAGGGCCGCCGGATCGTCTATCTCCGCCTTTCCCTCACCGACCGCTGCAATTTTCGCTGCAGCTACTGCAGCCCGGGGCTGGAGACGGCGGGGGGTGACGCCCTCGACCGCGCCCAGATCAGGAGGCTGGTCTCGGTCTTCGCCGAGATGGGGATCCGCCGGGTCAGGCTCACCGGAGGTGAACCCACCCTGCGCCGGGACATCGTCGAGGTCGTGGAGGACGTCGGCTGCACGCCTGGCATCGAGGAGGTCGCACTCACCACCAACGGGCACCTCCTCGAGGCCCTCGCGGCGCCGCTGCGCCGGGCCGGGCTCCGGCAGCTCAACGTCTCGTTCGACACCCTCGACCGGGAGCGGCTGGAGCAGCTCTCCGGGCGAGGCGCCGACGTGGAACGAATCCAGCGCGGCATCGCCGCCGCGTCCCGGGTCGGCTTCCCTTCCCTCAAGATCAACTCCGTGGTGCTCCGGGGAGTGAACGACGGGGAGCTGGGCGACCTGGCTCGCTTCGCGTGGCGCCATGGCGCCATCGCCCGGTACATCGAGCTCATGCCCTTCGGCGGCGGCTCGCCGGTCTCGGTGGCCGGGATGCAGGCGCTCCTCCTTGCCCAGGGGATCAGGCTCGAGCCCGACCCGACACGAGGATGGGGCCCGGCCCGCCACATGCGCGGAACGTCCGTCGAGCACGGGCGTGAGGTCCGCGGGCTGCTGGGGTTCATCGGTGCCGTCACCGAGAACTTCTGCCAGGACTGCAACCGGGTCCGCATCAGCGCCGCCGGCGCGCTCCGCGCCTGCCTGGGAGGCCGGGACGAGGTTCCGCTCGGGGATCTCCTCCGGAACGGTGGCGACCGCGAGGTGGAGGCCGCCATCCGGGACGGCCTTTCCCGGAAGCGCGATCGCCACCTCCTGGAGGCCGAATCGTTCCAGGGGATGGTCCAGATCGGCGGCTGAGGCGCCGGGTGGCGCGGGCCATGCCCCGGGATTAGCTATTTCCCGCCCGGCTTTCCGGGTCGGAGGTCACCGTGTTCGCGAAGCTCTATCTCTTCCTGGCGCTCGCCTCGCTGGCAGGCAACTCCTGGGCTGCCGAGCCGTTCCGGTCCGCCACCATGGACCAGGTCGAGACCTGGATCTCGGCGAAGGACGCGGTCGTCTACGACGTGAACGACGACGAGGTCTACGCGAAGAACCACCTTCCGGGGTCGCGATTCCTCTCGGGAAAAGCCTGGACGAAGACGCTGCCCGAGGCGAAGGGGACGCGGCTCGTATTCTACTGCTCGAACCCCAGGTGAACGGCCAGCCATTCGGCCGCCCGTGAGGCGGCCAAGCTCGGCTACTCGAACGTCTGGATCATGCCGGACGGGATCCAGGGCTGGCTGAAGGCCGGCAAGCCGGTCGAGTCGGGTGCCCCGCGAGGCTGAAGCGCCGTCAGGGAGCGACGGCCGGCGCCTTCGTCACGCGATTGCCCTGATCGTCGATGCTCGACGGGTCGCCATCGCAGGCGAGCTCGCTCAGGTGGGTGTGGATCTTCATCGAGCAGAACTTCGGTCCGCACATGGAGCAGAACTCGGCGGTCTTGAACGCCTCGTGCGGCAGGGTCTCGTCGTGCATCGACTGCGCGGTGTCCGGGTCGAGCGATAGCGCGAACTGCTGCTTCCAGTCGAAGGCGTAGCGCGCGCGCGACAGCGCATCGTCGCGATCGCGGGCGCCTGGCCGATGGCGGGCCACGTCGGCGGCGTGGGCGGCGATCTTGTAGGCCACGATCCCCTGGCGAACGTCGTCCGCATTGGGAAGGCCCAGGTGCTCCCGGGGCGTGACGTAGCAGAGCATCGCCGCACCGTGCTGGGCCGCCACCGTGGCGCCGATGGCGCTCGTGATGTGGTCGTAGCCGGGCGCGATGTCGGTGACCAGCGGGCCCAGCACGTAGAACGGGGCCTCGTCGCAGAGTTCCCGCTCCTTCTCCATGTTCATGGGAATCTGGTCGAGCGGAACGTGCCCGGGCCCCTCCACCATCACCTGGACGTCGTGCTTCCAGGCGCGCCGGGTGAGATCTCCCAGGATCCGGAGCTCTGCGAACTGGGCCTCGTCGGAGGCGTCGGCGAGACAGCCCGGTCGAAGGCCGTCGCCGAGGGAGAAGGCCACGTCGTAGCGCTTGAAGATCTCGCAGATGGCGTCGAAATGCGTGAAGAGCGGGTTCTCGGCCTTGTTGGAGAGCATCCACTGGGCCATGAGCGCCCCGCCGCGCGACACGATCCCGGTGACGCGCCTCGCCGCGAGCGGGATGAAGTCGCGCAGGAGCCCTGCGTGGATGGTCATGTAGTCCACGCCCTGACGGGCCTGGGACTCGATCACCTCGAGCAGGAGGCGCGGTGTCAGCTCGGCCACCTCGTTCACGTGGGCCATGGCCTCGTAGATGGGGACCGTGCCCACCGGCAGCGGGCTGTGGCGGATGATGGCCTCCCGGATCTGGGGGATGTCCCCTCCGGTCGAGAGGTCCATGACCGTGTCGGCCCCGTACTTGAGGCAGATGCGGAGCTTCTCGAGTTCGCCCTGGATGTCGCTCACCACGGCGCTGTTGCCGATGTTCGCGTTGATCTTGCAGGTCGCGCCGATGCCGATGGCGATGGGGTCGAGCTCCGGGTGGGCGATGTTGGCCGGGATGATCATCCGGCCGCGCGCGACCTCGCTGCGGATGAACTCCGGCTCGAGCCGCTCCCGGCCCGCCACGTGTGCCATCTCCTCGGTGACGACGCCGTTCCGGGCGTAGTGCATCTGCGTCACGTTCGGCTGGCCGCGGCGCTTCTTGACCCAATCGTACCGCATCTTTCGGCGACCTCCGCGTTCGTGGGAACGCGAAGGTAGTCCCCGTCCTGACCGAAGTCAAACCTCGGCGAGGACTCGACCGAAGCCAGCAGATAAACGGGTTTGGTGCGCCCCGCGCCTGTTCCGAACGTCTATTTCCGAAGGGCGCTGAAGGCGTCCCGGCCGGCGTAGCGGGCCGTCGTGCCGAGTTCCTCCTCGATGCGGAGCAACTGGTTGTACTTGGCGACGCGGTCGGAGCGAGAGGCGGAACCAGTCTTGATCTGGCCGCAGTCGCAGGCCACTGCCAGGTCCGCGATGGTGGTGTCCTCGGTCTCTCCGGAGCGATGGCTCATCACGCTCGTGTACCCGGCGCGGTGGGCCATGCGCACCGCCTCGAGTGTCTCGGTGAGCGTGCCGATCTGGTTCACCTTGACCAGGATCGAGTTGGCCACTCCCTCGGCGATGCCGCGGGCCAGGATCTCGGTGTTGGTGACGAACACGTCGTCGCCCACGATCTGGATCTGGTTCCCGAGTCGGTCGGTGAGAAGCTTCCAGCCCTTCCAGTCGTTCTCGCCGCAACCGTCCTCGATGGAGACGATGGGGTAGCTGGACACCAGGTTCGCGTACCAGTCGACGAGACCCTTGGCGTCGTAGGTCTTCCCCTCCCCCTTCAGGACGTACTTCCCGGTCTTGGCGTCGTAAGCCTCCGAGAAGGCGCAGTCGAGGGCCAATCCCACCTGCTTGCCCGGCTTGAGACCGGTGGCGGCAATGGCCTGCATGATCACGGCGAGTGCCTCCTCGTTGGAGGCCAGGTTCGGCGCGTATCCTCCCTCGTCGCCGACGCCTGTCGACGCACCCTTCCCCTTCAGCACCTTCTTCAGCGCGTGGAACACCTCGGCACCGTAGCGCAGCGCCTCCGCGAAGCTGGGCGCGCCGAGCGGGACCACCATGAACTCCTGGATGTCGACGTTGGAATCGGCGTGAGCGCCGCCGTTCAGGATGTTCATGAGCGGGACCGGCAGGGTCCTGGCGTTCACCCCGCCCACGTAGCGGTAGAGCGGCAGCTCGTGGGAGAGCGAGGCGGCCCGGGCGGCGGCCAGCGACACGCCGAGCACGGCGTTGGCCCCCAGCTTGGACTTCGTCTTGGTGCCGTCGAGCGCGATCATTCGCGCGTCCAGGGAGGCCTGGTCGGAGGCGTCCATGCCGACGACTGCCGGGCCGATGACGTTCACCACGTTCTGTACGGCCTTGCGAACGCCCTTGCCCAGGTAGCGCTTCTTGTCCCCGTCGCGAAGCTCGAGGGCCTCGCGCTCGCCGGTGGAGGCGCCGGACGGAACCGCGGCCCGCCCCAGGTGGCCGCTCGCCACCGCGACCTCGACCTCGACGGTGGGGTTGCCGCGAGAGTCCAGGATCTCCCGGGCGGCTACGTTGATGATCTCGGTCATGGCGAAGCTCCAGGGGAAAAGGTGGGAGGGGGATACTATCCGTAATCGATGATGATCACCCCACCTGCCGGGGGTGGCTCGGGCGGCTTTTCCTCGTCGACCGGGGCCTCGGGCTCGGGCAGGGGTATCTGGATGCCGGGGCGGTCGTCGCGACCGCGCTCCCGCTCGCGTCGCTGGATCTCCTCGATCACGAACGCGTCCAGCATGGCCCCACCCCGTCCTCCTCCTGCTCCGATCTCGGTAGCACGCGTGAAAGCGGAGGGTCAAGAAGATGGGCCAGCCCCCGATGGCCCGGCCCGGGGCTCCGATCAGCCCTTCTCCGCCTGGGCCTTGAAGGCGGCGAGCGTCTTCGGGAGCTGGACCTTGGTGAGCTCGTCGCTCACCCGGTCGACGATGGCCTGGGGCACCAGTGGCGGCTTCTGCACCTGGACCTCCACCGTGTAGCGGGCCAGCGTCTTGCCGGCGTGGTTCGAGAGTTCCCAGGCTCCGTTCGACACCTTCATCATGTCGCCTTTCACGAGCGACCAGGTCATCTTCGTCGGCGCGTGCTCCAGATGTCGGAGCGTGTACTTGATGGTCTTCACGCCGAGGTCGACCTCGTACTCGACGTCCTTCACGCCCTTCTCCACGTGAACCACCCGGGTCCGCTTCACCGAGGGCACGAAGCCGGAGTAGGAATCGTAGTCGGCCACGACCTCCCAGAAGCGTTCCAGCGGGACGTCCACCACCATCTCCTTCGACACCTTCGACGACATCGCGCCTCCGATCCGCCGCGCTGACGCGGCTAACGGCCGTAGTTGGGCTTGTGCTGGAAGTGGTGCTCGGACTCGATATAGCGCACCGTTCCGGTCCGGCTGCGCATCACCACCGACTGGGTGCGGGCCCCGTCGCCCGTGAAGCGGACCCCCTTCAGGAAGTCGCCGTTCGTGACCCCGGTGACCGCGAACATCACGTCGCCTTTCGCCATGTCCTCGATGCCGAAGACCTTCTCCCCGTCGGTGATTCCCATGGCCCTGGCCTTTTCCCGCTCGGCGTCGTTCCGGTAGAGGAGCCGCCCCTGCATGTCGCCTCCCACGCAGCGCAGGGCGGCCGCGGTGATGATCCCTTCCGGTGCGCCGCCGATGCCCATGAGCATGTCGATTCCGGTCTCGGGAAGGCAGGCGTTGATGGCCGCCGAGATGTCTCCGTCCCCGATCAACTTGATCCGCGCACCGGTCTCTCGAACTTCCTGCACGAGCCGCTCGTGCCTCGGCCGATCCAGGATCACCACGGTCAGGTCCTCGACGTACTTGCCGAGTGCGTCGGCAACCGCCCGGAGGTTGGCCCGGGTCGATCGGGTGATGTCGATGGCACCGCGAGCCCCGGGGCCGACGGCGATCTTCTCCATGTACGTGTCGGGACCCTTCAGGAACGCCCCCTTGGGCCCCATGGCGATCACGCTGATGGCGTTTGCGGCGCCGGTGGCGCAGAGCTTGGTGCCCTCCAGCGGGTCGACGGCGATCTCGATCTCCATCGCGCCCGGCCCGGCGCGCCCGACGCGCTCCCCGACGAACAGCATGGGGGCCTCGTCCCGTTCCCCGTCCCCGATCACCACCTCGCCGGAGACCTCCAGGTCGTTGATCGCCCCCCGCATCGCCTCCGTCGCGGCCCGGTCCGCGGCGACGCGATCGCCGCGTCCCATGAGCCGGGCAGAGGACAGCGCCGCTGCCTCGGTGATGCGAACCCCTTCGAGCGCCAGGTTACGATCCATCGACCCTCCTCGAAGGCCTAGCCGATCCCCTCGCCGGCCTTCATCCGTTGGACGAACTCCCTCGGAAGTCGTTCGATTCGACCCCCCACGCTCACGCAGGCGTGGACCGTGAAGCCGGTGGCGAGGAGGTCCCCCCCGCGCCTGACCTCGTACTCGAATCGGGCCGATGCCCGACGCACCTCGGCGAGGCGGGTCTCCACGGCGACCAGGTCGTCGTACCGGGCGGGCTGGCGGTAGGTCACCCCGGCCTCGACCACCGGCAGGATGAGCTTCTCCTTCGCCTCGAAGTCCGAGTAGGAGAGCCCCTTGGCCCGCAAGAACTCGGTTCGCCCCGCCTCGAACCAGCGCAGGTAGTTGGCGTAGTACACGACACCCATCTGGTCGGTGTCGCCGTAGATCACCCGGATCTCGCAGCGCTCCATCTGGATCAGACCTGCTCGATCCGGATGAGTCGCGTGGCCGCGGCGGTGGTGTCGTACTGGTCGATCTCCCGGATGGCGGCGCGGAGGTCCGCCTCGCGGGCCTGGTGGGTGACGATGACCAGCGGGACCGGGTCTCCGGCCTCCTCGTGTTCACGCTGCTGGACCGCCGCGATGGAGATGCCCTTCGCCGCGAGCGTGGCGGCGATGCGCGCCAGGACGCCCGGTGCGTCCTTCACCGCGAATCGGAGGTAATACCCCGTCCGGATCTCGGAGTGTGGCCGGAGCTGGACGAGCGATCCCGCCGGAGGGAGAGGCACTCTCCCCGGGCTGCCGGAGAGCAGGTTCCGGGAAAGGTCGATGATGTCCGCCACCACCGCGCTTCCGGTGGGCATGGCGCCGGCACCCTGCCCGAAGAGCAGTGTAGGACCGAGGGCGTCCGAGTGGAGGAGCACCGCGTTCATGGCACCTCGCACGCCCGCCAGCATGGAGTCCTTCGGAATGAACGCCGGGTGGACGCGGGCCTCGATGAGGCCACCGGGTGCCCCCCCGCCCTGACCCGTGCGTCGAGCAACCGCCAGGAGCTTCAGGGCGTATCCGAACTCCTTGGCCCAGGCGAAATCCTCGGGGAGGAGTCCCAGGATCCCTTCGGTGAGGACGTCCTGGGGGGCCAACCTTGCGCCGAAGGCCAGCTGGGCGAGCAGGCAGAGCTTCTGCGCGGCATCGCCGCCTGACACGTCGAGCGTGGGGTCGGACTCGGCGTAGCCCAGTCGCTGCGCCTCGGCGAGCGCGAGGGCGAGCGGCTCCCCCTTTTCCGCCATCGACGTGAGGATGTAGTTGGTCGTCCCGTTCACGATCCCGAACACCGCCTGGATGCGGTCGGACGCCAGCGCTTCCCTCAAGGTCCGGATCACCGGCACCCCGCCCGCCACCGCGCCCTCGTAGGACACGTCCACTCCCCTCTCCTGGGCGAGACGGAAGATCTCCTCGCCGTGGAAGGCGAGAAGCGCCTTGTTGGCCGTGACGACGTGCTTCCCGGCGCGCAGGGCGGCCAGAACCAGTTCCAGGGCCTCGGTCGTCCCGCCCACCAGCTCCACCACGACCTGGATCGACGGGTCCTCGACCAGGTCCTGGTACCGGACCGTGAGGAGGGACCGGTCGAGGTCGACCACGCGCTCCTTCTCCGGGTCACGTACCGCCACCCGGCGCACCACGATGCGGGCACCCAGGCGGGCCTCGATCTCGCGGGCGTGGCTGCTCAGGATGGAGAGCACCCCGCCCCCCACGGTCCCGAATCCAGCGATGCCAATGCCGACCTCTTTCATTTCCCTGGCCTCTCGATGCGATAGGACGCGAGCTCCGCGCTGACCTGGGGCACCTTCCGGCCGCCGATCACCGCGAAGGTCTCGATGCGAACGGGCCCCACGCCCGGCGCATAGGTGGTCTCGAGCAGGATCTCGGCGTCGGCCCCGGCGCGGTTCCGCGCGCGCACCAGCACGCAGGCGTCGAAGCTCCCGGCCGGCACGGTGGTGGTCAGGCCGGTGGCGGCGATCTGGTATCGCTCGGTGGAGGTCTCGCTGACGATCGACGTCCATGCTCGCTCGAGCTCGAAGGGGGCACAGAGGATCCGGCGGCTGCGATCCTGGATGCACCCGTGCGCCGACTTGAGGGCGCCCTTCTCGTTGTCCAGGTAGAACCCGTCCGCGTCTCGGGAGGCGATCCGGATGGTGCGCCGCTTGGGCGCCCCGGCCCCCGACTGCGGCGAGCGGTCCATCCAGGTCCACTCGTTGCCGACGGCCAGAGGGTAATGGGTCGTGGGATCGGCGGGCGGGACCGGGGACGTGACCGGGGGTGCATTCACTGCCGGAGCGTGGGCGCACCCCGCCAGCGCGGCGGAGAGCAGGAATGCGACATGCCTGGACACGGCGCGCATCTTACCCTCAATGGGGCGGGCGATGGCCGTTCTCACCGTCCAGCGCCCTTTTCCCTGCCCTCGGGTTTCCGGCGCCGGGCGTCCCGCAACGCCTCTCGGGCCGCGCTGGCCACCGCCGGATCCGGGTGGCCTGCCAGCATCGTCTCGAGGTACGCCTCGGCCTCGGCACCGCCGATGTCGCCCACGATCCGGACCATCTGCGCCACGAACGGACCCTCCCGGCGCCTGGAGAGCTCGATGATCGGCCCGACTGCCCTGGGGTCGCCGATCTGTCCAAGAGCCCCCACCGCACGATCGGCGACGTCCGGATCGGGGTCCTGAAGACGTGCCAGCAGGGCCGGGACCGCAAGCGGATTCTTTCGGTCGGCGAGCACCCTCACCGCCAGATCGCGAAGGCGCGGGTCGCTCGACTCCAGGTCCTGGATCACCTGTGAGTCCGGCTTCTGGGCCTCGGCGATCGCAAGGGCGAGCCCGCTCGCTGCGCGAGCCGCTCCTCCCTCGATGGCGCGCCGGAACGCGGCCGGGACCGACGCGCCCTGAACCACCGACTCCGCGGAACGAACCGTCTCCGAGATCCCGTCGGCGTCCTCACCCGGCGTGACGTCCAGCCGCAACAGGACCTCGGCCAGCGCCGTGGCGCCCCTGGCAGAAAGCCGCGCGTCGAGGACCGAGACCCCGGCGCGACATCGCCGGGCGCCTCGGGGCAACTCGCCCGAAGGGACCTCGAAACCTGCCGTACGGCCGAATGCCCGTAGCGCCATGAATCTCACTTCGTCCCGATCGAGCCCGAGGGCCTCGAGCCGGGAGGAGCCGTCGCCCTGGATCACCGTCACGCCGGTGATGACGCAGGGATCCGGCTTGCGACTGCACCCCGCCAACCCCTCCGCCGCCGCCACGGCGACCAGCAGCCATGTGCCAGATTGGCGAAGAGAGGGGCAGGACACGAAGGGCTCGCTAGGCAGCGCCCTCGCTGCCCCCGGAGACTGGCGGTGGACCGCTTCCCCCGGAGTCGGCAGGAGGACTCGGCGAAGCGGCGCTCCCCGCGTCGGGCGTGCCGCTCTTCTGCTCGCCCCGACCCCGTCCTCCCCGGCGACGGCGACGGCGACGCCGACGACGTCCGTCGGCGGCCACCCCGGAATCCTTGCCCGCCTCACCGGGCTCGGCCTGGGCATCGGGTCCCGACGTCTCGGGGCCGTCGTCTCCCTCGTCTGCGTCGCCTTCCTCGTCACCCTCCTCGTCGCCGTCGTCGAGCAACTTCGGACGGGGAAGTGCTGCGATGGCCGCCACGCCGGCCGGGCCGGCCGGGAACTGGGGCTGCTCTTGCCTCGCGTCCTCGACCACGCGCTCCCCGGACTCTCCGGACGAGACCCCTTCGACATCGGGCAAGCCACCCTCGACCGGGGGACGGGGTTCGTCCCGGCGTGCCCGACCTCGATCGCGATCCCGGTCGCGACCGCGATCTCGCTCCTCGCGACCATCGCGGTCGTCCCGACCTTCCCGACGGTCTCGCTCCTCCCGTCGGACCTTGCGGGCAACTTCCTCCCTCTGGGCTGCCTCGGTCGCTTCCTGCAGGAAGGCCTCGTCGGCCTCGGGGATGGAGACGATCCGGCAGGCGAACCCTGCGTCGGCAAATGCCTCGGCGAAGGCCTCCCCGGCGAGGAGCAGGACGGGCATCTGCCCGGCCACCGTGGCCTCCGCGCGAGCCTCGCGCTGGGCCTCGCCGGATGTGACGAGCACGCCGATCTGCGCACCGTAGTGCCCCAGGTCTCGACGCACCTCGGTCACGTCCCGGCGCCCCACGTCGGCGCCGTTGCGCAGCACCCGGATGGCGTGGCGGACGTCGGCGAGCCCCATGCGGCGGCGACCGGTGAAGACGACACTTTCCCGTCCGCGCTTCGCCACCTTGACCTCGGTCAGCCCGGTCTTCTCGAGCAGGCGCGCCAGCAAGTACTCGATGGTGGGACCGTCGCACTCGCGCAGCCGGCGCCTGAGCGCCGCCAGGGCCGCTCGCCGCATCTCGGCCGGACTGGCCGAGGCCCGTGCCGCGGACGCGAGAACGGGGCGTTCACCCGGTTCGGGCACCGCTCCGAGCGTGACGAGATCGCCGTCGACGGCGAACAACGCCTTGCGCCCGGCAGACTCCCGGCGCCGATTGTCCTCCTGCAAGGCCGCGACGAGCGACCCGGCTTCCCGGACGAAGGCGTCGGGCATGAGCATCCGTTCCACGCCCAGAGCGGCGAGTTCCCGGAGCGACATGGGGCGCTCGGCGCCCGAGAGGATCTCGTAGGCCACCTCGGCGGGCGGCGGGAATCGGCGACGCTTCTCGTCCCCCTCCTCCCGGCGTCGACCTCGGCCAGCATCCCGACCGATGTCGCGACCCGCCTCGCGCCCAGGACCGCGGGCGAGTTCTCGGGTGAGGATGGGGTGACGCTCGTTGGATCGATAGGGAAGCTCGTCGGCCGGGGGCGGCTCGACCAGGTTCTCCAGACCGTTGGCGTCCTCGGGCAGGCCCCACTCCTCCAGTGCGAAGGTCGCATACTGGACCACGACGATGGACCGGTCAGGCCGCGGCAACTTGCAGTGCGCGGACAGCTGGTCGGCCATCGTTTCCTCGGGAATCTTCCCGACGTGGTCGAGAAGGTTCTCGCGGATCGCGATCTCGGCGATCTTCCGGAAGTGGAGTGGCTTGCCTTCCCGTTTCAGCACCTCGACGGCTGCTTCGGTGAAGGTCATGAAAGTCTCAGGATTCCTTGATGTTTTCGCGGCGAAGAGCGCCGCGGGCAATCGCTCATCTTGTGTCGGGGTCGGCCCCCTGTCAACGTGGATTCCTGCTGGATCGGCGGACATTTCCGCAGCCTGGAGGGTTTCGATCGGTGTTGCGCGTTCGGATCGGGGAGGGATGGGCGTCGGACCCGGCGGTCCGGGCGGCCCTGCGCGCCGAGCCGGGCGCATCCCGCCGCGCCGCCATCCGTTCCATCGTCGACGTGCTTGCCGTGGAGGTCGACGGAGTCGACATCGGGTCCGGGAGAACCGAGGGGCCACTCCTGGAGGGGGTTCTGGCCCTGCTGGGCGCTGTGGACAGGCTGGCCGCCGGCGAGGGACACGCCTCGGTTCCGTTCGAGGACGGGGCCGTCGAACTCGTCCTGCACCGCAGGGGAGGCAACGCCCTGGCATCCGTCGTGACCTTGGGCCGTCCCGCGCGGGTTCTCGCGCACGACATCGAGGTGGACCTTCCACGCCTCGCCGAGGCGGCCCGGGAGGCAGCGCGGTCCTTTTGCGAGCGGATCGTCGCGGTGGCTCCTGCCGTCATCGACAGCCCCGAGCTGCGCCTGCTCCTCCGCGTGGCCTCCCGAAGACCCCTTCTCGGCGAGCCACCGGTGGCGGGGGCCCCGACGACCCGGTCCCGGCGCGGCAGCCGGCGCCCTCGCGACCCGACCTGCAGCTTCGAGATTCACGACGAGGCAGGGCGCCTATCGACGTGGAGGGGACCCGGTGCCGACCTGGCGTCCTTGCTCGTCCTCGGTCGTGTCTCGCTTCGTTCCGCCTCCGGCCAGGACATCCTCTCCCTCGAAGGCACGCCATTCCTGCTCTTCCGGGACCTCTGTGCCGCAGCGGAGCGCCTGGCCGGGTCCCACGGGGAAGCGGTGTCGTTCGAGATCGCCCGGCCCGGGCGGCAGGCAACGGCCGCCGTGACGGTCGAGCGAGGTACGTTGTCCGTCGACGGTGGGCGCCCCGTCGCCTGCGACCCCCTTGCGCTTGCACAGGCCATCCTGGACGGGGCGAACGACTTCAGCGCCGTCGTGAAGTCACGTGCACCGGCCCAGCACAGGAACGCGCTCCTGTCCGATCTGGAGGCCTCGGCCAAGGTCACGCTCGCCCAGGTACGGGAGGCTCGCGCCGGTGATCGGCCGGCCGCGACGAGGCGCAGGATGCGCCTGGCTCCTTCGCCCCGCATCGCGGTGCATCCCATCGCGCCGGGGCGGCTCCGCATGGTCTCCTTCCGCCGCATCGCCTCCGCGGAGGTCGGCGCACCTGCGCCAGAGGGGATCTTCCACGACGGCCGCCTCCTCGTGACATGCGGCCTCGAGGCGGTCCGCGCCTTCGACGCGGCCGCCGGCACGCCGCTCTGGAGCGGCCCCGGGGCGGCATTCGCCGCCCTGACCGACGGCACCCTCGTCACCCTTCGTGACGGCCGGTTGTCGGCCCGCGACAGCGCCACGGGTGCCGTGCGGTGGGAGCGCGCAGCCCCCGACGGGTCGGGCGGCCGCCCCTCCCTCTCCATGGCTTCGGGAGGGCGCTTCGTTCTCGCCTCCGGGTCGTCGCTGACCGCCATCGAATCGACCTCTGGCGCCACCGCGTGGGTCTTCGATTCCCCGGGCGCCCTGCGAATCTCCGTGCTTCCCTTAGGCTCCCTCCTCGTCCTGGCTTCCGACTCGGGGATGGTCCACGCCGTGGATCCATCGGGTCGGATGTCCTGGCGACTTCGAGGCGCCGGTCCACTGGCCGCCCCACCAGTCCGGGACGGACGAACCTGCCTGCTCTGCTTCCGGACGCCAACCGGCGCCACGCTGGCGTCCGTGGAGGCATCGACGGGTGCCCGCCTGTTCGAGACCTCCCTCGATTTTGCCCCCACCGGGGCGCCTGTCCGCTTCGCCGGGCGCATCGGGATCGCCGGCCGGGTCGGAGGGGACGCCGTGGTGGCCGCGCTGGAGGAGGACGGCGCGCCCGCCTGGATCGAGCCCTCGCCGACCGGCAAGGCGGTGGCGCTCGCTCCGCTTTCGGGCGGGTTGCTCGCGAAGGGATCCGATGGATCCTGCGCCGCCCTCGACCGGTTCGGCCAGGCCGTCTGGTCCCGGCCTTCCGAAGGGCGCCCTGCTCCGCCGGGCAACCTGCCGCCGGTCCCGATCCGCGGTCTGCTCGTCGTCGCCGCCGAGGAGGTGGACCTGCTGGATGCCGCCTCCGGAGAGCCGGTCGGGCGCCTGCCCATCCACGCCCCGGCACGCCTCCACGTGAACGGCGACCTGACCACCTGGGCTCTCGACGCGGAGGGGCTCGTCACCGGCGCGCGCCTGCGCGGGCACCTCTCGGTCCTGGACCGGCCCGGGAGCGACTAGACTCCCAGGAAGAGGCGCCGGCCGAAGTTCACCGCGACCTTGGCGGCGAAGATGCGCTGGGCCGAGGTCTCGATGTCGTAGGGCACGCGGACGTACTCGACGGTCCGTTCCTCTGTGTCGTGGACGACGAAGCAGGCCCGGTTGTCGTAGTCACGCGGCTGTCCCACCGCACCTACCGTGACCACGTACTTGTAGTCCGGCCGCAGCCGGAACCTGCGCCCGGACACTTCCACGACCTCGCTCCCGACCTTCAGCGCGAAGACCTTCGTCAGGTGCGAGTGGCCGATGAAGGTCACCTGAGGAAGCTGGTCCACGAAGGGAAGCAGCTCTCCCGCCTGTTCGCTGGCCAGGATGTAGTCGTAGGTCTCGGGATGGATGGGGGATCCGTGGCTGAACCCCACCTCGCCGATCCGATGGGTGTAGGGCAGCGAGCCCAGCCAGGCCAGGTTGTCGGGGCGCAGGTGGCGGGCGGTCCAGTCGAGCGCGTGGCGAGCAGCGTCATAGTAGAACGCGTAGTCCATGCGCCCGGCCACCGCGGCGTCGTGGTTCCCGAGCAGCGCCACCGAGGCCATGCGCCGGAGGATGTCGCAGCATTCGTTGGGACTGGCCCCGTAGCCCACCACGTCGCCCAGGCAGGCGACCTGGTCGACCGCGAGGTCGGCGATGGCCCGTTCCACCTCGACCAGGGCCTCGAGGTTGGCGTGGACGTCGCTGACGATGGCGATTCGCACGGCCTATCGAGTCTCCGTCAACCGCGGGCTGCTGCCGAGAAGACGTCACCGTCGAGGTCGTCGAAATGGGCCAGGCGCCGGAAATCGGCGTACCGGGCCCGGATCTCCTCCGGTTCGAGGTCGCGCAGTCGGTCCAGGCTGAAGCGCTCCACCGCAAAGCTGGCCAGCACGCTTCCCACCACCATGGCACGTCGCATGGCGGAATCGTCCAGGGAGCCCGAGCGGGCCAGGTAGCCCATGAACCCGCCGGCGAAGCTATCCCCGGCTCCGGTGGGATCGAAGAGCTCGGCCAGCGGATAGGCCGAGCTGGCAAACACGTCGCTGCCCGCGAAGAAGAGCGCCCCGTACTCCCCGCGCTTCACCACCACGGCGCTTGGGCCGAAGGCGAGGATGGCGCGCGCCGCCCGGACGATGTTGTGCTCGCCGGCCAGCTGCCTGACCTCGGCATCGTTCACGAACAGGAGATCGACCCGGCGAAGCACCTCGAGCAGCGCGGCCCGCTTGGATGCGATCCAGAAGTTCATGGTATCGGCGGCCACGATGCGCGGCGCGCGGACCTGGTCGAGCACACGGAGCTGCAGCTCGGGGTCGATGTTGCCCAGGAAGACGTGGCTCGAGTCCCGGAAGGCCTCCGGCAGCTCGGGACGGAAGTCGGCGAAGACGTTGAGCTGGGTGTCGAGGGTGTGCGCCTGGTTCAGGTCGAACTCGTAACGTCCGGACCACCGGAAAGTCCGGCCGGGTCGCCGCTCCAGGCCGGCCAGGTCCACGCCACGTCCGCGCAGGAAGTCGACGTGGGCTTCCGGAAAGTCCTCGCCGACCACCGCCACGACCCGGACCGGGGAAAAGAAGCTCGCCGCGGTGGAGAAGTAGGTCGCCGACCCGCCCAGCACGTCCTCGCGGACGCCGAAGGGTGTCTCCAGCGAGTCGAGCGCCACCGAGCCCACCACGAGCAGTGCCATGGACGGGTGCTCTACCCCGCCGAACCGCGACCGGTCAACGGCGGCGTGTCATCTTCCCCCCGACGGCGTGGGTCGCCCGCCCCGCCCTCGGCGGCCAGTTGCCCGCAGGCGGCCGAGATGTCCTGTCCGCGGTTCCTGCGCACCACCGCCGTCACGTTGGCCCGGACGAGCCGGTCCCGGAACGCCTCGACCCGCGCCGGCGCCGGGGCCAGGAAGCCGAGACCGGGGTTCTCGTTGTACGGAATGAGATTCACCTTGGCCGGGATGCCCTTCACGATCCGGGAAAGTCGGACCGCGTCTTCGTCCGAATCGTTCACTCCGCCGAGCAAGACGTACTCGAACGTGATTCGCCTCCCCTTCTTCATCGGGAAGTCCCGACAGGCGGCCATCAGCTCGGCGATCGGCCAGCGCCGGTTGAGGGGCATGAGCGCGCTGCGGACCTCGTCGGTGGTGGCGTTGAGTGACACCGCCAGCTTCACGTCGGTCTCCTCGCCGAAGCGGCGCATCTCGGGGACGATGCCCGCGGTCGACACCGTGACGTGGCGGTTCGAGAAGTTGGGCCCGTCCTCGGAGAGCAGGACGTCGAGGGCGGCCCTGAGGTTCTCGTAGTTGTGGAGCGGCTCCCCCATCCCCATGAAGACGAGATTGGTGAGCGGCCTCGGCCCTGGGGCCTCCCCCAGCTCTACCAGGCGCCGATTGGCGCGAGCGACCTGGTCCACGATCTCGCCGGCGGTCAGGTTCCGGACCAGTCCCATGGTCCCGGTCATGCAGAACGTGCAGCCCATCGCGCAGCCGGCCTGCGTCGATACGCAGAGGGTCTTGCGCCCCGGCTCGGGCATGTAGACCGACTCGACGAGCCTTCCGTCGGCGGTCTTCCAGGTCCACTTGATGGTGCCGTCGGTCGACCGCCGCTCCGCGGCCCTCGAGAGCGCCTCGAGGGGGACCTCGGCGCCCAGGCGCGCACGAAGGGCAGCCGGAAGGTCCGTCATCTCGTCCAGCGACGCCGCTCCCTTCTGGTGGAGCCAGCGGAAGATCTGTCGCGCCCGGTAAGGTTTCTCACCCAGGCGCGCGACCAGTGCGTCGACCTCGGCCCGCGGGAGCGAGCGCAGGTCTCTTGGCGCCGCGGACTTCACCCCGTCAGCCCTCCCCGGCCTCGACCGGCTCCGGCTGGGTGCGCGCGATCTCGACGCGTGTGACCCTTCGCTCGTCGGCGGCTCGTACCGTGAAGCGGAACCCGTCCCGATCGACGTGCGCCCCCACAGGCGGCACCCGCCCGGCTGTCGCGGTGACGAATCCCCCCAGGGTCTCGTAGTCCCCCTCGTCCGGGAAGCGAACGGCGCTTGCGGCGCCCGGCTCCACGCCGGTCTCCTTGTCGAGGTACTCCTCCAGCTCCCGCAGGGGAACGGTGGCGTCGGCCAGCCAGATTCCCGTTCCCACGCTCTTCACCGGCGCGGCCTCGGCATCCCCCTCGTCCTGGATCTCGCCGACGATCTCCTCCAGCACGTCCTCGAGCGTGACCACGCCGCTCGTCCCGCCGAACTCGTCGACGACCACGGCGAGGTGTGTCTTGCGGCGCTGCATGTCCTTCAGGAGGCGGGAGACCTTCATCTGCTCCGGAACGAAGAAGGCCGGCTTCAGCATCCGTTCCCACGGGAAGGGGCCGGCGCCCCGGGTCAACTCCAGGACGATGTCCCGGACCATGAGGATGCCCACGATGTTGTCCACCGAGCCCTCGTAGACGGGCATCCGGCTGTACGGGTTCTCGGTCACCACGCGGACGATCTCCTCGCGGGTCGCGTCCCGGTCGATGGCGACCATCCCCGTCCGGGGAACCATGACCTCCTTCACCACCCGGTCGGCGAACTCGAGGACGCTGTTGAGGAGTTCCTCCTTCACCTCGTCGAGCACGCCCTCGCGAGTGCCCATCTCGATGATGTACTCGATCTCCGCGCTGGTCACCGCCGGGCCGGGCGCCACCTTGCCTCCGCCGAAGAGGCGCATGAGCCCGTGGGTCGCGCGAACCAGACCGATCGAGACGGGCCACAGGGTCCAGGACAGGGCGCTCACGAACGGGATCAGCGCCATGGTGATCTGAACCGGGTGGCGCTTGGCGATGGTCTTCGGCACCACCTCGCCGGCGAAGAGCATGAGAACGGTGGCCACGGCGGTGGCCACGCCCAGCGCTGTAGCGGCCGACAGGGCGTAGGTGCTGGCGACCCCGGTGGCGATCTCCGCCGCCAGCACGCCACCGCCGATGTTGAGCAGCGTGTTGGTGACCAGTACCGCCGAGAGCACCCGCTCGGGGTGCTCGACCCACACGCGGAGCAAACGGGCGCGGCGGCCTCCGGAGTCGACGAGTTGCCTGGCTCTCAGATCACCGAGCGCGGTGAGCGCGGTCTCCGACGCGGACGTCGCGGCGGATCCGAGCAGCACCGCCGCGGCCGCGGCCCACTCCCATGTCGCCACTTCCAGCAAGTCCTCCTCCCTATAGTGGCGCGCCCCGCACCGGGCCAGGCCGGGCGGGGCGCATCACTTCAAGTACAGCGAAATCAGGTGCTTAGCGCTTGTTCTTCCACTCGTACGCGTGAACTTCCACCTCGGGGAAGAAGTACGAGATCTCGACCTTGGCCGTCTCCGGCGCATCGGACCCGTGGACGGTGTTCTTCTCGATGTCGGTGGCGAAGTCGGCCCGGATGGTCCCCGGCGCGGCCTTCTTGGGATCGGTCGCCCCCATGACCTCGCGGTTCTTCGCGATGGCGCCCTCGCCCTCCAGAACCATCAGGACCACCGGTCCGCAGGTCATGGATTTCACGAGATCGGCGAAGAACGGGCGAGCCCGGTGCACCGCGTAGAACCCCTCGGCCTCGGCCTGGGAGAGCCGCTTCAGCTTGATCGCCACGGGCTTCAGCCCGGCCGCCTCGAAGCGGGAGATCACGCGTCCGATGACGCTCTTCTCGACCCCGTCGGGCTTGATGATGGAAAACGTTCTCTCGATGGCCATGTGATTCTCCCGTTTCTACCGCCTGGATGGATTCTTTCGAGCCGCGCCGCGCGTCGCCGCTGCCTTGCCGGCGGCTGGCTTGACGCCCTTGCGGACCGCCTTCGCCACCGGCTTCGCGGCGCGCTTCGTCACCGGCTTCGCGGCCTCCTTCGCCACCGGCTTCACGGCGTCCCTCGGGGCGCGCGGCGTCTTCCCCGACAGCAGTTCCTTCATCGCCTTGCCGAGCGTGGACGGCGACTCGCATACCAGGATGCCCGCGTCCCGCATGATCGCCATCTTGGCCTCGGCCGTGTCGCCGCCGCCGGAGATGACCGCGCCCGCGTGCCCCATTCGCTTGCCCGCCGGAGCGGTGCGCCCGGCGATGAAGCCCACAACCGGCTTCGTCATGTGGGCCTTGACCCAATCGGCACCGCGCGCCTCCTCGGTGCCGCCGATCTCGCCGATCATGATCACGCCATCGGTGGCCGGATCGGCCTGGAACAGGCGCATGACCTCGGTGAAGTCGAGTCCGTGAACCGGGTCGCCTCCGATGCCCACGGCGGTGGACTGCCCCAGGCCGAGCTGCGTGAGCTGGAGAACGGCCTCGTAGGTGAGCGTCCCGGAGCGCGAGACCACGCCGATCCGTCCGGGCCGGTGGATGTGGCCGGGCATGATCCCGATCTTGCATTGCCCCGGGGTGATGATTCCGGGGCAGTTGGGACCGAGAAGCTTCACCGCCGGCTGGTCCTGCAGGAATCGCTTCACCCGGATCATGTCCAGGATGGGGATTCCCTCCGTGATGGCGACCACCAGCGGGATGCCCGCGTCGGCGGCCTCCAGGATGGCGTCGGCCGCGAAAGGCGGGGGCACGAAGATGGCCGCGGCGTTGGCCCCGGTCTCCCGGACCGCATGCTCGACGGTGTTGAAGATGGGAACCTGTCCCTGGAAGCGGGTCCCGCCTCGCCCCGGGGTGACGCCGGCCACGACCCGGGTGCCGTAGGCCACCATCTGCTCGGAGTGGAAGCTGCCGGCCGAGCCGGTGATGCCCTGGACCACGACACGGGTGTTTCGATCGACGAGGATGCTCACGGTCAGGCCTCCGCGCCTAGCCCTTCGAGGAACGGATCGCCGCCACGACTTTTTGCGCGGCGTCGCCGAGGTCGTCGGCGCTGATGATGTCGAGGCCGCTCTTGGCCACGATCTCGTTTCCCAGCTCCACGTTCGTTCCCTGGAGCCGGACCACCAGCGGAACCGAGAGCCCGACCTGCCGGGCCGCGGCCACCACGCCGTTGGCGATGACGTCGCACTTCATGATGCCGCCGAAGATGTTCACGAGGACCGCCTTCACCTTGGGGTCCTGAAGGATGATCTTGAAGGCGGCGGCGACCTTCTGCTCGTCCGCGCCTCCGCCCACGTCGAGGAAGTTGGCCGGGGAGCCGCCGGCCAGCTGGATGACGTCCATGGTGGCCATGGCCAGTCCGGCGCCGTTGACCATGCATCCAATGTTTCCGTCGAGGGCGATGTAGGAGAGATCGTACTCCTTGGCCTGCGTCTCCTTGGGGTCCTCCTCGCCTGGGTCGCGCATCGCGGCGACCTCGGGGTGGCGGTAGAGGGCGTTGTCGTCGAAGTTGAGCTTGGCGTCGAGCCCGATGACCGCTCCCGTGGCGCTGACCACGAGCGGGTTCACCTCGGCGAGCGTGGCGTCGGTGGCAGCCACCGCCGCGTAGAGCCCGGTGGCGAAGCGCACGAAGGCGCCCACGCTGTCCCCCTGCAGGCCAAGCTGGAAGGCGAGTTGCCGAGCCTGGAAGGGCATGAAGCCCACCAGCGGATCGACGACCTCCTTCAGGATCTTGTCGGGGTGGGTTCGAGCCACCTCCTCGATGTCCATGCCGCCCTCGGAGGAGGCCATCACCGTCATGCGACCGCGCTCGCGATCGAGCGTGATGCCCAGGTAGAGCTCGCGGGCGATGCGAACCCCCTCCTCGATGTAGAGCTTGCGGACCTCCTGTCCCTCCGGTCCGGTCTGGGGGGTATGGAGGGTCATCCCCAGCATCGACTCGGCGTGAAGGCGAGCCTCCTCGGGGGAGCGAGCCAGCTTGATGCCGCCGCCCTTGCCTCGTCCGCCGGCGTGGATCTGGGCCTTCACCGCGCAGATGCCGCCGCCGAGCTGCCGGGCGGCTCCCTCGGCCTGGAGCGGGGTGGTCGCGAGGATTCCGCGCGGCACCGCCACCCCGAACTTCTTCAGAATCTCCTTGGCCTGGTACTCGTGAATCTTCACCGTGAGCCTCCTGGTGTCGCCCTGCAGGGGATCGAAGCCTCCCGCGGGCCCTCCTTTTATCCGGTCCGGGCTCCCCGGGGCGAAGAAAAGCCGTGGGCCCACCCCGGAGGGCAGGCCCATGTGGTTTTCCCGGCATTTCCCGTGGGCTTACAGCCTGGTCTCCTCCACCGACTTCTTCACGCTGGCCACCGACCGGGCGAGCATGGCCTTCTCTTCGTCGTCGAGGTCGAGCTCGATGATCTTCTCGACGCCGCCGGCTCCGATGATCACCGGCACGCCCAGGAACAACCCCTTCACGCCGTACTGGCCATCGAGGAGCGCCGAGCAGGGCAGGAGCCGCTTCTGGTCGCGGAGGAAGCTTTCGGCCATGAGCACCGCGCTGGCCGCCGGCGCGTAGAACGCCGACCCGGTACCGAGCAAGGCCACGATCTCGCCGCCGCCCTTGCGGGTACGCTCGACGATGGCGTCCAGCTTGGCCTTGTCGACGAGCTTGGTGAGCGGAACGCCGTTCACCGACGAGTAGCGGAGAAGCGGAACCATGTCGTCGCCGTGCCCGCCGAGGACGGTGGCGCAGACGTCCTGCGTGGCCACCCCGGCAGCCTCGCCGACGAAGTACTGGAAGCGCGCGTTGTCGAGGACGCCGGCCATTCCGACCACCCGGTTCTTGGGGAATCCGGTCACCTTCCACATCGCGTAGACCATCGAGTCGAGCGGGTTGGTGACGACGATGACGAAGGTGCTCGGCGCGTACTGCTTGATCCCCTGTGCAACCCGGGTGATGGCCTCCAGGTTCACCTTGAGAAGATCGTCACGGCTCATCCCCGGCTTGCGGGGAATGCCGGCCGTGACGATGCAGACGTCGGCGTCCTTGATGATCGAGTAGTCGTTGGTTCCGCCGCCGGTGACGTTGCAGTCGAACTTCAACACCCCCCGGGTCTCCTGGAGGTCGAGCGACTTGCCCTTGGCGACGCCCTCCATGATGTCCACGAGGACGATGTCGCCGAGCTGCCGCTGGCCGCAGAGCAGCGCCATGGTGCCGCCGATCTGGCCGGCTCCGATCAGTGCGATCTTCTTTCGTGCCATGTCGAATTTGTTACCACCCTCCGATCGAGACTGCCAACGGAAAGCGGTCGCCGTTCCGCGCGGCCCGGTCCGGACGGGCCCGATATCACTCCGGGAGATACCCGCGAAGCACCGCACCGGTGGTCCGGAAGGCCTCCAGGACGCGGGGGTCGGTGGCGGCCGCGAGCTCGACCTCCCGTTCCACGCCGAAGCTGGTCGGGACCGAGGCCGGCCTCCGGCCCGGGTGCATCATGATCTCGGTCGTCCCGCCGGGGAGCGAGGCGGCCACCAGGGCCAGCCGCCCTGGCGTCCAGCACGGCCGGAGCCCGGCGTCGCCGAGGAAGTTGTCGCAGGCCAGCGCCCCGGCCGCGCGGATGAGATCGCGCATGGCCGGGTCGAGCGCGCGGATGCGGAGGCGCCGAGGGCCGGCGATGCGGAGCAGCGCGGCGAGGACCGGCGGCTCGGCGTGCACGTGCTTGTGTCCGTCCACGTGCACCGGAGGCGTCCCGCGGATGGCCTCGAAGCGCAGGAGTTGCCGGGTGATCTCCATCTCGGCGCCCTCCCCGGTGGTCCCCGGGGAAAGGGCCAGGTGCAGGCCGATGGCGAGGGTACGCGGAGCGCTGGCCAGCGCGGAGGCGGCGAAGGGGCCCTCGACGAACGCGCTTGCCGCGGTGACGATCCCGCCGACGTGGGCTTCGAGGATGCCCTGATCGATGGCCGGGTCGTAACCGAGGTCGTCGGCGACGACCAGCACGGTCCGCGCGATCACGCCGGGAGATCCAGGGTGAAGGTGGCGCCGCGCCCCGGCGCGCCTTCGGCGCGAATGTGCCCGCCGTGGGCCTCGACGATCTCGCGGGCCACGTAGAGCCCCAGCCCGAGCCCCGGGTAGTGCTGCGCGGGTGCGGCCCGCTCGAACCGGCCGAAGATGCGCTCGCACTGCTCGGCGTCGATGCCCACGCCGTGGTCGATCACAGCTACCCGGATGCGTTCGCCGTGCAGCTCCACGCGGACCTCCACCGGCTTCCCCTCGCCGAACTTGACGGCGTTGGCCAGGAGGTTGGCCAGGACCTGCTCGATCCGGACCCGGTCGAGGGAGCCGACCGCGGGTACCGGAGCGATCACCTGCACCGGCGACCCGCTGGCCATGTGCGGATCGGCCTGGTATGGCGCGGCCACCTCGCTCGCCAGCGCCGCGACGTCCACGGGCTCCCGGTTGAGTTCCAGCCGGCCGAGGCGGATGCGCGACAGGTCGAGCAGGGCCTCCACCAGCCCGGAGAGGCGGCGCACCTGCCGGTCGAGCGCGGTGACCCGCCCCCGGACCGGCTCCGGAACCGAGGGACCCGAGCGCTCGACCACCCGCTGCAGCATCTGGACCTGCACGTGAAGCGCCGTGACCGGGGTTCGCAGCTCGTGGGAGGCGATGGACAGGAACTCGTCCCGGGCCTGGACCTCTTCCCGGGCCTGGCGATAGAGGAGCGCCTTGGCCTCGACCCGCCGCCTCTCGGTGACGTCGCGGACGGCGGCGATCGCCCACATGCCTTCTCCGGAGCGAAGGGGGGCCAGGCTGATCTCGGCGGGAAACTCGCTTCCGTCCTTGCGAAGCGCAGCGAGGTCGCTTCCCATCCCCATCGGTCGGGAGCGCGGCGAGGCATGGTACCCGCTCCGCAGCCCCCGGTGTCCGCCCCTGAACCGGGCAGGCAGCAGCATCTCCACGGGCTGCCCGACCATCTCCTCCCTGTCCCAGCCGAAGAGGTCCAGCGCCGTGGAGTTGGCGAATGCGATCAGCCCATCGCCGTCGGTGACGACGATGCCGTCGGGAACGAACTCGAGGAGGGAGAAGTCCATGGCCGCCTTCCGGACGGCGCTCAGCCGGCGGTTCGTCCCTGGGGCGCATCGAAGTCGTAGATGGACTCGACCCGCACGTTCCTGTACCGCTCGAGCCGGAGCGCCATCCGGGAGAGCCGTGCCAGGAAGTCGCCGACGTCGGGGCGCTGCCCCGGTGCTGCGGCCTTGGCGAGCCGCTTCACCTCCTGGAGGATGGCGCGCCGCACCTCGCGCGGGTGGTAGATCGAGGAGGCCGAGAAGTGGAGGTGCCCGCCATGCGACAGGAGCCGGGCCACGAGGAGGTCTCCCCTGGAGAGCGCCACCAGCGCCCGTCGTTCCGCCACCTCGTGCCGTGCCCCGGTGAAGAGGTCCTCCACCTCCACCACGCCAGGCCGGATCTTCTTCACCTCGAGGAGGGAATGCAGGGTTCGCCCGAGTTCCCGCATCTCGGCCCGCTCGTCGGTGGTGAGGTCGCCCGCGCCGTCGCGAAGGAAGAGGTCCAGCGTGGTGTGGATGCCGTCGGGGCGAAAGTCGTACAGGTAGTGGTCGAGCAACCCGTTCATGCGGGCCTCGTAGCTCTTGTCCTCCTCGTGGGGCTCGCCGGCCCTGGCGAAGTGCTCTCGCCGGGCAACGAGGAGCCAGGGCTGCCGCTCTTCGGCGCCTGCCCAGACGATGAGCCGGTCGTGCAGTTCCACCAGCGTCACTTGCGCTGCTCCATCATCCCGGCGAAGCGCCCGAAGAGGCCCCTCGCGTCGTGGGGGCCAGGAGACGACTCCGGGTGGTACTGGACGCTGAAGGCCTGCGCGTCGAGCGCCTCGATGCCCTCGACCGTCCCGTCGTTCAGGTTCAGGTGGGAGACCCGCGCCTTCTTGCCCAGCGATCGGTCGTCGACCGCGAATCCATGATTCTGGCTGGTGATGTCCACCTTGCCCGTGGCCAGGTCCTTGACGGGCTGGTTGGCGCCGCGATGGCCGAACTTGAGCTTGTACGTGGACGCGCCCAGGGCCAGCGCCAGGATCTGGTGCCCCAGGCAGATTCCGAAGACCGGGACCTTTCCGAGGAGCGCAGCCACGGTGTCGCGCGCCCCGACCACGGCCGCGGGGTCGCCCGGCCCGTTGGTCAGGAAGATGCCATCGGGTCGGTAGGCCAGCGCCTCGGCGGCGGTCGTCCGGCCGGGGACCACCGTGACCCGGCATCCCGAATCGGCGAGCAGTCGCAGCATGGCCCGCTTCAGGCCCCAGTCGTAGGCCACGACGTGGAACCGGGGATTCTCGACCGGGTAGCGGTCGTCGTCCGTCCAGGCGTCTGCTCCGCGTTCCCGCCACTCGTAGGGCTGCGTGGTGGAGATGCGGGTGGCGAGGTCCTGCCCCTCCATGCCGGGAAGCGCGCGAGCCCGGGCCACGAGCGCGGCGGCGCTCCCGTCGCTTGCGATGACCCCCATCTGCGCGCCGGTGGTGCGAATGTGGCGCGTGAGACGCCGGGTGTCGATGCCGTGGATGCCCACGATGCCGTTCGACTTCAAGTACTGATCGATCCCCGACTCGGCGCGGAAGCTGGACGGCTGCTCGGCGAAGTGTCGAACGATGAAGCCGGTCGCGTGCGGCCTCGAGGATTCCTGGTCGGCGCGGTTCGTCCCGTAGTTTCCCTGCTCCGGGTAGGTCATGCAGACCATCTGGCCGACGTAGGAGGGGTCGGTGAGGATCTCCTGGTAGCCGGTCATCGAGGTGTTGAAGACGACCTCGCCGCAAGTCTCGCCATCGGCTCCGAACGCGAGCCCCTCGAAGACGGTCCCGTCGGCCAGTGCGAGGGTCGCCTTCCTCATCGCGATTCCTCGAGCCGGTGAACCTGCCGCCCGCCCACCAGCGTCTCGACGCAACGCCCGATGAGCTTCTTGCCCTTCCAGGGCGTGTTCCGGCTTCGGCTGTGGCCTCGGGCCGGGTCCACCACCCAGGCGAGCACGGGGTCGAGGATGGCCAGGTCGGCGTCCGCGCCCACGGCCAGCGTGCCGCGGGGAAGCGAGAAGCAACGGGCCGCCGAGATGGTGAGGGCCTCGACGAGACGCCTCTCCGTGAGGATGCCCAGGCGCACCAGATCGAGGCAGACCGGGAAGGCGGTCTCCAGGCCGAGGATGCCGTTCAGCGCCGCGTCGAACTCCAGCTTCTTCTCCTCGGGGGAGTGGGGCGCGTGATCGGTGGCGATGGCGTCGAGGGTTCCGTCGGCGATGCCCTCGCGGACCGCCTTCACGTCGGCTTCCGAGCGCAGCGGTGGGTTCATCTTGAAGTCGGGATCGTAGTCGCTCGCCGCCACGTCCTGGTCGGAGAGCGTCAGGTGATGGGGCGTGGCCTCCGCCGTGACCGGGAGTCCGCGCCGCTTGGCCTCCCGGATGGCGCGGACGGCCCCGGCCGTCGAGACGTGGCAGATGTGGAGCCGGCCCCCGGTGAGCTCGAGGAGCGACAGGTCGCGCAGCACCATCACGTCCTCGGCCTGGGCCGGGATCCCCTGGAGGCCCAGTCGCGTGGCCGTTGGGCCCTCGTTCATCACGCCCTTGCCGACGAGGTGCAGGTCCTCCTCGTGCACCGCCAGCGGCAGGCCAAAGGCGCGCGAGTACTCGAGTGCCCGGCGCATGAGCGAAGGCGACATCACCGGGCTGCCGTCGTCGGAGAGGGCCACGCACCCTGCCGCCCTCAGCTCGCCGTACTCGGCCAGGTCCTCGCCCTTGCGCCCCTTGCTGGCCGCGCCGACCGGGTAGACCCTGGCCAGCCCGGCCGCGGCAGCCCGGGCGAGCATGAGCTCGGTCACGCTGGTGTTGTCGTTGGCGGGGACCGTGTTGGGCATGGCGCAGACCGAGGTGAAGCCGCCCGCCACCGCGGCCCGGGTCCCGGTGGCCACGGTCTCCTTGTACTCCTGCCCCGGCTCGCGCAGGTGAACGTGGAGGTCGACGAACCCCGGCGTGACCCACTTGCCTCGCGCATCGACGATCCGTGCGCCGGCGGGGACGTCGGTCCGCTCGGCAACCGCGGCGATCTTCCCGTCCCGGATCACCACGCTCCGGATCCCGTCGACGCCGCTGGCCGGATCGATGACCCGGCCGCCCTGGACCACGGTGACTTCACTTTGGGTATTCATTCCTTACGCCTTCCCAGCTCGGGAGCCCTCGCCGGCGCCGCCGGCCAGGAGGTAGAGGATGGCCATCCGGACGGCCACGCCATTCTGGACCTGGTCCAGGATCAGGCTGTTCGGTCCGTCGGCGACGTCGGAGGAGAGCTCGACGCCGCGGTTGATGGGGCCCGGGTGGAGGATGACGGTATCGGGCTTCAGCCACTCCGCCGCCTTCCGGGCGTTCAATCCCCAGAACTTCGAGTACTCCCGGGTGTTGGGGATGAGAGGGTCGCCGATCCGCTCGTGCTGGATGCGCAGCATGATGACCGCGTCGGCCCCCGCGACCGCGGTTCTCAGGTCGTGGTGGACGGTGGCCCCCATCTGCTCGACCCCCTGCGGAATCATGGTGGGGGGACCGCAGAGACGGACCTTCGCGCCCAGCTTGGGCAGCGCGTGCAGGTCGGAACGGGCCACCCGCGAGTGGCTGATGTCGCCGACGATGGCCACCGTGCGCCCCTCCAGGCTTCCGAAGCGTTCACGAAGCGTGAAGCAGTCGAGCAGCCCCTGGCTGGGGTGTTCGTGGGCCCCGTCGCCGGCGGAGACCACGGAGCAGTCGAGGTTCCGGGCCAGGAAGCTGGGCGCGCCGCTGGCCGAATGCCGGACCACCAGGACGTCCGGGCGCATGGCCTCCAGGTTCCTGGCGGTGTCGAGCAGCGTCTCGCCCTTCGTGGTGGAGGACTGGGCGGCGGTCCAGTTGAGGGCGTCGGCCGAGAGCACCTTGGCTGCGATCTCGAAGGAGCTGCGGGTGCGGGTCGAGGTCTCGAAGAAGAGGTTGACCACGCTCTTGCCGCGGAGGGACGGGACCTTCTTGACCGGTCGGGAGAGGACCTCCTTCATGGAGACGGCGAGGTCGAGCACCTCGAGGATCTCCTCCCGGGAGAAGGGCTCGAGGCCGATGAGATGACGGTGTCGTCCGATCACGGCTTGCCCCCCTCGCGAACCACCACGGAATCCTCGGCGGCGCCGTTCTCCCGCCACCGCACCTGGACGTCGTGCCCCTCCGGCACGTCGAAGCGGGTTCCGGCGAAGTCGGCGGCGATGGGCAACTCGCGCCCGCCGCGGTCCACCAGCACCGCCAGCCACACCCGGCGTGGCCGGCCGAAGTCGACCAGCTCGTCGAGCGCCGCCCGGATGGTGCGCCCGGTGTAGAGGACGTCGTCGGCGAGCACGATGGTTCGCCCCTCCAGGGGGAAGCGAACGTCGGTGGGACCCACCACCGGTGCCGCCCCGCGGTGGGACAGATCGTCCCGGTAGAGCGCGATGTCGAGGGTTCCGAGCGGAGGGGTCACGCCGCTGGCCCTGCCGATCTCGGCCCGGATTCGCTCCGCGAGCGGAACGCCACCGCGGCGGATCCCCACCAGCGCCAGCCCCTCCAGCGATCCCTCCGCCCGCGCTCGCTCCAGCACCTCGTGGGCGATCCGCTGCACTGCCCGCTGCACACCCTCGGAGTTCATGTCCTTCCCCTCCCCTACGCCGTCACCGCGTCGGGCCCCAGTCGGCCCGCTTCAGATCCATGGTCAAGTTGACCCGGTACACCCGCTCGATCCTTCGGTCCAGCCAGGGTAGCTCGAGAACGCGCGGGTACTCGAACTCCACGTGCAGGACGAGCGGGTCGGTGGAACGCTCCCAGGTCACGTCCTGCTTGCGGATGTCGACCACCGGAACCCTGGCCTTCCGGCCGGCCTCGTCGACCCCGTCGACCTGCTCCAGCGTCCGGATCTTGTGGACCATGGCGTCGATCAGTGCCGCGTCGTCCTTGTTCTTGATCGCCTGGTTGCCGTAGTCCCGCACCACCTGCTTCACCTCGTAGTGGAGCACCCAGACTGGTACGAAGACCACCGCCGCGTAGGCCCCGGCCGCGATGCCCAGGATCATGAGGATCGTCACCCAGCTCGCCGCTCCTCGCTCCCGTCTCCTTCCACGGCTCATGGTCACTCCTCCACCTTGAGAACGGCCAGGAAGGCCTCCTGGGGAATCTCGACCTGGCCCACCTGCTTCATGCGCTTCTTGCCTTCCTTCTGCTTCTCGAGGAGCTTGCGCTTCCGGCTGATGTCGCCGCCATAGCACTTGGCGAGAACGTTCTTCCGGTACGCCTTGATGGTCTCGCGGGAGATGATCTTGGACCCGATGGCGGCCTGGATGGCCACCTCGTACATCTGCTTGGGAATGACCTCCCGCAGCTTCTGGCAGACGTCACGCCCGCGATGGTAGGCCCGCTCCCGGTGGACGATGACCGAGAGGGCGTCGACCGGCTCCCCGTTGATGAGGATGTCGAGGCGCACCAGGTCGGCCTCCTGGTACCCCTTCAGCTCGTAGTCGAGCGAGCCGTATCCTCGCGAGACGCTCTTGAGCTTGTCGAAGAAGTCGAAGACCACCTCGGCGAGCGGGATCTCGTAGGTGATCTGCACTCGCTTCGTGCCGATGTACCGGAGGTCGCGCTGCAGCCCGCGCCGGTCCTGGCAGAGCTTGAGGATGTTCCCCACGTCGTCGGTGCGCCCGTGGATGTGGCAGGTGAGGATGGGCTCCTCGAGCATGGCGATCCGCTGCGCCGGAGGCAGCTTGGCGGGGTTGTCGATCTCCTTCACCTCACCCTGCGTGTCGGTGACACGGTAGACCACGGACGGCGCCGTGGTGATGAGCGAGAGGTTGTACTCGCGCTCCAGCCGCTCCTGGACGATCTCCATGTGGAGGAGCCCCAGGTACCCGCAGCGAAATCCGAAGCCGAGCGCCTGGCTGGTCTCCGGCTCGAAGGTGAAGGCCGAGTCGTTGAGGCGCAGCTTGACGAGCGCGTCGCGCAGCTGGTCGTAGTCGGCGGCGTCGATCGGGAAGACGCCGCTGAAGACCATGGGCTTCACCACCTTGAAGCCCGGGAAGGCTGCCTCGGTGGCACGCCCCACCTCGGTGATGGTGTCGCCCACCTTGGCGTCGAATACGTCCTTCACGTTGGCGACCACCACCCCGACGTCGCCGGCCATGAGCCGCTGCACCGGCCGCGAGAACGGGGCGAATACGCCCAGGTCCTGGACCTCGAACTCCTTGCGGTTCGAGAAGAAGAAGATGCGCTGGCCGGGGCGCAGGGTGCCCTCGAAGACCCGCACCAGCATGACCACCCCGCGGTAGGTGTCGTACCAGGAGTCAAAGATGAGGGCCTTGAGCGGCCCCCCGGGATCGCCGGCCGGGGGGGGCACCTTCTTCACCACCTGCTCGAGGATCTCCTGGATGCCCACGCCCTCCTTGGCGCTGGCCGGGACGGCATCCGTCGCGTCGAGGCCGATGACCTCCTCGATCTCCTGCCGGACTCCCTCCACGTCCGCGCTGGGAAGGTCGATCTTGTTGATGACCGGGATGATCTCCAGGTCGTGGTCGAGCGCCTGGTAGACGTTGGCGAGCGTCTGCGCCTCCACGCCCTGGGTCGCGTCCACCACCAGGACGGCTCCCTCGCACGCGGCCAGCGATCGGGAGACCTCGTACGCGAAGTCCACGTGACCGGGGGTGTCGATCAGGTTGAGGACGTACTCCTTCCCGTCCCGCGCCCTGTAGGTCATGCGGACGGTCTGGGCCTTGATCGTGATGCCGCGTTCTCGCTCCAGTTCCATGTTGTCGAGGAACTGGGCCTGGGCCTCGCGGGCGGTGACGGTTCCGGTGAACTCGAGCAGTCGGTCCGCGAGCGTCGACTTGCCGTGGTCGATGTGCGCGATGATCGAGAAATTGCGGATGTTCTGATTCGAGTCTTCCATCGGGTCGGGGCTTTCTAGCACGCGGTACCGGTCCCGGCACCTCCCGCCTCGGCCCTGAATTACCGCATTGCGTCATGACCGTGAGGCTCGGTCGACCGGGGCAACCCTCCTGGGTCTTCGGGGCCGGCAACGATCCAAGCCGCACATGAGAGTATCGCCAGATCAGGCCGAATTCACCGCATTTGGTATATGTCAAGGCCATGCACCACAAGATATTGTGGTTGGCGTCTTGACTCTCGTGATGCCGCCGATATCGTTCGCCCTCGCTAGCGCAGGAGGATTCTCGGAAGCGGAAGGCCGGAGTAGACGAAGGGGCGAGCACGCCCCCCGTGTCAGAGGCGGCGGGTAAAGCCTCCGGTCCACCATCGCGGTGGACGCGGAAGCAGGGGATGGGAAACGGGGCACGGCGGCAACGTCTCATGCCCCACGCAGGCCGGGAGAGGTCCCGGTCGGGAGGTCGGACATGATCGAGCGGGAGAGCGCAGGCGTGCAGCGTCGCGCCGCACGTGGGCAGAAGAAGTCGGCTCGCAAGGGCCTCGTCGTCCCCCGGTACTTCACGACCCCGGGAGTGGACCCTGCCGAGGAGCTGGCCTGGGAGACCCGGACCGCTGCCATCATCGGCGAGTCGGGCAAGGTCATCTTCGAGCAGAAGGAGGTCGAGGTCCCGAAGAGCTGGTCGTTGCTCGCCACCAACGTGGTGGCGTCGAAGTATTTCCGGGGCCAGAACGGAACGCCGCAGCGCGAGACCTCGGTCCGGCAGCTGGTGGGGCGGGTGGTTCGCACCATCGCCGGCTGGGGGCGCAAGGACGCCTATTTCGCCTCGGAGGCCGACGCCCAGGCATTCGAGGCGGAGCTCGCCCACCTCATCTACCGCCAGAAGATGAGCTTCAACTCACCCGTCTGGTTCAACGTCGGCGTCGAGGAGCGGCCGCAGTGCTCGGCCTGCTTCATCAACTCCGTCGAGGACTCGATGGACGCCATCCTGCGTCTCGCCCACACCGAGGGCATGCTCTTCAAGTACGGATCTGGCGCCGGCTCCAACCTCTCGCGCATCCGCTCCTCGAAGGAGTTCCTCTCGGGCGGCGGCGAGGCCTCCGGCCCGGTCTCGTTCATGCGCGGCTTCGACGCCTTTGCAGGCGTCATCAAGTCGGGCGGCAAGACCCGGCGTGCCGCCAAGATGGTGATCCTCGACGTGGACCACCCGGACGTGCAGGAGTTCGTGGGCTGCAAGGCCGACGAGGAGAAGAAGGCCTGGGCCCTCATCGAGGCCGGCTACGACGGCGGCTTCAACGTCCACGGCGGCGCCTACGACTCGGTCTTCTTCCAGAACGCCAACCACTCGGTTCGCGTCACCGACGCCTTCATGCACGCGGTGGTGGACGACGCCGAGTGGCCGCTCCTGGCCCGCACCTCGGGCAAGCCGCTCGAGAGGGTCCGCGCCCGCACGCTGATGCACCAGATCTCCGACGCCGCCTGGACCTGCGGCGACCCGGGGCTGCAGTTCGACACCACCGTGAACGACTGGCACACCTGCCCGGGAACGGGGCGCATCAACGCCTCCAACCCGTGCTCGGAGTACATGTTCCTCGACGACAGCGCCTGCAACCTGGCGTCGCTGAACCTCATGCACTTCCGGTCGATCGACGGCGGCTTCGACAGCGAGTCGTTCCGCCGCGCCGTCGATCTGACCATCCTGGCGCAGGAGATCCTGGTCTCGAACTCCCGCTACCCCACCGAGGGCATCGGCAAGAACAGCGAGGACTACCGTCCGCTCGGCCTTGGCTACGCCAACCTGGGGGCCTTTCTCATGGCCACCGGCGTTCCCTACGATTCCGAGTCCGGGCGCGCCACGGCCGCGGCCATCACCGCGGTCATGACCGGCGAGGCCTACGCCCAGAGCGCTCGCATCGCCTCCCACACCGGACCGTTCAACGGCTACGCGCGCAACCGGACCCCGTTCCTGGGCGTGATGCGAAAGCACGCCGAGGCGGTGGACCACATCGACGCCGGAAAGGTCGCCCCGGACCTGCTCGAGGCCGCGCACCACGCCTGGGCCGACGCGGTCGCGCTCGGCACGCAGCACGGCTACCGGAACGCGCAGGCCACCGTGCTCGCGCCCACCGGCACCATCGGCTTCATGATGGACTGCGACACGACCGGCATCGAGCCCGACATCGCGCTCGTGAAGTACAAGAAGCTCGTCGGCGGCGGGATGCTCAAGATCGTGAACAACACGGTCCCTCTGGCCCTCCAGCGCCTCGGCTACGGCTCCGGGGAGGTCGGGGCGGTTCTCCAGTACATCGACGAGGTCGAGACCATCGAGGGGGCACCCGGCCTGCGCGACGAGCACCTCCCGGTCTTCGACTGCGCGTTCAAGCCGCAGAACGGCAGCCGGACCATCCACTACATGGGGCACATCCGCATGATGTCGTCGGTGCAGCCCTTCCTGTCCGGCGCCATCTCCAAGACCGTCAACATGCCGACCAGCGCCACGACCGAGGACATCGAGACCGCCTACCTCGAGGCCTGGAAGCTGGGGCTGAAGGCCATCGCGGTCTACCGCGACGGCTGCAAGCGCAGCCAGCCGCTCAACTCCGGCAAGGCGGCCGAGGCCAAGGCGGAGGAGGCTCCCAGCGCAGAGGCCCTCGCCAACCTGCAGCGACGGAGGCTCCCGGACGAGCGCAGCGCCATCACCCACAAGTTCTCCATCGGCGGTCACGAGGGCTACATGACCGTGGGGATGTACGGCGACGGCACCATCGGCGAGCTCTTCGTCACCATGGCGAAGGAGGGCTCGGTGGTCTCCGGACTCATGGACAGCTTCGCCACGTCCATCTCCATGGCCCTGCAGTACGGGGTTCCGCTCAAGGTCCTGGTGGACAAGTTCAGCCACACGCGCTTCGAGCCGTCGGGCTTCACCGGCAACCCCGACATCCCCATCGCCAAGTCGATCACCGACTACATCTTCCGCTGGCTGTCTCTCAAGTTCCTCCCCTCCGAGGACGGTCTCTACGCGGCAAAGGAGATGACGCCGGGCGTGGCGCCAGCGGCGCCGCGTCTCAAGGCCGCGCAGCGGACGGTGGCGGCCTCGACGACGTCGCCTACCCCGGTCATCGCCGTGCCGGCGCGGGAAGACTCGCCCTACCTCGCCCAGGCCGACGCGCCGCCCTGCCCCAACTGCGGCAGCATCACGGTTCGCAACGGGGCCTGCTACAAGTGCCTCAACTGCGGAACCACGACGGGTTGTTCCTAGCGGCGACTTCAGTCGCCGCTAGATCCACTCACGACTACCGTCCCGACAACCGTCCCGACGAGCACGATGAAGCACGAAGGGCGCCCGGAGCAATCCCGGCGCCCTTCTCTCTTCCGTGCTTCTCCTCGTCCCGGCTACCGCCCCGGCCGACCGAAAGCGTTGCGGCGCCTGAAGGCGCCGCTGCTGACTGAAGGCGCCGCTGCTATTCCACGATGATCTTCCCGCCCCCCATCGCCATGGCGGTGCAGTGGAAGGGCTCCACGCCAACCTTGGCGGGCGTGATGGTCAGGGAGACCGCCTTGTCGAGAGGAAGCTGGAAGTTCTTCACCTTCTCATCCGGGATGTCGACGGCCTTGATGCAGGTGCGGTCGGTGGTCCGGAGGAAGCTGAGCGTCACCGGCACGCCCTTCTTGACCCGGATCTCCTTGGGCACGAAGCCGGCGTCGGTGACCTTGATCTCGATGGTCTTCCCCGCGGCGGGGGCGGCGGGGTTGGCGGGAGCCTTGTCGGCGGCCAGCGCGGGCAGCGCGACGAGGAGCGTGAGCAGGGCGGCCATTCGCATTCGGAAATCCTCCTGGGGCTCAAACGGGGTTCGAGCGTGGGTCGATCCGGACGACATCATAACCGGGGACGGAATTCCTGGTGTCGCTCTCAATGAAAATCCCGCGACGGGGTCCGCACCTCCTCGAACGGCGCGAGGGGCAGGAGCTCCCTGACTTGGAGGTTCACCACCTTTCCGGTGCGCTCGACCCGTCCCCGGGCGATGAGGAAGGGCGCGTTGCGGACGAGCGGCCGGAAGCGCTCGTAGACGTCGGGCAACACCACCAGGTTGGCGATCCCGGTCTCGTCCTCCAGCGAGACGAAGGTGATCCCGTTCGCGGTCTCCGGACGCTGCCGGACGATGACGATCCCCCCCACCTCCACCGGGGCCCGGTCGCGCAGTCGCGAGAGCTCCCGGGCGGTGCGGGCCCCGCGGGCCGCCAGCGCCGGCCGGAGGAAGGAGACCGGGTGGGCCTTCTCGGAAAGGCCGGTGGCGGCGTAGTCGCTCGCCACCTCCTCGGCCGCCGTCGGCTCGGGAAACGACACCCGGGGCTCGGGCAGGAGGCGGCCGGCGAGGAGGCCGGCCTCCTCCCCCGAGGTCAGGCCTAGCGCCGTCCAGAGCGCGGCCCGCCGCCCCGGCGCGAGCGACCGGAGGGCGCCCGCCTCGGCGAGGCGAGCGAGCCAGGCCCGTGACAACCGCGCACGTAGCGCCAGGTCCTCCACCGAGGCGAAGGGCGCTTCCCGGCGCGCCGCGAGCAGCGCTTCCCCCACCGCCCGCGGCAGCCCGCGGATGCGCGAGAGTCCGAGCCGCAGGGCCGGTCGCTCCCCGGGCGCGGCCGGGGCTCCTTCTCCCGGCCCTTGCCCGAGCCCCTCCAGGGTACACTCCCAGTCACTATGGGCGGCGTCCACGCCTCGCACCTCCACCCCGTGCCGCTTGGCGTCCTCCACCAGCGTGTGGGGTGCGTAGAATCCCATGGGCTGGCTGTCGAGCAGCGCCGCGGTGAAGACCGCCGGGTGGTGGCACTTCATCCAGGCCGACGCGTAGACGAGCAACGCGAAGGAGGCCGCGTGCGACTCCGGGAAGCCGTAGCCGGCGAAGCCGTGGAGCTGCCGGAGGATGTCGTCGGCGGCGGCGCGCGGGATGTTCCGCTCCGCCATGCCGGCCGTGAGCCGCGTCCGCATCTCCTCGATCCGCTGGTGGGAGCGCTTGTGGGTCATGGCCCGGCGCAGCTCGTCGGCCTCTCCGGGGGTGTAGCCGGCGGCCACCACCGCGAGCCGCATGGCCTGCTCCTGGAAGAGCGGGATCCCCAGCGTGCGCTCCAGCACCGCCCGCAGCGGCTCGTACGGATAGTGGACCTCCTCCAGGCCGTCGCGGCGGCGCAGGTAGGGGTGGACCATGCCCCCCTGGATGGGCCCGGGACGGATGATGGCCACCGAGATGACCAGGTCGTAGAAGCAGCGCGGCCGCAGCCGGGGAAGCAGCGACATCTGCGCTCGCGACTCGATCTGGAAGACCCCGATGGTGTCGGCCCGCGAGATCATCTCGTAGACCGCCGGCTCCTCGGCGGGGATGGCGGCGAGCGAGTCGGGGTGGGCGAGCGCCGTCTCTCCGGAGGGCGCCGGCCGGTGGCGCGCCAGGAGCGCCAGGCTCCGGGACAGCGCGGTCAGCATGCCGAGCGCGAGCAGGTCCACCTTGAGGAGTCCCAGCTCGGCGAGGTCGTCCTTGTCCCACTGGACCACCGTCCGCCCGGCCATGGCGGCAGGCTGCACCGGCACGGTCTCGACGAGCGGCCGCTTCGTGATGACGAAGCCCCCCACGTGGATGGAGAGGTGGCGCGGGAAGCTGGCGATCTCCGCCGCCAGCCGAAGCGCGTGGCGCACCGCCGGAGATCCCTCCGGATCGAGCCCGGCCTGCTCGAGCACCGCTGGCGGGATCTCGCCGGCCGCGTCGCGGCTCCCCACGAGCTTGGACAGGCGGTCGACCTGGTCGGGCGCGAGGCCGATTGCCTTGCCCACGTCGCGAATGGCCGAGCGGGCCCGGTAGCTGATGACCTCGCAGACCATGCCGGCCCGGTCGCGACCGTAGCGCTCGTAGACGTACTGGATGACCTCCTCGCGCCGCTCGTGCTCGAAGTCGACGTCGATGTCGGGCGGCTCGCCCCGCTCCGCAGAGAGGAAGCGCTCGAAGAGCAGCCCCATGCGGACCGGGTCGATGGCGGTGATGCCGAGCACGAAGCAGACGGCCGAGTTGGCCGCGCTGCCGCGCCCCTGGCAGAGGATCCCGCGGGAACGCGCGAAGCGGACCAGGTCCCAGACGGTGAGGAAGTAGCTCTCGTACCCGAGTTGCTCGACGAGGTCGATCTCCCGGGCGAGCTGCCGCTCCACGTCGGCGGGCACAGCCCCGCCATACCGGGAGCGAGCACCCTCGCGAACCAGACTGCGGAGCAGGTCGATTCCGCCCACCCGCGCATCCCCTTCCCCGGCCCCTTCTCCTTTCCCTTCCCCGGCCGCGGCGCCCTCGGCGAGGATCGGCGGCAGGGGATGCTCCCCGCGGATCTCCTCGAGCCGGAAGGTGCACCCGGCGGCGATCTCCGCGGCCGCCTCCAGCCCCTCCGGGAAGTCGGCCCACAGGCGCGCCATCTCCTCGGGCCCCTTCATCGTGCGCTCGGCGTTGGGGAAGAGGCGGCGCCCCACCTGGTCGAGGCGGGTTCCGAGCCGGACGCAGGTGAGGACGTCCTGCAAGGGCTGGCGCCGCCGGTCGTGGGTATGGACGTCGTTCACCACCG
>Ga0209253_10000122_pt1 | contig 55878 bp, 53 predicted proteins | sample FrelakmetBRP12BR_FD_187145 | JGI IMG/M metagenome (GOLD analysis project Ga0209253, IMG submission 187145) | Freshwater lake sediment microbial communities from the University of Notre Dame, USA, for methane emissions studies - BRP12 BR (SPAdes)... | ecosystem: Environmental > Aquatic >...
GAACGGGACGGCGAACGTGGCGTCGGTGACGCCGACGGTGAGCCCGGCGACGGGGATGACCTGCACGGTGGCGGCGCCGGTGCCGGCGACGATCGCCGGCGGCACGACCGCGCCCGCCATCACCTGGACCTGCACGGGGACGGTGGCCGGTGCCTACACGCTCGGCGCCACGGTGGTGGCGACCAACGCCAACAACGGCAGCAGCGTGGCCCCGACCTTGACCGCCATCCCGGTGACGGTCCAGCCCCTGCCGGTGCTGACGGCGGCGAGCTTCACCGCGGACCGGACCACAGCGGCGGTGAACCAGGCGGTCACGGTGTCGCTGACGCTCGCGAACGCCGCGGGAAGCGCCACGGCCAACGTGGCCTCGGTGACGCCGACGGTGAGCCCGGCCGGAATGACGTGCACGGCAGCCGCCTCGGTGCCGGCGACGATCGCGGGCGGCACGACCACCGCGCCTCCCACCACCTGGACCTGCACCGCGACGGCGACGGGGGTCTACACGCTTGGCGCCACGGTCGCGTCCACGGACGCCAACAACGGGGCCTCGGTCGCCAGCCCGACGCTCCCGGTCCGCACCGTGACGGTTCAGAGCCCGCCGAACCTCCAGCCGTCGCTCGTCGCCTCCCTTCCCGTCACGGGCTTCCTCACCCTCGGCCAGGCCGTCACCTTCACGTACACGGTGAGCAACATCGGTGCCGCCACCGCGAACATCGCGTCCATGGCGTCGAGCGTCCTGATCGGGACCAGCACCCCGGCCTGCACGCAGCCCGCCCCGGTTCCGGCGTCGATCGTCGGGGTGACCGGGGTCGCGACCGCGACCTTCACCTGCACCCCCGCCACCGCGAGCCTGACCGTCAATGCCTCCCTGGTCGGTAGCGACGCGAACAACGGCTCGCCGACCTCGAGCGCATCCGCGTCCGCCAGCGTGACCGCCCAGACCCCTCCGGCACTCACCGTCTCTGCCTTCACGGTGCCGGCCACGAGCGGCGGGGTGGGGAGCACCATCACGGTATCGATGACGGTCGTGAACAGCGGCCAGGCGGCCGCCAGCGGCGTGACCCCCGTCGCGCTCTCGCCGGCGAGTGGAAACGTCGGCACGGCCACCCTGGCGAGCGGCCCGCTGCCTGCCTCCGCCACCATCGCGGGTGGGGGAGGCTCCCAGACGTTCAACTGGACCTACACCGTCACCGCCACCGGCACCTTCGCGCTCGACGCCAACGTTGGCGGACACGCTGCCAACGGGACCGACGCGAACAGCGGTGCAGCGGTGTTCGCACCGGCGGCCACCTCCACGACCGGCACCCTGAGCCTCGCGGCCATGGGGCCTGGCGCCGCCGATTCGACGGCGCTGGCTGCGGCGCCGGCGGCGGAGGAGGCCACGCTGGTCGCCGAGGACCCGCTCGGCGACGGGATGCCGACCGCCTTCGTGAACGGCTGGCAGGGCAGCGTCTGGGTCGGGCCGGGCCGCGACGGGCGAAGCCTGGCGCGCCTGGATGCGGCCGGGCGTGGCACGGCGGGGGTCGTCGGGCTCGCGGTCGGCGTGGACCGCGGAGCGACGCCGGCCTCCGGTGCCGCCTGGGTGGCGACCCCATCGGCCTCCACCCTCGGTTCCGCCGGCTGCTCACCTGGCACGGCCGCCTGCGGCCCCGACGGCGAAGCCGGTGCGGCCGTGGTGGTCGCCGGGTCCATGGGCGGTGCCGAGCGACTGGTCCTGGCCGGCCTGGGGCCGTCGGGATCGCGCTTCCTCTATGCCGCTCTCTCCGGTGCCGACCCGCTCGATCTCGGCTGGGTGGACCTGTCCGCCCCGCTCGACGCGTTGGGGGGCTCGGCCACGTCCCCTTCGCTCACCGCCGCGCTCTTCACGTCGGGAGCCGGCGACCGGCTCTACCTGGGATACGCGGGGCAGGGCGTCGGACCGCTCGTGCTGGCGCTGGTCGGGCCGCCCGGGGGCGCCGGCTTGGATGCCATCGCCGGCGTGGACGTGATCGACCTGGGGATTCGCTCGATGCCGGGCGCCGTGGGCTCGTCGGGGACCACCGCGCTGGCCGAGGCTGGAGGGGCGCTCTACGTCGCCCACGACGGCGGACTCGTTCGCTCGACCGTCCCGTCCCCGTCGAGCTACGCGGCGAGCCCTGCCGACTGGGCGCTGGCGACCCCGTCGGCCGCCGAATGGAGCGCCAAGGCGGCGGTCACGCTGCCGGCCTCGAGCCCCGTGGCGCGGCGCGACCGGGCGGTGCCGGCGCTGGCGGCTTTCGGGACCTGCGGCGGCGGCCCATGCGTCTTCGCCGCCCGCAACGTGCTCGGAACGGCCACCCAGCCGCCGGTCGTACCCCAGCTCTGGCAGTGCAGCCCGTCCGCGGGTCCGGGGCAGTGCGACCCGGGCGACTGGTGGCTCGCCGTGCCCAACGCGGCAGGGGACAGCATGCTCACGCAGCTCGGGGCCGAGACGAACGGCGCGGTGACGGTGCTCGAGGCCACGCCGAGGTGGCTCTACCTCGGGTTCGACAACGCCTCGACCGGAATCCAGCTCTACCGAGCAGGAGCCCCCCCCGGGACGCTCTCCGGCTTCAAGGGGAGCGGCGGCTGCGCCGCCGGGACGCCCGGTTGCCAGGGGCTCGGCGGAGACGGCTTCGGCCGGCCCAGGAACACCCGCGTTCTCGACGCCCGCGCGATCACGGTGGCCGGGCAGACCGCGCTCTGGCTGATCGTCGGGGACGGTGCAGGCCCGGTGAGCGTCTACCGCATCGCGGACTGAAGCGCGCGGCCGGCTGCCTCGGACGTCGCCGCCCCGGGCGGGCCCGCATCGGCCGGGGTGTGCGGGGCCCGCCCCGCCCGGGCCGTGCCCGAAGGGCCGGTGCCGGGTAGACGAAACAAGAAGGTCGATCGGAGGGATACCCTCTGCGATCGACCACGACCGAGGAGATCCCCCATGAAGACCCACGGAGTCCTGGCCGTTCTCGGAGCCGCTTCCTTGTCAGCGGCGGTGTCGGCCCGCGCCGACCCGCTCGACCTGAAGCTCGGGCTATGGGAGACCACGTATACCGTGCGCACCAAGGGAACGCTTGTCACGGACGCCGACCTGAAGGAGATGCCGCCGGAGGCGCGGGAGCGCTTCCAGGCCGCGATGAAGGCGCGGGAAGCGGAGGGACCACAGACCCGGACCACCAGGACCTGCCTGACCAAGGAGGATCTGGGCCGGGCCTTCCTCAAAGGAGACGAGGACGAGCGGAAGAACTGCAAGAAGACGATGGTCACTGCCACGCGGGCCAAGCAAGAGATCACGGAAGACTGCGGCGGCGAGCAGCCCCAGAAGAGCGAGGCGCGCATCGAGGCGCAGTCCCGCGAGCGCGTGAAGGGCACCATGAAGGTGGTCAAGGCGAGCGGCTCGGTGACGATGGACTTCACGGGGAAGTGGATCGCGGCCGCGTGCGGCAAGGAGGACTGAGCCGGCACGGGCGCGTCGCGGAGCGCCGGTGTGGTATCAAGTCGCACGATGGAGGCCTTTGACGTCCTCAATCGGACCTTCGACCGAATCTTCGTCATCTCCCTTCGGCGCGCGAGGGAGCGCCACGGGCTCCTGCGGGAGCGGCTGCGCGGTCTCGACTACGAGATCTTCGTCAGAGGTAACCTCGTCGGATTCCCGACCGAGCCGAAGTTCTTCGACCAGGACAGCGTCCACGGAGGCGCGACCACCTACACGGGGAAGGAGGGGGCGGCCGAGTCCTAGGCCCGCGAACGCATGCCGAAGCTCAGCCTCACCCTCATCACGCTCAACGAGGCGGACCGGCTCGGTGCCACCCTCGACGCCGTCCGCTGCGCGGACGAGATCCTGGTCGTCGACGGGGGCAGTAGCGACGACACGGTGCGGATCGGCCGGGAGCGCGGCTGCCGCGTGATCGAGCGCCGCTTCGAGGGCTTCGGCCCCCAGAAGCGCTTTGCGGCCGAGCAGGCCTCGAACGACTGGATCCTGAACATCGACGCCGACGAGGTCCTGACCCCGGAGCTGAACGAGGAGATCCGGCAACTGCTCGCCAACGGCGACCCGCCGAAGGCCGCCTACCGCGTGCCGATGACGCTGGTGTTCATGGGCCGTGTCTTCCGGCACGGGCGCCACGCCAACGAGCGCCATGTCCGGCTGTTCGACCGGCGCCGCGCGGCCTACGACAGCAAGGAGGTACACGAGGGGCTCGTCGTCGACGGACCGATCGGCGACCTCCAGGCGCGCCTCCACCACCACAGCTTCAGGGACCTCTCCCACTTCATCGACAAGATGAACGCCTACACGACGCTGGGCGCGCGCGACCTGCAGCGCCGCGGCAAGCGGCGCTCGGCCGGGCTCATCGCGCTCTCGGCGCCCTACTACTTCGGCGAGAGCTACTTCCTCCGTGGCAATTTCCTGAACGGCGCGGCGGGCCTGTGCTGGTCGATGCTCTACGCCACGATGCCGATCGTGAAGTACCTGAAGCTCCTCGAGTCGAGGGGCGAGTCGTGACCGCGCTGGCGATCGCCGCCGGGACGGCCGCCGTCCTCCCCGTGGAAGCTCGGCCAGACGTCGCCGTTCCGGGTCCCGCGGTCGCCCATCCACTCCGGGTGGAGGGAGCGCCGGCCGGCGGTGGCGACGACCGGGTTGCGCCTTCGGGCGCATCCATGGTGTCACGCCCCTTGGGGCGTGGCGTGCTGGCTGTCCCGGGGGCGTCCTGCTAGGCTCGGCGGCCGCGTGAGCGCCTCGGCCGTCCCGCCCATCTCCTTCCACCCGGCGGGCGGCGCCCCGCCGGGCGCCCGCTTCACCATCGTCGTCCCCACCTGGAACAACCTGGCGCTGATCCGCCTCTGCGTCGCGTCCATCCGCCAGAACTCCACCTTCCCGCACCAGCTGGTGGTGCACGTGAACGACGGCTCCGACGGGACCCTGGCGTGGGTCCGGGAGCAGGGGCTCGACCACACCTTCTCGCCGGACAACGCCGGGATCTGCCTCCCGGTGAACGCCGCCGCGTCGCTGGCCCGCACCGACCTCGTTCTCTACATGAACGACGACATGTACGTTTGCCCGGGCTGGGACGCGGCGCTGTGGGAGGCCGTCGAGCGCATCGGCCACCCGCGCTTCTCCCTCTCGGCGACGATGCTCGAGCCCCACGGCCACAACCAGTGCTCCCTGCCCGCGGAGGACTTCGGCCGCGACCCGGAGACGTTTCGCGAGGCCGACCTGCTCGCCGCGCTGCCGCGCCTTTCCAGGCCGGACTGGTCCGGCGCCACCTGGCCCCCGAACCTGGTGCACCGCTCGATGTGGGGGCTGGTGGGCGGATACAGCATCGAGTTCTCGCCCGGCTTCTACTCCGACCCGGACCTCTCCATGAAGCTGTGGCGAGCCGGCGTGCGCGAGTTCCGGGGCGTGGGGCGCAGCGTCGTGTACCACTTCCGACAGAAGTCGACGAAGCGCATCGTCCCCAACGACGGACGGCGTCAGTTCGCCCGCAAGTGGGGCCTCCCCGCATCCTTCTTCTACCAGCGCGTGCTGCGCATGGGCTCCCCCTACACCGGGCCGCTCCAGGAGATGGAGACGGTCCCGGGCTTCGCCACGGCGCGACTCAAGGCCTGGCGCTTCGCAGCGCTGCCGTAGCCGCCCCGGTTCGCCGCCGCCACCGGCAGCCGCAGTCCCCTCCAGTCCCCGACGTCGAGGTGACCCCACCGGGATCCCCGTCAACGTGACGCTCCTGTTCTCGCGGGAGCCCCACGCAGCGGCCGCCGAGGCGTACCTGCGGGGCATCGAGCGCCGCATCGCCGCGGGCCTCGACCCGGACGTCGGTTCCGTCGCCTCGTTGTTCATCAGCCGGTGGGACGCGGCGGTCGCCGGAACAGTGCCCGACGCGCTGAGGAACCAGCTCGGCATCGCCATCGCGAGGCGAACGTACCGCGCCTACCACGCGCTGCTCGCCTCGCCGCGCTGGCAGCGGGTCCACAACCAGGGCGCCCGCCCGCAGCGTCTGCTTTGGGCCAGCACGGGGACGAAGGACCCGGCCGCCTCCGACATCCTCTACGTCAAGGCCCTGGCGTCGCCCTTCACCGTGAACACGAAGCCCGAGCCCACCCTCGGGACGTTCGCCGGCCACGGGGAGCTCGGGCCGATCCTGCCGGCCGATTGCGGCGACTGCGAGGAGGTCCTGTCCCGGCACTCGAAGGCCGGCGTCGACGTCGACGCGCTCGCGGTGCAGCTCCGGGACGAGGGCGCGAAGGCCTTCGTGAAGTCGTGGAACGAGCGGATGGAGCGCATCGCGGCGAAGAGCCTGGCCGTCGCCAGGGCGGGTTGAGGAGACGCCGGACGGGCTCGTCCCGCACCGCGGCCTCGCTTGCCGGAACCGGCACTGGCTGGCAGACTCCTGCGCCCGTGGCCCGGCGGGGGCCCCTCTCCATGACGCAAGATGCGCGCCCCAGGCTCGAGGTGTGGCTCGCCCGCTGGTTCCCGTGGCTCGCCCTGGCCGCGCTGGCGGTGAACCTGTCGGGATCGTGGCTCCCGCTGCTGGACGACGACCCGGCGCTCTACGCCGCCGTCGCCCGCGCCATGGCCGAGAGCGGCGACTTCGTGCGGCTGACCTACGCCGGGACGGACTGGCTCGACAAGCCCCACTTCCCGTTCTGGATGGCCGCGCTGAGCTTCCGCCTGCTCGGCGTGGGTGCGCTGGCCTACCGGCTGCCCGCCCTGGCCTTCTGGGGTCTCGGCGTCGGCTACACCTTCCTGCTGGCGAAGCGCCGCCACGGGCGCGCGGTGGCGCAGCTGGCCGTCCTCTTCCTCCTCACCGCGCAGCACCTGGTGATGGGGAACGCGGACGTCCGGGCCGAGGACTATCTCCTGGGGCTCATCGCCGGCGCCGTCTACCACTTCCTGCGCGCGCACGAGCCCCGATCCGGCGCGCACCTGGTCCTGGGCGCCCTGCTGTCCGGGTGCGCGGTCATGACCAAGGGGGCCGTCGCGCTCGTCCCCATCGGCGGAGCCCTGCTGGGGCACTGGGCGGAGGCGCGTGCGTGGCGCGAGTTCTTGCGCCCGCGCTGGTGGATCGCGGCAGGCCTGCTGGTCCTCTTCGTGATGCCCGAGGTCCTCTGCCTCGTGGCACAGTTCTCGCCGCGCCCGGATGGATCGGGGCCGTCGGCGAGGTCGGCGGTCGCCTTCTTCCTGTGGGACAGCCAGGTGGGTCGCCTCCTGGGGACGGGCTCCATCCGGCGCGAGCCCGGCAACCCGCTGTTCTTCCTTCACACGCTCCTGTGGACCTTCCTGCCCTGGTCGGCCTGGCTCGTCGCCGCAGCGGTCGATCGGCTTCGGCGCCGGTCGCGTCTCTCCTCGGGCTACGGCCTCGAGTGGGGCGCTGCGGTCCCGGCGTTCCTCCTCTTCTCCGTCTCGCGCTTCCAGCTGCCTCACTACCTCGACATCCTCTTCCCGTTCCTGGCCATCGTCACCGCCGGCTGGGTGCTGGCCCTGGGCGAGAAGCCGCCGCGCTGGCCCGCCCGCCTCCAGACGGCCGTCTGGGCGGCCGTCTTCGCGCTCGGCGGGATGCTTCTCCTCCTGGCTCGGCCGCGCGGGGCCCCGCTCGCCGCGGCGCTGGTCGCGGCGAGCGCCGTGGCGGCGGTTGCGCTCTGGCCAGGACCGCCGCTCGCGGCTGCGGTGGGGCGCAGCATCGCGGCCTCGGTCGCGCTGAACCTGCTACTCAACCTGGTCTTCTCCCCGCAGCTGCAGCGCTACCAGGCGGGCAGCGACGCCGCCGCCGCGCTGAGGCGCCTTCCCCCGAAGCCGATCGGCGCCTACCAGGTGATCTCTCCCGCCCTCGCCTTCGGTGCCCCCGCTCCGGTGCGCCGGTGGAGCCTCGCCGAGCTGAAGGCGGCGGCGGTCGCCGAGCCCGTCTACCTGTACCTCCCGCAGGAGCACCAGGCGGAACTGGAGGCTGTCGGTCTCGACGTCGCGCCCGTTGCCGTCTACCAGAGCTTCCCCATCACCAAGCTGACCTGGTCCTTCCTGCGCCCGGAGACGCGCAGCGGCGTGCTCAGGCCCATGCTGCTCGCCGAGGTGCGGACGCGGCCCGAATAGGCGGGTCCGCCCTCGGCGGCTCAGGGCGAGCCGGGCAGCACCGACAGCGCCGCCCCCAGGGCGCCGACGAGCTGGGGCTCGGGCACGACGTGGATCGGCCGGCCCAGCGCGTCGCGCAGGGCCCCGACCATGGCGGCGTTGAGGGCCACGCCGCCGCTCATGAAGACCTCGCCGCTCCCGGCGGTGCCTCGCGCCAGCGCCGCGACGCGGGCGGCCAGAGCTTGGTGGAGCCCCTTCAGGATCCCCTCGAGCGGCTCGCCGCCGGCCACGAGCGAGATGACCTCGCTCTCGGCGAAGACCGTGCAGGTGCTGGAGACCGGCACCGCGCGGGCCGCCCGTGAGACCTGCGCCGACACCTCGTCGAAGGGCACGCGCAGCCGTCCGAGGATCACCTCGAGGAAGCGCCCGGTACCGGCCGCGCACTTGTCGTTCATGGCGAAGTCGAGCACCTCGCCGGCGGGGCCGATGCGGATGACCTTGGTGTCCTGCCCGCCCATGTCCACGAGCGCGCCCGACCGCCGGACGGTGGCGAAGGCGCCGCGGGCGTGGCAGGTGATCTCGGTGAGCGCGCGTCCCGAGGGCACGCGCTTGCGCCCGTAGCCGGTCGCGCCCACGGGCCCCACCGCCCCGGTCTCCTCCCGCAGTTCCCGGACGATCCGCTCCACCTGGGGCTCGATGCGCGGGTCGGTCGGCTCGACGCGGTGGGCGACCGGCCGGCCGGCGGCGTCCACCGCCACCGCCTTGCAGGTCGTGGAGCCCACGTCCACGCCGATGGCGGCGGCCCTCACCCGAAGCTCTCCATGAAGGCGGTGAGCCGGTTCTCGCCCTGCTCCTGCGCCCAGGCTCGCGGGTCGGAGTGATCGGCCTCGAGCAGCAGGACGCGGATGCCGAGCTCGGCCGCCAGCCGCTCCTTCAGGTCCACCTGGCCGATCGAGTAGGGCTTGCAGGAGCGGTCGCTGTGGAGGACGGCGCCGTCCACCGCGTAGTCGCGCGCCAGGCGCCGCAGGATCCCGAGGCGGTTCGGCAGGTCCTGGTTGAGGATGATGTGGGTGTAGGAGAAGGCCGCCGAGCCGATGAGGTCCCTCGGGTCGATGCGGCTCCCCGCCTCCGCCCAGGCGTTCGTGTAGCTGGTGCAGACGAAGTTGAAGCCGCGTTCGGCGAGCAGGGTGGCCACCTCGCGCACCGCGAACCAGATCGGCAGGTTGTCCCACAGCAGCCGGTGCCGCTCCTCGCGGATGCCTCCGATCCCCCGCCGCACGCGGTCCCGCAGCTCGTCCCGCAGCAGGCGATAGTAGGCGTTGCACGTGTCGGTGCCGCGCAGGGCCACGATGGGCGCCATGTGGAAGAAGCCATCGATGCCGGTCCAGGGCGCGGGCCGGCTCCGGCCGGTGGCGAGGCAGTCCGCCCAGAGATCGGTTCCCTCCTTGGCCTTCCGCGCCACCTCGGCCAGGGCCTCCGGCTCGGCCCGGCGCCCGGAGATGCGCTCCCCGACCCGCACGAGCTCCTCGAGCTGGTCCCGGACGTACCGGACGTGGTGCGGCTTCGCCTCGCCGTAGACGTAGGGCGTGTCCACGAGCACCAGGGGCACGTGGAAGTGGTCGGCGAGCGCGCGGTACCAGTAGAGGACCGTCTGGCAGATGTTCGTGCAGCAGGCGAGAAGGTCCGGGCGCGGCAGGCGACCCACCGGCGTCCGGCCGGTCACGACGCTTCCCAGGTCCGTCCGCGCGTAGCTGCACAGGTCCCTGGAGAAGCCCATGGCCTCGACCGCGTCGGAGAGCCCGGGGACGAGTCGCTGCACGCCGCACATCGCCGCGTGGTTCTCCGGGTAGACGGCGTGGAAGCCCAGGGGCCGGAGGATCTCCACCGGGAAGCCGCTCGTGACCCAGGCCACCGGGACCGCGCCGTCCGCGAAGCGGCCCTGGAAGTAGTGGGCGGTCATCAGCTCCTTGAGCTTCCGCACCGACTCGAGCGGTGGGCCGAAGGGGCTCTCCCTCGGCGCGCGCCGGCGGCGCCGGAGCTGCCGCTTCCACACGTCCAGCGACGCCAGGAAGGGCCCGACGACGCGGCCCGCCAGCTCGAACTGGGCGCGGCGCAGGATCAAGCGGCCCTCCCGGCGGCGAGCATCTCCACGAAGGCCTCGACCCGCGTGACCGCCTGCCCGGAGAGCTCGAGCTCGAGCTCCCCCTCGAGGACCAGCACCGGGACCCCGCGCGCGGCGAAGGCCCGGCGCAGCGCCGGGACGTCGAACAGCTCCGGCTCGCAGAACTTGAGGATGTGCAGGATCGCGCCACGGGCGCCCGACCGCTCGAGCAGGCCGGTCAGGTAGCGCGCCCGCTCGTCGGGGTCGGCGGAGCGCGTCGAGCAGGGGGGGGCGGCCCAGTAGCGATCCAGGACCGCCTGCCAAGGATCCGGCGCGGCGGCCGCGGCGCGCACGACCCGCCGTCCCACCGCGGCGTAGTCGTCGGCAGCGACGTAGGCGCCGGACCGCTCCAGGACCTCCAGCAGCGCCGGTGGCTCCGGCACGTAGCCCGAGACGAGGACCGGGATGCCGGGCCGGATCGGTCCCTCGCGGAACCGGTCGCGAGCCTCGCGCAACTCGGCGAGGTGGTCCTCGGGCCAAAGCCACTCGCCTCGGCGGAGCAGGGCGTACAGCTCCGGGTCGCCGGCGGCGAGCCTCGGCCGCCCGTCGAGGAGCGCCGCGCGGCACGCGTCGATCTCCCGGTGCAGGGCGACGGCCGCCGCCAGCCGGGCGGGCTCGAGGCGTCGGCCGGCGAAGGGCTCGAGATCCCGGACGAGGGAGCGGAGCTCCGCCTCGAGGTAGGTACGGGAACTCTCTCGCGCCGGCCCCTTGGGGTGGAGGAAGGTGAAGGCCTTCTTTCCCCACCCGCCGAAGTCGGTGGCCAGCGTCGCCAGCCCCTGGATCGAGTCGCAGGTATGCGGGAAGAGGACGCCGTCGACCGCATCGGCCCCGCCCGCGGCCATGAAGGCGAGCGCGTTTCGGGCGAGCGAGCAGACGTAGCTCTGGATCCGGCCCGCGCCGTCCCCTCGCGGCGCGCCCGGGGGTCCCCACAGCTCCACCGACAGCACGTCGAGGGCGGTGAGGATCTCCTTGGGGTAGTGGATCGGCAGCACCGCCACGGCCATGCGGCCGTGCGACTCTCGCTGCTGGGCGATGTACGCGTTGCGGGTCAACCCTCCCGGCGAGCAGAGCACAGTCCGGAGGGGGAAGTCGACGCGATCCCACCCGTCCCGGCCGGGCCCGCGTTGCCGGGACCCGCCGCCCCAGCGGGGGTCCACGCGCACCTTCGGTCCCCCAGTCTCGGGGCCGGAGGCAGCTCCGCCCCGCCCGCCTCTCGGTGGAGAAGGGTCGCGGGCCATGCCCCAAATGAGCACGCGTTGCGAGTTGATCCACGTCAGGCACCTGAGCATCTTTGTAGCCACTGGCCAAGACGCGCGCCGAACCACGCGCAGCGTCACCACGGGTGACCCATGGAACTTCTGCGACGTGCCCTCCTCGTCGGATGCGTCCTGCCCGCACTCTGGCTGTTCCGCCTGGCAACGCTCGATCCCCTCATCTCGATCATCCGCGTGGACCCGGCGGCCCAGCAGAAGCAGGGTCTCCCGCACGCGTCCCCCTCCGTCTCCGGCCAGGAGTGGGACGTCTTCTTGCGTGACATCGACGCCATGGAACAGGGCCTCGGGCCCGAGAACCGTTGGAGGATGAGCGCAGACCTCCCGGAGTCGGGCGGAACGGCCCGCTGGGTGTTCTACAGACCCGACGAGAAGCCGATCGGCACACTTCTCGACAAGCTCGCGATCGGAGGGGGCACCGCCTTCGTCTCGCTCTCGCGCCGTGACGGGGATCTCCACTACCGAGTCGACCAGCGCGAGTGGACCCGGCAGGACTTCCGACCCGGTGCGGGATTCACCGGGAAGCCGATTCCACCCTCGATACTCCTGTACCCGTTCCAGTACGTCGCCATCGCGATCCTCCTCGTCGGGATCGCCCTCTTCCTCCTGATCCCGAGCCCGACCCGGGCGGGAGGTGGGGTGAGCCCCGGCGAGTTCGCCCTCCTCGCCATGGCCCTGCTGCTCTTCGCCGGCCCACTCTTCGCAACCGGCGGCTCCGTCCAGGCGCTGACCCGTGGGCTCCCACTCACGCTCCCCTGCTGGCTTCTCGGCGCCTTGGCAGTGCATTTCTTCGCCAAACCAGGGGTGAACGCTCCCCACCCGCTCTTCCCGCGCGCGGAGGATCCGCCCGGAGCGGGTCGCGTGGAAGCCGGAAACCTGCCGACCTTCCTGCGGTGGGGGTTCGTCATGCTGGCCGTGGCGATCGGGCCCCTGGTCGCCCTGGTGGCCGTGTCGATGCGTTTCTGGAACCGCTGAAGACCCCTCGTCGGCCCGCGGCTGCGCGCAGGCGAAGCAAGCGGTCTCTAGGGTCAGACGACCTGCAGCTACGGAAACTCCAACCCTCCGCAACTGGCGGAAGCCGCGGCCGGCGCATGCGCAGGGCCGCCGCCGGCCGGATATGATGCGCCCGTGCGGATCGTGGTCGTCGGCGCCGGGGGCGTGGGGGGGCTCGTGGGCGGGATGCTCGCCCGGGCGGGCCACCGGGTCGCGTTCGTCGCCCGGGGCGCGCAGCTCGCCGCCCTGCGGGAGGGCGGGCTCAGGGTGGAGGGCCCGCGCGGCAGCTTCCACCTCCCCCAGGTCGAGGTCTCGGAGGACCCGGCATCCCTCGCTCCCGCGGACGCGGTGCTCGTCTGCGTGAAGGGTTGGCAGGTCCGGGACGTCGCGCCTCGCCTGTCGCCGCTCCTCGAAACTGGCGGATTCGCGGTGCCTCTCCAGAACGGGGTGGGGGCGGCCGCCGAGCTCGCCCGGGCACTCGGCGAGCAGCGGGTGGTGGGCGGGCTCATACACGTGCTCGTGAAGATCGAGGCGCCGGGGCTCGTCCGCCACGTGGCCGAGCCGCTGCTCGTCACCCTGGGCGAGCGCGGGGGTGGGTCGAGCCCGCGCGTGGAGGCGCTCGCCTCCGCGCTGCGCGGCGCCAACGTGGACGTCCGCGTGACCGACGACGTCGAGGCGGCCGCCTGGGAGAAGTTCCTCTTCATCGACCCGGTGAGTGCCGTCGGCTCGGCGGCGCGCACGCCGCTCGGCGTGCTGCGCACCGTGCCGGAGACGCGTGCCCTGATCGTCGCCGCGATGAGGGAGATCGTGGAGGTGGGCCGCGTCCGCGGGGTGAGGCTCGCCGCCGACGCGCTCGACCGGGCGGTGGCGCTCGTGGACCGCCTGCCCCCGGAGGCGACGGCGTCGATGCAGCGCGACGTGATCGCCGGGCGCCCGTCGGAGCTGGAGGACCAGGTGGGCTCGGTGGTGCGGATGGCTCGCGAGGCCGGCGTCCCCGCGCCGGTGCACGAGGTGCTCTACGCCGTCCTGCTGCCGCAGGAAAGGGCGGCGAGGGGCTGAGATACCGACCGGTCCGTCGAGCAGGAACGGGTCCGTCTCCCCGTCGCCTCGCGGCACCTCCACCGGCTCGACTGGATCGAGCAAGGACCGGCGCTCCTTCTCCAGCGCCTCCCTGGCAGACTCGGGACACGAGCCAAGGGGCGGGCCATCCGGGCCCTCGGCGAGGCCGTGTTGGGGTGCGGCGAGTCTGGAGATGGCTCGGAGACGGGCTGAGGTTCGCGCGAGGGGCGCTCCGGGCCGGTGGCCGGCGCCGGTGGTGCGCCTACAGGTCCTCGGGTGTCAGCCCCGTGTTCGTGGCGACGCGGGAGAGCCTGCGAGGGGCGATCTCTTCGCGGACGCGGAAGCCCAGACGGGCGCCACGCAGCGACTCGCGTGAAGGCGAGCGAGACCAGCGCGTCGGCCTTGCCGTGCTCGAGCCGCTCCGCGTAGACGCGCCAGGCGAGCGCCTGGGCCCGGGGGAGACGGGGTTGCCGCAACTGCCCTCCGTCGGACTCGAACCGCTGCTCGATTGGCCTGTCTGCGAACGATTATCTGGATCTTCGGCTATCGTCTGGCCAGGACGTCCCCATGAAGACCCTGTCCGCCACGTCCACCGGTGGACGGATCCTGCCCGGCCAGTCGCTGCGGCTCGCGGGCATCGCCGCGCGGTTGACCCTCGCCGCGCCCGGCACGCCCGGATCGCCTCGACACGCCCGCCTCCCGTATGCCACAGTCCGGCCCCGCCGCACCGCGGCGCCCGTCGACCATGGCCGCGCCCCGAATCCACGTCTACACCGTCTGCTGGAACGAGGAGCGCATGCTCCCGTTCTTCCTCGACCACTACGCGCGCTTCGCCGAGCGCATCGTGGTGTTCGACAACGGCTCGACCGACCGCACCGCGGAGATCGCCCGGGCGCATCCGCGATGCGAGTGGCGGCCGTACGACACGGGCGGAGAGCTCGACGAGCGCAACCTCCTCCGGGTGAAGAACGAGGCCTGGAAGGAGCACCGCGGGGAGTCCGACTGGGCGATCGCCGTGGACGCCGACGAGCTCGTGACCTTCGGCGGGCTCGACCCGCTCGCGGTGGCCGCGGCCTGCGACGCCCGCGGCCTCTCTGTGGTCCAGCCCATTGGCTACAACATCGTCCTCGACGCCGCCGGTGCCCTCCCCGAGCCGGGCGGTCCGCCGCTCGTCGAGGCGCACCACCTCGGCGTCCACAAGAAGAAGTACTCGAAGCCGTGCATGTGGAGCACCCGTCGCGTGGAGTCGATCGCGTTCGGCCCGGGGGCGCACGACGGTGTGTTCGTCCCCAGGCCGCGGACCCACCGCGACCTCCGCATCCGGCTCTACCATTACCGCTACCTCGGGCTCGGCCCCATGCTCGCCCGCCACCGGCTCTACGCGGCGCGCCTCAGCCAGACGAACAAGGAGAAGCGCTTCGGGTACGAATACACGCGCCCCGAGGCGCGCATCCGGGCCGAGTACGAGGCCGTGGAGCGGAGGCGACGCGACGTCCGTCCGACCGTCGCCTGCGCCCCCGTCGTCGGATTCCTCCTGCGCGGCGCCTATTCCAGCCTCACCCGGATCGGCCTGAGACTGTAGGGACCCGCCCGCTCCGAGGCCATCCGCGACGCGATCCTCGCCCAGGGTGTGGTGCTCCGGGACGGGCCGGAGGGGACGGGTTGAATGGTGGTATGGCCGGCGCCCTGGGCCGGGGCGTTTGCCATGGTACCGTGGAGTGCCATGGCGAGCCGACTGCTGCGCTACATCCGCCGCTTCGGTCCCTGGACTGGCACGCAGGACTACTTGCGGACCCGCCGGCGGACCGGAGAGGTGGCTCTGCGCGCGCCGGGCGTGTCGCACCCGGTGCGGGTGCGGGCCGGGTCGTCGGATCGCCGCGCCTTCGAGCAGGTATTCCTCGACCGCGAGTACGACTTTCCGGTGCCGGGGCGGCCCCGCTTCATCGTCGACGCCGGCGCCAACATCGGCTGCGCCAGCGTCTGGTTCGCCAGCCGCTTCCCCAGTGCCAACATCGTCGCCGTCGAGCCTGACCCCGGGAACCATGCGCTCCTTGACCGCAACGTGGCCCCCTGGGGCCGGGTGCGCACGGTGCAGGCGGCGGTCTGGTCTCGCGCCGCCTCGCTGACCATCGACAATCCGGGCGACGAGCCCTGGGCCTACCGGGTGCGCGAGGCCCGGCCCGGGGAGGCCGCCTTCCCGGCGGTCTCCATCGGTGGCCTGCTGGCCGAGGCGGGAGAGGAGTTCATCGACGTCCTCAAGCTCGACGTGGAGGGGGCGGAGCGGGAGATCTTCGCCGACCCCGGCTGCGACACCTGGCTCTCGAGGACCCGGCTCCTCTTCGTCGAACTCCATGACCGCTTCGGGGACGGGTGCGGGGCGGCGCTGGAGTCGGCGGCGGCGCGCCACCCCTTCCGCCGGTTCGAGCTGGGCGAGAACGTCGTCCTGGTCCGCTATGACCTGCCGGCCTAGGGGCGCCGGGTCCCTGCCGAAGAGGTTGTCGCTTCCCCTCGGGTCACGCTAGGCCTCGGGGCGACCATCGACCGCGCCTGGATCTACTGCACGATGAAACTGGCGCAGCGCCGGGCGAGCATGGTGCCGGCTGGTTGGGTCCACATCCTGCGTCACACGTTCTGCAGCCGGTTGGCGATGCTCGACGTGCCGGCGATGTCCATCAAGGAGCTGGCCGGCCACGTCAACCTGCAGACGACGCAGCGGCACCTGCACCTGTCCTCGAAAGCGAAGGGGACGGCCATCCACGCCCTGGACGGGGCTATCGAGCGCATGGCACCAGGGTGGCATCAAGGCCCTTCCGGCAAAGAGAACGCTGGAACATCAAAGAGTTAGGTACGGCAGAGCAGGGGAATCGAACCCCCCAAGAGCGCCTCTCAGCACCCTTCACCGGTTTTGAAGACCGGGCCCGGCACCAGCCTAGGACGCTCTGCCGCCGGACGGTTTACGTGCGAAGTGCGACAGGGTCAAGTGCGATGGCCGGACCGCCCGGGCCCCGCGACCGCTCACTTCGCCGCCTTCGAGGGCCGGTCCGCGGCGGCCGCTGCGGCGTGCTCCTCGCCGTACGGGGCAAGCGCCAGCGCGAAGGGCTCGTGCGGCATCGCCTGGCGGCGCGAGCGGAAGTACTGCATCGGCGAGTAGAAGAGCAGGTTGGAGACCCGGCTCGTGTACAGGCAGGCGTAGTCCTCGATCTGCTCGCCGAAGCGGGAGTTCTCGCTCACCTCCTTGAAGGTGAGACCCCAGTAGCGGTTGTAGCCCGATTCCACCGTCGCCTGCAGGGCCGCGATCCGGGCGTCGGCGTCCCGCAGCGCCGCCCGCAGCCGCTCCAGCTCCCGCTTGAGCAGCTGCCGCTCGGCCTCGACGCCCGGCCGGGCCGACGCGCCTGGAGGAAGGCGGTCGAGGCGACGGTCGAGCACGTTCAACGCGGTGCGGTGTGCGCCGGCCTCGTCGTCGATGCGCAGCCTCAGCTCCTCCAGGCGCGCCACCTCCTCGAGCTCCGGGCGGTGGGCCTCGAGCCATGCGATCTCGCGCTCCAGCTCCTCCACCACCAGGCAGGTCCGCCAGAGCGAGCTCTTCTTGGAACGAAGGATGTCCCCAAAGATGTGGTCGCCGACGTAGAGCACCCGGTCACCGCCGACGCCGACGAGCCGCTCGAAGTCGCCGAGGTTGCCGCCCGTGTAGATCTTCCCGCGCTCGAGCGTCCGGAGCACCCCCGCGACCGGCACCCCGACCGGGTCCAGCTCCGCGAAGGGGGCGGCGTCCCCGAAGAAGCCCGGCTTCATGGCCGCGGTCACCACCACGTCGAAGTAGCTCCGCCAGCTCGGATACTCCGGGAGCATCCCGTCGAGGAGGTGGCGCATCACCGCGTCGGTGTAGTCCCAGAGGGAGTTGGTGAGGAGGAAGAGCCGCTTCCCACCGGACCGGAGCTTGTGGAGCGCCGGTCCCAGCTCCGGGTCCTTCACGACGTAGCGGGCGAGGTCGCGCTTCACGATCTCCTTGAGCGTGCCGTCCCGGTGGACCTCGTCGATCGACTCGCGGATGTCGACGAAGAGCTTCCCGTAGTCGAGCCGGTGGCCGCCCGACTCCTCGGCCTGGATGACCTGGGCGTAGAGGGCCGCCTCGGGAAGCGAGAACAGCGTGTCGATCCACGCGAAGCGCGGGGAGGAGAGGCGCACCTTCTCGTCTCGGTAAAGACGGTAGCGCTCCTCGCGCGGCAGCGGCGTGAGCCCGTGGTAGGCGCGCCCCACGTGGTTGTGGCGATCCATCTTGAAGATGTTGCCGAAGGCCTTGTCGATGACCAGGCCGCGGATGACGAAGGCCGAGTCGTAGCGGAGCGACCGCAGCCGCTCCGGCCAGCCCCGCGACCGGACCATGCGTTCCACCGTCAGGGCGAAGGCCAGATCCTCGAGCTGGACGATCTGGTAGATCGCCAGCGTGTAGTCCATGTCGAAACCGATGAGCTCGATCCGCTCCATCCGCAGGTTGCGGTTGACGAAGACCTGGCGCGACAGCGGCACCTCGCGCCCACCCGGCCTCGACCGGTCGAGAAGCGCCAGCACCGTGGGATCGGCGTAGCTCGTGCCGTTGGGCGGAAGCTCCTGGGTTCGATCGGCGCGGTCGGGCATGGCCGGGGGAGATAGCACGCCCCGGCAGCCCTCACAAAGCGCCGGATTTCTTGCGGGGGGGCCCCCATGTGGCACGCTCGACGGACCGTGCCGCCGCGAACCAGAGCTCACCCGGCGCCCAGGACCGCCGCCCGGAAGGCGAGCCGGGTCCGCGTGCCGAAGTCGCCGGCCCGCCGCGAGCCCTCTCTCACCGAGGTCCTCTCGCGGTTGCGGGCCCTGGAGCAGCGTCTGGGGCGGCTGGAGGCCGGGCGCCCGCCACCCGGCGATGGACGGACCTCCGGGCTGCCCAGGGGCAAGGAGCGCCCCCGCTGCCCCGGCTGCGGGCTCCCGCTGCGCACGCGCGACGGACGCTGCGCCTGGTGCGGCCGCCCGGTCTGATGCGAGCGCCTCGCGCGACCGTTAGATTCGCGGCGAGGGACCCTTGACCAGCGCTTCCGATCGCCTCCTCGACCTCGACCGGGTCGTCGCCCATACCTTTCCGAACGGCCTGCGGGTCCGGCTCTACCCCGACCGGCTCGTGCCGGCGGTGAGCTACTACACCTTCTTCCGGGTCGGGTCGCGCAACGAGCGCCCCGGGCTCACCGGCATCAGCCACCTCTTCGAGCACATGATGTTCAACGGCTCGGAGCGCTACGGGCCGAAGGAGTTCGACCGGGTCCTCGAGGCCCACGGGGGCACGTCCAACGCCTACACCTCGAACGATCTCACCGCCTACTACGACGACTTCGCCACCGAGGCGCTTCCGACGGTGGTGGACCTGGAGAGCGACCGGATGCGGGCGCTGCGCATCACCGAGGATGGCCTGGAGCAGGAGCGGGCGGTGGTGAAGGAGGAGCGTCGGCTGCGGACCGAGAACTCCACCTTCGGGCTCATGGAGGAGCAGCTCGAGTCGCTCGTCTATCAGGCCCACCCGTACCGCTGGCCGGTCATCGGCTGGATGGACGACATCGACCGGATCCAGCGCTCGGACTGCCTCGACTTCTTCGGTACCTACTACGCGCCGTCGAACGCCTCCATCTACGTGGCCGGCGACGTCGAGCCCGACGCGACCCTGCGGCTGCTCGAGACGGCCTATGGAGCGATCTCCGCCGGGCCGGCGGCGCCGCCGGTCCCCGCCGGCGAGCCCTGCCAGCGCGGAGAGCGGCGGGCGGCGGTGCGCTACCCGGCCCAGGCGCCCGCGATGGTGGCCGGCTTCCGTGGCCCGGCGGCGAGCAGCCCGGACTCGGCGGCCCTGGACGTGCTGCAGGTGTGCCTCTCGGCGGGCGAGGGGTCGCGGCTGAAGCGGCGGCTCGTCCAGGAGCTGGAGGTGGCGGTGACGGCGAGCGTCAGCTGGGGCTGGCGCATCGACCCGGGCCTGTTCATGGTCTTCCTCGAGCTGGCCCCGGAGACGCGGCCGCAGCGGGCCGAGGAGGCGCTCTGGAGGGAGCTGGCTCGCGTGGCGCACCGCGGCGTCGGGCTCCGCGAGGTGGAGCGGGCCCGGCGGCAGCTCCGCAGCTTCGTGCTCAACGAGCTCTCGACGCACAACGGGGTGGCCCACGCGCTGGGGCAGGCCGAGGCGCTGCTGGGAGACTGGCGCGAGGCGGGGACGGCGCTGGAGCAGTACCGGTCGGTGACCCCGGCCGACGTCCGGCGGGTCGCGGCCGAGTACCTCGACCCGGTGCGGCGCAACGTCGTCTGGCTGGAGCCGGAGGCAGCTCGGTGAGCCTGGCCATGCCGGAGATCCACGAGGAGCGCCTGGCAAACGGGGCCACGGTGGTGGTGGCCCGGCGCCCCGGCGTCCCGCTGGCCGCGGCGCGGCTGCAGGTGCGCGCCGGGGCGGCCCTCGACCCGCCCGGGCGCTTCGGGCTCGCCCAGATGGTGGCGATGGTGGCGCGCCGCGGGGCGGGGGCCCGCAGCGGTCGACGCCTCGACGACCTCGTCGAGTCACAGGGAGCGCACCTCTCGGCAAGCGCGGACGAGGACGCGGCCGTGTACTCGCTCTCGGCCCCGGTGGAGGCGCTCTCGAGCCTCCTCGGTCCGCTCGTGGACCTGGCGCGGGCCCCTTCCTTCCCCCCCGCCGAGTTCGAGCGGCTGCGCCGGCGCGAGCTCGCGGCGCTGGCCCACGACGCCGACGAGCCGGGACTCATCGCCGATCGAGCGATGCTGCTGGAGGCCTACGTCGGCCACCCCTACGGCCATGCCGTGGAGGGGCGCGTGAAGGACATGGGAACGATGCGTCGGGCCGACGCGCTGGCCTTCCACCGGCGCCACTACGGGCCGACGCTGACGACGCTGGTCCTCACCGGGCCGCTCGACGTCGGGATGGCGCTGGCCGAGGCGCGGCGCCGCCTGGGGCGCTGGAAGGCGACGGTCGAGGACCCGCCGGACTGGCCGTCGCCTGCGCCGGCGCCGCGGCGCGTGGTCGTGGTCGACAAGCCGGACGCGACCCAGACCCAGATCCGCCTCGCCGCGCCGGGCTTCCCGCGCCGGAGTCCGGACTACTTTCCGGCGGCAGTGGCGAACGCCGTGCTCGGCGGCGGCTTCACCTCCCGGCTCGTGGAGGCCATCCGCGTGAACCGGGGGCTCTCCTACGGGGTGCGCAGCCGCTTCGCGATGAGCCGCTCCACCGGACTCTTCACGCTGTCGAGCTTCACCAAGAACGAGACCGCCGGCGAGCTGGTGCAGGTCGCGCTCGACGAGATCGCGCGGTTTCGAGACGAGGGACCATCGGCCGCCGAGGTGGAGCGGGCCACCAGCTACCTGGCCGGGCTCTACCCGATGTCGCTCGAGACCCATGACCAGTGGGCCGACCGCCTCGCCGACCTGCAGCTCTACGGCTACGGGCTCGACGAGGTTCGGGACTACCGGGAACGGGTGCGTGCCGTCACGGCCGCCGCCGCACACGAGGTCGGGCGCCGCCGCTTCCCGGCGGATACCGGGGTGATCCTCGCGGTCGGTCCGGCGAGGCAGGTGGTCGCCCAGCTGGAGCGCTTCGGCCCGGTGCGAGTGGTGCCGGTGCGCCGCGTCCTCTGATGGCGTCCGCGGCCCCGGTCGACGAGGCGGTGGCATGAGCCCGCTGCGGATCGTCTTCCAGGACGGGCACTTCGCGGCCGTGGACAAGCCGCCCGGGCGCATCGTCGTGCCCGGCCGCGGGGCCCCGGAGGTCACGGTCCGCGAGGAGGCGGAAGCGCTGCTCGGCCCGCTATGGGTCGTCCACCGTCTCGACCGCGGGACGAGCGGGGTGCTGCTGCTGGCGCGGAGCGCCGACGCGCACCGCGCCGCCTGCCTCGCCTTCGAGAGACACCAGGTGTCGAAGCGCTACCTGGCCCTGGTCAGGGGCCTCCTGGCCTCGGAGCGGCGCGTCGATGCCCCCATCTCGCCAGGCCGGCGCGGACGGATGCGCTCCGGACCTGCGCCCGGGGCGCGCCCCGCCTCGACCTTCGTGCGCCCGCTCGCCTCGCTCCCGGCGGCGGGGGGGCTGCCCGACCTGACCCTCGTCGAGGCCTTCCCGGAGTCGGGGCGCACGCACCAGGTGCGCCTCCACCTTGCGCACATCGGCCATCCGCTGGCGGTGGACCCGGACTACGGCGTGGCCGAACCGCTGGCGACGCCCGACGGGCGGGTGCTCCTCGCCCGGACGCCGCTGCACGCCGCCTCGCTCGAGATGCTCCACCCGGTGACGGGGAAGCCCCTCAAGGTCGAGGCGCCCCTCCCGGACGACATGGCGGCGGTCGTCGCAGCCGCGCGCGGGGCCCGGCCGGCGGAGCGGGGCGGGGCGGGAGGATCCTAGGGGTCGAAGAGCGGCTGGCCCTGCTCGAAGGTGCGGGCGGCGAAGAGCGCCACCAGGATCGCCGCGGTGATGGTCGCCGCCACGGAGACCGCGACCTGCCCCGTCGTCAGCGCCTCGCCCCGCAGCATCCGGGTCACGATCATCTGCTCGCCGAGGAAGGGTACGGCGTAGACCCAGCCTGGCGGCCTGGCGCTCAGAAGCCCGAGCGCCATGCCGGGCAGCGACGGCACGAGCATCAGCAGCGAGAGGGTGGTCTGTGCGGCGCGGAAGTTCCGGGCCCGCGCGGCGAGCACCACCATCAGCCCACTCGCGAGCAGCACCATCGGCAGCCCGAGCGCGAAGGAGCGCAGCAGCATCCGCGGGTCGAGCTGCATGGAGAAGCCGATGCGGGTGGCCGGGAGGGCCAGCGGGACCAGTCCGAAGCCGACCAGCGTCTCGGCGAGCGCCAGTGCCGAGAAGACGCCGGCGCCGGCCATCTTGGCGAGGACCAGTGCCGAACGGGGCAACGGCGCCGCGAAGAGGGACTCGAGCGACTGGCGCTCACGCTCGCCAGCGGTGGCGTCGATGGCCACCGGCATTCCTCCGGTGAAGACCGCCATGACCAGGAAGAAGGGCACGGTGGCGAACAGCATCGCGGCGCGGCTCGCCGGCGTCGAGACGTCCACCCGCTCCAGCGCCAGCGGCTCCACGACCGCCGGGTGGATGCCGCGGACCACCAGCCGCTGCATGCCGGTCTGGAGGGACCAGGCGGTCAGGAGGCGCTCGGCCGCGATCATGGCCGGACGAGCTTGCTGTCGCGACTCGTCGACGATGAGACGCACCGGGGCCGGGCGCCCGGAGCGAAGGCGCTCGCCGAATTCCTCGGGGATGACGATGACCACCTCCGCGTCGCCCCGCCGCACCGCCTCCTCCGGGTCGGGAGGCGCCGGTACGACGCGCGCTCCCTGCGCGAGGAAGGCCACCAGGTTGGGCGCGTGCTCGCGCCCCGCCACCGGCAGGTCCACTCCCTGCTCGTCGGCCTTGCGCGTGGACTGCGAGACGATCACCAGCATCACCCCCAGCAGGGCCGGGCCGAGGACGGGGAAGAGAAGGGCGGTGACGAGCGAGCGGCGGTCGCGAAAGCCCTCCCGGACCTCCTTGGAGAACACCACCCAGAAGGAACGGAGCCAGGTCATGCCAGGCCCTCCTCGGAGCCGATGGCGGCGACGAACGCGTCCTCGAGGCTCTCACGCCCGGTCAGGCGCCGGAGGTCGTCGGGGGTGCCCTCGGCCACCACCTGGCCCCGGGCGATCACCACCACGCGGTCGCAGAGGGCCGAGACCTCCTGCATGACGTGGGAGGAGAAGAGGATGCAGCGCCCCTCCTCGCGCAGCTGCTTGAGCAGCGACCGGACCTGCCGCGTTGCCGCCACGTCCAGCCCGTTGGTGGGCTCGTCGAGGACCACGTTGCGCGGGTCGTGGACGAGCGCGCGCGCCAGGGCCACCTTGACCCGCTGCCCCTGAGAGTAGCCCTCGGCGCACCGGTCGGCGAACTCCTCCATCTGCAGCAGCCGGACGAGCTCGTCGGCGCGGCGTCGGAGCCGCTCGCCGGAGAGGCCGTGCATCTCGCCGAAGTAGAGGACGTGCTCACGCGCGGTCAATCGCGCGTACAGCCCCTGGGCGTGGGGCAGCACGCCGAGCCGTCGCTGCGCCTCGAGCCGGTGGGCGGCCAGGTCCACGCCGTCCACCAGCGCCCGACCGCGGTCCGGGCGCAACACGCCGTAGATGATGCGGAGCGCGGTGGTCTTGCCTGCACCGTTCGGGCCGAGCAGACCGGTGATGTGCGCGTCGGGCACCGCGAAGGAGACGCCGCGGAGCGCCTCCACCGGGCCGAAGGACTTCCGCACGTGCTCGAGCACGATCACGGCGCGCTCCCCTGCAAGTCCACGAAGATGGGGGCGGGCGCGAGGGGCTCCAGGCAGGAGAGGTCGAGCCCGTCGGGCGCGGCGCGCTTCACGAACTCGGTCACGACTCGCGGCACACAGCCGCGCGCGAACACCCCGTGCCCCTGCCCGGGAAGCACGACCTGCCGCGAGCGGGGCAGCGAGCGGGCCGCCATCTCGGCCCAGCGCGGCGGCGTCACCGGGTCGGCGCCGCCGGAGAGGAGCAGCGCCGGGACATCGAGCGTCTGCGGCGCGCGGAAGGCGGCGTCGGGTGCGGAGTGGGGCCAGCCGGAGCAGAGCTTCCGGAAGGCGTCGCGGGTGGCGCTGCCGAGGAAGGTGGCCCTGGCGCCGCCGGCTGCCGGGGGCGTCGCGGCGCGGGCGGGCCGACGGCCGGGCTCGGCCCGGTAGAGCGGCACGTCCTCGGCGCACAGCACCGAGAGCTGCAGGGGGCGCGACATGCCAGCCTGGATGTCGGTGGAGACCAGGATGCCCTGCGCCGCGAGCGCCGCGAGGTCTCCGTCCCTGGCCTGACGGAGCAGGGCGGGCAGCAGCGCCGCCGTCTCCGTTCCGTAGAGGAAGCCCAGCACGACCTGCCGCACGTCGTCCCCGTCGAGGGTCAGCTCGAGCGGCTCCCCGGTGAGGGGGTGGCGGGCCCGGACCTTCTCCGGCTTCCGGTCGAGCCGCGCGAGCAACGCCCGGAAGTCCCGGTCCAGGCTCGGGTAGCGGGCCTGGCAGGCCGCGTCGTCCCGGCAGCGCCGGAACAGGGCGGCGAGCGCCTGCTCGGAGTCCTCGTCGAAGTCGGCGCCGACGAGCATCTCGAAGGGCGCCACTCCGTCGAGCACCAGCGTCCGCACCCGGTCCGGGTGGGCGCGCGCGTAGGCGAGGGAGGCGCGCGTGCCGTAGCTGAAGCCAACCAGGTTCACGCGGTCGTAGCCAAGCGCCGCGCGGACCCCATCGAGGTCTCGCACGAAGGCCGGGGTCGTGTACTGGGTGAGGTCGGCGTCGAGGGAGCGCGCGCAGTCGGCAGCGACTCGGCTCTCGTCGTGGCGGACATGCTCGAGCTCGGCGCTGGCCTTCTCGAGCTTCGGGCAGGCGAGCCGCCCGGAGCCGCCGGTCCCGCGCTGGTCCACGAGGACGATGTCCCGGTCGCGGTTCAGCCGCGCGAAGGCCGGTGCAATCTGCGGGTAGACCTCCGTGATCGCCTGGCCGGGGCCGCCGGCAACCACGAAGACCGGGTCGGGCTCGGCGCTCGGCGCGTCGGCGGGGATCACGGCGACGTGCAGCAGGAGCTTGCGGCCGTCGGGGCGATCGGGGCTCTCCGGCACCTCCAGGTGGCCGCAGCGGGCCGCGACCCGGGTGGCGGCCACCGGGTGGGCGAGGAGGCACCGGGAGAGGGTGATTCCGCCGGCCGGGGCGGCGACCGAGGCCGCCGGAACCGTGAGCAGAAGGGCCAGGGTCAGGGAGCGGGAGTGCATGAGGCCGCCGGGAAACGGGGACCGGGAGCTACCGGGGGGGCGGAGCGGGCACGGCCGCCGGCGGCTCGGGCGCGAGGCCCCCGGGGGCGCCCCCGTCCGGAGGGCCGGCCGCGGGCGGCGGCGCCTCTCCGAGCTCGACGGCGATGACCGGCAGGAGCACGGAGTCGGGCAGGCGCGCCCGGAGCACCGCCAGGACTTCCTTGGCCTCGTCGGGCCGTCCAGACCGCGCGAGCCAGCGTGCCTTCTCGACGAGCTTCGAGGCCATGACGTCCTCGGGCCGGGTGGTGATCCGGTCGGAGAGGATCCAGGCGCTCGGGCCCTGGCCCGCGTCCACCTCGCTGAAGAGCTCCCTGGTCTTCACCACCAGCAAGAGCGAGCCCGGGTCGACCTTCCGCTTCACGTTGACGGCGAGGAGGTCGGGCCGGTCGAAGGCCCAGGCCTGCACGAGCACGGTCGCCTCGGAGACCCCGTCGGCGGGCAAGAGCACCTGCGACCTCAGCCAGCCCTCGGTCCCGTCGGAGGCCCGCACCCGCGACCAGTCGCCGCGCGCGTCGATGAGCGTCACCCGCTCGCCGCGGTGGAGCAGCGCCAGCTGGTTCGGGACCTGGGACCTGGCGCCCTCCGCCCTCACCTTGGCCTGGTCGATGGGCTCGCGCCGAAGACCCACGGTGGAGGTGACGTAGCGGTCGCTGCCGGTGGAGGCGATGGGCACGGCCGGTGAGGGTGGCGGCATGGCCGGACGCGGCTCGCGGGAGCAGGCCGGCGCCAGCAGAGTGGCGACGGCGGCCGCGGCGAACGCGGCGGGGCGCAGAATCGGGCTCCTCCGGGGAGCGGGCGGCATCGCTAGCGCTTGCCGTGGATGAGCGTCTTCACGCCGGTGCGGAAGGTGACCTCCACCTTGCCCGCGTCCTTGTAGGCGGAGACGAACCCGCGGCCGAACGAGGGGTGGTCCATCACGTCGCCGGCGTCGAACGACTCGGTCGGCACGTAGGAGCGGGGCGGCCCCTTCTGGCTCGTCAGCATCTCGTCGAAAGAGATGGTGACCCCGCGCCCGGCGGCGCGCGGCGTGGTCACGCGCCCCGGCCGCGGCGCGGCGCTGCGGTACTTGTGCACGGTCCGGCAGGTGTTGCACTCGACCTTGACCGGGACCGCGCCGACCATGGCGATCACCGTGTGGCCCAGCAACAACTGGCACCGCGAGCAAAGCGCGTCGACTTCTCCACCGACCTTGGCCATTTAATACAGTATACCTCCGCGCGGGCTTCCGCGCCGCGTCGCGGCTCGGATGGGGCGCACCGGCTGGTTCGATGCTAGTCTGCCTGCGTGCCGGTTCGCCCCACCGAAGCGGTCGTGGACCTCTCCGCCATCGCCTCGAACTACCGCGCCGCCCTGGAGGTGGGAGGGCGCCCGGTCGTGGCCGTCGTCAAGGCCGACGCCTACGGCCACGGGGCCGTCCCGGTCGCCCGGGAGCTGCAAGGGCTCGGCGTGGCGATGCTGGCGGTGGCGCTCGTAGAGGAGGGGATCACGCTGCGCGAGGCCGGGATCACCGCCCCCATCCTCGTGCTGGGTGCCGCCTACGACGGCCGCTACGACCTGCTCGTCGAGCACCGGCTGGTGCCGGTGGTCTTCTCCGCCGAGCACATGAAGGGGCTGGCGGGGGCCGCGCGAACCATCGGGGTCCGGGCCGCCGCGCACCTGAAGCTCGACAGCGGCATGGGTCGCATCGGGCTCCGCCCGCCCGAGCTGGCGGACTTCGCGGCGCTGGCGCTCGGGACACCGGAAGTGGCCATCGAGGGGATCTGCACCCACTTCGCGAGCGCCGATCTCGAGGACCGGGCGCTCACCGAGCGGCAGGTGGCGCTGTTCGACGAGGCGGCGGCTGCGCTCGTTCGAGCCGGGCTCCAGATCCGCTACCGGCACCTCGCCAACTCGGCGGGCACGGTGGAGTACCCGGGGGCGCGCCAGGACCTGACGCGCCCGGGGCTCCTGCTCTACGGCTACCTGCCGTTCCACCCGCCGTCCACCTGCCCACCGGTGGCGCAGGCGGTGGCCGGGCGGCTGCGCCGCGCGCTCTCCTGGCGCACCGCGGTGATCCAGGTGAAGGAGGTCGCCGAGGGGACGCCCGTGTCCTACGGCGGCCGGTGGGTGGCGCGGCGACGCTCGCGCATCGCGACCGTGCCGGCAGGCTACGCCGACGGCTACCCGCGGCGCCTCTCGGGGCGCCCCGGCTTCGGCAATGCCGACGTGCTGGTGAGGGGAAAGCGTGCGCCGGTGGCCGGCACCGTCTGCATGGACATGACCATGGTGGACGTCACCGACGTTCCGGGCGTCGAGGTGGGCGAGGAGGTCGTGCTGCTTGGCTCGCAAGGCCGCGAGACCATCGACGCGAACGAGCTGGCCGACCGGGCCGGCACCATCTCCTACGAGATCCTCTGCGGCATCGGCCCGCGGGTTCCCCGTCGCTACGTCCGGGAGTAGGGATTGCTCGCGAGGCTGAAGGCGTCGCTGGCGGACTTCGGTGAGCTGATCCTCTTCGGCGGCGAGACCTTTGCCTACATGGCGCGGCCGCCATGGCGCGTCGAGCTGCTCGTCCAGCAGATGGCGGCGATCGGCGTCGGCTCCACCTTCATCGTCGCCGTGACCGGCCTCTTCGCCGGGATGGTGCTGGCGCTGCAGGGCAACTACGCCATGCGCCAGTTCGGTGCCGAGGGCTACGTGGGAGGCTTCGTCGCCATCAGCCTGTTCCGCGAGCTCGGTCCGGTCTTCACCGGCCTCATGGTCACCGGCCGCTCCGGCAGCGCCATCACCACCGAGCTGGGCACGATGCGGGTCACCGAGCAGGTGGACGCGATGGAGAGCATGGCGGTGAACCCCGTGCAGTACCTGGCCGTCCCGCGCGTGGCCGCCGCCATCCTGATGATGCCGGTGCTGGCAGTGGTCTTCAGCGCCACCGGATACTTCGGTGGCTACCTCATCGGCGTCCACGTCTCCAACATCCCTCCCGGGCCGTTCATCGACCACACCAAGTCGATGGTGGAGATGCACGACATCCTCCATGGCCTGCTGAAGGCCCTGATCTTCGGCGGAGTCGTCTCGATCATCGCCTCGTACCGGGGCTTCGCGGCGACCGGCGGCGCCCGGGGCGTCGGCGAGGCGACGACCCGGGCCGTGGTGGCGAGCTCGGTCGCCATCCTGGTGATGGACTACCTCATCACCTTCGCGGCCATCGGCTAGTGGCGGGCCCGTCATGGCCATGATCGACGTGCAGGACCTCTGGAAGTCCTTCGGCGACAAGGAGGTCCTGCGCGGGATCAGCCTCCGGGTGGAGCGCGGGCAGACCTTCGTGGTGCTCGGGGCCTCGGGCTCGGGAAAGACGGTGCTGCTGAAGCACGTCATCGGGCTCCTGAAGCCCGACCGCGGCCGGGTCGAGGTGGACGGGCTCGAGATCTCGCGGCTCCAGGGGCGCGCGCTCACGGAGGCGCGCCAGGTGTTCGGGATGGTCTTCCAGGGTGCCGCGCTCTTCGACTCGATGACCATCTTCGAGAACGTCGCCTTCCCGCTGCGGGAAAAGCAGCGGCGCATTCCCTTTGCCGAGCTGCGGGGACGGGTGGTGGAGAGCCTGCGGGTCGTGGACCTCGGCGAGGACATCCTCGACAGCTGGCCCTCGCAGCTCTCCGGCGGGATGCGAAAGCGTGTGGCGCTGGCCCGGGCGCTCGTCGCCGACCCCAAGGTGGTGCTCTACGACGAGCCCACCACCGGCCTCGACCCCATCACCACCGACTCGGTGGACGACATGATCACCCAGGCGAAGGAGCGGCTCGGGGTGACGAGCATGGTCATCTCCCACGACATCGCCAGCGCCTTCCGGGTGGCCGATCGGCTGGCGGTGCTCTACGATGGACGCATTGCCGCCCAGGGGACGCCGGACGAGGTCCGGCGCAGCGATGACGCATACGTCCAGAGGTTCCTGGCCCTGTGGTTCGAGAAGCAGTGAGGTCGCGAGAGAGCCGAATGCCCGGGCCGGTCTGGAACAAGGTGATGGCGAACAAGGCGCTGGCCGTCGGCGCCCTGGTGGCCGTGGCGGGGACCGTGTTCCTCGTCGCCTTCACCTTCTTCAAGAAGGGTGGCCTCTCGGCGCGGGACAGCTACGTCCTCTCCGCGGTCTTCGACGACGTCACCGGCCTGACCTGGAAGAGCCGGGTCCAGGTCGCGGGCATCCAGATCGGCGAGGTGATCGACATCCAGCTCGACGGGGACCGCGCCCGCGTCAGCATGCGGGTCAAGAACGAGATCCCGCTGCACGCCGACGCCTGCCTGACGAAGCGCTTCCCCTCGGCGCTGCTTCCGGACGCCCTGCTCGAGGCCACCCTGGGCGTGGCGCCGTCGCCGCTGCTCCGGGACCTGCCGGAAGCGCAGCGGCGGTTGACCTGCGTTCGCGAGGCGGCGAGCGTCGCCAAGCTGATGGAGTCCCTCTCCAAGATCGCCGGCGACATCTCGGTGGTCTCGCGCGACCTCGCCGAGACCGTGGGAGGCGCCAACGGCAGCATCCGGGAGATCATCGAGAACCTCACCAAGGTCACGCGCTCGGTCGAGGACCTCATCTCGGAGAACTCGTCCAGGGTCGCCGGCATCCTGGAGAACACCGAGGCCCTCACCGGCGACATCCGCGACATCACCGCCAAGGACAAGGACCGCTACCATGCCATCGCCAAGAACGTGGAGGAGGCGAGCGCGCGCCTGAACCGCGTGCTGGCCTCGGTGGAGGGCATCCTCGGGCCGAACCAGCCGGAGCTCACCCAGTCGGTCAAGGGGGCGCGCCAGGCCCTCGACAAGCTCAACAAGACGCTCGACGACGTCGAGAAGGTGACGGACAAGATCGCGAAGGGGAAGGGCGTGGCCGGGAAGCTGCTCGCCGACGAGGAGCTCGGCGAGAAGGTCGCTCGCGCCGTGGAGACCGCCACCGACTACGTGGACCGGCTGGCCGCGCTGCAGGTGAGGGTGGGGCTCCGCTCGGAGTGGCTGCTCAACCAGAGCGGCGCCAAGACCTACTTCGGCGTGACGCTCCTGCCCAAGCCCGACAAGTACTACATCTTCGAGCTGGTGAGCGACCCGCGCGGCTACAACACGGTCGTCACCGAGACCGCGACCACCGTCAACCAGACCACCGGCACGTCGGTGACGACCGTCACCGCCCGATCGATCAACGAGCAGCGGCTGGCGATCTCGGCCGAGTTCGGGAAGCGCTTCGGACCGGTGGTGCTGCGCATCGGCATCATCGAGAGCTCCGGCGGCTTCGGCGCCGACCTCCTGCTCTTCGACGAGACGCTGCAGCTCTCGCTCAACGTCTACCAGTTCACCCGCCCGACCGTGGACGTCTTCCCGCGGACCAAGCTGTGGCTGAACTGGGCGCCCATCCGCCACGTCTACGTGACGGCCGGGACCGACGACGTCCTGAATGCGTGGCGTGCCGGCCGCTACCCCTTCGGTCCCAAGTTCACCATCGGGCGCGACGTGTTCATCGGGGCGGGCCTGACCTTCACCGACCAGGATCTGAAGCTCCTGCTCGTCGGCGGCGGTGCCGGTGCCGTGACGGGCGCCGCGTCGTCGTCACGCTGACCCGCTCTACCGACCGACGGCCCGGTCGAGCTGGGCCCAGGCGGTGGCCAGGTCGAAGGCCGCCTTGACCTCCTGGGCCTGGGCATTGGCGTAGGCGGTCTGTGCCACCGAGAGGTCGATGATGGTCCCCAGGCCGTACTGGTAGCGCCCCTCGGCCAGCTCCAGGTTCTCGCGGGCCTGGCCGACGAGGGTGCGGGCGGCCTCGCGACGAGCCCGTGCCTCGATGACGCTGGTGACGCCCTGCTCCACGTCGGCCCGGATCTGCAGCACCAGGATGTCGCGCGCGGCCCGGGCCTGCTCCAGGGCTCCGCGCTGCGACTCGATCCGGCCGAGGTCGGCGCCGCCGTTCAGGAACGGCCAGGTGAGGGTGGCCCCGACCTGCCAGTTGTGGACAAGGGGCAAGTCGCTCCCCTTCCATCCCAGGGCGCCGCTTGCCGAGAGGATGGGCCAGAAGGCGGACTTCGCCGAGCTCAGCGATTCGTCCTGCGCCAGGATCTGCAGCTCCGCAGCCTTCAGGTCCGGCCGGTCCTTCATGGCGACGTCCATGAGCGGCCCGGCCTCTGGATCGGCCCCGCCAGGGATCGCGGGGGTCACGAGCGTCGCGTCGGAGATGTCCTGCCCCACCGCCTGCGCCAGGTTGATGCGCGCGAGCGCGACGGCGTTCCTGTACTGGATGAGCGTGATGCGGGCGTTCTCCAGGTCCACCTGGGCCTGCGTCACGTCGAAGCGGGGACGCTGGCCGACCTCGTACTGGCCCTTGGCCAGATCGAGCTTCTTCTCGTCGGAGGCAATGGTCTGGCGCCCCACCTCGACGAGCGCCTGGGCGGCCAGCACGCCGTAGTAGCCGGTGCGCACCTGCAGCTCGACGTTGTTCCAGGTGGCGCTGGCGTTCGCCTGGGCGGCCCCCTCCGCGTCCCTGGCGGACTGGTAGGCGCCGAGCGTCCGCCCGAAGTCCCAGATCGGCTGGGTGATGGCGATGGCAGTGGCGTTGTAGAAGGGGTAGAGGATGTCGTTCGCCGGCTGGGACGGCGTGGTGGGTCGCCCCAGGGTCGGCTGGGGAGCGAAGTTGCTCGTCGCCGCGGTGTAGCTGGCGGAGGCGGAGGCGCTGGGCAGGAAGCCGCTCCGGGCGACCCCCACCTGGCCCACCGCCTGGGTGATGGCCGCCTGGGCCTGAGCCAGCTGAGGATTCCGCCGGGCCAGGGCCAGCGCCTCGTCCAGCGTGAGCGTCCGCCCGGCGGCGAGGAGAAGGGCCAGGAGCAGCGCGCTCATTCGAACCTCAGGGCCTGGATGGGGTCCAGCCGCGAGGCCTTGTGCGCCGGGTACAGGCCGAAGACGACCCCGACGAGACCGCTGAAGCCCACGGCGATCAGGATGATGTCGGGACGGTAGAGGACCTCCCAGCCGAAGCTGGTGGCGAGCCGCCAGGCCCCGGCCAGCCCGAGTCCCACGCCGATGAGGCCGCCCATCACCGCCAGCGCCAGCGCCTCGACCAGGAACTGGAGCCGGATGTCGGCCGGTTTCGCGCCCACGGCCATCCGCAAACCGATCTCCCGCGTCCGCTCGGTGACCGACACCAGCATGATGTTCATGATCCCGATGCCGCCCACCAGCAGCGAGACGGCGGCGATGGCCGCGAGCAGCGTGGTGAGGGTCCGGGTGCCCTCCTGCTGCGCGTTGGCGATCTCGCTCAGGTTGCGGATGGAGAAGTCGTCGTCGGCGCCTTGCTGGAGCCGGTGCCGGTCGCGCAGCAGGCCCCGGATCTGGTTCTCGGCGCGGGCCGTGGCGTCCGGGCCGGTCGCGCTCACCGCGATGCTCCCGGCGATGACGTTCTTCAGACCGCCCTGGATCTTCTGCTGGAAGGTGGATACGGGAGCGATGACGATGTCGTCGTAGTCCTGGCCCCATTGCGACTGTCCCTTCTTGGCGAGCACGCCGGCGATGACGAAGGGGACGTTCTTCACGCGGATGACCTGGCCGACCGGGTTCGAGTTGGCGCCGTAGAGCTTGTCGGCCACGGTCTGGCCGATCACCGCCACCTTGGTGCCTCCGTCCACGTCCGATTGGGAGAAGAGCGCGCCGTGGGCGATCGGCCAGGTGCGGATCTGGAAGTACTCTGGGGTCGTGCCGAACACCTGGGTCGTCCAGTTCTGATCCTCCGACATCACCTGGGCGTTGGAGCGCAGCTGGGGCGCGGCGGCGCGCACCGTCGGGATCTCGGTCTGGATGGCCTTCAGGTCGTCCCAGGTGAGCGTGGGGTTCGAGCCGAACCCGCCCATGGCGCCGCCGGCCGTGCTCGTTCCGGGCAGCACGATGAGCATGTTGGACCCCATCGCGGCGAAGGCCGCCTCGACGCGCGCCTTGGCCCCGTCGCCGATGGCCACCATGGCGATGACCGCCGAGACGCCGATCACCATGCCCAGCGTGGTGAGGAAGGAGCGCATCTTGTTGCGCGTCAGCGCGCGCAGCGCCACTCGCAGCGTCTGCAGCCAGCTCATGGAACGACCTCCTCCACCGCCGTCCGCGCCTCGGGCGCAGGCGGCTCGGCGCGCCGAGGTGCCTGGCGCAGGTCGGAGAGCACCTTCCCGTCGCGCATCACCACCACGCGAGCCGCGTACTGAGAGATGTCCTGCTCGTGGGTGACGAGCACGACGGTGATGCCGGCCCGCCCCAGCTCCTGGAACAGGGCCATCACCTCGACGCTGGTGCGGGAGTCGAGGTTGCCGGTGGGCTCGTCGGCCAGGATGACCCGCGGCCGGGTGACGAGCGCCCGGGCGATGGCGACCCGCTGCTGCTGCCCGCCCGACATCTGGTTCGGGTGGTGGTCCGCTCGATCGGCGAGCCCGACCCGCTCCAGCGACTCGGAGGCGCGCTGGTGGCGCTCGGAGGTGCCGACCCCGCCGTAGAGCAGCGGCAACTCGACGTTCTCCAGCGCGCTGGTGCGCGAAAGCAGGTTGAAGCTCTGGAAGACGAACCCGATGGTGCGGTTGCGGACCTCGGCGAGCCTCTCCACGGGCAACTGGGAGACCTCCTGACCCTCGAGCAGGTAGTGCCCGCTGCTGGGCCGGTCGAGGCAGCCGAGGATGTTCATGAGCGTGGACTTGCCCGAACCCGAGGCGCCCATGATGGCGGTGAACTCGCCGTGCTCGATGGTCATCGAGACGCCACGCAGGGCGTGGACCTCGACGTCGCCCATCCGGTAGGTCTTGACGACGTTCTCGAGCTGGACCAGCGGTGCGTCAGCCATCGCCGCCTCGCTAGAGCCCGCGCCGGAGGCCCGCCGCCACTCCACTGGGCGGTCCGCCGGTGACGTCGGTGATGACGAGCTCCCCGGGCTTGAGGTCACCCTCCACGACCTCGCTGAAGCTGCCATCCGAGATCCCGACACGGATGCGCTCCGACTCGGGCTTGTCGTCCGCCAGCGTCCACACGGTGCGCCGGTCGGCGGGCTCCGCTCCGGCGCGCGACCCGGCACCGGAAGCCCCCGTTCGAGCGGCGCCCGGCGCGCTCGTGCCGCCCGCCGTCCGTCCCGCGCCGCCCGCGCCCGGCGCAGCGGTGGACGCCAGCAGTCCGGTCGGCGGCCGAAACCGCAGCGCCGCGTTGGGGACCTTGAGGACGTCGTCCTTCTCGGCGTAGACGAAGGTGACGTTCGCCGTCATGCCCGGCTTCAGCTTGAGGTCCGGATTGTCGACGTCGATCACTGCGTCGTAGGTCACCACGTTCTGGACGCTCTGTGGAGCGTTGCGGATCTGGCGCACCGATCCCCTGAACACCTCCGAGGGATAGGCGTCGACGGTGAACGAGGCGGCCATCCCGGCGCGCAGGCGTCCGACGTCCGCCTCGGCGACGCTGGTGTCCACCTGCATCTTCGCCAGGTCCTCGGCGATGACGAAGATGGTGGGCGCCTGCAGCGAGGCAGCCACGGTCTGTCCCACGTCGACGCTGCGGGAGATGACGGTCCCGTTGGTGGGGGAGACGATGTTGGTGTAGGCGAGGTTCACCTCCGCCTGCTGGAGTGCGGCGCGGGCCTGCCCCACGGAGCCCTCCGAGGCCTTCACCTGGGCCGCAGCGACGTCGGCGGTCGCCTGGGCGGTGTCGAGATCCGCTTGGGCATTCAGCCTCCTCGCCGCGAGCTCCTGCTGGCGCACGTGCTGGCGCCGAGCGTCGACGGCCTGCACCTGCGCCTTGACGAGGTTGCCCTGGGCGGCCGCCAGGTTCGCCCGGGCCTGATCGACCGAGGCCTGGAATAGCTGCGGATCGATCTTGGCGATGAGCTGGCCCTTCTTCACCGAGCTGTTGAAGTCGGCGTGCAGCGCGGCGATCCGCCCCGACACCTGGCTGCCCACCTGAACGGTCACGATCGCCGAGAGGGTTCCGGTGGCGGTCACCTTGGCGACGATCTTGCCTCGCTCGACCTTGGCCGTGTCGAACTGGAACTTGGGCTTGCTGGAAGCGGCGCGCCAGCGCCAGATGCCGACACCGCCGCCCAGGAGGGCGACGGCCGCGACGACGAGGAGGATGCGGCGTTTCGTCATGGTGCGCTCAGGCGTGAGCCGCACGGGGCGCAGGCTCGGGCCGGTCGGATGAAGGGACAACCGTGCGAGAATCCTGCGAGAAGTGCCCGCGCAGGGCGGAAGGTGGGATCGAGGCGGGGCGCATCTTAGGCGCTTGGCGGCATGGAAGGTCGAAAAATCGATGAGTCGCGGCGACCGTCGGGGGGGTCAGAAGCGCAACCGCCGGGGGCGCCGCTATACTCCAACCCTCCATGAACTCTTGGGTTAAGCTCGCCGCCCTCGCGCTCGCCGCCCTCCTCGCCGCCCAGATGCTCTCGCGCGACCGCGGCCCCGAGTCGATGACCGTCGGCAAGGCGGCTCCGCAGCTCGTTCTGCCCGACATGGACGGCAATACCGTGGACCTGGCCCGGTACCGCGGCCAGGTCGTGGCGGTGAACTTCTGGGCCACCTGGTGTCCCCCCTGCAAGGACGAGATCCCCGCCCTGTCGACGGCGTGGCGCGAAGGACGCGATCGCTGCCTGGAGATCCTGGGAGTCACCGAGGAGTCGACGCGCGAGGACACCGAAGCCGCGGTGAAGAAGCTCGCCATCCCGTACCCGGTGCTGCTCGACCCGGAGGGGACGGCGGCGCGGAGCTACGGCCTCACCGCCTATCCCCGCACCTACCTCGTGGACGCCGAGGGCGTGGTGCGGAAGGTCTTCGACGGGACGGTGACCCGGGAGGCGCTCGCCAGGGCGGTGGCGCCGCTGCTCCCGGCGAGCTGCCGGCGGGGGTCGCCATGAGCGCAGAGCCGTCCGTCGCGCGCTGCCCCATCTGCGGCGACCGGGTGCCGCCGCGCCCGGCGAACCGGGCCTGGCCGTTCTGCACCGATCGCTGCAGGCTCCTCGACCTCGGCAAGTGGCTGGGGGAGGGCTACCGCATCCCCGGAGAGCGGGCCGGCGACGGCGGCGCGAAGCCCCCGCCTCCTCCGGGCGAAGAGGAGGGGGCGTGACGCCGGAGGAGGAGGCATGAAGCCGATCGTCTACCTGGTCCGGGCGCTGCCCGGCGGGGTGCCCGACGCGCTGCGGGCTTCGGCGGAGCTGCGCGGCGGTGCGTCCCGTCCCACCGATCGGCCACGGCTCATCGAGGAGGCCGGCGGTGCGGAGATCCTGGCCGTCACCTACCTGGACCGCGTGGACGAGCCGCTGCTCGCCGCCCTCCCTTCGGTCCGGCAGGTCAGCTCCTATGGGGTGGGCGTGAACCACCTCGACCTGGACGCCTGCCGGCGCCGCGGCATCACCGTCACCAACACCCCGGACGTCGTCACCGGTGCCACCGCCGACCTGGCGATGGCGCTCCTCCTCGCCGCGGCGCGCCGCGTCTGCGAGGGGGATCGGCTCATCCGTGCGGGCGGCTGGCGCGAGGCCGTGCCCGAGTTCCTGCTCGGGACCGAGGTGAACGGGAAGACGCTCGGCATCGTCGGGTTCGGCCGCATCGGCCAGGCGGTGGCGCGACGGGCGCTGGGGTTCGATCTGCGCGTCCTCTACAGCGGGCCGCGGGAGGTGGACTTCCCGGGTGCCCGGCGGGTGGGCCTCGACGAGCTGCTTGGCGCGAGCGATTTCGTCTCGCTCCACTGCCCGCTGACCGACGCGACCCGGGGCCTCCTCTCCGGCGCGCGCATCGGACAGATGAAGCACGGCGCGGTGCTGGTGAACACCTCGCGCGGGCCGGTGGTCGACGAGGACGCCGTCGCCGAGGCGCTCGAGAGCGGCCGACTCTTCGCGGCCGGGCTCGACGTCTTCCGCGACGAGCCGGACGTCCCGGCCCGGCTCCGGCGGCTCGAGAATGCGGTCCTCACGCCCCACGTGGGCTCGGGCACGGTCGAGACGCGCACCGCCATGGCGCGGATGGTGTGGGAGGAGGTGGCGCGGGCGGTCGAGGGACGGCCCGCCGTCCACCGCGTGGTATAAGGCGCCGCCTCGATGACTCTCGTGGACCTCCACTGCCACCTGCTCTGGGGAATCGACGACGGGTGCCGCGGCCCCGAGGATGCGGTTGCCGCGGCGCGCGCGCTGGCGGCGCTGGGCTACACCGAGGCGGCCCAGACCCCGCACGCGCGCGCCGACTTCCCGAGCCGGGACGCCGCGCTCTGCGAGGCCCGCTTCGTGGATCTCGCGGCGCTGCTGGCCCGGGAGGGTGTGCGGCTCGAGCTTCACCGTGGTGCCGAGAACTTTCTCGACGAGCTCTTCCTCGACCGGGTGGCGCGCGGCGAGGCCCGCGGGCTCGGCGCCACGGGCCGGTACGTGCTGGTCGAGCTGCCGTTCGCCGGTGCAGTGCCGCAGCTCCCCGACCTGCTCTTCCGCATCCGCCTGAAGGGGCTGGTGCCGCTGATGGCCCACCCCGAGCGCTGCGCCGAGTTCGAGCGGCCGGGGAGGGCGGAGGAAGCCGTCCGCCTCGGCGCCGCCCTTCAGCTCGACGTCGGCGCCTTGACCGGTCGCTACGGGAAGAACGCCCGCAGGCAGGCCGAGCGGATCCTCGGCGACGGCCTCTACGCCGTCGCGGCCACCGACCTGCACGGTCCGGTCGAGGCCGAGCGCTGGGTCGCCGAGGCGCTCGGGGCTCTCCAGAGGCGGGCGGGTGCCGCCGAGGCGCGTCGGCTCTGCCAGGACAATCCGAGGCGCGTGCTCGCCGGGGAGGAGCTCTCGTGAAGAAGCTCGTCCAGGGAGCGGTGGGCATCACCATCTCCGCCGGTGCGCTGTGGCTGACGCTCCGCGGCCGCGACCTCGAGGCCATCTGGCAGGCGGTGAAGGGTGCCGACTACCGGTGGCTCATCCCCTACGCGGGCATCCTGCTGGTCGTCCACCTGGCGCGCACCTGGCGCTGGGGCCTCCTGCTCGAGCCGGTCGCCAAGGTCCCGTTCGGGCGACTGAACGCCGTGTCGGCGGTGGGCTTCATGGCGCTCATGATCCTGCCCTTCCGCCTCGGAGAGTTCGCGCGCCCCTACCTCATCGCGGAGCGCCCCCGCTTGCGCGTCTCGGCGACGCTCTCCAGCGTGGTGGTCGAGCGAGTGGCGGACGGCATCATCATGGCCGGACTCCTGGTGCTGACGCTCCTGGCCGTGCCCGACGGAACGCCAGGGCTCCGCCTCCTGCGGGGCGCCGGCCTCGTGGTCTTCCTCGCCTTCGCGGGTCTGCTGGCGTTCCTGGTGGTGGCGTACCGGAACCGCGAGCTGGCGGTGCGAATCACCCACCGCGTCCTGGACCCCGTCTCGCCCCGCGCAGCGGAGCGGGCCTCGGCGATGATGGATGCCTTCATCCACGGGCTCCGGCTCGTCCCCTCCCGGCGAAAGGTGGCGCTCTTCTTCCTGCTGAGCGCGGGCTACTGGGGCCTGAACGCCTGGGGCATGCAGGTGCTGGCCCGCGGCTTCGACCTCCGGCTGTCGCTGCTCGCCTTCTGCACCGTGCTCGGCGTGCTGGTCGTCGGCGTCATGATCCCCGCCGGGCCGGGCATGGTGGGCACCTTCCAGGCCGCGGTGATGCTCGGCCTGTCGCTCTTCCTTCCGAAGCCGGTGGTGGACACGCGCGGGGCGGCCTTCGCCAACGTCCTCTGGGCATTCCAGCTCGCCTTCACCACCGCCCTGGGGATGTTCTTCCTCTTCTCCCGCCACATCCGCATCGCCAACATCCTCTCGGCGCCGCGGGAGGTCGAGGAGGGTCTGGAGGCGGAGGATGCCGAGTACCACCCGGACGGCGGCGGGGCGGCCGCGCACCGGGGGACGCCGGGAGGAGGAACGACCGCGGGTGAGGGAAAAGGGCCGCGTTGACAGGCGCTTGGGTTGGCCCTATAAGCGCGGACCGCCAGCGAATCGGTGAGGTAGCTCAGTCGGCTAGAGCGAGGGTCTCATAATCCCTAGGTCGGGAGTTCGATTCTCCCCCTCACCACCAACCTTCCGCCTCCACGGCGGGAGTCCGGCGACCGCAGCGAGGCCCGTTGCCGCAGCGGCCTATCGCACGCGCCGGGTCGTGGCCGGGTGGCTCTTCGCCTCCGGTCGCGAGCGACGGTCCCGTCCCACCGAGTCCGACATGAGGATGAGCGACATCACCGCGCCCGCCAGCCCGCCGATCGCCGGGACCAGGACCTCCGCGAGCGTCGCCGACTGGAGGAGGCCCTCGCGGACGGCGGCGCGGAGCAGGCCCAAGCTCAGTATCAAGCCCAGCGCTCCGAACGCGAGCGTGGGAGTGCTTCGGATCCAGCCTGGCCTCATGCGCGTACCCCCGCAGTCGGCAGGATATCAGGACGCCCACCGGCTCCGCCGTACCCGGAGTCAAGGACACACGGCGTCGCGGCGCGCCCGGGGGATGTGAGGTCGCGCTCGTGGCAGTGCATCGTGCCGGCACTGCGGGTCCTGGGATCGATGGGCTCCAGCAACCCGGGCGGGGACCGGCTACGGCGGCGCGCCAGCTGGCGCGACGCGCCGCCCCTTTCCTTTCCGATTCCGCTGCGATAGGCACGATCATCCGCTAAGGAACAGCAGCCCCACGCGAGGTCGCCATGGCTGGAAAGCCCGCCGTCGAGACGAGGCCCGAGGTTCCCCAGAAGCACCGCCAGCCGACCCCGGAGGCGCCGACCGAGGCAGAGCATCCGGTCTACGCGCGCGAGGAACTGCAGCAGATCCTTGCCGAGCGCGCGTCGTGGACCGCGAAGGAGCTCGCAGAGACGCTGGCTCGCGCCCCTCGGCGCAAGAGGGAGTTCCAGACCGACTCGGGCATCCCGGTCCCCGACGTGCTCGACCCGGCGAGCCGGAGCGCGGAGGACTACCGGCGCGACATCGGCTATCCGGGCCGCTACCCGTTCACCCGGGGTCCGCAAGCCTCCATGTACCGCGGCCGCCTCTGGACGATGCGTCAGTTCGCCGGCTTTGGCTCTCCGGAGGACACCAACCAGCGCTTCAAGTACCTGCTCGCCCACGGCATGACGGGGCTCTCGACCGCCTTCGACATGCCGGCGCTCATGGGCTACGACGCCGACCACCCGATGAGCCGCGGCGAGGTGGGGAAGGAGGGCGTGGCGGTCTCGACGCTCAAGGACTTCGAGATCCTCTTCGACGGAATCCCCCTGGGTGACGTGACCACCTCGATGACCATCAACGCCAGCGCGGTGGTGGCGCTGGCGATGTACGTCGCGGTCGGGGAGAAGCAGGGCGTGCCGCGCGCGAAGCTCGGCGGCACCGTCCAGGCCGACATGCTCAAGGAGTACATCGCGCAGAAGGAGTGGATCGTGCCGCCGCGCCCGGCGGTGAAGATGGTCGTCGACATGATCGAGTTCTGCGCGAAGGAGATGCCGCGCTGGAACCCCATCTCCATCAGCGGCTACCACATCCGCGAGGCGGGGGCGACGGCGGTCCAGGAGCTCGCCTTCACCCTCGCCGACGGCATCGAGTACGTCCAGGAGTGCGTCGACCGCGGGATGGACGTGGACTCGTTCGCGCAACGGCTCTCCTTCTTCTGGGACGTCCACAATGACTTCTTCGAGGAGATCGCCAAGTTCCGCGCGGCGCGCCGCATCTGGGCGCGCACCCTGACGGAGCGCTTCGGAGCCAAGAGGCGCGAATCGCTCCTGCTTCGCACCCACGCGCAGACCGCGGGCGTCTCGCTCACCGCTCAGCAGCCCTACAACAACGTGGTGCGCACGGCGCTCCAGGCCATGGCGGCGGTTCTCGGGGGCACGCAGTCGCTGCACACCAACTCGCTCGACGAGACGTACGCGCTGCCCACCGAGGAGGCCGTCCGCATCGCGCTTCGCACCCAGCAGATCATCGCCTACGAGTCCGGCGCCGACCGGGTCGCGGACCCGCTCGCCGGCAGCTACTACGTCGAGTACCTCACCGACGAGATGGAGAAGCGGGCCCTCGAGTACATCCGCCGCATCGACGAGATGGGCGGGATGCTCATGGCCGTCGAGGAGGGGCTCCCGCAGAAGGAGATCGCCGAGAGCGCCTATCGCTGGCAGCGGGAGGTGGAGAAGGGCGATCGAATCGTCGTCGGCGTGAACGAGTTCCGCGCCGAGGAGGAGGAGCGCATCCCGCTCCTCAAGATCGACGAGAGCGTGGCCCGCGCCCAGAAGGCGCGGCTCGCCGCGGTGAAGGCCGAGCGCAGCGCCGACCGGGTGAAGGTGACGCTCGCCGAAGTCGAGAGGGCCTGCCGCGGCGGCGCAAACGTGATGCCGCCCATCATCGAGGCGGTGAAGGCCTATGCGACCCTGGGCGAGGTCTGCGACGTCTTTCGCAAGGTCTGGGGCCAGTACCGCGAGGACGGGCGGTTCTAGTTGGGCCGCCACTGGACCGACGGCTACTACGGCGACCTGTACTACGAATCGGTCGCCGACCTGCTGACGGCGCGCCTCTCCAGCTTCGAGTCCAGGCTCATCCGCGGGCTGCTCGAGGTCGGAACCCGCGACCGGGTCCTGGACCTCGCCTGCGGACACGGCCGTCACGCCCGTTTCCTGTCGCCGGAGGTCGGGCTGCTCGCCGGCATCGACCGGAACCCCGGCTACCTGGCACGGGCGCGCCACTCCGGTGCGGCGCGGGTCCAGGGGGACGTCCGGGCGCTGCCGTTCCGCCCCGGCGTGTTCGACGCCGTCTACTCCTGGTACTCGTCGCTCTTCATGTTCGACGACGCGGAGAACCTTCGCTGCCTCGCCGCGGCGTCGTCGGCGCTTCGGCCCGGGGGGCGGATCCTCGTCCACCACGACAATCCGGCCCGGCTGGCGCGCGAGCCCACCGCCCACGCCGAATGGGACCTCGCCAGCGGGGGGAGGGTGGTGGAGGACTCCCTCTACGACCCGGCCGCCGGCCGCGACGCTTGCACGCGCCGCGTCATCCGGCCGGACGGGTCCGTGTTGGCGGGCACTGCCGAGTTGCGGTACTACAGCCCGGAGGAGTGGCAGGCGCTTGCGCCCCGCGCCGGCCTGCGACTCCTGCGGATCACCAGCACCTGGCAGGCGGACCGCCTCGACGACGACGCTCCGGACCTCATCGCACTCGCGGAGAAGGCCTGAATGAGCCAGACACAGAGCAGGACGCTGCGCATCCTCGTCGCCAAGCCCGGCCTCGACGGCCACGATCGCGGCGCCAAGATCGTGGCCCGCGCGCTGCGGGATGCCGGCTTCGAGGTCATCTACACCGGCCTGCACCAGACGCCGGAGATGATCGCCGCCGCTGCCGTCCAGGAGGACGTGGACGGCGTGGGGCTCTCCATCATGTCCGGTGCGCACCTGACCCTCTTCCCGGCCGTGGTGGAGGCCCTGCGCGAGCGGGGCGCCGGCGACGTGAAGGTCTTCGGGGGCGGCATCATCCCGCAGGACGACATCCCGGAGCTGAAGAACCACGGAGTGTCCGAGGTGTTCCTGCCGGGCACCACCACCCAGGCCATCGTCGACTGGATCCGCGGGAACATCCACCCGCGGGCCGCGGCCGCCTGAGCTCCTCCCGCGGGCGAACCGTTTCCCCATTTGGCGGGGCCTTCTGCCCGGTGGGCGACTAGGAAAGGGCCGCATGGCCCGGCACGTCACCGTCTACGAGGTGGGACCGCGCGACGGCCTCCAGAACGAGGCCGGCGTCGTCTCCACCGACGACAAGATCGCGCTCATCGGCGCGCTGGCCGACGCCGGGCTCACCCGCATCGAGGCGGCGAGCTTCGTCTCCCCGAAGTGGATCCCCGCGCTCGCCGATGCGGCCGAGGTGGTGGCGCGGCTGCCGGTCCGCGCCGGGCTGTCCTACGTGGCGCTGGTGCCGAACGGTCAGGGGCTGGGACGGCTCCTCGCGGCCCGGGCCCGAGCGCGGGTCCCGCCGCCCGTCGACGCGGCCGTGTTCGTATCGGCGTCGGAGACCCACAACCGAAAGAACGTGAACAAGACCATCGACGAGACCTTCCGGGCCTTCGAGGAGGTCGTCGGACCGGCACTCGCGGCGGGGCTGCGGGTGAGGGGTTACGTCTCGACCGCCTGGGGCTGCCCCTACGAGGGAGCGGTCGACCCGCGCAAGGCGGCCGGGGTCGTGGAGCAGCTCCTGTCGCTCGGTTGCTACCAGGTGTCGCTCGGCGACACCATCGGGGTCGGCACCCCCAACCAGACACGCGACCTCCTGGGGCTGCTCCTCGGAAGGGCACGACCGGGCTCCATCGCGCTCCACCTGCACGACACCCGGGGAACGGCGCTGGCGAACGTGCTCGTGGGGCTCGACGCCGGGGTCGGCACGTTCGACGCCTCGGTGGGCGGCCTCGGCGGCTGCCCCTACGCGCCGGGCGCGTCCGGGAACCTGGCGACCGAGGACCTCGTCTACCTGCTCCGTGGTATGGGCCACGAGACCGGCGTGGACCTCGACCGGCTCGTGTCCGCCGGCGAGCTGGCGCAGCGGCTCGTCGGGCGGCCCCTGCCCGGCAAGACGCTTCAGGCCGAGCTCGCCGGCCGGGCCCGGAAGGCCGAGCGAGCCCAGGCGGAGGCTCGCTGACATGGCCGGCCGGGAGTGGGTCGTCGAGGAGACCGCCGGCGGTGCCGTCGAGATCTGGACGGTGGACGGAGAGGCGCGGCGCAACAGCCTCTCCCGGGCGATGATCCGCGAGTTGCTGGAGCATCTGGACCGGATCCTCCAGGCCCGGGCGCTCCGCTGCGTGGTCGTCACCGGCAAGGGCGACCGGGCCTTCTGCGCCGGGGCGGACTTGAAGGAGCGGGCGGGGATGTCGGAGGCCGAGGTCCACGCCTTCCACGAGTCGCTCCGCGCCGCCTTCCGCGCCATCGAATCGGCACCACAGGCCTTCGTGGCGGCTCTGAACGGCGCGGCGCTCGGCGGTGGGCTGGAGCTGGCGCTGGCCTGCGACCTGCGGGTGGCGGTCGAGACCGCGGAGATGGGGCTGCCCGAGGTGGGTCTGGGGATCATCCCCGGCGGCGGCGGCACGGTCCGCCTGCCCCGCGCCATCGGCGTCGCGCGGGCGAAGGACCTCATCCTCACCGGCCGCAGGCTCGGCGCCGCCGAGGCCCTGTCGCTCGGGCTCGTCTCCCGCGTGGCGGCGCCCGGTCGGCTCCGCGAGGAGGCGCTGGCGCTGGCCGAGCAGGTGGCGAGGAACGCCCCGGTCTCCATCCGCCAGGCGAAGCGGGCGGTGGACGGGGCCTTTCACCTGCCGCTCGAGGAGGCGCTGGCCTTCGAGAACCGGATGTACCAGGACTGCCTGAAGACGAAGGACCGGGTGGAGGCGCTCCGGGCCTTCGCCGAGAAGCGGAAGCCCAACTTCACCGGGGAGTGACGCCCCGGCTCGACGCGGAGAGGCGATGGCTCAAGACGGAACGCCGGTGACGCCGGACCAGCGCATCACGGCGGAGCTCGCCCGGGTGAGGCGGGGCGGCGCCGAGAAGTACCACCAGAAGAACGCCGAGCAGAAAAAGCTCTTCGCGCGCGAGCGGCTGCGGCTGCTCCTCGACGAGGGCTCCCTCCTCGAGGACGGGGCCCTGGCGAACGCGCAGGACCCGGAGCTGCCCGGGGACGGCGTCATCACCGGGCTCGGAACCATCGACGGCCGCCCGGTGGCGGTGATGGCCAACGACTCCACCGTGAAGGCCGGCAGCTGGGGCGCCCGCACCGTCGAGAAGATCGTCCGCATCCAGGAAGTGGCCGCCCGGGAGCGGGTGCCGCTCCTCTACCTGGTGGACTCGGCCGGCGCCCGCATCACCGACCAGGTCGAGATGTTCCCCGGGCGCCGCGGGGCCGGCCGCATCTTCCACAACGAGGTCCACCTCTCCGGCGTGGTGCCGCAGATCTGCCTGCTCTTCGGCCCGTCGGCCGCCGGTGGCGCATACATCCCGGCCTTCTGCGACATCGTGGTCATGGTGGACGGGAACGCCTCGATGTACCTGGGCTCGCCGCGCATGGCCGAGATGGTCATCGGGGAGAAGGTGACGCTCGAGGAGATGGGCGGGGCCCGTATGCACTGCTCGGTCTCCGGCTGCGGTGACGTCCTGGTGGCGGACGAGGAGGAGGCGATCCGCGAGGCGCGCCGCTGGCTCTCCTACTTCCCCCGCTCCTTCAGGGAACTGCCGCCGCTGGCGCCGCCGCGCCCGCCCCGGACCGATCCGGCGAGGATCCCGGACATCGTCCCGCTCGACCAGAACCGGCCGTTCGACATGCTGGCACTCGTCGACGCCCTGGTGGACGAGGGCTCCTTCTTCGAGGTGAAGCGGCTCTTTGCAGGCGAGCTCGTCACCGGTCTCGCCCGCATCGAGGGGCGACCGGTGGGCGTCGTCGCCAACCAGCCCAAGGTGAAGGGCGGGGTGCTCTTCGTCGACTCCGCCGACAAGGCGGCGCGCTTCATCTGGCTCTGCGACGCCTTCAACATCCCGCTCCTCTACCTCGCCGACGTTCCCGGCTTCATGATCGGTACCCGCGTGGAGAGGGCCGGCATCATCCGTGCCGGCGCCAAGATGATCAGCGCCGTCTCGGAGGCCACCGTGCCGCGCCTCTGCGTGGTGGTGCGCAAGGCTTACGGGGCCGGGCTGTACGCGATGGACGGACCGGGCTTTGCGCCGTCGGCGACGCTGGCGCTCCCGCAGGCGATGATCGCGGTGATGGGTCCGGAGGCGGCAGTGAACGCCGTATTCTTCAACAAGATCCAGGAGAAGCCCGAGGCGGAGCGGGCCGCCTACGTCCAGGCGCTGCGGGACGAGTACAAGCGGGACATCGACATCGAGAAGCTGGCGAGCGAGCTGGTGGTGGATGCCGTGGTCCCGGGCCCGCAGCTTCGAGAAGAGGTCGCCCGGCGCTTCCGCTACCACACGCTGGGCTACGAGCCGCCGGCGGCGCGCAAGCGCGCCGTGCTGCCCGTCTGAGGGACAGGGGGAACCATGGACTACCAGCTCGACGACTCGCACCGCCAGATCCAGCAGATGGTGCACGACTTCTGCGAGGAGGAGGTGAAGACCCAGGCTCGACGATGGGACGAGACCGGCGAGTTTCCCATGGCGACGGTGAAGAAGCTCGGCGAGCTGGGCCTGCTCGGCATCACCGTGCCCGAGGAGTACGGCGGTGCCGGTCTCGACATGCTGGCGGTGGCGGTGGCGGTTGAGGAGATCGCCCGGTACGACGGCTCGCTGGCGCTCACCGTCGCGAGCCACAACGGGCTCGGCTCGAGCCAGATCCGCTACTTCGGCACCGAGGCCCAGAGGCAGCGCTGGTCGGTCCCGCTGGCCCGCGGCGAGAAGCTCGCCGCCTGGGGGCTCACCGAGCCGGGAAGCGGCTCGGACGCGGCGGCGCTCCGCACCACCGCGGTGCGCGCCGGGGACGCATGGCGGCTGAACGGCTCGAAGATGTTCATCACGCAGGGCAGCGTCGGCGACGTCTTCGTGGTGCTGGCCCGGACCTCCCCGGACAAGGCCCAGAAGGGCATCACCGCCTTCGTGCTCGAGAAGGGCATGAAGGGGTTCGGCCAGCGCGCCATCCACGGGAAGCTCGGCATGCGCAGCAGCGACACCGCCGAGCTCCACATGGAGGAGGTGCTCGTCCCCGACGAGAACCGCATCGGGGAGGTGGACCACGGCTTCCTGGATACGCTCTCCATCCTCGATCGCGGCCGGATCACCATCGGGGCGCTGGCAGTCGGGCTGGGGCGCGGCGCGGTGGAGGAATCGCGGACCTACGCCAAGGACCGCAGGGCCTTCGGCAAGGCCATCGCCGAGTTCCAGGCCATCTCCTTCGCGCTCGCCGACATGGCCACCGAGGTCGACGCGGCGCGACTCCTCGTGCACCGGGCGGCGGCGCTGGCCGACGCCGGGAAGCCCTTCGGGCGGGAGGCGTCGATGGCGAAGCTCTTCGCCAGCGAGGCTGCGATGCGGGCCACCGGCAAGGCCATCCAGATCCACGGCGGCTACGGCTACACTCGCGACTTCCCGGTGGAACGGTACTTCCGGGACGCCAAGCTCTGCGAGATCGGCGAGGGGACGAGCGAGATCCAGCGCCTGGTGATCGCCCGGTCCATCCTCAAGGCATGAGCGGCACCGCTCCCAGCCTCGCCGACCGGGTCGTCGCCGGTGATGTCCGCGCGGCCGCGCGGCTGATGCGGGACATCGAGGACGGGATGCCGTCCGCCCGCGCCGCGATCCGGCAGCTCTTCGAGCGCACCGGCCGCGCCTTCGTGGTGGGGCTCACCGGGCCGCCCGGGGCCGGAAAGTCCTCGCTCACCGACCAGCTCATCGCCCAGCACCGCAGGTCCGGGCGCACCGTCGGCGTCGTGGCCGTGGACCCGACGAGCCCGTTCACGGGTGGCGCCATCCTCGGAGACCGGGTGCGGATGCAGGATCACGCGCTGGACCCCGGCGTCTTCATCCGGTCGCTGGCGACGCGGGGGCACCTGGGAGGCCTGTCGCGCGCGACCGCCGACGTCGTGCAGGTGCTGGACGCCATGGGCAAGGACGTGGTCCTGGTGGAGACGGTGGGCGTCGGCCAGGACGAGGTCGAGGTGGCGGAGCTCGCTCATACCATCGTGGTGGTGGCGGTCCCCGGGATGGGCGACGACGTCCAGGCCATCAAGGCCGGGATACTGGAGATCGCCGACGTGTTCGCGGTGAACAAGGCCGACCGTGAGGGAAGCGACCGGACCGTGAAGGACCTGCAGCTCATGCTCGAGCTCCGCCGGACCACCGCGACCCGGGGTGGGCTGGAGCACGACTTCCTCCACCGGATGCAGCGCACCGGCGCCGAGGATCCTCACGAGGCCGGCTGGTGGGAGCCGCCCATCGTCAAGACCGTCGCCACCCGCGGCCAGGGGGTGGCGGAGCTCGTCGAGGCCATCGAGCGGCACCGCCTCCACCTGGTGACGACGGGCGAGAAGGGGAAGCGCGAGGTGGCGCGGGCCCGGGCGGCCTTCGTGACGATGCTGCGAGACCGGCTGCTCCAGGGCGCGCTGGCCCGGCTCGCAGAAGAGGAAGGGCATCTCGACGAGATCGCCGGCCGCATCGCGGCCCGGCAGGCGGACCCATACGCGCTGGCGGACGAGCTGGCGTCGAGGCTCTAGGACATGGCGGACGAGGGCAGGCGGGGCGTGGACGGGGTGGCGGCCAAGGACGGCACGGCGGCACCGGCGCGGGACGGGACGGCCGTCGTCCTCGACCCTGTGGCGGCGCTGGAGGAGCGGCTCGGGCTCACCTTCGCCGATCGGGGCCGCGCGCTCGCGGCGCTCACGCACAAGTCGTGGGTGAACGAGCACCGCGAGGTGGGCGGCGAGGACAACGAGCGCCTCGAGTTCCTGGGAGACGCGGTCGTGGACCTGCTCGCCTCCCACCGGCTCATGGAGCGGTTCCCGGGCGCCCGCGAGGGCGAGCTCTCGAAGATGCGCGCCGCGGTGGTGGACGAGACCGGGCTCGCCGCCATCGCCCGCGAGCTCAGGCTCGGCGAGATCCTGCGGCTGGGGCGCGGCGAGGAGCTGACCGGCGGCCGCGAGAAGGCGTCGCTGCTCGCCGACGCGATGGAGGCGGTATTCGCCGCGGTGTACCTCGAGGGGAGCCTGGCATCGGCCCAGTCGATCCTCGATCGGTTCCTGCACGAGACCTACGCCCGCGCCTCGGCCGGAACCCTCGACCGCGACTTCAAGACCCAGCTGCAGGAGGTCTGTCAGAGCCGCTTCCGGCTCTCGCCCCGCTACCGGGTCTGTGCCGAGCACGGTCCCGACCACCTGAAGATCTTCGACATCGAGGTGTCCGTGAGTGGCGAGGTCGTCGGGCGCGGAAGCGGGCGATCCAAGAAGGACGCCGAGCAGGTCGCGGCGAGGCAGGCGCTGGACGTGCTCGCCAAGCGCCCGGCCTGGTGGCCGGGGCCCGGCGCGGCGCCGGACGCGAGCGCCGAGGCGGCGGCGGTGCCCGCGGCGACGGCGGCCCCTGCGCCCTCCGCGCCGGCGCCGGAGGCGGTGACCCGGCGGCCGCCTGGAGCACCTGCCCAGGCTCCGGCTGCGGAGGCGCGCCCCGCCAAGCCGGTGCGCCCGAAGGCCGCGCCGAGGAAGGCCGTCCCGAAGGTTCCTGCCAGGCCGGGCGTGGCGCGGAAGGGGGCCTCTGCAGACCCCAGCAGGCCTCGCGCGCGCCGGCGCGCCGCACCCGCAGGGCCCACCAAGCGCCCTGGCGCCCAGGCCAGGACCCGCCCGGCGCAGCGGACGCCCGGGGGTGGCGCCGGTCGCGCACCCCGCGACAAGAGTCGCGCCTAGCGCCCTCCTCATTGCGGACGGGAGGCAGCGTGACTAGCATCCCGAGCATGACCACGCCCCCCATGCTCGCCACGATGCTCGTCGCCACGCTCGCGCTCGCCGCCCGCCCCGCCCGCGGCGCCGACGCCCTCTACGCCACCTTTGCCACGTCCGCCGGGAAGATCGGGGTGAAGCTCCTGCCCGGGGAGGCGCCCAACGCCGTGAAGAACTTCGTCGAGCTCGCCGAGGGAAGGAAGGAGTGGACCGACCCCGCCACCGGCGCGAAGATGAAGAAGCCGCTCTACGACGGGACGCTCTTCCACCGCGTCATCCCGGGCTTCATGATCCAGGGCGGCGATCCGCTCTCCCAGGGCGCGGCGATCGGCACGACCAGCGGCGCCGGCGGTCGTCCCTTCGGGACCGGCGGCCCTGGCTACAAGTTCGACGACGAGCTGCCGAAGCCGCCGGTGAAGACCTTCGGGAAGCCCTGCGCGCTGGCGATGGCCAACTCCGGGCCGAACACGAACGGGTCGCAGTTCTTCATCACCGAGGGCTACGGCTCCCAGGTCCCGCAGCTCGAGCCGCGCGCCTGTGGCGAGTCGAAGAGCGGAGTCTGCGGGTACGTTCGCCTCGGTGAGGGGGTGTGCGGCTGCGACCTCGTCGGCCAGATCGCCCGCACCGGAAGCTCCAAGGTCCGCCTGGAGAAGGTGGTCATCTCGAAGACGCCTCCCACCTGCCAGTAGGTCCCGCCCCCCCCCGCGAACCAAGGGAGAAACCGCCATGGCCGACCCGATCCACGCCACCTTCCAGACCTCGATGGGCGACATCGTCGTCAAGCTCTTCCCCGACCGGGCGCCCAAGACGGTCGAGAACTTCGTCGGCCTCGCCGAGGGAACGAAGGAGTGGACCGACCCGCGCGGACAGAAGGTGAAGAAGCCGCTCTACGACGGCACCATCTTCCACCGGGTCATCCCGGACTTCATGATCCAGGGGGGCGATCCGCTCGGGAACGGCACCGGCGGACCCGGCTACAAGTTCGCCGACGAGATCGGCCCGGCCAACCGCTTCGACCGCGCCGGCTTGCTCGCCATGGCCAACGCCGGCCCCAACACGAACGGCTCCCAGTTCTTCATCACCGAGGTGCCCACCCCCTGGCTGGACAAGGGGCACACCATCTTCGGCGAGGTGGTGAAGGGCGGGGACCTCGTCCCCAAGGTCACCCGCGCCGGCAACGGCAAGGTCAAGCTGGAGAAGGTCACCATCACGCGCGGTCCGCTGCCCTAGCCGGGCCCACCGCCGAAAGGGAAGCGACGGCCGGCGCCAGGCGCCGGGCGGAACGCCTTCGCCATGAACCAGGATCATCCGAAGGGCTTCCGGGTGGGATTCGTCGCCATCGTGGGGCGACCCAACGTCGGAAAGTCCACGCTGCTCAACCGGCTCCTGGGCGAGCACGTGGCCATCGTCACCGACAAGCCCCAGACGACCCGCACGCGCATCCTCGGCATCTACAACGCTCCAGGAGTGCAGATGGCGCTCTTCGACACGCCCGGCCTCCACCGCGCCCGGGGGCCGCTCAACCGGCGCATGGTGGACACCGCGCTGGGCACGCTCTCGGAGGTGGACGTCGTGCTCTGCCTGGTGGAGGCCGGCACCGGGCCCGGCGGGCGGGTCGAGATCGGCGAGACGGTCCGCTGGATCGCCGAGGAGGTGAAACGCAGCGGCAAGGCGGCCGTGCTGGGCATCAGCAAGATGGACCGGGCGCCGCGGGAGACGCTGCTGCCGGTGCTCGAGGCCTACCAGGCGCTGGCCGACTGGAAGGCGATGGTTCCCTTCTCTGCGCGAACGGGCGAGAACCTGGAGAGCCTGCTGGCCGCGCTCGCCGCCGCCCTGCCGGAGGCGGAGGCGCCGCTCTTCCCGCCCGAGGTGCTCACCGACCAGCCGGAGCGGGTTATCGCCGCGGAGTACGTGCGCGAGCAGGTGATGGAGCAGACGCGCGACGAGATCCCCTACGCGGTGGCCGTGGAGGTCGAGGAGTTCGACGAGTCGGAGCGGCGCGACGGCGGAGGACTGGTGCGCATCGGCGCGCTGATCCTCGTCGAGCGCGACTCCCAGAAGTCGATCCTCATCGGAAAGGGCGGCTCCATGCTGAAGAGGATCGGCACCGGCGCGCGGGAGAAGCTCGAGCGCCTGCTCGGCGCCAAGGTCTTCCTGCGACTCTTGGTGAGGGTCGAGGAGCGCTGGAGCGAGCGAGCCGATCAGCTGCGCCGGCTGGGGATCGGCTCGTGAGCGTCCCCCGCCCGCTGGTGGCCCTGGTGGGACGACCCAACGTGGGCAAGTCCACCCTCTTCAACCGGATGGCGCGCCGTCGCGCCGCCATCGTCGAGGACTGGCCGGGCGTGACCCGCGACCGGAACTACGCCGACATCGCCTGGGAGGGGCGCGAGCTCTCGGTGGTGGACACGGGAGGCTTCGAGCCGGTGCGGGACCGCAGGCGCAAGGCCGACAGCGGCGACGACCTCATGCGGCAGGTGCAGCAGCAGGCGCAGCTCGCCGTGGACGAGGCGGCGATGGTCGTGCTCGTGGTGGACGGGCGCGAGGGACTCACCGAGCTCGACCGCGCCGTGGCGACTCTGCTGCGGCGCTCCGGAAAGCCGCTCTTCGTCGCCGTCAACAAGGTGGACGCCCCGGGGACGTCGGCCGAGATCCCGCTGGCGGACTTCTACGACCTCGGCTTCGGCGAGGTCCACGCCGTCTCCGCCGAGCACGGGCGCGGCGTGCCCGAGCTGATGGAGGCGATCATCGAGTCGCTGGGCCTGCCGGCGGCCGAGCCCGCCGCCGAGGAAGCGGAGGAGCTCCCCGAGGGGCGAGAGGACGTCGCGCCTGGGAAGGAGCGGCCTCCTCGCGCTCTGGACGACGACCGCGAGATCCGCATCGCCATCGTCGGCCGCCCCAACGTCGGCAAGAGCACGCTCGTGAACGCGCTCCTCGGGGAGGAGCGCTTCGTCGTCTCGGAGGTGGCCGGGACCACCCGGGACAGCATCGACAGCGTGCTGGAGCGCGGCGGAAGGCGCTTCGTCCTCACCGACACCGCAGGAATGCGGCGCAAGCGCTCCATCGCCCAGAGGGTGGAGCAGTACTCCGTCATCCGGGCCATGCGGTCCATCGACGACGCCGATGTGGTGGCACTGGTGCTCGACGCCAACGAGGCCGGAGCCGACCAGGACGCGAAGCTGGCCGGGATCGTGGCCGAGAAGGGGCGGGCCCTCCTCTTCGTCGTCAACAAGTGGGACGTCGCCGAGAAGGCCGGCGCCACCCAGGCCTGGTACCGGCAGGAGCTGAAGAGGCGACTTCCCTTCGTCGCCTGGGCGCCCTACGTCTTCGTGTCGGCAAGGGAGGTCAAGGGCGTGGACCGGATCCTCGCGGAGGCCGCCCGGCTCGCGGAGCAGTACCGGGCCCGCTTCCCCACGCCGCGACTGAACGAGCTTCTCGAGGCGATCCAGGAGGCACACCCGGCGCCGCTCGCCCGCGGGCGGCCGGTGAAGCTCTTCTACGTGGCCCAGGTCGGCTCCGCCCCCCCGACCTTCGCCATCCAGTGCAGCCGGCCCGAGGCCATCACCGACTCCTACAGGCGCTTCGTCGAGAACCGCTTCCGCGAGACCTTCCGGCTCAAGGTCCCGCTGCGCTTCGTCTACCGTGAGCGCAAGCGCAGGAGGCGGGGCAAGCCCTCCGGCGACGCTTGACGCACCCGGCGACGGCGCCTAGATTGGCCCGACTTTTCGCAAGGATTGCCCGAGAGGAACCATGTCGAAGAACACGGCGGAGATGACCCGCAAGGAGATGAAGGGCCCGGACGCATTCCAGGCGGCCGCGGCCAAGGGCGCCACCTGGGTGGCTGGGCATCAGAAGCACATCGTATTCGCGGTGGTGGCCGCGATCGGCGTCTTTGCGGTCCTGGTCGCGGTGTCGAGCCTCTTCGAGTCCCGTCACAAGGCGGCCGGAGGGATGCTCTACCTCGTCCTGGACGACGCCGACGCACAGATCTCCAGCGTGCCCTTGCCCGGGGTCACCGGGCCGACGTTCCCCACGGTCGAGGCCCAGCAGAAGTCGCTGATCGCCCGCGCCGCCGAGCTGCGCAAGGCCTACCCCTCGAGCGAGGCCGCCCGGACCGCGGCCTTCGTGTCCGGGGCCGCCAACCTTCGCCTCGCCGCCTGGGACGCCGCGCTTGCCGACCTCGACGCGTTCCTGGCCTCCGCCGACGCGAAGGACTCCCTGGCGGTCGTGGCCCGGCAGGGCGTCGCTCGGGCCAAGGAAGGGAAGGGCGACCTCGCCGGCGCGCTCGCCATCTTCGAGAAGGTCCAGGCGGAGGCGCCGGCCTACGCCGACCTCGCCGCGCTGGAGCGGGCCCGGCTCCTGTCGCGCCAGGGAAGGTCCGACGAGGCGAGGAAGATCCTCCAGGGCTTCCCCCAGGACTTCAAGGAATCGCAGCTCCGGCCCGAGGCCGAGAAGCAGCTCCTCCGGCTCGGCGGGGCCAAGTAGGCGATGACCGCCGCCTCCCTCCTGGCCGCGGCGCTCTGGGCGGCGGTCCCAGCCGGCCCGCTCCCCGACGCGCCCTCGTGGTCCGGCAACGCAGCGGCGATCCCCGTCGATCCCCTCTTCGGCGTGCTCTGGCGCCGGCAGCTCGTCGAGGCTCAACTGCTGGAGTACAAGCCCATCGAGCCGGCCGGCCCGGGTGTGGACCCGGTGACGCGCATCGTCGTGGTCGCGGCGCGCGACGGCAAGGTGGAGGCGTTCAACCCCGACGGCACGCCGATCTGGTTCTACCAGGGGCAGGGGCCATACGTGGCCGCACCGGGCTTCGCCGACGACCTGGTCCTCGTCGGCGGCACGGACGGCAAGCTGGTCGCGCTCGACCGCGCCAAGGGAACGGTGCGCTGGAAGTACGCGTACCGCGAGGAGATGGGAAGCCCGCCGGTCACCGTGGGTGACCTCACCTACGTCGCCACGCTCCAGGGAACCGTGCTCGCGCTCGAGACCAAGACCGGCGCCTGGAGATGGCACTTCCGCCGCGAGCCCACCGGCAAGTTCACCATCCTCGGGGTCGGCACGCCGGCGGTGGTGGACGGGGTCCTCTACCAGGGGCTGCCCGACGGCTCGGTGGTTCAGCTCGACGCGAAGACCGGGGCCCAGAAGTGGGAACGGCGCGTCGGGCGCGGCGAGTACCCGGACATCGACGCCAGCGTGCAGGTGGGCCGCGGGCAGATCTACGTCGCCAGCTACGGTGGCCAGGTGGCGGCGCTGGAGGCCGCCACCGGCAAGCCGGTGTGGGAGGCGAAGGTCCCCTACGCGTACAAGCTGCGGCTCGACGGGGACGCGCTCTACGTGGTGAGCACCACGGCGGTGATGGCGCTCTCGGCCCGCGACGGCAGGGAGCGCTGGACCACGCCGCTGGAGGGCACGCCCTTCGGAGAGCCGGTGGTGGTGAAGGGGCTCGTGGTGGTGCCGAACGGCCGCGGCCTGCTGGTGCTCGACGCCCGCACCGGGAAGCGGCTCCGGCTCTTCACCCGGGGCTCGGGCGCGACCGGCTCCCCGGCCGTCCTCGGCAAGCGGGTCTACGTGCTCTCCAACGCCGGGGAGCTGACGGCCGCCGAACTCCGGTGAGACGAGCGCGGGTCGTGGCGGCGGTGGTGCGCCGGGGCAACCGCATCCTCGTCACCCGGCGTCACGGCCAGGCCGAGCGCGGCGGACAGTGGGAGTTCCCGGGCGGCAAGGTGGAGCCCGGCGAGACCGAGCCCGATGCCCTGGCGCGCGAGATCCGCGAGGAGCTCGACTGCCACGTCCGGGTGGGCCCGCTCCTGGCGCGCACGGTCCACCGGTACCCGGACCTCGAGGTCGAGCTCGCCTTCTACGCCTGTGCGCTGCCCGCCGGCGCCGAGCCGCGTCTCGTCGGGGCGGCCGCCATGGAGTGGGCCGAGGCCGCCCGGCTCGCCGACTACGACTTCTGCGAGGCGGACCGGCCGGTGCTCGCCGACCTGGCGCGGGCGCCGGGCTCGTAGGACCGGATCGCGTCCGGGAGGGTCCGGGCGGCAGATCACGCCCACCGCTCCACGTCATCGAAGCGAGCAGGGGTGGCACGAGCGCCGCGGGACCGGCGTCGCGCCGTCAGCGGCCGCGGTGCCCGCCTCCCCCGGACGGAGCGGCCGGGCGGGACATGGGCGCCGCGGACCG
>Ga0209253_10000123_pt1 | contig 55796 bp, 51 predicted proteins | sample FrelakmetBRP12BR_FD_187145 | JGI IMG/M metagenome (GOLD analysis project Ga0209253, IMG submission 187145) | Freshwater lake sediment microbial communities from the University of Notre Dame, USA, for methane emissions studies - BRP12 BR (SPAdes)... | ecosystem: Environmental > Aquatic >...
GCCCTCTTTCATGTCACCAAAAAATGATTTACTTTTTAGGTGTTCGCCATTTGTTGCACCTTCCTCGTGTGTGCTTTTGATTTGAGGAATTTTTATAATAAACAGAGGAATTACTGCAATCACATAAGTTATAATATCAACCCATAAGGAGTCTCTCACACTAATATTCAATACAAAAAGTATTTGAGCACCAAGAATTGGTCCTAAAACACCTATTAAGCTGTTAAATAAATATCCAATTCCATTCATACGGCTCAATTTCTCCTGAGGCACCATTAAAGGTGTAAGTGACATAACCACCGGACCATGAAATGCTTGACAAATTCCCCGGATTATTGAAATAATATAAATTTGCCATATTTGAACATCAATGACAACATAATATAAGACAATTAACGCTAATGTTGCAAGGGTTTGTAAACTGTCCGTTATTAATATGATAACCTTTTTGTTGAATCGATCTGCAACTACTCCTGCTACGGTGCCAAACAGAATCGAGGGACCGAAACTCAATAAAGCAGCAACCGATAGAATGTAGTTTTCATTTCCTGAAAGTTGTAATATAATGATAAAAACGACTATTGCACTTCCAAAATATGAAATATTTTGGCCTACCCAGAGATATAGATAATCAGAAAAGGTTTTGGTATTTGCGATTTGTTCCCGCTTTGCTTCCATGTTTTTCACTTGAAATCTAATTTTAATCATGGTATAAAAAAGAATGCAAGATCAAATCCCTACCTTTCTACCTTGTCAGAATCATACAAATCTGAACCGGGTACCAAATATACATTTCCACAAACGGGACAACTATTATGCTTTTCTAACCACCATGCAGTGCACAAATAATGGGACAGTCTTCCGCAGAATTCACACTTAATATAATCATCCGTAACCATATCTATATCTGTATGACATACAACACAAATTTTACTTTTTATGTTCTCCTTGGTTTCTAAACGCTTTTCTAAAAGTGCTTTATAGGAAATCAATGTTTGGGTATAGACACTTTTCATTTTCTCAAGGTCTCCAATTCTTTTTTCGATATGATGCATCTGGTTGCGAATCTGATCGTCTGTTAAAGTTTCGGGGATTAATATACCTGGAGTTAGCATTAAAGAAAGATTTTTTTCATCAAACGAAAATTCTGAGGAGATCTGCATGAATCCTTCTTCCTGTTTCATTATCGTTTGGAATTTTTCGATTAATGCAGACAGCATTTTCGTAACAATAAATTCTGCGCGGTTTTTTTCTATAATAAATGTCTCTTCCCAGCGTTGGACTGCATCATAAATATTTACGTTATCTTTCTGGTATTTGATGAACATGTCCTGAGCACGTTTATGAATTACGTCAAATTCGTTCTGGAAATTTCTCACAATTAGTGTAATCTCCTTAATTTGGGGGATCTCCTCCTCAATCAAGCGTAAAGTGGTATTTTCATAAGATTTCACTTTATGTTCTAATGCTTGGAGAATTAGATCTAATTCATGATCTAAGGTCGCTCGAGTATCATGTTCGAACACGACATCTGAGTAATCTTCGAATTCTACTTGTTTCCGTTGGATTTCATTAGAGATATCCCTAATTATTTCTCTAAACTTGTCCGTAGTATTCGCATACGCCCCAAGGAATGATTTTAAAGAGAATACCCAATCTCCTATAACGGTGATTTTTTCTTGCAATGGGGCTATCTGTGATTTATATTCTTGTTCTAAAGCGGGAGCAGTAAGATTTAATTTCGATAATTCTTCTTGAATCCCGTTTTCACATAAAAGTGTAATTTTCGATAAGATCTTAAATGGTTCATCGACTATATTCTCATATTTCGTATTTCTAAATAATTCTGTGACCATCTCGAAATATGCATTGGAAATTAATCGGATTAACTTGGAGTTTGTATCTATTGATTTGTTTTTTTCGGGTATTTCTTGGAATAATCCTAATTTGTTATATACCCATAATAATTCTGGGGTGATGTCATCGAATTCTTGTGTTAAATCTTGTTTATTCAAAATTTGAAGAATTTCATATGTATTACTAGCGAAATCGGTCGAATTTTGAATATCTGACAATGTAAATTCCTTTTTTTCAAGATTCGGCAATATTTTCTGCAGGAAATCCACTTTCGGAGTAATAATTCTGAATCTTGTTAGTTTTTCTTTATTGATATAGTACCATTTCTGGGATGTAGATCCCAATCTTGAATAATACTCAACAGCTTCATTCAGTTTAAATCCTTCAAAATCTGCCCATTTAATACTGGAGGGAACTATATCCTTACGATTACGAAGGATTGCAGTCTGTTGTTCTTTAGTGGATTTTATTGTTGTTCTGATGCTATCCAATAATCTTTGGAGGATTATGTGAAAGTTATATGCTAGTTGATTCTTTTTAGATATCTTTCTGGCTGATCTGATAAGTGTGTTGAATTGATTTAATTTGATAAGTCGATTAATCAATGTCTTAATTAAAATTGTAGATAAAAAGGAAGGAGGTTCGCCTATGAGAATGGAAAAGATTCTTTCATGCAATTCATACTCTTTTAAATAACTTTCAAGTGCTTTAGCTGAAATGGATTGCGTATAATTAATTAAATCCGATATTGATTGTTCTTGGGATTTTGATCCATTTGTTCGCTTTTTTGTCTCTTCAATAATAGTTTCAAGATTATCCTTTAATCGTCCAAAAATATCATCCAATGACATTGAATTTGCTGAATCCATGAATGTGTCAGTTCCATAGCAATTCTCAAAACCAACTTATGATATGGTTAATAATAACTGAAATTTTAAGCTTGTCAGACAAATACAGAACAATAACGAGCTATTTCACAATTATATCTTGAAAGTATCGAATTCGAAATCCCTAAAATAAGAATGCACATACGTCAGTTCTTGTTGCGTCATCCATGAATCTCGTGTATATTTATGAATTAATCCTAGAGCGGATGATTTATTCAACCATAGGGGATTATATGGAAGTAAATCGATCACTTTTATTCGAAATTCCTTGAAAAATGCACATATCTTTTGTAAATTATGTTTCTTTGTGGTGATATCTGGGATCAATGGAACTCTAGGTATTAGTAATGGCTTCTCATATGATTTTCTAATTTCCAAATCCTGTTTGGATGCTGGCAATTCCACATATCCATCTGTTATTAATCTGGTAAAATTTTCGAGTATTTTTTCATTGCTAATACCACAATAAGTCTTGTGTTCCGTATTATCCATTAATTTTATATCGTAATACAAATATTGTATCTGCTCGATTATTTGCTTGGTTTGTGATTTTAATGGAAAAACGCCACAAGTCTCTATAACAATCCCTATATTGTTGTTCCTTAACTGTTGAAGAAGTTCCAAAATATATTCTGGAAATAACATGGGTTCTCCACCTGTGAGAGTCACACCACCATTGGAATTGTTATAAAATGTGATATTCGATTTAAACCGTTGTACTAATTCGGATATCTCATATAACTTTCCGGTTATCGAAAAAACATTAGCAGGGCACTCAATTACACACTTTCGTGATAAAGTGCATAATTCTCTATCTAATTTCATGTTGAGGTAATCAAAAGCCTTATTAGGACATTGAACTAAACATTTTGGAAGACAATGGATGCAATTATTTTTTTGAAATACCAATTCTTGATTAACATTCTGAGCTTCAGGGTTGTGGCACCAATTACATGAGAGTGGACATCCTTTGAAATAAATTACACTACGGATTCCGGGACCGTCATCTAGTGAATTTTCTTTAATATCCACAATATATGGAATCTTCATTGTTATCCTATTTGAATTGATATCGCTCTACAAGTTCCATTTGCATGTTTTTATTCAGAGATGTGAAATACGCGTTATATCCACTAACTCGAATCATCAGCCAACGATAATTTTCTGGATGCACCATTGCATCACGCAGCATATCTGACGTGACTACATTAAATTGGATCTGTAATCCTGAAAGATCGAAATATGATTTAGCATAATCCGTGAAATGCTGAACAGCTGTCTCATGAGTGTCATTCGGTCCAGGAACCAATTTTACATTAAATGCGAGGTTGTTAGGGATTTTCAGATGGTCAATAGTTGCGATAGTTTTGATGTTTTGAATAAGTTGATCGGAAGATCCAGCGGAAGGTGTAATTCCCGGAGTAAATGCTTTTCCTTGTAGTCGACCAGAGGGTAATGCACCAGATAATTTTCCAAATGCACTGTGATTCGACATAGACCAGAAACCGACCATATATCTTCCCCCTCGATAATTCTCATGTTGATAATATTCATTATACATAAAATCAATAAGATCTTGGGCAAGATCCATGATTTCTGGGTCCTCTCCCGATCCAAACTTAGCTAGATGATGAATTCTTTGCAATAACACATTATCTTCCGCAATGGAAAAATTCCGATCTAATGCTGCTTTCAAACTAGCAAGGTCAAGAACTTTATCTTCATATACGAGTTTTTTGATTGAATATAAAGAATCAATTACATCGGTTAATGCAACCAAAGCTACACCTGTAGAGTTATATATCGCTCCTCCGTTGACAACATCTGTTGCTGTTTCCACACAATTCTCAATCATAGTAGAAAGCAAGGGTGTTGGATGGTATTGTTGGTGCATTACACCGCAATTATTATTATATTCGACCGTTTTTCCGATCATAAACGCAAGTTGGTCTTTATATCCCTGTACTACACTTTGGAATGTTGGGAAATTCTGATTTGTGAACTCACCTGTTGTGATTCCCACTTGAGGATGGATTAGGGAATGGTATCCATTTCCAAACAACATTTCTAATGGAGCAACTAAATTTACCATTAAACATCCCGTGTGACCAAAATGTTTTCCCACACATGTTGGTTCCACACAACCCGTTGCTGCCCAGTTATTTGCATCCCTTTCAGTGAATCCATGTGCTTTTTGTACGGTTTCGATCATCAATTTATCGTTATGGATACTGGGAGTGGAGGTAGTGTTGATATTTACTTCACATAACCGTGCAAGATATTCTTTAGAGTTGAAATCCGGATGGTATTTTGCGTTCACATTTGGATCCCGTATCGAGAGCATTTCTGTTACCTTTAAAAAAATATAAGTGAGGTCATTCACAGCATTTTTTCCATCTGGGGTAATACCACCCAATGTAAGTGCTTGGTCGGAGGAACTACCACCAAAAAGCTTGTTTCCAACGTTTGGAACCATAGGCAAGTGGTCTTGTGCCTTAAGATAAAATGCGCCAACCAATTCTATTACTTTTTGAATATAATTCTCTTGTTCAGACTCAGAGGGAATTGCTTCCATATCCTTCACAAAATAGGGATATAGTACTTGATCCAATCGACCAAAAGACAATCCTGCATTCATATTTTCTTGGTGTAAACATAACCAGACGATCCAAATAGTGGTTAAAGCTTCTCGAAAATTGCGGGCCGGGTTATTGGGCACTTGTTCAAGAACCTTATAAATTTCTTGTAATTCTATGGCTGCTAAATCAGTTGTATTTCTTATTTTTGTTCTCTCTAACTGCTTACTGGCTTCTAGCTTCAAGTTTTCTGAATAGATCTTCATTCCTTCCAGAGTTGCTTTCATTCCAGTGTAATACTGCCTTTTCTTTTTGTCTTCTGTTTTTAAAATTCTCTCATTAAAGTCTTCTATTAATCTACTTAATCCACTATCCAAAATCACGTTGAAATTTGGAATTGTGTGGCTTATCGCCTGTGTTTTCCATTCAAAGAATAAGCTAAAAAACTCCTCCATACGCTGACTTTCAGGATTATTATAATGGGACCTGGCTAATTCGCGTATATTTCTATCCATCCAAAACGGAAATACATACTTATTTAGCAGTTCTGCATCTTGTTCGGTGATGCGATAGGGATTTAATTCACGATTTTGCATCGTTGCAAGCTCAGGCCACATTCCTACTCCGCCAAATTCTGGGAACAATAAGACACCAAGTTTTCTACTAGTTGTACTGCCGGGAAGTAGGTCTCCTTCAAAAATCTTTGGCGTTTTATGAGATAAGAGATATTTTAACATCAAACCTTGACGTTCTCCGGGTTGCCACTCCGTTCCATTCGTTTTTTTCTCAAATCCTTCTTGTTTGAAAAATTCTGTGATAGTTTTTGCACGTTCGGTGCAGAAATATGCATGTGTGGAAAACCATTCATTTTTCATCTGTTCAAGGTGGGGAAAATCATTGAGTTTATATCGACCAAGATAGGGGTCCTTTAGGAAACGTACTTCATCGATTTTTTGGTCTAAAATTAAATTTTCTACCTTCTTGATTTTTTCCTGTTCTTCCGTAATTTTAGTTGCTGGAGGAAAATTTTTAGATAGTTTTTTCTTCGGTTTGGACGGAAAAATAGTGGAAAGATAGCTGAATTTGCTTAGATGTGAAAGATTACCAATATAATATAAGTCCCCTGATAATAGCATATCCAATGATTGGTCCGCGGATATGGTGGCTGCATATGCCATTGTATCTTTATCTCTATATACTAAAGTAGTATCTGGATTGGGGTGATATTTTAATAATTTCATCCTACCGTCATGAAATTTGATATAAATATCTGTATCTTCAGAACGGGTAGTAATTCTCATAACAATATTAAAAGCATAATCTTCCTCTGGAATGTAAATTTCTTTCCTAAAATTTGGAGATAAACGGAATTTCAATGCCATCAACCGTAAGCCAAACTTAAAATAGGAAATAGATGCCATAACCTATGGGTTGCACACTATCCAAATAAAACTTATGATTAGAATTGATACTAGAGTTTTTAATCCTCTAGAGATATTTGGATTTACTCTCATATATCACAGATACATTAGATGAGTTCCACCCTATTATGCTGAAAAATTCATAAATATGTGATAAATCATCTATTCATCTTGATCAATTAAGATATTGAACAAGAACATAGAAATACCCCCCGATATTAAATTCAATTATTGGAGTTATCGGTCTCACAGTTCAACAATTATATTTTTTAGAGGATCCGTTGTAAAATCTCGAATTTCTCTTATAATCCTCCAAAATCCTCATAAATTTTCGTAAAAAGCACATTTCATTCATGAAACTTAAAAATGATTTAATTAAAGTAACTTACCCCTAATCAATACAATATGCAGAATCAGAATAATTACATGAGCAACATGGGGATTCCATCTCAATAGTGCAATGTATCGCAATATTGGATAAATACTCTTTTATTTTCGCTTTTAATTTTTCCATTTCCTCCATTTCACAATAATCCGTCACCACATGCAAGGTAATAATGTTATTTATGCCATCTAATGACCAAATATGCAAATCATGTATATTTTTGACCCCCTCTAAAGTTATCAACTTCCCAACTAACTCCTCTGCATCTAGATCGGATGGATTTATAAGTAATAGAATTCTGAAAATTTCAATTACATATCTTGTCGCTTTATAGAGGATATAAGCAGATAAAATCAAAGACATTATAGTATCAATTAGTGGGAAATCAATAAACAGTAGGATGATACCTGTTATCAATACTCCAATCCACCCAACCATATCTTCCAGAAGATGAAGTGTAACCACTTTTTCGGACATTCCACCTTTGTATTTTTTGTATCGAAGCCACAAAACCGATATTCCGTTTATAGTAATTCCAACAAGCGCAATTATAAACACCCACTTCCCTGATACTTCTACAGGCGCGAAAAATCGCCCTATTGCTTCCCGTATCGCAAATATGGAACCAATTATCAATGTCATCGATGTAATTATAGCTCCCAGGAGAGAGAATCTTTTATATCCAAAGGTGTATCGTTTATCTGCTTTTTTTACACTGATGCGATTTAAAATCCATAATGCAAGTATTGATAAAGTATCTCCAAGATCATGGAAGGAATCTGAGAAAATTGCAGCACTTTTCGATATATAGGCACCTCCAAACTCTAAAAAAGTGAAGAATAGATTCAATAATAATGGAAGAAGTAGAATCTTCGCTGGATCAATCTTGGAATACTTATTTTCATCTAATTCCGACTGAGGATGATCGTGATGCAAATGATCCATAATAAAGATAAAACGATATACTTCAATAAACTTTGAAGTTATTAAGAATAAGAAAATTATTGATCTCGCAAAGAATGCACAACTTAGAACCAATTTTCATATCCTATTTTTGAAATTCCATCAAAATCACCTGATTCTTTAATCGTATTGAGACTATAGACGTGTATCCAAATGAAGTAATAGACTCCCGAAGAACCTGTTATAATTCCTGCACACTTAGGAAACTTCTAATTGATTTCCATCATATGTTTTCTCTTATTGTATAAAACGATTCATGAGCGTTTTTGAAGTATTTTTTCAACAAATGTCTAGGAAAACAAAGGTTTTCTATTATCTCCTGTATTTTCTCGTGAAATTTCATGATACGGTTTGTGAAGTTGTATATTTGGAAATGATGTGATAAAGGTATCACTGAGTCACTCAACCATATTGAATATTAGGATATTTTTTTCTTCCTAGATATATCTGTAATCTCTTGGGATGGTTTGATCGTGAATTCAAATCTCTGCTGATAACGCAACAGGATACGAATTGTAGATTCTCCAAATATAAGAAGGAGGATAAAATTCGTTAGAGCATGGGCAATATCAAAGGGAATACTCTGCACATTTGTAGCAATAATGGATGCAAGTGTGATAGGACGAATTAACAACCATGCCCAGACATTCATAAACCAACCATATAGAAAAGCAAGTAAAAATCCTATTAATGCAAGAATCCATTTATCTGGTTCTTTTGACCTATTTTTTCCCAATATTCCTCCGATTAAACCAAAGAAACCCCAAGCAAAAACTTGATAGATGGTCCATACACCTTGACCAAGAAAAATATTGGAAATAAATGCAGTATTTCCTCCTATAATGAACCCAATTAACGGTCCGAAAACATACCCTGCACATAATACCAGATAGGAAACAGGTTGTACACTCGGAATTCCAACAAAAGGGATTCTAGACACCGCAGCAAACGCACTATATATTGCGATTAATGCAATCTCCTTAGAAGATACATGCGATTCTTCGAATTTGAAATACATCCCGAGAATGAACAGGAACAAGTATGCTATTGCTATGAAAATCAGAGCTATACCGGGAATTTCATTAATATCCAATTGCCTATAAAATCCTATAGGAATTAGAAAAGTAGCAAGACCCAAGCTTAGGATGAAAATAAACAGAATATTACTGCGTTTCATCTAATATTACCTCCAATAATTCTTCCACAGTCAGAATTGAATCTGGAATGGCAGGAAAATTCTTAGCCAAACGATTAATTTGGGGTATGAACGGTTCCTCTTTTGATAGAATTTGATGTGGATTTCCTTCAGCAGTAATTTTTCCCTCAGAAAGAATTATGACCCTTTCTGCATATCTTGCAACAGTTTCGACATCATGGGTAATCAACACCACCGCATTCCCTTTTTTTCGATAATCTATCAGATATTTCATAAAATTCATCTTTTGTTCGAAATCCATACCATGTGTAGGTTCATCCAAGAGAAGAATGGATGGCTGCAGGAATAGCACCGTTGCGAGGGCAGCTCTTTGCTGTTCCCCAATGGATAGGAATCTTCCATAATGCGAAGAATATTGAGATATCCCAAATATTTCCAACGCTTTCCGGATTAATTCACCTCGAACTTCTTTCTTATATCCATAATTCCTCAAAACAAAATTCATTTCATCAAAAAGTGTATCTTGGTAAAATTGGATCGAAGGATTTTGGAATATATACCCAATATCTCGCGATATTTGTGCCACACTTTTTAATTTCATGTCTTGATTTCGGAAAGTAATCACACCTTTTTGAGGTCTAAGTAATCCATTCAACTGTTTCAGTAAGGTAGTTTTTCCCGATCCATTTTTTCCAATTATAGCGAGTAATTCTCCATGAAATATTTGCAATGAGATATCGTGTAATATCCATGATGAAGAAGAGGGATATTTAAACCAAAGATGTGATATCTCTGCAACTGGTTCATCGGTAGAATGATCGATTCTACGAGTTTCTGGTGTTTTTAGGAAGTATATATCTTTTACTATAGGATTTAAAGCTGATATTGCTTCATTTAAATTTAATGGAGTAGAATTTAGATTTAGTTTTTCATTTAAGCTCTGAAACAGGCGAACTAATGGGATGGAATATTGCACTTCTTCGGAAGAGGAATATAATACTGATTTGGGCGTCGAATCAGCAATTATTTTCCCGTTCTTCATCAAAATTATTCTATTCACATACTCAACTACACGTTCTAATCTATGTTCTATTATGATTATAGTCTTGTGGTGGTGTTGATTTAGTCTCTTCAAAGTAATCATGAATTCTTTTGCTACTGATGGATCCAATTCGCTAGTAGGTTCATCCAATAGAAGAATGTCCGGACCCATAGCTAAAATGGAGGCTAAAGCGACCTTTTGCTTCTCTCCCCCTGATAAGGTGCTAGTTTCCCGCCTAAGTAAATCATTAAATCCTAAATTTTCTGCAATTTCATGGATCTGATTTTTCATATCTTCCTTTTCAAGACCAATATTTTCTAATCCGAACGCTATCTCGGAATCCACATGTTTCATGAACAATTGATTTTCAGGATTTTGATACACAGTACCAACATTCCTAGATAATTTTCGTGGACCAAGCAGGAAAGGATTTTTATCCAAAATTTGAACCGTACCTCTTAAAACGCCCCCATAAAAATGAGGGATCAATCCATTAAGGGTCCGAATTAACGTGGTTTTACCGCATCCTGACTGTCCCGCAATTAAAACGAATTCTCCCTTAGATACATGAAGATTTATGTCATCTAACGCAGGTGACTTCGTGTTGTTATATGTAAAAGTGAGATGATCAATGGAAATCAGTTTTTATTCCCCCCTCGTAGAAGTAGGATCTGAATTATGCCAATTCCGAGAATACTAATTACTATTACCATATCATAAAGAATCACTGTCGGAAGAGAAAGATTGGGTAAAATTTGAAATATCCCGAATCCCATGGATTTTATAAAAATCAATCCCGTCAATAATCCAATTGTTACCCCCAAATTCATGTAATCCCACCCATTCACGGCAAGTTTAGTATAAAAAGTTCGTTTATTTTCTCGAGTAAATGCACGTGTCTCTAATGCTTCGGATACTTGAATTGATCTCTCCAAAGAATTGGCAAGTAAAGGTAGTAAGAGAATCATTTTTCGTTTGATTTTTCGGAAGGATCCCCCCCTATCTAATTCATAACCTCGGGACTTTTGAACATCTGTAATAATTTCGAGATCTTTTTGCAATAAAGGGAAAAACCTTAGAGTAAGTGTTATTAATAGGACCAGAGTATAGGGCAATCGCAATTTTATTAGAACTTGCATGAGTTGATCGGTATCAATTAACAGATTGAACAATATGAAACTGTATATCACGATTAAAAGCTGAAACGAAGTAATAAAACTGAGTACTAACGCATTCCAAGTAATTACAAAGGTGCTTAATAGCGGAACATCGGATACGTAAACAATAATGTTGTTTCCTTGTTTATTTAATAGAGTATACAAAATTATGAGAATAATAACCATTATAATAAATAATCTGAGTGAATTCATTGATTCCTTAAATCGTTTAGAAAAAATTGACAATAATACAAGATTAAGAAATAAAATTAGTAAATATACTGGATGATTAAACAGAAAAGAGAACACAAAATAACTTGATAGGATAAAAAATTTCACCAAGGCATTGGATTGGATTATTTTATTTATAGTATTATTTGTCAGTTTCGTATCAACTAGTCATTAGTAGGTTAACTTTCCTACCTTACTTTAGTTCCCATCTTATTTAACTCAGACTAGTCTAAAAGCCTCCTATTGGAACCTTTCCATTATAAAACACCGTTTTGCTATCAAAATGGATTTGAGCCCAGATAATTGGAACATTTTTCTTTCTGGCAGTCATTATAGTATTCCACATACTATGGCGGTTTCTTTGTGCCGGATACCATTAATAAATGGAAATTATACATATGCAATTCATTTAATCTTCCGGGATCATGAATATGCGCTTGAGTTTTTGCATTATTGTAATGATTATTTGGTATAAAACGATTAGGACAATCTAAAAACTTTGAGTGATGCAGGTCTGAAATAGAGAATAAAGCATTCATTACTTGCGTAAATATTTTTTACTTCTTGAATGTCATTTTTTTTTACTATTAACTAAAAAAAATTTTATCATATCAGAGGAGAATGGATTTCTATGAATTCATTGGAGAGAGTTAAGGCAGCACTCTATTTTTCGAGGCCCGATAAGGTTCCTTTATGGAAAATTGGATTACCTACTGATGTAATTCCAATGCCTATGTTACCTTCGAAGAACTGGCATCCTGGGCACATTCCCGAAGAAAAAGGGATATTTCCCCATCCTTTTGATGATTTTGTGATTAATTTGGGACTATACAAATGGAGAAAACCCGATTGGGCAAAAATCCCAAAATACCGAAAAAACCACTGGCTTAATTATCCCAGAGAAGAAATCGATGAATGGGGATGTATATGGAACAGATCGGGTGGAAATAAAACAATGGGACACCCTGGAAGAGCTACTCTGCTGGATTGGAAGGATTTAGATAGATACCTTGAAAAACATACTCCCGATCCTATAGATCGATCGCGATATTCGCTCTTTCTAAAACTTACCAAACTCACACGGATGTTAGGATTGAAAAAATATCGCGTATACTTGCTTGGGCATATGGGTCCAAGTCATACTGCAAGCATGATGCGAGGATTCTCTCAATATCTAATAGATCATGTAAAACATTCTTCTGAGTTGCAACGTTTACTTGGTCATTTAACGGAGTTTTATGTTGCGTGTATAGAAAATTGGGTGAAGTATGGAGCCGAACCGCATGGATTCATGCTCGTGGATGATCTAGGAGAACAAACGGGTCCTTTTTTCTCTCCTCGAATATTTAAACAGTTTTATGAACCTGTGTACCGTTCAATATTTGAAAAAGCACACGAGCATGGATGTGAAATGCATTTACATTGTTGCGGGAAAGTAGACAAATTATTACCCCTATTGATTGAATGGGGATTAGATGCCATTGAATTCGATTCACCCCGTATGTCCGGTTACACAGATCTTAGACCCTATCGTGGAAAAATTATGTTCTGGGGCGGAGTAAATATCCAATCTATCTATGTCAATGGAACTCCTGATGAAGTAAGAAGAGAAATCTGGCACATGATGCGAAATCTAGGCACTGAAAATGGAGGATTCGGAGTCTATCCCTATCCTCAGCCATATCATATCCAAGCTCCAATAGAAAATCGCAAGGCATTACTTGATGGACTTAAAGAATTCGGGGATTATTCTAAAATACCTAAACACTGGTGGAATTATCCCGTGCAAAAGGAATGGGATATGCATACTGTACCTTCTCTCCCACCAATCAGTCCATCAGAAAATTGAAATAGCAATTTAACTATTTTTTTTATGAAAGTATTAGTTACAGGAGCAAGTGGATTTATTGGCATCCATCTATGTCCCCACTTGTTATCTAAAGCACATAAATTACGAATATTAATTCTTCCGTTCTAACCTAAATCGATAATTTTGTTGATGGGTTTTACCTTGCTGGCACTATATCGCAAGTTGCTGGACAGATCTATTTTCTTCGCGATGAGTATGATAGCATTACTTGGAAATAATATCAAGAAGTCATAGGAAAGAATGTCAGTCGAAAATCCCAAGGCATTATGCCTTTTAAATTTGCGTGGATCTTGACCGGTGTATTGGAGACAATCTTCCGAATCTTAAATATTAAATCTCCTTACACTAAAGTGACTGTTTGTATAGTTGGTAGGAATTTAAATGCAGATAGTTCCAAAACCCGAAAACAATTGGGTTGGAAAACGCAAGTATCCTACTCTGAGGGTATGGAAAAAATAAAAGAATGGATACTAAAAACCTATCATATTTAATCTTCTAAAGATAGTGCTAAAATCTCCCCGATATCCATTACTGGATTTCCTCCAATGAATAAAAAGCCTTCTTCACATGCTGGACACGCAGAAACGAGATATTGTGCTCCCGTATCCTTTAATTGCTGAATACGCTGTCTGCCTATAGCATCGGATTCTTCAGCGTGATGAACGTGAGAAACACCTCCTCGACCACAACATTGCGTTTCATTTCCCCCTAAATATACTTCTCGGAAGTCCAATCCCGGAATTCGGGAAAAAATATATCTCGCATTCTCAATGTCGACAGTTCCCATTTTTCCTCGACTAGAAATGCAGGGATCATGGTAAGTAATCGATACATCAACCTGCTTACTGGGAGTTATTTTTTCCTTCTCAAGTAATGTTCGGTAGAATTCCACAGAAGTTGTTACGTGAAATTTATGTTTGAATCCTAGAGCTTTATAGGTATTTCGAATCGTATTTGTGCAAGCGGGACAATCTGTAATGATAATCTTTGCACCGGATTTGTTAAATAGAGCTAAATTCTTTTTGGCAAATTTCTTAACCGAATCAAAAAATCCTAACGTATTCAGGGGACCTCCACAACAGGTACGCTCATCTGAAAATGTGCAAAATCGAATACCAGCTTTTTTTAAAATTTTCATATTGGCTAATACTGCTTCCGGTTTTTTCTCAGCCATTACACACCCCATGTAATAGAATACTTCGGGATTCTCCATATTCACATTAAATTCTGGATTTCGGGAGAAAGTTTCTGGAACGAATGTCGTTTGGTTCACTAAGACTCGATCATTAAATTCTTTGACTCCCGGAATGTAGATCTCTCGCTCCATCAAATCTGCGCGCACTTGAGTTAGCAAATCCCCTGTGGAGATATCCATCGGGCACCAATTTCTGCATCCATCACAATTCGTACACATATAAGCCACTTCAGCGGTATGTAGGTTGACCATATCCAAATTTCCTTTTTCCATGTGGAAGGCAATGCGTGCCTTGGTAGCGGGACTATACATTTCTTTTTGAGTTACACGAAGGGAGGGACATTCAAAGCGGCACATATTTGGGCATAAGGCGCATTTCAGCAACTCTTTCATATTTACATGGGTTTTTTCTACATGATAGAAGTCTTTTTCATGACGAAATCCATGGATAATTTTTTTTGTGTTTTTTAGGGAACTGGAAAAAATGAGTTTCCCAATCCATTTGTATTTCTTAATTTTTGCTAGCAAACCCAAATCTTTTCTCTCCTTACTCTCGCTCAGTTTCCTCGTAAAGTTTTCCAGGATTCATAATTCCTTTCGGATCTATAACATGTTTAATTTTTTTCATTAAATCTAAAACAGGTCCATGCTCTTCCCTCATCCATCTTGCACGATTAATACCTATCCCATGATGATGAGAAATCGAACCTCCCGCTTGTAATGTTCCAATCATGACAGCTTCCCATGCTAATTTGAAAAATTCTTCGGGGGTTTGATCATCGGGAACAACTCCGCTAAATGAAAAGTAAAAGCACACTCCATTTGGATAAAAGTGGGAGGCATGACCAGATGCGAGTAAAATTCCCTCTACTTTAGATAATTCTCCAATTACGGAATGATATAATTGTTCAGCTTTATCCCACATACAGGAAACTTCTACAGTATCCATGATCTGACCTTTTGGGATGTAAATAGAAGATTCATTAACCGTGAATCGGGTATCAAACCAATGGACCACTGGTCCTTTTCCACACTCAATTCCTTTGCATTCAGAACAAGTGTTTTTAATTTCCGATATCTCTAGATCCACTAAGGACTCAATTGGGGCTTCACAGACAAAAATCACCATAACTTTTTTGTTAGCTTTAGGTTCTATGTAGAAATGACGTTCCGTCTCTGCTTTATCATAAATTCTGATCACTGCGGGATAGATTTGTTTTTGCAAAATGAGTCGCGTGGCTTTAAGGCTATCTTCTATCACATTAAAAATAAAGGCGATTCCCGCTTGTTTCTTGGGTAATGGCCACATTTTCATCGTAGCTTGTGTAACAATACCCAAAGTTCCTTCCGAGCTTAAAAATAACCGTTCAATCTGAGGACCATCAGAAGCGCGCGGATAAAGCTTAGTATTCACGATCTCACCCGTGGGTAATACTATGCGCATGCTTAAGACAATATCCTCAATTTTTCCATATTTCGTACTGAACTGACCCGCTGCACGGTGTGCAATCCATCCCCCAACAGTTGATGAATAAAAGCTTTGGGGAACATGACCTATAAGATATCCAACTTTCGTTAATTCACGCTCCAACCATTTTCCATTCGCTCCGCATTGAACTGTTACTGTTAGATTATGTTCATTTACTTCTATGATCTTTGTCATTCGCTTCAAATCCACCATAATTCCTCCGTATACTGGTATGGCAGCACCTACGACTCCGGATCCTTCACCATAGGGAATTACGGGAATTTTCTTTTCATTTGCCAGTAGTAAAATTTTAGAGATTTGTTCTTCTGTTTCTGGCCAGACAATAACATGCGGCAATCCCGGGACGACACCTTCCATCATCCAACGATTAGTGATTAGTTGGTAGTCTTTTGAATATGCTACTAAGTCGGCTTCCTCCGTTGAGACCCATTTTTCATTTCCTACTATGTGAACTAATTGGGAAACTAATTGTTCTAAATTCGGTATTTCTACCCGTTTTTTATATACAACATCAAAATTCATAACTTTACCCCATTGAGATATAGATATGCTCACTTCAAAGAAACCATTTGAGCAAACTTAAACATATGCATAACGCTATGCTATGATTTCGGAACTTCTCAGAGAAAGAATCAAATATCACGTCTACGAAGATACTACTATATGACAAAATTGCAAGATTTGCCTGCTCTTATCTACACAATGCTATATCTGCAAAAAAAAGATGGAAGACTGCGAAAAGCGACCGAAAATAAAAAATTGGACATTCTCTTTGATTTTCCTGACTTTCCCCCCGCAGCATTATTAAGAATTGATAATGGGAGCTATGAAGTTTTGGCACTTGAAAACAGTGTAGGAATCTCTGCGGACGCCGTAATAAAAGGCAATTTTGAAGATGTTGTCGAACTTTCGGGAGGTATAAACAAAGCGCTGAAATTAATCTTCACAAGAAAAGTAAAAATAAAAGGACCTTTAAAGGCACTTCAATTACTTAAAATATTGGGGGAAAAGGAGGCTTTTTGATCAATGTCTGAAATGACGAGCTATGAACGGGCAATTGCTGCCTTAGAGCATAAAAATGTGGACAGATTTCCTGTTTTCTCTTTGGGTTCCGATTATAGTTTTTATAATGCATTTATGAAAGAAATTGGATTTACTGCGGATGAAGTTAAACAATATTCTACAGATGGAGTGCTAACTGGACCTCCTTGGGCCCATGCAATCAATTTAAAACTCGGATTTGATGCAGATTGGGCTTCACTGAGCGGACAACAGCATTTTGATCCCGAAACGAAGCAAATTTTGGATACTTTTGGAGGGATCAATAAGGTAGTGGTGAATGACGATGGAACACCCCATTTATGGTATCTTAAACCCTTCCTCACAAGTAAAGAAAAAATAATTGAATGGTGGAACAGAGGGCGACCCAAACCTTATACGGATGCCATGATAAAACCGGCGGTAAAAGCCACACATACTCTTATAGAGAAATATCAAATTTTAAGTATGATAGGATTACCCGGACCATATGAGAATTTACACATGAGTATTGGGATGGGGCAAGTTGCGAAATTTTGTAGAAAAGAGCCCACATTTCTTGAAGAAATTCTCGAAAAGAATTTTGAAGTACAAGGTAAAGGTTTAGAATCCCTGATGAAATTAGGTCATCTTCCTGTAATAATGTGCGGAGATGACTGGGGATTTAATCATGGACTTCAAATGCCCGTAAAATACTGGAGACAATTCATCAAACCCATAATTAAACGATATGTGGAAATAGTGCATAGTTATGGATCGAAATTTCTTATCCACTCGTGTGGAAATATTGGAGATATTTTCCCCGATCTCATAGAATTAGAAATAGAAGGAGTTGATTCGTTACAACCTACAATTAATGATTTAGCTAGCCTAAAACAAAAATATGGAGATAAACTTGCATTGTTGGGAACCATAGATGATACGGATCTTTTGGTAAACGGGTCAAAAGAACATGTATGGAGCGAAGTGACTAACTCTGTAAAAGTTTTGGGTAAAGGAAGTGGATATTTACCGGGCGCGACGAATACATTGTTAAATGCGAAAGTTCGTAATGTGAGAACAATGATTGAAGCAATCCACAGCATTAATCCACAATATATTATCTAATACCGGTATCGCCATTCCTGTCGGCATTTTTTGCAATAGTATTTTTTCGCAAATGAACCTCGACCAGGATCGGGCATTTCTTGAAATTCAGCAATCTTATTGCATTTCGGACATTGAATTACACCAGTATTGGGATAATCGATTTCCAATACCTGTCTTTGAAGGCTTCGAGGATCCGCTGGGGAAATTTGAATATCTTGTGATTCTGCTGTTGCTTCTTTTTGTTTTGGTTCGTTATACAATTGGGGATTGATCGTCTCAACAGAAGATTCTAAATCTGAAAATAAGCTGGAAGGTTTGATTAGACCACTCTCTTGTTGTTTGGGTTTGGTGTGTGGCATGGGAATGGGTTCTTTTAGACTGGAGGATGCAGTTATTCTCTCCATAGTAAATGCATCTAATTTTTCCACAATCGCAGTTAATTTTACATTAATTGATTTAAACATAGATAAGTAATCGGGTTCTGAGGTTGCTTCTTGAGGTAATTGCTTAATCTTTTCTTCTATCTCAAAAAGTTCTGTTTTTAGTTTACTATTTTCCTCTTGTAAAGAAATTATTTGTTTTTTTAAGAGTTCCTTTAAATCATTTAATTTAGCGATCTGTTCATCTTTTGCTTTAATTAATTCTTCCATAAAAATCGCCAATCCTATAGGTAAAACGATTGCATTTGCTAAATAAATTTGTTCCAAATTAAAATTCAACAACAAAATAAGAATAAAAGAAAAGATAAGCAAAATTATTTGGTTTTTTAGACCCTTCGAGTTCATCATTCAGGAAAATTCTAGGAGACAAGTTCATATCAAAGTAATGAAAATATAATGCAAAAAAAATAAGAAGGATTGGAGGTTAAAGATAGAAATTTATTGGTCTACATTGAATACGTCTTTTTCATTGAGGATGGAATTGAATATTCTTTCATAATAGATCTGATTCTTCACTCGTGGTTTGTTAATATCTAATGTAACATTATACAGATACGCGTTTTTTTGGTCATATACAATAGAAGCACGAACCATATGACTATTCAATTCGAATTCTGCGTCGATAGCTCTTCGGGTTAATTCATTAAAAAAGGATTATGAAAAAACCATAAATCCTTTCTATTTGACCATCCGAGTAGCAGTTACTGCTTTATTCCATCGAGTAAGTTTTTCAAGTCGTTTCGTTGGATCCATTTTCGGAATAAATTCAGTATATCCCAATTTTAACGATTTCAATTCTTCTTCATTCTTCCAAAATCCCACTCCAAGACCAGTAAAAAAAGCTGCACCCGTTGCTGTCATGTCCGCTTCTGGAGCCCTCTTAACAACTAGATTAGCAAAATCTGCCAATGCTTGAACTTCGATATCAGATTTACTCACTCCTCCATCCACTTTAATGTTTTTAATCTCTGTATTCGTTTCTCGTTCTATACTCTTTATTACATCATGTACGCGCAAAGCAAGACCCTCTAATACCGCACGGGCTAAATGACGTCTATGGGTAGTAAGAGAAAGCCCGAAAATTGCTGCACGGCAATCAAAATCAAATAATGGATATTGGATACCAGTTGGAGTCGGGACAAAAATAACTCCCTCAGTATCTTCCGTCTCCGCAGCAAATTCATTTAATGCTTTGGGCGTATCAGATAATCCAATTCCCTCCCCTAACCAATCAATCAACGTTCCTGCAGTAGCAATTAGCCCTTCCAGCTGATAGGTAGGTTTACCATTAATATGCCATGCGATGAGAGGGTAAAGTCCTCGTTTTGGTACTTTAGGCTTATCCCCAACGGTAACATCCACAAAAATCCCCGATCCTTGAGAAACTTTCACATCTCCTGGTTCAAAACATTGTTGTCCAAATAAAGCACTTTGTTGATCTCCAGCGACTCCATGAATAGGAATCTCCTCACCGAATAAATTTTTCACCGTAGTACCGAACAGAGCGTTACATTCTAACACTTGGGGAAATCCTTCCATCGGTATATTAAACAACTTACAATAGATTTTATTCCATTCAAGGTCAAAAGGATTGAACAAAGCTAAAACGGAAGCATTCGTGTAATCTGTAACATGGGATTTTCCTCCTGTTAATTTGTATATAAACCAAGTGTCTAAAGTTCCAAAAACGATTTCTCTATTCTTAATTCTGGTTCTCAATTCAGGTTGCTTGTCTAAGAGCCATTTCAATCGAACAATTGCTTGTGCGGGTTCAAATTTGAAGATTGAAGTCGTCTTCATCATCACATTTCTACTCAATGCATTGACAATTTTGGCTAATCCTTTGAGAATTTTCCATTTCCCGTTTTTATTCATAGCTTCAGCAGTCTTCGCAGCCCGAATATCTGCCCAACTAATGAAATTGTTAAGCGGTTTTCCTGTTTTCTTCTCCCAAAGGCAAAAAGAACCCCTTTGGTTGCTAATTCCAATAGCAGCAACATCTTTTGCTGAAAAACCTTTGTTGAACACTGCTTTAACAACGTTCAACAAAGCATTCCATAATGCAAGCGGATCATCTTCGATAGCTCCTTCTTCAGGATGAATTGGATTGGTTTTTTGATATTCACGTGCAACAATTTGCGCTTCATGGTCAAAAAGTATCGCTCTTATTCCCGTAGAGCCCGAATCGATGCTTAAGATAAATTTTTTGTTATTGGTCATAAGGATCACTTTACAGTAATTTTCTCACTTGTATGTGGATCCCCCATATATATAACAATTCTCATAATGGAAACATGAAAAAAAAGTAATGATGGAACGATTCGTCCTACTGATTTTATCGTTTTTAAGGATCAGAGTTCCAAGAGTTTTGTGATGAAATCTTTGCGAAGACCGCTGATTCCAAAGAGCTCCTTGAAATAGAATTTATTTTCAATTGGAAGATAAATTACAGGTGTAAAAACCGTACATCCTTCGATATCACAAAAATTTTGAATAAATTCTTCATTGTGGAGTAATTTATCAACCACTTTTTGGTTTTCGACTGACCATTCATCGAATTTTATCTTTTTCTGCTTTAACCAACTTTTTAGCTCAACACATTTACTACAATTCTCTTTTGTAATCACACTAAATTGCTTCATAACTGTTCCAAATTTAAAAAACATCTTAAGCATTTTGTTTTTCAAATTTAGTCTTCCTCTTAATTATCCACTTAGAAAATTCGGTATTTCATTAATCCTATTTATCGCTTATTGTTCATAATTATCGCAAGTGCCATCCCCTTTTTGTTTGATTGGGTGAATGTTTATATTTAATTTGAAATGATGTACAAAATATGACTGCAACATTAGAAAGCTTGGAGTACATTCAAGAGGGAAAAAAAGATATTGGCAAAAGCGTAACGGTATATGCACTGTCTACATGTGGATTCTGTAGAAGCGCCCTTCAATTTTTACGCAATTCCGACTGCAAATTTCAGTATGTGTATGTGGATAAAATCCCTTATGAAACCAAACAAAAGGTAAAAGAGGAATTGCAAGAAAAATACGAAAAACGAGTAGTTTTTCCTTATTTAGTGATAGATGATTCAGAAATTCTTGTTGGCTTTGTCGAAGAGGACTGGAAGAAAACATTGGGACTTTAAACTATTTAATCTAGCCCTTCCTACTTTCTATCATTATGCCGACTTCTAAAAACATTAAAGATACTGAAAAATTCGTTTCGATGGTAGCTGAAAAGCAAGGATGGAAATTGCATCCAAAAAAATCATTTTTAAGGATGTTGTATGAAGGCTTGATGACAAATTGGAATCGTTATGGTTATTACTCTTGTCCTTGTAGAGACGCTTCCGGAAATAGGGATGAGGATAAAGATATCATATGCCCATGCGATTATTGTGCTCCTGATCAAGAAGAATATGGTCATTGTTATTGTGGATTATATTTAACAAAGGAATTCGCGAATACAAGAAAGATCCCTAGATATATACCTGAACGCAGACCTGAAGGAAAATACTAATTCTCTGCCAGATTATACTAACAATTGCAGAAGCTTTTCATTTTTTATATTATCCAATTTTTTTGAAAATTTGGAATTCCATATCTCATTTACGAAATTGTGTATTTTTATAATTTCATTACGATTAGAAAAATCACTAGGAGATATGTCTAAACAGGGTTTTTTTTCTATAGCATCACTAATTTCTGAACTCACTTCTTTACTAATGTTATAAATATCCTCCCAATTGATTGTAATTGACTGAATCCATTGATCTAACTCAGCTTTTAATAAATATAGGTGAATCACCATGAAATTCATTATGGTTACCAAACGATCAAAAAGATTAGGATCTGACTTTCGATAGGACAGATAAGAAAGGGAACTTGACAAGAATAAGAACAACAAGTAAATCTTTTCTTCGTTTTTATGTATAGGAAGGAATGGCACTTGCTTTAAATATACGAAATCCAAACGAGTTGACCGGATGGCACCCGCATATACAATTTTATATAAATACCACGCAAACAATTTGGAATTGAGATAACATAAAAGATATGCAACGAACCAGTCGTTCGGTATATCATTTGTATGCATTAGTGGATGAATAGTAAGAACTGTATCAAATGGAATATATTTTATGGAAGGACGTTGGCTGAACACTAACTTGTAATGGGGATTTGGATACTTGACATGGGCATTAGCTAGTTGTCCAACGATCTCTCCACAAACTTCGATCTTTTTTATCCGTCTTTTTGAAATCACTCGTTGTATAGGTTTTAAATGGAATTGACCGATCAGTTTTCCTTCAATGCAATATAGATAATTAGTATTCATTTTAGTGGCGTTCTCTGCCATAGTTTGGATATTTAATCCCCTATGAGCACTCACAAAATTTTCCAGAGAATATTTGTAGGATTGCATCTTTTTATACAGAAAATAGTCATTCTCAGATAAATTGAGAATCAACGAATTCTGGACTAATTCCTTGTTCTTCTCAATCGTAATATGTGTATTTTCCTCAGACAAAGTGATATATTTGCGATTATAGGAGTTTCTTGAGACCACTAGCATTAGTTGCTCCAAGTTTACCCGTCTAAACGCTTTACTGATATCATGAGCATAAATGAGATTTTCTAAGACACGATTTTTGAGAGAACTCCATCGTTTACTGTAAGCCATGGATTTTGGAAGTATAAATCCCATTGTGCCCAGTTCTTCTAACATATAGTCACATAAAAGGAAGAAGTAGGCTGCAGAATTCCTAATTATTTCTGGGAATAAATTTTGAAGTAAATGTTGATTGTTATCGGAAATTTCTCCATTATAAGGAGGATTGCATAAAATTAAATCATATTTATTGGTCGTGTGAATTTTATCGAAATAGTTAGCTTGGGTGATGTTCCAGGGAATATCTGCACTTTTTCTTTTTATTTCATTTAGGGGTATTTTTTGATCGGTGAAAATAGGTAATAAAGACCACAAGTACAATCTTAATTTGCACAGTTCGACAGTTTTTTCATCAATATCATAACCAAATAAGCAATTTGAAATGATTTTTTGGCGTTCTATTGTTTGTTCGGTTTTTGAACGGAGTTTATCACTGAAATTTTTTTTCAGTATCTGATTAGCTGCAGCAATTAGAAATTCACCCAATCCACATGCAGGATCCAAGACACGAAAATTACCGTAATTTATTGTGTTAATATAATTGAAACAAATTTCTGTGAGTTTCTTGGCGTAGGTAGGGTTTGTAAAAAATGATCCTTTCTCTTTGTTCATAAAAAGCGAATAAGTATTGGAAAACAGTTTAAAATTTCTATCATCTTCCTGTAATACCGGATCTGAATACAATTGATATAGAAGTTGTTCAATTTGCATGTAAATCATCGGGAATATAGCCACTAGATTGTGCATTATAAAGTTGTTGATAAACTCCTTTAGGTATATGCATCAGTTCATCATGTTTTCCCCGTTCCGTAATTCCTCCCTTTGTCATAACTAGTATTTCATTTGCATTTTTAATGGTGGACAGTCTGTGAGCGACAGCGATAGTAGTTCGCCCCTTGGCTAGTTCATCAAACGTTTTTTGAATTTCTATCTCAGTATGGGAGTCTAATGAGGAAGTGGCTTCGTCGAGAATAAGAATCGGGGGATTTTTTAGAAAAACTTGAGCAATCGCAAGGCGTTGTTTTTGCCCTCCTGATAATTTCACTCCCCTCTCTCCGACGATACTATTATAACCTTCTGGTAAAGACATGATGAACTCATGAAGTTTCGCATTTTTCGCTGCTTGGATAATTTCAGCATCACTTGCCCCTGGCTTGCCAAATTCGATGTTTTCACGAATTGTTCCATAGAAAATAAACACATCTTGGTATACAATTCCTATACTCTTACGAAGAGATTCTAAGGTCATATCTTTTATGTTGATGCATTCAATAGAGATCACTCCATTTCCATCTTTAATATCATAAAACCTCGGAATCAAGTGACATAATGTGGTTTTGCCAACACCACTTGTACCTACAACTCCGATTTTCATTCCCGGATCAATTTTAATATTAAAATTCTTTAATATCCAATTATCCTCTCCTCCTTCATTATAGCGAAAGGAAACGTTTTTAAACTCAATTTTACCCTTAGGATTAATTAATTTAATTGCATTCTCTTTTTCAACCATGTCAGGCTCTTGTTCCATTAAACTATGGAATCTTTTGAAGCCAGAAAACCCGGATTGGAAAATTTCCGCGAATTGGACTAAACGACGAATTGGATTCACAAAATGAGCAACATAAATCAAATAAGCAACTAATCCTCCAATTTGGATCTTTCCATTATATGCAAAATAAGCACCGATAAAAATTGCTCCGAGACTTAGTATATCCATTAAAAAATTATTCCCTGCACCAAACTCCCCCAAGTGCTTGTATGATCTTCGGTAAGACTCCACATATTCGTGATTTTTTTCGAGAAATTTTTCGATTTCATAGGCTTCATTTGTATAACTTTTTGTACTACGAATGCCAGAAATACTACTTTCTATTCTTGCATTAATTTTTGCATGCGCTTCTCGAACATCGTTAAAGGTAATTATGAGTTTGGTTCTCTTTTTCAGTGAAAAAAGGATTAATACTATTACAATCATAAAAAGGATTCCTGTAATCACAGGATTAATAGTTAAAAGTACAATAAATGACCCGATAATCATAATAGTCGAAATAATTAAATCTTCTGGTCCATGGTGGGCTAATTCAGATGTTTCTCTCAAATCCCCGATTAATCTTGACATCAATGAACCAGTTCGATTATTATCAAAATAGGAAAAAGGCATGTTTTGAATGTGAACAAACAAATCCCGTCTCATATCTCCTTCCATTTTGGTTCCCAACACATGTCCATAGTAACCCATTATATACATGCAGATATTTTTCCCGATAAACAAGAGAAAAAGCACTGAGGAAAACATTATTATCATATTTAAATTCCGGTTAGGAATCCAGTCATCGATATACCATCTAGTTGATATAGGGAATACCAAATCCGATGCCGCAAAAAAAACTGCACAGATGAGGTCCAGCACCAATAAAGGCTTGTATGGACGATAGTATCGAATAAACCTACGGAATACACGCATTTGTGCTAATAAATTATACATACTTTTTAGACTTATTTACACCTTGACAGATGAATGCTAAGAATAGAGAATTTTTGTTTCTGGAGATACTCATGGGCTTTTCCAATACATTCAGGTTGCTTATGTCGAAGTGCTGTTTTCAGTGCAATCTCTGCTGTAGTTTCCAAATCGATTTTATATCCAACACTAACGAACACGGGGGCCAGTTTATCAACCAATACCATTACATATCCCACAATTTCTCCGTTATCGATTACAAGCAGTTTATTACCTGCTTTTCGTTTCATATTCTTCCAATTCCTTACACCAATCAGAGGACGTTTCGCTACACCCATTGACGGCAAATCTAATGCTACTCCAATTGCTACAGCCACACCAAATCTATGTGGATGTGCACGACCATGTCCATCAAACATAATAAGATCAGGGATTAGGGTTAATTGTCCAATTGCTAAGGATGCAATGCGGATCTCTCGAAACGCCAGTAATCCCGATATGTATGGAAACTCTACCTTTTCTATTGCAAATTCATACGCAATCTCTTTATTTGTCTCTAAATTCCATAATACCGCACAAGCGATTCCATACTCATCTGTTCCCTTTTGTAAATATGTCAGATCTACTCCTGCAACGATGTGAATATCCCTCAGTTTAATACTCGGTGCTTTTTCATCAAAAATAAATTTAGACCATTTTTTTTGTATACCGTTTGCATCCTGTAAATTTGTGGGATATTCAAGTAATTCATTTCGATGGTAGTTTTTCTCCATGAGATCCATTTATAGCTACGTTTTATAAGCCTTTATGGAGAACATTAAAGGAACTTTAAACGGAAAATTCGGAGGAAAATAATAGTACCCGTCATCATGTTTAAACAACATGGGATGAGCTTGGAATTCTGAATAAGGATACTCATGAAAGCTTTCTAATTTCAAACCGACGTTGACTAAATTATTAATAATTGAAGAGATAGGATGGGTTCATTGGTAATTTAAACAATTAGTTATTTTTATTGCTGATGCATAAGAATATTCCTCTTCATAACGTTCTGCTTGACCTCCAGTAAAATATGTGTATCCTACTCTCAAACCTTCTTTGAATTTATAATCAAACAATCCTCCATACGGGTGTCCATCGATAATATAGAAGAAACCACCTGGTTTTAGATAAAAATATATCAGATTAGCCCATTTCTCCAGGTCTAGTAGCCAGCAAAGCACTCCATAGGATGTAAAAACAATATCAAATTGTTCTGTTAACTTCTCTTGGAGAGAATAAATATTAGACTCAATAAAATTTGCTGGTATTCTTAGTTCTTTACTTAAGGAACGGGCTAATTTAACTGCTTCTCCCGAAAAATCCACTCCCGTAACGATTGCTCCTTTATACGCAAGACTTAAGGTATCCATTCCGAAATGACATTGCAGGTGCAAAATTTTTTTTCCAGTTATATCCCCCAATTCTTTCTGTTCTAAACGAGGAAGTGAGTTTTTTTTCTTTTTGAATTTTTGCACATAATAAAATTCCGATTTTGAATGAATTAATGCTCGTTCGTCCCAATTCTTGCGATTCGCTTCAAAATATTCATCTTTCATTCTATGATTTTTCGGTAGTATTCTTTTTGAACGTTATTGACTAACTAGAATTCTAAAAAGTCATATAGTAATTTATTCAGAAGGCGGAAATATCTTACAGCTCCCATTTTTTTGAAAATTATATATCCAGGTGGAGGAGGATACCAATCAAAGCATTCCATATTATTGAGTTTTTTGATTAGGAATAGGGCAGAGAGTAATTTCAAAGGATTTTTCGTGTTCCGATCGATAATTATGAATTTAAAAATCCTATAAAGAATATCTTTATCTAACTGTATAATGGAATTGATGAATCCAAAACGAGAAATAAGATAATTAAAGAGCTCCTTTCGATTATTAAAGGGAAATTTTAACAGATCAATGGGTAACTGATTTATCTCACTAATCGAATATCCCTCTAATTTGCATACAAATCCTGTAAGCGGATGTCCTTTTTTGGTCAATAAAATGACGTTACGGCTCGAGGGACTGAAATTTGAACGTAAAAAATGCATAAAATTTGAAGAAATAGACCAATAGGATAGTTTTCTGGGATTAATATGAAATCCACACAATCGGATGATCAAACGGACATATCCGTTATAAATGATCGGTCGAGGAACCACATCCCATAAATCCTCATTTTGCTTCACAAAATACAAAAGTCTTTGAAGTAAAAACTCGAATCTGGATTTGGTCAATGGGAATTCGCTTTCACATACATCTGATAGGAAATCAATGCACCAGTTAATATCGAGAAAATAACTTGCGTTTTGGTGATATTTTTTCGAATATTGTGTGTTAAATTCCTTTACGAAATGTATCCATTGATAGTGATCCTTGATTGTTATACGACCAAACTCAAAGGGTTTTTGAATATATGCCGTAGAACTGGGATGTTTTCCCTCCCTGTTAATTGTTATATACCAATCCTCATCGAATAATGTGATGGGAGTAAACAGAGATTTCATCAAATCACCCAAAACTGCAATATGATGATAATCGCGTAGAATTTTCACTAGCCGACTGATTGCTGATATAAATGGAAGTTCCGGAAATGTAATTAATTGGTTGTTTTCACATGCTTCAAGCAAGATAAATACCATTCTTTGAAAACCGGTTAATTTTTGGGCATTTTCTCCCAAATACTCCTTGTTTGTGATTTTATCAAATATTTGTGGATGAATTATTTTTATTCTATTTACTTGAACAGCATACTTATTTTGTATAAATTTTCTTACTGATTGAAATACAAGAGAAATATTTCCCTCTAAATTGAGATTCTCAGGTAGTGGATCCGTTATAACCTCTTGGATTAACGCTTGAGTATCCGATAGATTGATTAAAACTGATTCTAAAATTATTCTCTTCTCGAAATCGTACACAATTAATGCATAATTTTCTTTTTCATTGTTAAATGTGAAGAGTTTACCCAGAAGTTTAAAGGCATGATAAAGATTAACCTTAGCATCAAAATAAGGGATGGAAATCTCTTGTAAATTCTGTAAATTCGTAAAGGAGCGGTCAATTTGCCCTGTATCCCACGAATGACCGAATTGAGAAATTTTATTGTAGAAATCAATTAAATCATATAAATACCTCATTTTTGCATCTCCGTTTCTGTATTGAGATTTTGTGCTGGATCTATGGGGAATTTTTGATTTAAACACAATTCAAAAAAGATTTTGCTTCTAGCCAATCCCGGAACCCATCTTTTCCTAAACAATTTAATAACATTCTTCAAAAAATGGAAATAAAATGGCGGACATCCTGGGATTTCAAGTATATTCTTGTTTGATATGAATTTCTGATGTTGCAGGTTCTTTTTTACACGGTTTTGTTGGTAAGTACTAAGAATTTCGTGGATTTTAAGTCTGTATTCATTTATGTACTCGGTTCTTTTGATTTTTCGGGTTAATTTTTTTATCGCTTTCGCTTTTATCCTATCCTCCGTTATTTCATAGTTGATGAATTCCTCATGGGATCTTAAATCCACAAGCCTTTTTTGAAGTCGAATTTTTAATTTTGCTCTTTCCAAGTCGGGATCTCTTTCTGATATAGCCAATCTTTGCACAATTTTCTTTCGAAACTTTCGATCTTTTGTGGTTTGTATAGCGCAATCCCCAAAAACCATGCAATACTCATTTTTCGGTTCTTGAGGATTTTTACCCAGAAGAAAAGAAAAGGATGGAATTACTTCTTGGTCCTTTTGCATTGCAGTTTTTAATAGTAATAATAATTCAGTAGCGTGCTGTTTGCAACCCGAACATATTAAACCCTTAGAGATTTCTGTTTTCTGAGGAAAAACATCAAAAAGATCAATAAATGGTTCTATTCCATCGATAATGGGTAGGTGATTATTCTCTTTTAATCCTTTTCTCTTCCAAAATGAACTTTTTCGGTCAAAATCGTTTGGCACATCCGTAAGCCATGAAGTTATCTTATTAAATTGTGCTTTATTCTCAAAGTTCTCCATGATATAGACTTCAGCCTCATTTAACACTCCTTGACTGATTAGGCTGTAATCCGCATTCTTTAATGCTTTAATAATGAGATTATCATCTGGATTTTTTCCCAACATCTTTAATGCAATATAATCACCTATGATGGAGTTTTCAGATGCCATAAGGCAGTTCGAATGCAAAATGATGGAATCTGAATACATTAACGGACCTGCTTTGGAAAGAACTGAAGAAAAATCATACAATACTAAATCGGGTGGTCGAATCTGGTGAATCTTTATTGCGCATTTTTTATATTTCTCGAGATACAGATTTTTTTCACAATATTCCCCATCATTAATTTGATTTTCGAATAAAGAATTATAATCCTCCACGAGAGACATTGAGTTTTCAATAGACAAGTGTATATCAGAGATTGCGGAAATTTTTGGATTGATGATTGAAATAAAGAGCACAGAATCTTCAACGATTTTTGGAAACTTAATTTGTCCGATATCAATCTCATAAATGGTTTTTTTTGTTAAATTCCCCTCCACTGGAATAAATCGTACATTGGGGAATTTCTGGGAAATATAGACATCAAATCCCAACATTTCCCAAACTTTTATTGAATTTACTGAGGGTAAGGTGCCCCCAATTACCGTAATCTCCTTTACTCCCATTTTTTCCAAATGCTCAATTACATAATATAATATTTCAGGATTTGTCGTGACTGGGGATACATAGGGAAATGAAAGATCAATCTGAATAACAACAGATGTTTTTTCGATTATTGTGTCTCGGCAGGAATCTAACAGCAACTGAATAGATTTCTGTGTATCAGGGTGAATCGTTATATAGTTTTTTGATCTCACTTCTGCCTAACCCACTTAGATGAAAAGACTCATTTGAGTGATACATCCAATGACTTCCCAAAGTGTCTTTGTATTGGAAATTGACGATTAAATAAAAATCCGGGCTTGCCTTTTATGGGATCCAAAAGATTTATTTCTGGATGCTAACAAACCAAGGAATTTTTCTATTTCCGGTCGAATAACTCCTACAGCTTCGTGTTCATACGGAGTCCCGGGTAATGGCATAAACGCATGGGTATGAATTCGAATCCTCTTTGTGGAATGCAAGACTTCTTTAAAAAAATCAATTGTTATATCAATATCATTTTCAGTCTCCTCCGGTAATCCAAAAATAAAATCAACATCTACCCCGAATCCGTAATCTAATATCCTATCTATTGCATCTAACACATTCTGAAAGGTGTGACCTCTCCAGATTCGTTTTAATAACTCATCTGATGCGGATTGAGCTCCTATAGTGAAGAATTTATTGTTGATATACGGATAAGTTGCATCCATCATTTCCGACGTAACAAATTCCGGTCTTACTTCGGAAGGAAATGACCCGAAATAGATTTCTTCTAATTTTGGTATTTTTTTAATAGATCTCAGAAGTTTTTCAACGATTAGGGGGGATGTCCCAGTTCCTCTTGGGGTGCCATAGGAAAAAGCATTGGGTGTGGTGAACCAAACTCTTTTATATCGGATCTTTACCGCATGTTCAATCCATTTAACGATCGAATCCATAGAAGCATGTCGCATTATCCTTCCGCCAGTTTGACAAAATTTACAACGAAAAGGACATCCTCTGCTGATTTCGATCGGACAAAATATACGAAATTTCTCAGAAAAAGGGGGATATATATCAAGATCTGTTGGATCAAGGGCTGTTAAAACTTTTGGAGCCGCCTGAGGATTATCATATAAGTTAATGAGAAATTGAGGTAATATTCCTTCAGCTTCACCAGTAATTATATGATCTACTCCAAGGTCTATAACATCATGTAACGCTCCTGTAACGTGCCATCCACCCACAATAATTTTGATATTCTCACTAAATTTCTTTAAGTGCGGTAATTTATGGGTTATAAACTGAACGAAATCTGCTCTTTGTGCTGTCATCAATGAAATTGGCAACAAAATGAACGGGCGTTTATTTATATCAAAACGACGTAGTGCTGCTATTGTTAGTTCATATGGAAGAGATCGCACTGTTTTGATATCATAAAGGTCCATGATTTCGGGAGTATGTTCTATGACGCTTAGCAGTTTGGCATAAGAATATGCATTTGGTTTTGAAACGCAAAACAATATTAACGGTTTAAGCATTCACTCACGTCAAAAATAGGAATAGAAAAAAGAAAAAGTAGATGCTTTGTTTAATAAGGAGGCATTCCGCCACCAGGAGGCATGTTTGGAGCACCACTTGCACCAGCACTGATGATATCGTCAATGCGAAGAATCATTTGTGCAGCTTCACTTGCAGATTTAATAGCTTGTTTCTTTACGATAATTGGCTCGACAACTCCTGCAGCTAGGAGATCCTCTTTAACTCCCTCTTCGGGATCGATTCCAGCATTCGGATGTTTCGCATGACTTGCACGTAACTGCATTAGTATATCGATTTGATCAAACCCTGCATTTTCTGCTAATGTTTTTGGAATAATATCTAAAGAATCTGCAAAAACTTTTACAGCTAATTGCTCACGTCCACTTAGGGTTTCGGCATATTCTCGCAATTGTTTAGCCACTTCAGCCTCTGGAGCTCCCCCACCACCTATTACAAACGGATCTTGAATAATGTCTTTTATTACGCATAAAGCATCATGAATTGCCCGATCGGCTTCCTCTACAACAAGTTCAGTTCCACCGCGAATAAGAATGCTGAGAGCTCGTGGGTCTTTACAATCTTCCACAAATACCCAATCTTCTTTCATGACTTTACGTTCCTCAACCAAACCCGCTTTTCCTAACTTGGATTTATCCATTCCGTCGAAACTGGTAAAGATGGTTCCTCCGGTAGCTTTAGACAATTTTTCTAAATCCGATTTTTTAACCCGTCGTACAGCAGCAATACCCTTTTTCGAGAGGAAATGTTGAACCAAATCATCAATACCTTTCTGGCAAATAACCACATTAGCACCGGTTTTTACGACTTTATCTACCATATTTTTTAACATTTGTTCCTCTTGGTCTAAGAACGATTGGATTTGGTCAGGACTGGTAATGGAAAGTTTTGCATCAAATTCGGTCTTCTTAATTTCGAGTGCTTCTTGTAACAAAAGAATTTTAGCGTTTTCTATTCGTTTATTCATACCGGGATTGACAATTTCCTTATCTAAGATGATTCCAGAAATAAGTTGTGTATCCTCGACGGATTCTCCCTCTTTCTTTTGGATTTGGATTTTGTCAAGATCAACAAATAAATTTCCATCTTTCTCTTCCACAACACTTAGAGCAGCTTTCACTGCAATCTCCGCAATACGATTCTTACTGTCGTTGATCACTTTACTCGACATGCTGGTTATTGCTGCTTGGGTGAGAATTTTTTGATCTTTGGGATCCACTTTCGTACCTATGTTATCCAAAATCTCCAAGGCTTTTTCCGCAGCTTTTTGAAATCCCTCTGTGATAATTGTGGGATGGATTTTTTGTTCTAATAATTTACCGGCTCGTTTCAATAACTCGCCAGTTAGTACAACTGCAGTAGTAGTTCCATCTCCCACCTCATCATCTTGAGTCTTAGCTACCTCAACAATCATCTTTGCTGCGGGGTGTTGCACATCAATTTCCTTAAGAATGGTTGCACCATCATTAGTTATGGTGACATCTCCAAATTGATCAACAAGCATCTTATCCATACCACGTGGACCAAGGCTTGTTCGCACCGCTTCGGCTATTACTTTCGCTGCTGCAATATTGTTTTGCTGAGCATTTTTACCTTGTTGTCGCTCTGATCCTTCCTTTAATAAAAGGATAGGTTGTCCTGATAAACTCATAATAATCTCACTTTTTATTGTAGTATATAAATAAGTCTAAGTCACCATACATATGATACTTTAAAATTTTTATGATCATTCATGATTAGGTCAGAATTAGATGGGTATCGATTCCCATGAATATAATTCTCGAGTTTACAAATTTCTACACGTATTTTCTATGAGAGTACAAGATATGATATTAAGTTTGGTCTTCGACGTTGCCAATTTAATAAATTCATAACAATTACTTTTAATTATTCGTTGCGTCAAATATATTCATCAGATTTTGGATTGAAGGATCTATGGTTAAACGAATTCCATTACACAGTACTCATTTGAAATTGGGCGCCAAAATGATCGAATTTGCAGGATATCTAATGCCTGTCCAATATTCAAGTGTGATTGAGGAACATATCAATGTTAGAGAGAATGCTGGCTTATTTGACATTTCCCACATGGGGGAGGTCCTCATCGAAGGACCAGATGCGAAATCATTTCTTCAATATCTGTTTACAAATGACCTAAATTTGCTTTATAACGGGAAATCGCAATATGGATGTTTGTGTTACGAGAATGGGACAACAATAGAAGACTCATTCTATTATCAGCATTCGGAAACAAAATACCGGTTGATTATAAACGCAGCTAATCGCGATAAAGACATGGATTGGTTGAATTCCCATGCCAAAGCTTTCAATATTCGTATTAAGGATATGTCAAATCTACGAGGTCGACTTGCACTTCAAGGTCCTAAGTCCTTCGAGGTGTTAGAACCATTACTTGCAGTCAATATCAAAGATCTTCAACGATTCCACTTCATGGAAACAACTCTCTTGGGAGCTGAAGTGTTTATCGCACAAACGGGGTATACCGGAGAATTTGGCTACGAGATTTCCTTCGAAGTCGTAGATGCTAAAAAGATATGGGATGCAATCATGGAATCGGGAAAATCTTTTGGTATACTTCCAATTGGATTGGGAGCACGGGATACACTGCGTTTAGAAGCATGCTACTCATTGTATGGGCATGAATTAACCGATAAGATTACACCGGTTGAGGCTGGGATAGGATTTTGTGTAAAACCTAAAGAAGGAATTGAATTTATCGGCAAAGATGTTCTACTCGACCAAAAAACCAAAGGAACCCAGAAAAAGATCGTTGGATTCGAAATGATCGATAGGGGAATTGGACGAGAAGGTTATAAAGTTTTTTCCCCTGAGGGAATTGAAATCGGTTATGTTACAAGTGGAACCTATTCACCCTCATTGAAAAAATCTGTTGGACTAGTTATTTTAAGGAATGAATTTTCTGCTATTGGTACTGAAATTGAAATCGAAATTCGAGGTAAAAAAACAAAAGCTAAAATCGTGAATACACCTTTCTATGATGTTCACAAAAAAATCTAAAAAACATAGAGGTAAAGAGGTAAAATAATAATGAATTTTCCAGAGAATCTAATGTACACAGAAAGTCATGAGTGGATTAAAAAACTAGATGAAAAAACCGCATTGATTGGGATCACTGATTATGCACAACATGAATTGGGAGATATTGTGTTTATTGAGTTTGAACCCATGGGTAAGAAAAATAAAAAGGATATTTTCTGTAATCTTGAGTCCGTGAAAGCTGTAGCAAGTGCCTACCTACCCGTTTCCGGAACGATTGTAGAAGCAAATGCAAAATTAGCGAAAGATGAGGAATTTGAGCTGGTAAATAACTCACCATATGATAAAGGATGGCTTATAAAAATCTCTCTAAGCAAGCCAAGCGAACTATCTCAACTCATGAACTCAAAAGCATATAAAAAGTTTGTTGAGGAAGCTAAATAGGAATGGATTTCTCTCCCCTTTCAGAACAAGACATCCAGGAGATGCTCAAAGCTATCGGAGTATCCTCAATGGATGCCTTATTTCAAGATATTCCCAAATCTATTCGAAATCCGAGTCTAAATATCGGTAAAGGCTTATCAGAACTGGAAACTCGGTTTTGTATGGAAACTCTAGCGGGAAAAAACATGATTTATTCTTCGTATTTCCGCGGGGCAGGCAGTTATAATCATTATATTCCACCTGTGGTAAACCAAATTACAGCTCGGAATGAATTTTATACAGCTTATACACCCTATCAACCAGAAGTCTCCCAAGGATATCTTCAAGCCATATTTGAGTATCAGACAGCAATTTGCAACCTTACTGGAATGTTTGCAACGAATGCATCAGTATATGATGGAGCGAATGCACTTTGCGAAGCAGCAATAATGGCTAAAAATATCACACGGAAGAATCAATTCCTAATAGTGGGAGAATTGCATCCTGAATATTTCCAGATTTTTAAAACCTACGGATTTGCCTGTGATTTTCATATTCAGACTGCCAATTTGAATAATTTTACGGAAAAACTGAAACAAGAGGAATTCGCGGCTGTAGTAATCCAGAATCCTACTTTTTTTGGGGATCTGCATAATCTAAAAGAATTAGCAAAAAAAATCAAAGAAATTTCAGATGAAGTACTTGTGATAGAAGTAATAATCGAGTCTTCCTCTTTAGGACTCTTAAAAAAACCTGCAGATCTGGGAATAGATATTGTGTGTGGGGAGGGACAACCATTAGGAATTCCGATGGGATTTGGAGGTCCTACATTGGGATATCTAGCAACTTTAAAAACTCATTATCGAAAACTGCCGGGAAGAATTGTCGGAGAGACCAAAGAACTCAATGGAGAAAGAAAAGGATATTTGCTCACATTGCAGGCTCGAGAACAACATATCCGTAGAGAGAAAGCCCTTTCTAATATATGCTCGAATCAAGCGCTCTGTGGATTAGCTATTATCGTTTATCTTTCCGCAATGGGATACAATGGATTGCGAAAAGTTGCAGAACTAAGCGCAAAAAACGCCTATTATCTTAAACAGCGCCTCCATGAAATCAAAGAAATAAGCGTATGCAATATTAGCCGTCCTACCTACAATGAATTTCTTATTGCGGTACCAAAGGGATTCTACGAAAAATTCGAAGAATTATGTCTTGCTGAGAAAATTCTTCCTCCTTACCAATTGCTATCAGAATCCTTAGAGTATCTTGCGCAAGTTTCAACTTATAAATTTGAGAATAATAAGGATTATTTAATCGCCTGCGCCACAGAAATGAATAGCGCAGAAAGTACCGTTACATTTCTTACCCTTGCCCAGAAAGCATTAAGAGAGTTGGGAGGTAGAAGACGATGAAAACAATATTTGAGAAAAGTCAGAATTGTCCCTTAACCCGACACAGATTGCCTGATTCTGCGCTAATTGAGATTTCTTTAGATCAAATCATCCCGAAGCAATACATAGAGCCAGACCATGGAGATGCAAGTGACCAACAACTTATATTGCCAGAACTATCGGAAGTTGAATTAGTGAGGCATTATGTGAAATTATCGACCCAGAATTTTGGAGTGGATACGGATTTTTACCCTCTGGGTAGTTGCACCATGAAATATAATCCTAAAATAAATGAATACACTTCTTCACTTCCGGGTTTTCTAACACATCCCTATCAATCCTCTGCACAAAATCAAGGTTCTTTGGAACTGATGTATAAATTAGAGCAAAAACTATGCAATATTACTGGTATGGATGCATTTTCTCTGCAACCTTCTGCGGGTGCTCATGGAGAATTCACGGGAATCACTATTATGAAGAAATATTTCCATGATAAAGGAGAACAACGAAATTTTATTGTTATACCAGATTCCGCTCATGGAACAAATCCTGCAACTGCAGCTATGTGTCAATTTGGAGTAATCACGATTACCTCAAATGCTCAGGGAGAAGTTTCTTTTGAGGAATTAGAAGCAGCAATGAAACAAGGTGATGTTGCTGGAATAATGTTAACAAATCCGAACACATTGGGTTTATTTGATCGCAATATCTTGAAAATTACCGAAATAGTGCATAAATACGGAGGACTAGCATATTATGATGGCGCAAACATGAATGCAATGATGGGGAAGTGTAAACCGGGAGATATGGGATTTGACATTATTCATCTCAATCTGCATAAGACCTTTTCCACCCCACATGGTGGGGGCGGTCCTGGAGCAGGACCAGTAGGAGTAAAATCTTTTTTAATTGAATTCTTGCCAAATCCCCGTATAGTTCAAGAAGAAAATGAGTATCGATTGGTAGATTCCGCAACAAATTCAATAGGGAAAATTAAGACTTTCTTCGGTAATTTCAGCATTCTTGTTCGTGCCTATACATATGTCCTTCTAATGGGAGAAGATGGTTTAACTCGAGCATCGGAAAATGCTGTACTGAATGCCAATTATTTACGAGTCAAACTACAAAATGACTTTACATTGCCCTATAATCGAATCTGCCAACATGAATTTGTACTTAATGACGAAACCCTTGTAAATGGGTGCACAACATTGGATTTGGCTAAACGTCTTCTTGATTATGGATTTCATGCACCAACAATATATTTTCCATTAATAGTAGCTGGGGCAATCATGATAGAACCGACGGAGACGGAAACTAAAACAACACTGGATAGATTTGTAGGCACTCTTATAAAGATAAAAACAGAATCCAAAGAAAGTCCTGATCTCTTAAAGAAAGCGCCAGTAAACACACCTGTTTATAGATTAGATGAAGTATATGCCGCCAGGAATCCAAAATTGAAATATGAAAAATAAATTGAATCAATTAAAAGATACCTTTGTAATCCCCCGAATCATTAAAGAACATGCTTTCTCAAGGGATTCTAAAGGTATGCTATATTTTCCGATATAACCTTGATTCCGTATAATTCGCTCAGGATCGGATATATTGACTCTATATTCTGTTTCATTTGTAGGAAGATAAATCTGGTTAAGTCCTAAAAGTATCTCGGGGGAAATAAGTTCCTGAATCATTTCCTTTAGTGGACCTTTTTCGATAAGTACAATATTTTGAATAACATATAAATCCTTAATTTTATTCAATAATTCGAGGCGGAATTTGGATCTGTCTCCTTTTCCGATAACAATAAAGACAATATCCCCGACATCAATTGCATTATGAAAAGATGCCGTTTTTAATTCAGGAAATTCTCCTTCTTGAAAATCTAATAAATCTTTTGCAACATCTATATCGAACTGGCTGATATATCCTCCATCCAGCCTTTCTTGACAGCTATAACAAAGCGAACCTGAAATACATGTTTTACATACGGGGAGCTTTTTCAAGTGGTTTCCTCCTTATAAAAAAATACCAATTAAGCTAAAGAAGGATCGCCAAAGTTACAGCATTGGGGGAGTTATATTTCAATAATTTCGATATTTAACCGTTTTGTTAAAATGTCTGCTTTTTCGGGGGTGGTTTTGAATACATAAAGGCTTTTTTTCGTTCGTAGCTTTAGCTTCACAACATCCCCAGATCGTTTCACTCGGCAACTTTGTGCTTTTTTCGAAATATCTAAAAATTCATCTTCACTCTTTAGTTCTGGCATCTTCTTGAATTTGTTCAATACATCCTTTTTAAAAAATTTTGCCGATCGTAGGCTGGATTTAGCAAAATTTTTTAGTTATCGCTAATAGTTGACTTTAAGAAATCAAATGTGATCAGAATGCCCATAAGTGACCCGATTAAAAGAAAGATAGCCGCTCATTACTTACTTTACAAAACCATATGCCGTAATTGCGGCGCACTTAACCCCTTTACTGCAACTAAATGCCGTAGATGTCGTGGAAAAGACCTCAGGCAAAAGAAACGTGAAGTTGGGAAATAGACACTTTTTTTTATAAGTTTAGTGCACGTATAGCTAAAAGTGCTGCATTTCGCCCATTATCAATTCCTACACATGCTACGGGAACTCCCGGGGGCATTTGAACAATCGACAGCAAACTATCTAATCCACCAAGTTTTGCGCTAACCGGAACTCCAATTACCAATTTCTCCGTTTTTGATGCCACCACACCTGGTAATGCAGCTGAAAGACCCGCAACACAGATGAAAACCTTAGCACGTGAATTCTTGACATACTCATCTAATTTTTCTGGTTCTCGATGTGCAGATATTATTTGTAGGTCGTAGGACACGGAGCATTCTTTTAATACCTGTACTGCTTTCATGTAGACCTCTTCATCCGACTTGCTACCTGCAATGATAGCCACATCTATTTGAGACATAATATAACATTCTAAGGAACTAATAATAATTCTTTGTCTAGGATCGATGGGTTACTAAACTGAATTTTTCACCCAAAGACCATAAAGTCTTGAAATAGGTTAAAGAATAGCGAACGAGATTTGCCTCGGTAATCCAGAACACCATATTTTCTTCTCGAACATTTATTTTAAAGAAACTGGAAAGGAATACCATTAAATCAACTTCATCAATTATGATTCCATCAAACATAACGCGGGAGGAGGATTGAATTTTGGCAATGGTAAGCATCTTTCTCCAGATTTTTTTACTCTCCTCGTTTGGTTCGAAAGATTTTGGTAAAACTACTTGTATTTCTACTTTACGTGTATTTGCGTCTAATAGTTGATTAAAAAACTCTTCAATAAATCCTTCATCTGGTTTATTAAAAAAAATCTGGATTCTAGATTTCGCAGTAGTCAAGAGATTAGTAATTTTCAATGATACTTCCCCCTTGAGCATAAAAATAGGAGTTGTGTCGATTTCCTTTTCATTTCCATAGCGAGGTTCTAATTTATCAATTAAAGCAGATTCGATGCGTTTATATTTCTCTTCGAGTTGTTTTTTTGCGATTTTTGCTACTGATTTTGGTCTTTCCGCTTGATACATCATCGGACGTCCTTGATGAACTTTTACCCATCCTTGACTTTCCAGATTTAATAAAATGTCATAAATTCGGCTATAAGGTATATTTGTTTTATCAGAAATTTCTTTAGCACTTGATATACCATTGATTGTCAGTGCTACGAACGCCTTCGTTTCGTAATCAGTCAGACCAAATTCCTTTAACGCCGCATATACTTCATGATCAATTTTCGATAGCAAATTTGCTCATCCTTTAGCCTTGTATTAACCAACGAGTTACTCCATTAAATCTTTATCATTTTGCATTTAACGTTAGTTTTTCCCTAGATGAATAATTATAGAAAAAAAATCCTTTTGTAACATTCACCAACATTTAGATTTTGTCCTCTCTCAAAAACTCGCTTAAATTATATAAACAAGTTTTAATAGTCTTAAAATAACAACAAATCATCAATTCAAAAGGATATGAAAAAATAATGCCAGATTGCCACGATTTTAAAAAGGGACAAGTTTGGGTTTGTGATTGTGGATTAGAACTAAAAATAATGAAAACTTGCACTTCTTGTGAGGAAGATTCCGACTCTTGCGGATGTACTGATGACTCTCATGAAGGGCATGAGCAGCATGGATGTGTGTTCAAGTGCTGTGGGAAACCTCTTCATTTAAAGAAATAAGATTTTTATGTTTTTTTAAATTTCTTTCTATATGCAAAAACTACAAGGGATATTTGGACCAATTCCTACCTTTCTTAACAATGAAGGTTTCATAGATTTTGATGGGAACGAAAGATCCATCAAAAATCTATTAGAAACTGACATTGATGGTTTATTTATATTAGGAACCACAGGAGAATTTCCTTATTTTACAATGGAGGAAAAAAAGGATTATTTAAACATAGTAAATACGCATTTGAATCAACCGAAACAAATTGTATGTTGTGTATCTCATTGGACTCTGAAAAACGCAATTGAGTTAACCGAATTTGCATTAGAAAAAGGATTCAAATGCATTTCTGCATCGCTTCCCCTTTATTTCCCCATTTCTGAGGAGGGAATTTATGAGTATTACCGAGTCCTTCGGAAAACGATTGATAACTATGATGCTTCTATCCCCTTTATTTTTTACCATATTCCTGTATTTTCCGCTACTATCGATGTAAAACCCGAGATCATCATTAATCTTGCTGATGAGGGAGTCATCCAAGGAGTTAACACCTCAACATCCGACCTAGAGCATTGCCGACAAATAATTGAGAACACATCAGAGGATTTCTCTTTTTTATGTGGGACTGAATCTCTTTTGATTCAGGGATATAGAGATGGAAAAATTAATACCGAGTTCGATGGAGGGATATTTTCAGGGGCAAATATAATGCCTTATACATATAAAATCCTTTTTCAAGCGACAATTATGGAAAATAGGGATGAATTTGCACGAATATGGCCATTAGTTGATGAATTTATTTCCTTATTTGATCATGGTCTCACCTATCTCCCGCAGATTACAAAATATGCAATGAAAATTGTAGGATACGAAATTGAGGACACGGTAAAAAGTCCCCTAGGAGTAATTAACAATCGTATTCAGAAACAAACAATATCAATTATCAGGAGCATTCAATCGTTTTGGGGTTCCATGCGGATTTAGGCTAAGGGTCTTGGACTGAGATCCTCATCTCCCAACTCATTCATTAGTGATACAACCGTAAGTTGCATGGTTAACATCTCCTTACATTCCAATTCTAAATCTTGATACGCCTCTGTTCTGGTATCAATTCCATTTTTCAGCGCTAAGCTACGTAGCACGATAGATAATTGATTTAATAAGAAATCCTGTTTGGATATGTCTAATTTCTGATTTTTTATCCATTTATCGATCTCATTTTTTAATTGGATCTCCGTGTTTGTCATTGGAGTATATATTACTTCAATTTCAGCAAGTTTTCCGCGATCTAAGAGATATTGTTTTGATTTTAAAATGGGATTAACCAATAAACAGAGATTAAGAATTTTCGGGCTTGGTGCAAGGCTATCAAAACTAACTCCGAAGATATGTAAGATTTCATCTTTTTTCTCAATTACGGAATAATCAATATATAATTCAAGCAAATTCACGAAAGTAGTTTTTAACAACACGTCAGGCATATTATCTACGAGATCACAGATTTCATACGATATTTGGATAATTTCAAAGATTCGTTTTTGAAATTCTGCATCTCGAAGATACGTGCTAAAATAATTCAAATACTTGCGAGTTTCCTCAATTATAAAGGGGATTTTGAAGGATGGATAAACATTCAGCAGATCTAGGTAATCATCAGCAGTTACAGGTGAACCTAAAAGAAAAACAATTTCTTCAACAGTATTAGTTGTATTTTTCGCCATTACTAACTATCCATTTATCTATCTATTCATTTTTCTTTTTTTATTTTTCGTACTTCGGATCCAATCTCAATCCCAGTAAAGTTCGAAATACCATTCCAAAGATCTTACGTTTTGACGTTTTTCTACTTAAAATTTTTAAATATAATTCAGAGGTCGTTTTTGGTGGTACATCTACTTCTTTTTTTGAAACTAATTTGATGGCTTCCCTCGGACAGGTTGTAGCACATAAACCACATCCGATACATCTATCTCCATCAATTACAGCCTTTTTATCAACTAAGCTGATCGCATCCATGTTGCATCGCTTTACACAAATTGCACAACCCATGCAGAGCTCTGAATCAATAATTGACTGATAATTTGTCTCGAAATATTGAGCCGGTTTTTCCAAGTGTTTGGCTTCCGATAAAACTCCGCAGCAGCAACCACAGCATGCACAGAGAAATATTGGTTTTTGACTATTGGAGGGTTGAAGAACAAAACCTTCTTTTTCCGCTACGTCCAGTTGGTTCAAGGCTTCTTGTTTCGTTAAATGGCGTCTTCTCCCGGGACCTATGGCTGGTTTGCCATCATAAGATAACACAAAGCACCATTCTCGTGAGTTGGTTTTTTTACATGGTTGACCGAGTAAATCATGACTTAATCGACATACACAATCCCCAACTGCAATATCGGCGGTCTGATTAATCAATTCCCGAATATTATCATACGTGGTTACGGGAGAAGTGTATATGAATGATTTTTCTACGGGAATTGTTCGCAACTGGAGTTCCGTATCTTTTCGAAAGAATTCATTCCGAAATCCCTCTCCCATATACTGTTTCATCAATTTGGACAATTCCAAGTCCATATTATCTGCTTTATTCTCGTACAATCCAATTGCCAACATATCTCCATGATATTTTTCTTTCCCCTTACGTCCATCAACTATTTTTGTAATCGTTCGTTTATCTACCATTTTTTCGAGAATATATTTAAGGTGTTTCTTGGTGTAACCTAAGTTCTTTACACGCCGATAAATTTGGTTCAAAGTTTGTGGTATAATTGATAAATGGAGGACAATTTCCGCTTCTCTCTCCGTGAAAAAGTATTCCAACAATCGGATTTCCACACCTGATTTAGTTTCGGGGAATCCAATCGGAAAAGTGTCCAGATGTTTTTGGAGCTTACGATATATGGAGATTACCAATAAATACTATCTTAAATGGAAACCAATTAAATTCATGGATCAAAAAAATCGTTTAATGACAGATTGGCATAGAATTTACAGATTTATTTTTCATTTGATATTTAGTGCTATGCGGATAGCGAATATGGGAATATTCTTACATAGCGAATAACAAAAACGAAGTGTGACAGTAAAATAACCATTTGCTGCTATTTTAAGGATGGAGAAAAAAATATTTAGCACATTAATCAATCTATGATATTAGTTCTTCATTTTTTTACAAATTTAGAGTCCAAACATAATGCCGACATTTCTTGAATTTTGGGTGATCGATCGAAACGGGATTACGTTATTTCATCAAAAACAGAACAAAAATATAGAGAGTATTAACAAGAATTTGTTCTCAGGGTTTGTGTCAGGATTTATGTCTATAATCAGTGTTAGTTCATCAGAGGATGTAGAATCAATCAAGTTCAAAAATTCAAAATTAATTATGGTTCCGACAAATGTATATGAAAAACTGCTGTTTATAGCACGAACGGATCAAAAAGAAAAGGATAAGGTAGTTCGGAAAGAACTGGAAAAACTATCAAAAATTTTCCTAACTGAATTTAGTAAGGATATAGCAAATTGGGTAGGGGACATGGATGCATTTGAGTCATTCAGCAAATATCTCGAATCCTATTGGTAATTCTTAATGTTATATCAACTATTACTTTTTCCACTTTTTGTTTATTTGAGTTACATATAGAAATATAAAGATTATTCTATACACAATGCCAAATATAAAAATCGGATGTGCTGGGTGGGCATATGATGATTGGATAGGACCCTTTTATCCCAGTTATATATCCAAAGACCGTTTTCTGACTCACTATTCAAAATATTTTGATATAGTAGAAACTAATTCTACCCATTATTCAGTCCCAAAAGAGTCTATTTTAAAAAAGTGGGCAGCTTCCGTTCCCGAAGATTTTAAATTTTGTGTAAAAATTTGGAATGGGATAACTCACATAAAAGATTATGGATTGGGAATCCAAAACCTCTATAGTTTCTTTAACACTTTGAATCCGATTAATGACATGATTGCTTATTATTTGTTCCAGTTTCCTCCCTCTTTCAAAAAAACAGATAATCACATTGATTACATTAAAGAAATCTTAAAAAAAATTGATACAGAGAAAAAAATCGTTATCGAATTGCGAGATAATTCTTGGTTTGATTCTTCCCTGTTAAAAGAGCTGATTAATGGGATTAATCACATACTGGGAACGGTGTACTTGAATGATATAATCCCTTTATACCCCGATTGGCAAAAAAGTTACTATATTCGTGTTATTGGCGATCGAACGCTAACAAAATTTGATAAAGTCCAAAGAGAGATGTCCGAAATATGGGCACATCTAAGTAATTTTTTGAAGAAAAACGAGAATAACACCCACATTGAAGATATTTTTGTAATTTTTAATAATCATTATTCAGGATTTTCTCCCGCAGATTCGAATCGGTTAAAAAAAATCTTGGGATTGCCCATAAGAGATTTTAATAAAAAGAGCAATATCACTGATTATTTTAAAATATAAATCCGGGATTGCGACCAAGAAATTCATTTAGAAATTTACTGAATGATGAAGGACTTAGTGTACAAATTTTCGAATTGGTAAAATATTCAAATTTAAAATCCGTTCGATCATTGTCTGTCTTTCCAGGAATCGGCATTAACCGACATGTGAGGGGTTTGTTTAATCGAGTAGACAACATCGCAACGTCCATCATAAGTAATGTCAAAGTTTCTTCTGTAATGTCCCCTGGTAGTGGTATGCAATCCAAACCTAAACCACAAACAGTGGAATTTAATAACATCTGAGTTAGGGTGAATTTTTTCTCGTCGTGACGTTTAGCGATCATAAAATCTTCTAATAAAGGTTGCATAAACCCAGAAAAACCAATTTTCGTACGATTTATTTTCTGAAGGGTGGATGTGAGGAAACCAATTGCGAAAATCGTCCCAACTTCTCCAAAATGTGATAATTTGATATTCTCAATAGCGGTTCCAATGCTTTTATTCTCCTCCGGATATTGGGAAGGACTGAAGTCCATTCCACAATATTCGATCCCATTTTTATAGCAAAACGGTACGACAATATTTGCAATACGATCGTAGATCTCTGTAAAAACTCTAATGATTTCATCTTCTAACCATTTTAAGGTTCGAGTTTTGCTTGAAAACTCTCGAGTTAATTTTACAATTTCATCAGCACCTTCAATCGCAATCGAAATCTTAGGATTCTTTCCTTCGTGATACGCGGACGGAAAAAATGGAGTGTTTGCTGGAACATTAAACGTTGCAGCAAACTGTAAATTTGCAAAGGGATTCTTTTCTGCTAATTTTTTTATTATTTTCGCACAATGGCTGATTGCTTCAAAGGACATTCCATTCGAAAGCGAAGATACTTGTATACTGGAAAACAAAGAAGAATGATTAGTGATGTGGTGTGGTAAATGCTGCATTACACGTAATTGGGTCTTCGACAATTTTTCCTTCTGATCACACAGTCCGGGAAGATAAGAATAGAAATTTACTAAGTTCTTTCTGACTAAGCTGTCAATATAATCCAATATGGATGGGATTCGATGATAAAAATCATCGTCATAATTAGTTTTCAATGTATAAGGTTCTGTGCAAAATCTTACTGTTTGAACTTCAATAGAGTTGTCAGAAAAAACCTCTCGTAGACTCGCAATTGATTCCATATACATTTTCAGATTCTCTAGCGATTCCATATCATGATTAAATGGAAAACCTAATGTTATTGCTCGAATTTTCATGGAATCAAACCTTATAATTCTGGCGTAATTGGCTTTTAATATAGTTCTCTACTTTCTCAGCAGGCTCGTATATTCCAAAATGTCCTTCACACAATATGTCCGCTTTTTTCGAGATTAGGAATTTCATTGAATCTTCCCAGTCTTGTATACTTGAGTTGAATTCGCGCATAAATGGTCCATGTATATCCTGACCAAATAGAATTTTTTTTCCTTGATCTTGAACAATAACTGACATGCTACCAGGAGTATGCCCCGGAGTGTGAAGAAAAGTAAAAATTGAACCATGTATTTCCATTTTTTCTTCCTTTTTCTTTATAATAATATCAACCTTTACGGGATGGTATATCACACCATACCAACTTGCTGCAGTAAAAGGTTCTGTTCCTGGGACACCCTCAATTACTTCTTTTTCCCAATCATGTGCATAAATTTTGATACTGGGAAAATAATGCTTAAAATCTGCAGCAGATCCGGTATGATCAATATGTGCATGAGTTAATATTAACCCAACAAGGTGGGTGGGATTAAATCCCAGTTTTTCGATATTTTCTATCAAAATTCTATAAGAATCCACTCCGCAGTCTATAAGAACTAAAGAATCATCCTTGCATCTGACAAGGAACACTCCTGCATCCCCTGATCCACTGAAACTCGATCCACCGATTTGAAATACATTTTCAGTCACTTTTGCTGATGGCACCAAATCACCATTGTTGTAGTAGGAACGAAATATTATATTAATTTGGAATATTGTAGAAATTGTAAATGTTTGATTACCATATCCATACTCACTATTGTAATCATGCAACAGGAACCATGGAGGAGTATGTCCAAGCTGCGATTAGCAAAAATCTAACGGAAATGGGCTTTTCGTGCCATATTCCTTATGAATTCATGCCAATCGAAGTTCCCCGAAAAGAATATGGAATGTCATTAGAGACTTTGAATGCCTTTTATTTTCCCGAAATACAAAGGTTGAAGAATCAATATAAGGATTATATTTCCATCAAATCAGGTCTAGAGATCGATTATTTCGGTTGGATTCAAGATCCCATAAACCGTTTCATAGATGAATATTCCTGTCAATTGGATTATATCATTGGAAGTGTGCACATATTAAATTCAAATGGGATTATCTGGGGTGTTGATGATCACCGTTTTTCTCGGTATTTCAATGAAATTGGGATTGATAATGTATATAATCAATATTTAGATGCAATTATGGATCTGATTCAAACGAATAAATATCATATTCTTGCACATTTGGATTTGCCAAAGAAATATGGATTCAAACCAACAGATAAGAATTGTTACTATCGAAAAATCGAGGAAATTTTAAACAAGGTTAAACAGCGAGGAATGTGTATTGAAATCAGTACAGGAGGTTTGCGGAAATACGTCGGAGAAATCTATCCGGACGAGAAGATCATACGCATGATGGTTAAAGAACACATTTCGCTTGTAACTTCCTCTGATTCCCATAAACCAGAAGAAGTTGGATACAATTTCCCTCAATTGTACTCTTATTTGAAACAACTTGGAGTAAAATATCTATACAAATATACGAATGGACAAAAAATACCGATAAAGATTGATCGAACTAATGAGTGAACATACCAATACCAAGATAGCTATTCGATTTCTCAAAATAATGATGGAGTATATCCAAAAATCCGAGCTCCGTTCTTTACTTGAGGAAATCCAGTATACGGCAAATCAAAATAGTGAACCTCCAGATCCTTTTCGTATCCTTATAAGCACGGTGTTATCTGTCCGAAATCGAGATGAAAGTACGCATATTGCGATTGTAAATTTATTTGATTATGGAGGTTTGAATACTCCAGAGAAATTACGAGACGCCCCTATTGAAGTAATCGAAGAACTGATCCGAAAATCTGGCATGTATAAAACTAAGGCAAAATGGATAAAAGAAATCAGCCAGATCCTATTAGAAAAGCATGATGGCATAGTACCTCAAGATATGATCGATCTACTGGGATTACCTGGGGTGGGTCGTAAGGTGGCTAATTGTGTGAGAGTATTTGCGTTTAAACTGCCCGCTATCCCCGTTGATACCCACGTTCATCGTCTATCAAATCGAATGGGATTGATAAAAACCAAAACTCCCGAGGAAACTGAAAAAAAATTAACACAAATCTATCCTGAACAATACTGGTTAGATGTAAATAGGACTTTTGTTGTGTTTGGAAAACTAATATGCAAACCTATAGGACCATTGTGTGATCGTTGTCCCCTCAAAGAAGGTTGTCCAAAATTATTTCAAAAAAATCCCTCAAATAAAAGTTCAACACGAAGGAAACAGTCAAGAAAAGTCATTTAGGTTTTCTTATATTAGCTGTATTTATCAGTCATAGTGAAATTCACACTATTCTTTCTCTTTAATTTCATGGTTCCACAACCAACACAAGACTACACGGAGTACTTAGAGATATGCAGAAACAAGAGGATAAAGCTCCAAATGAGAAATATCTGGAAAATAATCATGAAATAATCAATATGGATGCGTTAGATGACTTGCATGATGAAATTCCCGAGGAAGATGATAAACATGAAGTTTCTGCCCCAGTGCCTCCAATAAATTCTCTAGATTTAAATCGAAAGCAATTTTTTAACCAGATTATAAGCATGATTCACTCCCTAAGCGAACAAACAGATGTTTTAACGAAAATATTGGATGAAGGGCGCTCTATATTGCAAGCTTCTTCCGCTGCTCTCGTAATTTGGGAGGATAAATTAGGATTTTTTAATTCCGTGTCTGGGTTTCCTGAGGACATGAATATCCGAGGACATTTAATAAACGCAAACGAAGGTTTATGCGGTAGAGTTTTCTCTGAACAAAAAACCATCTGGATTCGTAATTATAGCAAATCTATGTATTGTTACAAGCTATTCAAGAAATTAAATTATAAATTCGCAATCGGCACTCCAATCTCGATTCGAAATGAAATTATAGGAAATGTTAATTTTTACTATGAGAATATACCCGAGACAGATACCGAGATTTTAAAAAGATTTGTGGAAGATCTTAGTCAACAACTGAGTATAGTAATAATAAATTCGAGGATCTATCAAGAACTTCAAGAAAAATCAGAAAAACTCGAAAATACGGTAAAGTTCTTGAATCTTCTGCTCGATCGGTCACCAAATATCGTAATAAATTTAGATATTAATGGGAAAATTCGGTATTGGAATAAGACCGCATCGGACGTTTTGGGATATACATCACACGAAATGGCAGATTGTAACATTAATTTTGCAGATCAAACTAATAACGAAAAATTTCTACAATGTCTGGTCCAAGCGCGAAATGGAATTACATATGAAAAAGTACCCTTAGATTTTAAGAAAAGTAATAATGAAATCATTACATTGAACTTGAAGATCATACCAATTCAAAAAAAAAAAGGAGAGGAAGCCCAATCCATTCTTATATTCGCCATGGACACCTCAAAAAAGCAAAATTTAGAAGAAAAAATAAAACAAGCAGAATATCAGATACATGAGCATAAACAGGAACTGGAAAAAACTCAAGAATTGTTGAATGGTGTACGTTCTGATCTTGCTGATGCAGAAAAATTAGCATTAATAGGTAGAATTTATGGGAACTTAGCTAACCAAATCAACAATCCTTTAATGATCATAAGTAATTGGGTTCAAGTTTTAATGGATTCATATGAAGAAGACTCGTCTCCGAAAAATCAGGAGCTAAATTCTTACCTGTTAGAGATTCCCGCAGAGATTGAAAGAATTGCAGAAATCGTTAGAAAGATCCGAGTTTATTCAGAGATTGCCACTCAAAAACAAATGCGCGAAATTTCAGTTTTAAATGCACTAAAGGATGCGGTCAAAGATATAAAGAGGTTTGCCAAAGGCGAACGCATCAGAATAGATGTGATTTCCAATATTCATAAAAATCCTCCCATGATTATAGGAAGATACCAGCATTTAAAGACATGTTTTACGCACATGTTAGAAAATTCGATAATTTCTCTCCGGTTTAAGGATCTTTATGCTAAACTCGGATTAGTAGATAAAAAATGGGACAAAAAAATAAAAATAACTGAGGAGGAAATAGTAATCAATCAAGTTCCTTATGTTCGGATTGAAATTTATGATTCCGGTATAGGAATTAGCGCCGAGGAAATCCGTAATGTCAAAAAACCATTCCATTCAAAATGGCCAACGGTGGACGACGTCCAAGAAATTGCAGAAGCTCAAGGTAAACCACTAAAAGCAAAAAACCTTGAAATGGTTGAACAATTTTGCGAAGAAGGTTTCAAGGAGAATCTCAAAGATAAGAATTTCTGCGTAGGAATGGGATTGACTATAGCAACTTTGATAGTAAAAGCACATTCGGGTAATATTTATGCGAAATCCACACAATTGAAAGGAATTTCGTTTATCATGGACTTTAAACAAGCTTAAGCAAATAGAAATAGGTTTTGAGAAAAACTATATAAAATAAAATCGACGAAAAACCCACAACAAACAAAAATTGGTGATATAAATATCCGATACACCCACACGAATATTAGTAATTGATGATGAAAAAGCTATCCGTGTAACCTTGCAAAAAATTCTTGAACGAGAAAATTACATCGTTGAAACTGCCAGAGATTTTCAAAGTGTAAAAACAATTCTAGACGCCCAGAATCCCAATTTCGATTTATTATTAGTTGATTTAGTATTACCGAAAACTAATGGAATTGATATTGTTAAATATTTTAATGAAAAATACGATTTTGACATTCCTGTGATATTTTTAACCGGAGAACCCAACTTAGATTCTGCGATCAATGCTCTTCGATTGGGAGCATATGACTATATTGAAAAACCCATCCAAAAAACCCATCTTCTAGAAGTGATCCAATACGCTTTAAAACGGAAGAAAAGCGAGGAATCTATTCAAGATAAACGTATGGAAAATAAAATGGAGCAGAAACTACAGGGATTGGAAAAAAATCTGCAATCAGGGATTATCCACAATTTTACTATCAAAGTGAATGCACTTCGCGAGAAGATTGATTATCTAAAGAAGGGCAAAGCGGGAAAAGTTCCAGAGAATTTTATCGGAGAATTTAACGAACTAGAGAAATTGATCAATGATTTAGAACTGGAGATAAAAAAAAGTAACCACCTAGGAAAATTTATTCAAGATTTCACAAAAAAAAATAACGCAACACAATATTCTTAAATCTAAACAGTGAATTTATTTTAATAGACAACTCGAGTGAAAGGACAATGAGTGATGAAATTATCAATGAAATTGCACAATCTTTGAAAAAGATTAAGGGAATTCATGGATCTGCAATTATTGAAAAATACGGAGAAATTACCGGATTTGCTTTACCGGGATGGGTTGACCCCGAAGGTGTGAGTGCTATGGTTGCCCTTATTTTAAAAGCTAGTGAACGAGCGACTAAAGAACTGGATCAAGGGGATCTTATAACAGCTACATTGGAAAATGAGAAAGGAAAACTTTTATTCACTCCAATTGGCAATAAAGTAATTGTCATCATCACCACGAAGGAAGCTCAATTAGGTTTGATAACTCTGAAATTGGATGCAGCTCGTCAGAGATTAAAAGGAACCTAATACTAAACTTTTATAAGAATTTACGCACCCAATGGAGCAAAATCAATCCTCCCCAAAATAACATCAATCCAGCTACGAGAAAGAGAACAAATACAAAAATTCCTTGAGTGGGAGATTTGATATAATTTCTTATTGGTATATTATTCCGCTGACGATATTCAGGTCGAATAATATCATCTCCAGAATCTTGGTTGCGTATCTTTTGAGACTGTGCTTTAGAAGTTAAAAAAGTACCTAATCCTCCAAATAATCCTAAACCAATTCCGAGTACACTTGACCATTGAATAATTGGCTCGATACTAGGGATGAAGTATAATATTACCCCACAAAGTATGATAAAAATGCCAAAAAACAGCAGTAAGACGAAAAAGACACGTTGAGTTATTTCAAATCGACGTTTTTTCTCCCATATACTTTTTGGCAATTCTCATTCTCCATCAAATTTACGCCAAATTATATTAGAAAATTAATAATTCTAAATTAAAAAACTTATAAGGTACAAGAAATCCATTTTTCAATCAATAGTTACACAGCACTCAGCGTCTTTTAATAAGCAATTAGCAATAGACATTAAAATAAGCTAAGTTCCCTAAAAACACACATTTAAAAGATCTCTTGTTTGAGTTTTAACGTCGCTTGACTGTTTTTTAGAGGAGGGAAATAAATAATTATGAGAAAGGAAGAAATTCAGGAGATTATTAGGATTCTAAATTCCATTCGAAAAGTTCCCAGCGAACTAGAACCTAAAGCAGAGAAAGGCATTCCCTCTCAATTTAAAGCCATTGAATTTACATTACCGAAAAATTTGGAGGAAATAATCCCTTGCGTTGGGGTAGATGGTTCGTATTGTTTCTTATTTTCATTTTTAGGGGCTGAAACCTGGATTGTATTATTCCGTATTTCCATTTTGGATTACAAAATCTCAATAAAAGACAACAAAACCCTCTATATACAAAATAATCCTCCAAAATACTATGATCACTTGAGTCTAATTAGTTTCAATCCAGATATACTAAAACTTCAATATTCGATTTATCGAGAAATTGCAGATTTTTCTTCAAGATTTCAAGAACGGAAAGCTTCACTGTTCGCAAGTAATATTCTCTCATATTTAGAACAAAAAGCCTTGCACAAAATTTCTTCAGAATATTCCAATTGCATCTTGTTGAAAGATGGTGCATTGCTTTCTTTTAAGGGAATTCCGAAAATATCCATGTTCGAAGAAATTATTAAAAATTGTAAAACGAATGGTATTCTATTTGCGGGGATTTCAAAATCTTCGGCTTTACGTTCGTTTAAACACGCTTTGACAGATGATTATTTCTTGAATCGATTTTATAATTCAACCTTTACAAATCTTACCCATATACCCATTTCAAAAGATTATTTTGCTACACAACAAAAATACGATGTGTGGGGGGAAGTCCATCTATCTAAATTGCATGAATCTGCAATAAAATGGTTTCGGGTAGACGTTGGATATGATGGCGGCGATATAAATACATTTTTCTCCTCTTTAGCCGCATACTCTCAAGCTCACCTACTTCCTGGATATCCCATAAGTCTTATTGAAGCTCACAAATTAGCAAAAAGTGTAAGAGATTTAAAAACCACCTATGAATTGGAAATAATGGATTATTTGAGAGAAATCGGTGTATCTCCTGAAGAGATTATTGCAGGAGAAGTCGATTATGAGGGTCGAGAATTTGGCTCTTTCCACGAAATTTTAGATCAGTTATCAAAATGAGAGAACGATGATGAATTGGCTAAAAAAGAACCTAACATTGAATTTGAAGAATTAAAGAAATCCGAAGTGAATGGTAAAATCGGGGAAGTATGTAATGCGGACACAGAAAGAGTAATATCTTTCAAAATTATGGAGAATCCGGATAATTTGAAGCTAGGTCAACCGATTATTGTTGATACGCCTAAATTTCTGTATTATTGCATGCTCGGAAGGTTATATTATCCCATGAACGACACAGTTCTGAAATTTGCAAATACATCTCTGACAAATTTAATACCTTCCGCTCAAATTGAGGGAGTTAGAGGAAAAGAGTTTTACGGTCTTGCAGATTTAACTTGCTTGAAGATTTTACCTGTTGAAAATATCGGAAAGAAAGATCTCGGAGAATTTCGAGAATTTGATACAATTCCCCCTGTTTTTTCTAGTTGTAGGGCAGTTACCGAAGAAGAAATTAAGACAATCTATAAAGAATCAGAGACTACCGATTCGATAGGTACATTACGAGGATTTGATTTCGAAATCCCGATTGATTTTGCTACACTCGTAAAAAAACCCTATGGGGTTTTTGGTCGAACGGGTATTGGAAAGTCTATACTAAATAAACTGCTCTGTTTATCCATATTAAAACAAAAAGTATCCCGACTGTTAATTTTTGATATGCAAGGGGAGTATGGTCTATATTCACGTGCAGAAGATAATTCGAAAGGTTTGAAATATTATTTTGAGGATGATATCCAGATCTATCGCTTGGATAGCAAGAAAATTATTGACGGTGCTGAGCCATTTACATTCTATAGAGAAAATATTACTTCTGGGGATATCATTGCAAGTTCCCAAACTTTGAGTGAACCTGCTATAAATGCTTTAAGTATTCTTAATAATGAAAGAATAAATCAATCAGGTGGTCCAAATGAGGATTTGTTGTCATTCATCGCAAATTATGATGAAACTTCTAATAATGCTATCCATGCAGGGTCTTTAAATGCAATAAAAAACCGTATTAGTCGATTTAACGAGTATTCGTTTCTTATTCGCACAATACCTAATAAAAAGGACAGTATTGAAGATATATTTGAGAAGATAAAACTCGGAAAATCAATTGTAATTGATTTCGGAAAATATGGAGTAGATAAATTCTTATATTATTTCATAGCAAATGCCATCACTCGTCGCTTATATGATACGTATTCAAGAAGGGAAGCAACAAGTGAGGAGAACTTACCATCCTTAGTCGTTGTTTTGGAAGAAGCTCATAAATTTTTACAACCAAGTATCATTCACCACACAATATTTGATCGGATTGCTCGGGAAATGCGGAAATTCCAATTAACACTAGCTTTTATTGACCAAAGACCCTCTCAAATTGATGAAGAAGTAATGTCCCAAGTTGCAAATCGATTTATTATGCACCTCACTGATAAACGAGATATAGATACAACAGTAGGGACCTTGACCGATCCCGCCCAGTACAGAAGAATTATTGCTGGCCTTCTAAAAAGAGAATGTCTAGTTCATGG
>Ga0209253_10000124_pt1 | contig 55541 bp, 46 predicted proteins | sample FrelakmetBRP12BR_FD_187145 | JGI IMG/M metagenome (GOLD analysis project Ga0209253, IMG submission 187145) | Freshwater lake sediment microbial communities from the University of Notre Dame, USA, for methane emissions studies - BRP12 BR (SPAdes)... | ecosystem: Environmental > Aquatic >...
GGACACGCCGTACCAGTGGACCAAGCAGGTCGCCTCGCACTGGGGCGGCACCCGGAACGGCACCATCGTCCATTGGCCCAAGGGCATCAAGGCCAAGGGTGAGATCCGCAGCCAGTTCGGCCACGTGATCGACGTGGCTCCGACGGTCCTCGAGGCGGCGGGCCTGCCGCAGCCGACCTTCGTCAACGGCATCCAGCAGAAGCCGTACGAAGGCTTCAGCCTGCTCTACTCGTTCGACGACCCCAAAGCGGCGGAGCGGCACCAGACGCAGTACTTCGAGATCGTCGGCAACCGGGGCATCTACCACAAGGGCTGGACGGCGGTCACCAAGCACCGCACCCCATGGGAAACGGGAGCGATCAAGACCGTTCCCTTCGACGACGACCTGTGGGAACTCTACGACACGAGCACCGACTGGTCGCAGGCTCACGACCTGGCCAAGAAGATGCCGGAGAAGCTCCACGAGCTCCAGCGCCTGTGGCTGATCGAGGCCACAAAGTATAACGTGATACCGCTTGACGACCGCCTCGCCGAGCGCTTCAACCCGGACATCGCCGGGCGGCCTCAACTCGTCCGCGGCAACCGCCAGATGCTCTTTGGCGGGATGAAGGGCTTATCCCCACATTCGATCGTCAGCACCACGAACAAGTCCTTCGCCATCACGGCCGAAGTGGTCGTCCCGGAGGCAGGGGCAGAAGGGGTCATCCTGGCCAACGGCGGGATCACAGGCGGCTACAGTCTCTATACCAAGGGAGGGAAGCTCAAGTTCTGCTACAACTTCCTTGGGCTCAAACATTTCTTCATCGAAGGCGCCAAGGAAATCCCGGCCGGCAAGCACCAGGTGAGGATGGAGTTCGGCTACGACGGCGGCGGGCTGGCCAAGGGCGCGACCGTTTCGCTTTACACGGACGGCCAAAAGGTCGGTGAAGGCCGTGTCGAGGTGACCCAACCCTTTGCTTTCTCCGCGGACGAGACAGTCGATGTGGGCGTCGAGGACGGTTCCCCGGTGTCGCCTGATTACGGGCCGCGAGGCAATGCGTTCAATGGCGAGGTCAATTGGGTTGAGATCGACGTGGACAAGGAAGCGCTCGACCTGGATCACATCCTCACCGCCGAAGAGCGCTTCAAGGTGGCGATGGCATTTCAATAAACAAAAGTGACACTTTATGCGAACGCATTAAATCGTGATACCCCCTCTCCCCTCCCTCCCCCTCGAGGGGGGAGGGTAAGGGAGAGGGTGACGTCACAAGATTTATTGCGTTTGGAATAGTATAGGAGGAAGGAAAAGTTATAACGCGATTTGGACACAATAAGAAAGGAGGCCAGAAATGGCAGACAAAAAACCAAACATTCTCATCCTCTGGGGCGATGACATCGGCTGGTGGAACATCAGCTATAACAACCGCGGCCAGATGGGCTATCGGACGCCGAACATCGACCGCATCGCCAACGAAGGCATTGCCTTCACTGACTATTACGGGCAGCAGAGCTGCACGGCCGGACGGGCCGCCTTCATCACCGGCCAGAACCCGGTTCGCACGGGCCTGACCAAGGTTGGGGCGCCGGGGATGACCCAGGGCTTGATGCCGCAAGACCCGACGATCGCCGATCTCCTCAAGCCCTTGGGCTACGCGACGGGCCAATTCGGCAAGAACCACTTCGGTGACAGGAATGAGTACCTGCCGACCGTCCACGGGTTCGACGAGTTCTATGGCAACCTCTATCACCTGAACGCCGAGGAGGAGCCTGAGAACCCGGACTATCCGAGGGACCCCAGGTTCCGTATGATGATGGGTCCCCGCGGTGTGCTGCACAGTTGGGTAACCGAGAAGGACGATCCAACAGTGGACCCGCGCTGGGGCCGGGTGGGCAGGCAAAAGATCGAGGATACGGGCCCCCTGACGAAGAAACGAATGGAGACGTGCGACGAAGATTTCACCGAAAAGGCCCTCGATTTCATCGACCGCGCCCACAAGGCGGGCAAGCCGTTCTTTATCTGGTGGAACAGCACAGCCATGCACTTCCGGACCCACTGCGCCAAGAAGCACGAGGGAAAGAGCGGACAGGGTTTTTACAATGACGTGATGGTCGCCCACGACGAGCTGGTCGGGAAGCTGCTCGCCAGGCTCGACGAGCTGGGGATCGCCGACAACACCATTGTGATGTACTCCACCGACAACGGCCCTCACTACAACTCCTGGCCGGACGCTGGGATCACGCCCTTCCGCAGCGAGAAAAACACCAACTGGGAAGGGGGCTGGCGCGTGCCGGCGTTCGCACGCTGGCCGGGCAGGTTCAAGGCCGGCACGGTGCTCAACGGGATCGTCTGCCATCAGGACTGGCTGACGACGCTGCTGGCGGCGGCCGGCGAGCCGGAGATCGCCGCGAAGCTGCTGAAGGGCCATCAGGCCGGTGACAAAACCTTCAAGGTCCACGCCGATGGCTTCAACATGCTGCCTTATTTTGCCGGCGAGGCCAAGGAGAGTCCTAGAAACTTTTTCGCGTATATCAACGACGACGGCGCGCTCGTGGCCCTGCGGACTGGCGACTGGAAGATCGTCTTCGAGGAGCAACGGGCAAAGCAGATGGCCTGCTGGGGCGAGCCGTTCGTCCACCTGCGATTGCCGAAGCTGTTCCACTTGCGGCGGGATCCCTTCGAGCGTGCCGACGAGAACTCCAACACTTACTGGGATTGGGTTATTGATCGCCTGTTCATGGTGGGGGCGGCCCAAGCCGTCGTGATGCAGATGATCCAGACCTTCAAGGAATTCCCTCCGCGGCAGAAGCCGGCGTCTTTCAACCTGGACGGCGTGTTGGAGCAGATGAAGGATGCCTCGGGAGGAGGACAACACTAAAAAGCCGTTCAACAGTTCGGTATCACCCCTGGCGAAACGGGCCAGGTGTGATACCTGGATTAAAGGAGGCTTTCATTGAAAAAAAAGATCCCGATTGTTCTTGCCGCTCTTGGCTCCATCGCGCTCCCCACAAGGCAGGCTGTTGCCCAAGTCGATCCTCTTCCATCCTGGAACGACGGCGCAGCAAGAAATTCGCTTATCGAGTTCGTTACCAGAGTCACAAAAAAGGGCGGCCCGGACTTTGTTCCAGCCATGGATCGGGTCGCCGTCTTCGACAACGACGGCACGCTCTGGGCTGAACAGCCGTTCTATTTTCAGGGACTGTTTGTCATAGATCGTGTCCATTCCCTGGCGCCGCAGCATCCGGACTGGAAAGAGAAACAGCCGTTCAAGGCCGTCCTTGAGAATGACCTAAAATCCTTGGCCGCCACAGGCCAGCAGGGCCTGATTGAACTTTTGATGGCCACTCACGCGGGCATGACCACAGAAGAGTTCGAGCGGATCGTCAAAGATTGGCTGGCCGCGTCCAGGCACCCAAAGTTTAACCGGCCTTATACCGACCTCGTGTATCAGCCGATGCTGGAATTGCTCGCCTATCTCCGCGCGAATGATTTCAGGACTTTTATCGTTTCGGGTGGCGGCATTGAATTCATGCGCACCTTCAGCGAAGAGCGCTACGGGATTCCGCCCGAGCAGGTCATCGGCAGCAGCATCGTGACCAGGTACGAGGTTCGCGACGGCAGGCCGGTGCTGGTGCGGGAACCCAAGCTGGACTTTATCGATGATCGTGAAGGCAAGCCGGTGGGCATACACAAGTTTCTCGGCCGCCGACCCATTGCCGCCTTCGGCAACTCCGACGGCGATTTCGCGATGCTCGAATGGGTCACGTCCGGCGGGGGGCTGCATTTCGGGCTTCTTATCCACCATGACGATGCCGAGCGTGAGTTCGCCTATGACCGCGCCTCCGCTGTCGGCAAACTCGACCGAGGCCTCGACGAGGCCGCGAAGCACGGCTGGACCGTTGTGAGCATGAAAACCGACTGGAAGCAAGTATTTCCTGGATTATTAAAGGGTGAAATTCGACGTAATCCGGAAAACGATTGAGCTCTCGGCGCAGGGCATTGAGGCCCTGGCCGCATTGATATAGGCAGGATTTCGGAGTAAAATGGCGGCGCAATTCTGAATTTATTCAGAGACCTTGAGAACGGAGGGATAACATGACCAGCGTATTCATCATCATCGGTATTATCATCATCGTTCTATTTTTCAGCGGGATAAGAATCGTCCGGCCCACCCACCGCGGGCTGATCGAGCGCCTGGGAAAATATAACCGCTTCGGCAAACCCGGTTTCCACTGGATCATTCCCATCATCGAAAGGATGTTTCAGGTCAACATCACCGAGGTTATGGTCGATGCCCAGCCTCAGGAGATCATCACCAACGACAACCTCAATGCCCGCGTGGACGCCCAGGTCTATTTCAAAGTCAAGGATGACGAGGAAAGCGTCAAGAGTTCCCTGTATAATGTTTATAATTACCAGTGGCAGATCGTGAACCTGGCCCGGACGACCTTAAGAAATATCATCGGAACACTGACTTTAAAGTCGGCCAACAGCGAGAGGGGTAAGATCAACGAAGAGCTTCAGAAAACGCTGCGCAAAGAGACTCTCACCTGGGGAATCGAGATCGTGAGAACCGAACTCAAGGAGATCGACCCGCCCAAAGACGTTCAGGAAACGATGAACAAGGTCGTCAAGGCCGAGAACGAAAAAATCGCCGCCATTGATTTCGCCACAGCTACGGAGACCATGGCAGACGGGGCCCGCCGGGCGGAGATAAAAAAGGCCGAGGGCGTCAGACAGGCAAGAATCCTTGAGGCCGAGGGAGAAGCGCAGGCCATTAAGCTGGTCAACGAAGCGGCCAATCAATACTTTATCGGCAATGCCCAGCTGCTGAGAAGACTCGAGACCGTGGAGAGGTCCCTGGCCTCGAACGCCAAGATCGTCGTCCCTTCAAGTACTGAGCTGATCAACGTGATCGGCGACCTCGCCGGCATGATTCCCCTTCCAAGAAAAGAAGCCGCCAAATAATACCTATAATAGGATTCGAGATCTCTGCTTTCTTTTGATACATTTTTTTGACTTTTCGGGCTGGAGCTGAATAAAAAAAATTCAGACCGCCAAAGGCGCCGAAAAAGAACAAATTCAACGGCAGATTGAAAAGACGGATAAAGAGATTGACGTTTAAGTCTACAAGCTTTATGGTATAAATGAGGAAGAAAGAAAAATCATTGAGCAAGAAACTGAGAGGAGTGAGAAATGAGAATATATAACTACACTGTCATCATAGACCGTGAGGAAGATGGCGGATATCACGCTTTTTGCCCCGCCCTTCCCGGCTGTCACACCCAGGGCGACACCTACGATGAAGTGATAGAAAACATCAAAGACGCCATTAAGCTTTATCTGGAAAGTCTGAAAGCGCACCACGAACCGATCCCGGAGGAAGACATCACGATCAAGCCATTAAAGGTTAGTTTGTGAGTCCAAAACTTCCGGTAATCAGGGTCAAAGAACTCATCCGGGTTGCCACAAAACTCGGATTCGAGTTTGATAGGCAATCTGGAAGTCATGCCATTTATTATAGAAAGTCGGACAAGCGAAGAATTGTTATTTCCGTCCATTTAGGAAAAGACATAAAGCCAAAAACCTTGGCTGGAATAATTAAAGATATGGGCCTCGAAGCAGACGAATTTCGTAAACTCTTGTGAGAAGCGCAGAACTCATTGCCCTGACGATTACTTAATATCCCGGACAACGACCTGGCCGAAATTTCTTTCTTCCAACCAGGGGGGCTTAGGCTCTACGGCCGGATGCTGAGCTGGAGCTTGATGGCGGCATATTCGCCGATTGAAACATAGCGGCTGGTTGGATCCCAGCGTCTTTCCCAGTTCTTGTTATAGACCAGAAAAACCTCGTTCCCGGGGGAAATCTGCCAGCGCAGACGGATATTCACGCCCAGGTTCTTTGAGACGCTGTCATACTGGATATAATTCATCAGCCCGAGGTTGGGGGAAAGGTAGAAATCAGCCTTGAGCTGATAAATCGTCTCGTTGAAATTCCCCTCTGGCAGGCGCCCGCGAATAAAATTCGACTCCAACCCCAATTGGACATAGCCCTTGTATTGATAGGCGAGTCCGAGCTCCACTTCATTGAGCGACCCGGAATAGAAATCGCCGAACCTGTAGCCGAGATCAACAAAAAACGGAAGATACGTAGGAGAGTTATATTCAAAGTTGAAGCTCGTGTAATTATATGCCCCCTTGGGAATGACGACACCCTCGGACACTTCAAAATCGAACGGCAGCACGTCGCGGTTGGGGACAACAGCGAATTCGAAGCGATGGCCCGTCTCGGTATGAAAGCTCAAAGGACTGATCATGATCTCGTACGTTTCGAGCCGTCCCTTCAGGTCCCAATAGAACTGCGGATAGATCCAGAAGTTGAATTGGCGGACCCACTTCCCGAACCAGCCTTTCTCCGGCCGCGGCGAATAGGTAATTCCGCTGCTCAGCGCCTGAATACCTATGCGCGGCAGGAACCCCAGGCCGGGATATAGCTTGTCGCCGAAATAATCGTATGCCAGAGAGATGTCCCAGAGGTCATTCGGATAGTCCACTTTGAACCCGAAGCCATAAGGCTTGCCGTTTTTTTCTTGGTTCCAGTTGTAGACCGACCAGAGGTTCGTTGAAAAGTTCTTGTTTCCCCGAAACTCGGATGTGCTGTAAACAAAATCGAACCCGAGGAGCTGGTTGCTTCCACCCGACGGATCGCCGTTGGTGAAAATCACTCCAACCTTGCTCTGAGACCAGAGGTTCTGGGAGACGCGGCCGGCAAAGAAGTTATCACTACTCAGCCCGATCTCGGAAAACTCCCGGGTTTGAACATCGAGGAAGCCGAGGTTGGTGCTGCCGATTTTGCCGTACATCTTGGCCCCGGACAAAATGGGAACCTGACTTCCCTCATACAGCCCGATCCGCCGGCTGAAAAAAGGAATGAAGCTGGCGTGGTACTGGAACCCACCTGAAGGGCCGAAATCAAATATTTCGGAGCCCTCAAGAAAGAAGGTCCGCTTCTCCGGGAAAAACAGCGGAAACCGGGTCAGGTTGATCTGCCGCTCATCCACCTCGGTCTCGGCGAAATCGGTGTTATAAGAAAACGCGCCGACGAGGTTGGGGGTGAAATTCTTGTAGATATCTATCCCGCCGTCCAAGTCCTGTTCATATTTGGAGCCGGGTTCAAAGTCATTGGCCGCGCTCACTTTTCCGAAAGGCCTGATGGTAAGTCCCCTCCCCTGCTTGACTCCGGCGACACCTTCCAAAGGAGATGCTTCATTAGGGTTGTAAAAAAAACTGTCCAGGGTCGTCCCCGAGATCCGGACGATCTCCTGCTTTCTCGGGATGTCTCTCTCCAAATTCAAGCCCCAGTTCTCCAATCTGGGCTTAAAGGAGATGGTCTTGAAAGGTATCTTGATCTCAGCGCTCCAGCCGTCCTTGTTGACCCGGGCCCGGGCGTCCCAGATCCCATCCCAATTCAGGCTGTAGGATTCGCCGGAAGCCAGGCCTTCGCTGCGGGCTCCGCGGGGGTTGACAAAAAAGATGTAGGCATTCCGTTTATCTAGAAACGGGTCGAGCAGAACCCGGATGAGGTCATCGCTCATCCCTTCCTCTTCAACGCTGTCATGGGCCATGGTTTGGCCGGAGATTTTAGAGGGCTCGCTGTCAGAGCAATAAATCCCTAGGTAGAGATTGTCTCGGTCATAGACGACACGCAGCTCTGTTTTTTCGGACGGCTCGCTGTCGGGCTTGGGCTCGGCCATCCTGAACCCGATGAACGGAACGGCTTGCCGCCAGACTTGATCGTCCAGGTAACCGTCAAGCTTCGGTCCTTTGTCCACGCGCACGGCTCTAAGGGTGGGCCTTGACTGGGCAGAAAGGGAAAAGCCACCCAGCAATAGGAGGGCGCAGAGGCATATCGCCGCCGGCCACTTTTTCTTCATGGATTTTCCGACGTTCTCAGGTCTTAATCGCTGGGGGGGACCTGATACTCTCGTGATAAAGGGACTATTATAAGCTTTCAGGATAATAATTCAACTCGGGCGCTGCGGCCTATTTTTCCTTATTCATATTCCCCACGGGAATTCCGAGGTTGATTTGGATAACCGAGTTCCTGACGGAATTGCCGGGGTTGTTCTTAATGATATCGGTTAAGCCGAGATAATACCTGACACCGATATGGATGCCCCTCTTTCTCATCAGCTTGTATTCCAAATTGAAGGCCAGGGCGAAATCGAACTTGTTCAGCCTGGACTTGATGTCATCCTTGAAGACGAGGTCCTCTTCCGAATAAACTTGGGCCACATACTCGTTCCGGGCACTGCTAAGATAGCCGATTTGGGGCCCGAATCCCAGGCTGAAACTGGGGGTCAGGTGGTACTTAATCAAAACGGGAAGGGAAACGTAGGCGAGCTTCATCGTGACCGAGGCGTTTTCAAGAAGAGGGTTCAGATTGGCGTTGTCGAACGCATCCGACGGGACTCCCGCTGCGCCGCGGGGATCTTTGAAGAGAAGTTCCGGCTGGAGGGAGAACTTTTTGCTCAACTTCCACGTGCCGTAGATCCCGAACCCTATGGAAAATCGGTTCTTGGTCCCCTCCCAACCCGTGACGTTCTGCCAGTTGCCGGCAAGATTTATGCCCAGCTGGAATTTTTCCGAAGTGAGCTTGTCGCCGAACAGGAGAGCGATCAAGACCTGAGAATGGGCCAGGGTCGCCGCAAAGATGAACATAAGGATGAAGAAAGCGGTTTTTTTCACGACAGGCCTCCGCTCAGAAGTTGATGCCCAGACCGGCGTAAATTCCGGACTTGGCGATCTTCACGAACCCACCGTCCTGTTCGCGGTCGAGGTAGGAGTAGCGATAGCCCACCTTTCCGTAAAAGACCCTGGAGAATCTCACATTCAGTCCGGCCCAACCCTGCCAGGAAATCTTGGCCCCGCCGGCTCCGACATCCGCATACCCCTCGAGGATCAACCATTTGGCCAGCCAAACCCGCAGGCGCGCGCCCACGAACCCGTCCACCCAGCTATCGGTGGAGGAGATTTGGCGGCCTGTTAAGGGCCCTGTTGTCAGCTCCAGGTCATTACCCATATAGTTATAGCGCGCTCCGACAAGGAGATCCAGGGCCGCTTTCCCTTCGACAGCCCGGAATGTTCCGGCCAGCGAAAAGTTGCCCTGACTCATCCCGAATTCCACATCTCCGTAGGGTGTCGGCGCGGTATCCCCGAGGTCGACGTACATCCCATCAAACAGAAATCCCCAACGGCCCTTGCGGGCTTCGAACATGGCCGCCAGGCCAAAGTGAACCAACTTCGAGAGTTCGGAGAAGCTCACGTCTGTCTCCTGCTCAGGCAGCAGGCCCGCTTTGAGATTAGTCTTGAGGCCCGAGGCCCAAAGGTAGGGTGTGATCTCGAACTCCCATCCTTCCGATGTGTCAGCCGGCTGCGCCCTCGCCGGCAGAGCGGCGGAGAGCCCGACCAAGGCCGTGGCAAGAAATGCCACGATTGCTTTTTTGCCTGTCATGATCCTCCTCCTCCCTCGTAAATTTATTTATTTATCAAGGGAAGTTCAGAAGCGATCTGCAGGTCTACCAGGGCATTGATCTGGCGCTCCACCTGCATGTATTTAGCGGCCAGAACAGGGCCGAGGGCTTTGGAGAATTCCTCGTAATACTTTTCCTGGAGTTTGAGCCTCTTCCCGAGAAGAGAAAACACTTCCTTCGTCAGGGTGTCGGCCTTGGAGTCGGTCATTTTGTCAAAGTTTTCCGCATAATCCTTGATGAGGGCAATCCGCTGGTCATTGAAGGTTGTCAATTCGGCATCGTATTTTCGGTAGATCGGCCAAAAAATCTGACTTTGAGCGTCGGTGAGTTGCATCGCACCGGTCACGATAGCCACTTTCTTGGCCTTTAAATCCGCCCGCAGCAATTCCTCGTAAGATACTTGAGAATAAAGAGATACTCCTGCCACCAAAACCACAAACAAAAGGGTCAGGGGTTTTTTCATTGTTTTTCCTCCTCCGGAATTTTCCTCTCAGGATTCAAGATTTCACCCGGCATTCTAAGAGAATCCTGGTGGCCCAGTCAAGAGGAATTTCGTCTCAGACGGGCCTCAGGATCCATTCAAAGCCTTGGCCTAACGCCCGAAGACCAGGTGATGGCGACTAAAAGACTTTGTCCTTTTCCATTGCCCAGACCGCCGCGACCACGAGCTCGCTGATGAACGACTTCACTTTTGAGGGGTTGGTTGTCTTGCTCGTTCCCGCCCAGATCAGCTTGTTCTGCCCCAGCGAATAAACAAGGACTTCGACGGTGACGATAGTATCGGTACTGACCGCAACTCCCCCGTACGGATAGCCCCAGCCGTAGCCCCAGTAGCCCCCCCAGTACCCTCCGTAATAGGGGCGGCCGTAATAGACGGGCGTGGCCACGGTCTGTGTATCGGCGGCAATCGGCCGGATAACTACAACTCCCGAGGCGCCTGCCTTCTCGAAGGCCGCCTTGGCCAGAGCCTCGTCGCGCACGCCCGGAGGGAGGAGCGTGTAGCTCGCCACGCCCTTGGCCCCGCGATTGTTCAGCGAGGCCACCAGCTGGTCTTCAGCCTCGTGCCGTATGTATTCGTCCTCGGCCACAACGCAGGCGACGACCGTCCGGCCCTTCGCCTTGCCGATTGGCACCACGGTCGGGTCCTTCCAAGTCGAGATAAAGCTCGTGCTCGCGCACGCAGCTAAGACCAGGACGGCGCAGGCGGCCGCCATCAATTTCATCATGTGGGACATCGTTGTTCTCCTTCTGTCCGGATATTACCATCAAGCGCGTACACCATCAAGGGCCAGCGTTTAGAAAAACGGATGTCCGGGAAACGCCGGCCTTTGAAGGAGCACGTCCGTACGTGTGGGAACCCTTCCTCGGAAGGCCCCAAGGGAAACCGCCGTCCGCGGAGGACGGGAGGCTTCTCCACGCCCTCCGCAGGCTTCTAATTGCAATTCTATTGCGGCTTGACTTCGTACGGGTTCCCGCCGAGCGCGTTCGAGATGTCGGCGATTGCCTTCTGCGCGCGGACGCTGTTGCCGGCGGCGTCGAGAGGCGGCGAGATGACTGCGATCCCGAACTTGCCGGGGGAGACGGCGATGATGCCACCGCCCACTCCACTCTTGGCCGGAAGGCCGGTTTGGAAGAGCCACTTGCCTGAATCATCATACAGGCCGGCGGTCGCCATAACTGCGAGCACCTCCGGCACGTTACCGGCGGTCATCACCTGCTTGCCGGTCACCGGGTTCTTGCCGCCGTTGGCGAGCGTCGCTGCCATCATCGCAAGGTCCTTCGCATTCACGCTGACCGAGCACTGTTCGGTGTAGATGTCGCACGCCTGAAGGGGGTTGTCCTTGATGTGGCCGTACGCATACATGAGCATCGCGATCGCCTGGTTGCGCTGGTTGGTGTCGGCCTCGGATTTGTAGACCTCCTGGTTGACCGAGAGCGGCCGGCCCGCGAAATCGGAATAGAAGTCCAGGATGCTTTTCCAGATAGCCGCGCGGTTCGCGCCCTTGACCATGCTGGTCGCGGTGATCGCACCCGGGTTGACCATGGCGTTCATCTCGGCGCCCCTGTACTGCTCGACCGCAACGATCGAGTTAAATACCTGGCCCGTGGCGTCGACACCCATGTTTTTGGAAATCGCGTCCGTGCCCAGCTCTTCAATGACTTTCGCCATCGTGAACACCTTGGAGATCGACTGAATAGAAACCTCAGACTTGATGTCGCCGATGGTGTAGACCTTGCCGTCAACGGTCACGAGGGCGATCCCGTAGATCTTCGAGTCGACCTTGGCCAGCGCCGGGATGTAGTCGGCGTTCTTGCCTTCCTGAAGGTCTTTGTACTTCGCGTACGCCGCCTGCAGCGCAGCGTTAACCTCTGCCTCGGTGTATCCGGCCAGCGTGGGGGCGCCGGCCCCGAAGGTCAGAGCCAAACTGATGAGAGTCACCAAAATGAAAGAAAGTGTGCGTCGATTCATTATTTTCCTCCTATCGAAAATTTAAAGCTGTATTTTGCGGAAAACTGGATGCGGACGTCGTCCACGCTCCAGCCGTCCCTGTAGTTCTGGCGCTGCACCCACTGGAGTTCGGGGCCCAAGAAGAAGTTGGACGTCGGGTAATAGAGGAGATTCACGAGCGCGTACTGACCCCGCTCGAAGGCGTCAGGGGTCTGGCCGTTAGAGTTAGTGATGTCGACGATCGAATAGCCGACCGTGCTCGTCCACTTGTCGTTCCAGGTGCGGTCGTAAAACGCGACCATGGCAAAGATGGGCAACGCCTTGCCGACGATCGGGGTCACCGGGTTAGAAAAGTTATTCTGGATCCCTACGTCCACGGGCGCATCGTTCATGTAGTTCTGAATGCCTTCGCCGTAGAGCACAGAGGCCCGAATCGTGTCCTTGGCGACTTTGTAGTTGCCGCTGAGGTGGAGGCCCCAGCCCATGTCCTTGCCCGAAAGCTCATACTGATCCACAAGCATGTCGTCCCATCGCATCTGGCGCAGCATCCCGGCAAACTGGACGTGGCCCCACTTGCCGCTCCGCCGGACTTGCACCGATAGGTCCGGCAGGGGGAAACGGCCTTTGACGTTTTGGAGCTCCACGCGGTCCGCGTAGGTCCCTTGGTCGGCGCTCGCGCCCGGACGCTCGAGGGCGATGATCACTGTCGTGTCGCCCATCATCGGCATCCAGCGGAACTGCACGTTACGGAAGAAGACCATGCCGTTCGGGCCCCAGTACTCAATTGAGTTGGGGAAGACGTCCGGGTCCATGAAGGGACTCCACGTCTGTCCGGCTCCGAAATGGCCGAGCTCCCCCCAGGCGTGACGCAGGCGGAATGTCGTCTGCCCGGCGGTCGTACCCGTCCCGAACAGCTCGAACTCGAAGATTGTTCTGAGCTCGCCGAGGCCAGTGGGGATAAAAGCCTTGAAGCCCAGCCGGCTCTGCCGCACGCCCATGAACCAGCGGCCGTCCTTGCCATACTGGTCCTTGTAGGCCGGAAGCTTGGTGGGCCGGGCCACGTCGAACCAGTCCGGGTGGCTCTGGCCGGTTTCGTAGCCCATGTCCAGCATGGCGGCGCCGTAGATGTCAAACCTGGGCTTGGCCTCTGCCGCTGGCTCTTGCTTGGCCTCGGTTGCGGTCGCCTTGGCTTCAGCCGCCGGCTTGGGCGCGGACGTCTCGCTTGTCTCGTCGGCCCACACCGCCGGAAAGGCGGCCATCAGCAGCACTGCGACCATCAGTAGCAAGAGGCCGGTGTGATAGTTTTGTTGCGGTTTCTTTCTCATTTTACCTCCTTTAATCATTTCTCCATTCTTTATTTTATCTATTAGTAACATGCTCCTTCTCCCAGGACCGAACCCGGCGCCGGGCCTCGTCGAAGATGCGTTCGTAGTTGCCTTTCCTCAACTTCTCGCTCGCCTCTGGGGTGAGCTTGGCGAAGAGAGGCGCGTATATGTCGTAGACCTTCAAGTACTTCGCCTGATCGGTCGGGGCGACTTCGTCCGTTCCGAACAGGAAACGGTCGGGGAAGCGGTTGATAAGGTCGGCGCCCCGCTGGATCGTCTCCGGCGTCGCGACCAGGTACTTCGCCGCCTCGTCCCATGAGATGTCGAAGTACACGTGGCTGAGCGCGGGATTATTGAGGGCCCGCTCGATGATGCCGACCTGGTCCTGCACGGGACGGACGACACGCCCCACGCCGATGTGCGCCCAGATGATGGTGGTCTTCGGGTGCCGCAGGAAGAGGTCCCTCAACTGGAGGATCTGGTACGGCTCCTGGTTCGGCTTCGGGAAAGGCACGTCCGCGTCGCTGTGAAGAAGCACGACGAGCCCAGCCTCGCCGGCGAAGTCGAAAAGTCGGTCCAGAGCCTTATCCGTGAGGCTGGCCGGTCCACCGGCGATCTTCGCGGACACGAATTCCTTATGGATCGTGAACTCGCCGATCCCCGCAAAGACGCCGGGGAAGGTCGTCAGCACCCGGCGGACGTGGTCCGTCGCGTACATGTCGAGCGGGTTGAAGCCGGTGATCATCGGGTCGAACCGCGCCTGGTCCTCCGGAGGCAGCGACTTGTACTGCATAGCGATGTAGGCGTCGGTGAAGGAGTAGTAGTAAAGAGGCGCATCAGTCTGCAGGTAATAGGTCGGGGCGTAGTCACCCGTGTTCGTGTAAGACCACATCTGCTGAAGGGGAAGACCAAAGAGGGTGGCCCGGCCTACCTTATCTCCCATGACCTTCAGGAAGTCGCGGATGTCCGGTCCCTCCTGGATGTAGTTCGTCAAATGGACGTGGCCGTCGTGGACCACGTAGCTGGACCAATCGCGAGCCGGCGTCTGCGCCGTCAGGAGGCCGGACCAGACCAGCGCGAGAACCAGGGCGCCCCCCAGCGCCGCGAGATACCGTGCGTTTTTGCTGCGGATCATGTAAGACCTCCTTTGTCCTAAAAGAAGACTGACACCGCCAGCGAAACCGTCGTCCCCTTCTGGCCGCCGACGTAGTAGCCAAACGTGCTGCTGACCGGGGAGCGGTTCACGTCGATGACCTGGAAGTTGAGCCGGTGATTGCGCGAGTTCGTGGGATAGAAGTTGGCGCCGAAGATGTACTCGTTGCTGTTGTCGAACTCGGCGTCTTTGTCGCCGAAGACCTGCGAGGTCACGGCATAGAGCTCGAGCTTCTTCGGTATCGGGTAGAAAGCCGCCTGCACGTAGAAGCCCCAGTCATGGATCTGGCCGACCGGCAGAGGCCCGTCCGCCAGGAAGTTGTTGAGCCAGCGGTTGTAGACTTCGGCCTGGAGGAAGAACCCCCGGTACTTAACCGCGGCGTCGACCGAGATGACCTGGTAGTCGACAGACTGCACCGAGATCCCCGGCGCCAGAGAGTCGATGTCGAAGACGTTCAGGCTGTCCGCCAGCCTCAAGGTGGTGTTATTCGGAGGGGCCGTGGGCGATGTGGTCTGGCGGTTCTCGGGGCTCATCGCGTAGCCCAGGCCGAACCGTGTGGCCACCTTATCATGCATCTCCCAGTCGCCGTACGCCCCTCGCGGACCGAACTCGTGCGTCGTCGGCATCCACCAGAAGGAGGCGCCGTAGGATAATTTGCGGTCCAACTCGGTGGCTTTGATGCCGAGGGCGCTGTTATTGTTGCCGAGCACTGCGTTATACCAGAGGCCCGGCGTGACCTCACCCTGCGCATAGACAGCAAAGGTGAAGTAGGGGCGGAAAAACTCGTCGGCCATAACCCGGTCGGGGGCGAGCCAGTACGGGTGCGAGCCCTGAATCGAACGGGTGCCTGGAATGCCGTTGATGCCGGCGTACAAGCTGAACTTCCGGCTGAACTGGTAGCCGATGGTGGGGAATACACCTACCTGGGCGGTCGTGTTTACGCTCCAGAGGAGGATGTTGTAGACCAGCTTGGGAGTACCGAGCCACCCCTTAAAAAAGATCATCACCCGGTGGGGGAAGATGTCGTTCCGCCCGTCAACGCTGTGCTCGTTGCCGAGGTGATCAGTGAAAGTCTGCTCGCCGGGCATCTGGTTCAAGTAACGCACCATCCCGTAGCCGCTGATGGACAACTCTCCAAGCTTGGTCCTGCCGACCAGGAATCCGTTGCCGGGAGTGAATTCCGCCCAGGTCTCGATGCGGGGGCTCGGCTCTTTCTCCATCTCCGGCTGCTTTTCAGCCTGCGCCTTCGTGCCCTCGGGTATCTCCCGGTCAGGCGTCACCATGCTACTCGGGGCGGCCTGGACGTCGGCCGGGCCGTTAGGGAGGTGACCTGTCAATGACAAGGCAGCCGTGGGCGCGGCCGACAACCCGGGGCTGAGGGGGACCTGCGGGCCAAAGACCGGCATGAAGCAAAGCATGGAAGAAAGCAAAATCGATCCAATTTGCATCAATGATTCTCCTTGATATTCACGCTCTTACACCTCAAAATTTCTCCTGCATACCCGATATTTTTAGACATACTGGCTACCCTGTCAATTGGACTTTGGTCCAATATGATCAACAGGGCAAAATCAACCCCGTTTGCGTCTAAAATGATCCTTTCTGGGTGTTGTAATATACACTATTCTGAACCGCCCTGTCAACTGGGGTTTTAACCCAATACCTGTCCATGAATCGGCAGGAATGACGGAGGCTAAGCCCCACAATTATGGGTGCATTACCGCTCCGAGAAATCTCAGAGGAAACTTGCTTTCCTTGCTTAAATAAAAAAGGGGGCGCCGCAGCGCGCCCCCTTTGACTTTTCTAAACTCAAACCATCCAGTCGGTCTGTCAAAAACGGAAGACCAGGCCTCCGGTGAATTCTCCCTGGTTCATATAATTGCTCACGGGAACGATCCAGGGCTGACCCCACCAATCGATCCAGATGGCGTTCTCGCTGTTGATGTAGGTCGGAAGCCATTTCGCCGCCACCCTGAGACCAACGTTCCTATTGAACATCGCCTCAAGTCCTACTCCCAAGCTCCAGGAAAAGCGGGTCTTAGCGGGGGCGTCGAAGCTCTCGCCCTCGATTTCGGCGGGCTTGGGATTGGCACTTAGCAAGCCCAACCCGAGCAATATAAATGGCCGGGCCTTGGCTTCCGCGTTGCCAAAATAGAAAAGAAAGTTCAGGTGATACACGTCCGTGGTAAGGTCGAACAGGTCGGTATCGACTATCTCCAGTCCGTGTGCGGAGAGGCTGGAGTTGACTCGGCTCATCATCGCCTCCACCAGGATGTTCGGACTCACCATGTACCCGAACGTCAGGCCGAAGGCCAATCCGCCATTGACCTTGAAGTTCGTTAAATCCTGGTAGGTACCCTCGAAGGATCCGCTGGTGCGGTAGCCAACGAATGGCGTCAATTCAAACCGCTGGGCCCAGGCCGCTGTCGATACCAGGATCAGCGCCATGACGAGAATCAGTGCTTTTGCGTTTTTCATCTACATACCTCCAATAGAAAATTGTCAAACTGGGGCTATTTAAAAATAGTGCGCGCGGGCCGTCAATTGGACCTTAGTCCTATACCGGCATTTTCGAATGAAAAAGTGAGGATTAGGGCAGAGGGGCTAAAAATAGCATTTAAGGCCTATCGTTAGGGCCAACGTGTAGATAAGGACGATGTCTTGTTCTCTAGGATCAACCGACCCGATCGGGACTTGGCGCGGAAGGTCCTCCACCCAGGTTTTGGGAAGGTTATATCTAATCCTCGCCGTGAGAGATACGCGGTCCGAGATCCTGTAGTCCATCCCCAGGCCGAAATTCAAGGCGAATCGGTCAACGACCCCCTTGTCCGGGATGGCCGGTTCATTGTTGGGCTTGTAATCATAGAAATAGAAACCCACTCCGATGAAAGCCCAGGGAAGCAGACGCCCCTTGGCGCGGAAGAACAGGTAGCCGTTGAAAAGGAGCGAGGTGTAATCCAGGCGTCCCGCCTCCAGCCCGGCAAAGCCCTCCCCCAAGGAAAGGGAATCCCTTCCCAGAAAGACCTCGAGCCCGAGCTTGTTTGTAAACCGCTTGTGAACGCTGAGGCCATAACTGAAGCCGCTCCCCAAGTTCTTTTCAGTAGGGACGGCTGCCCCGAGGCTGAACTCCGCCGCAAACCTGCGCAGATTCATCCCCTCTTCAACCCGGTTGTCCCTGCCAAGGCCGAAGTTCAACGCTGGGAACAAAAGACAAACGCCCGTCACGATGATCAGCGCTACCGCCATCCTGGCTGTCTTTTTCACGCCTTCGCTCCCGCACTTTTCAGCCACAATGCTCTATTCTCCTTAAAATCGATAGGAAAACGAGACTCTTAGTTCATGCAGATCCTGCTTGATATCGGGAAAATTATCGAAATCGGAGTTGCGACGGTACTGTGTGTACTGGATTCCCAGCCCCATCCCCCTCCAGATAGAGAACGTGTATTGTCCCTGGAAAACATCCAACCGGTCTTTCCCGGCCGCCCCTTCCAGGGTAGTGAGCCCGAAATGCTCCCAGCGGAAGAAGAAAAAACCGAGTTTGTGAAGGTCGAGGGCCGCGTCCGCTCTGGCGATTATTCCTGTGCCGATATTATAATGTCTGTCGACGATATCGACATAGGGATTGCCGGTGGCGCTGAGCATGATCCATCCGAGCTGGAGGGTTGTCGTCAGGCGGGCAGCCGGGGCCAACTGGAACCGGGAGATGGCCCCCCCACAGACAGATGTCCCGCAGAACTCGATGGCCTCGTTGTGCATGAAATTATGGTCCTGGAAAATTCCGATGAGGTGATTCTGGCTGGGCTGGGAGACGAGCTCTTTTCCAGTGATCAAACCGTATCCCTCGAGGGCTATATAGGTCCAACTTCTAGTAAACCGAAGGTTCGACTCCAAGGTAAAGTAATCATACGGCTTTCTAGGTTCTCCCTCGTTTTCCTTGAACGGCTCACCGTAGATAAAATCAAAGTCGAGAAGGGCGCTTGTCTTGTTGCGAGTGAGCCCGGCACTCTCGTTGATGGCTGGTCCACCCAGGAGCAGTTCGCCGTGATACGGAGTGCGGTCCCGGTCGGAGAAGGGAACAGTTCTGCTCTCCTCGCCGAAGATAAGACGGTTTATCCCGCGCATGGGGTCAATGATGCCGCCCACGATTTCCCGCCAGATCCGCTTGCCGCCGCTGACGCTGTCGTTCAACACCAGCGAGGAAGCGCGATACATTGCCTCTCCGATAAATACGCCGCCGGTTACCGTGATAATCAGGTCGTTTTGAGCGGGATGCTGGCGCTCGCCTCCGAGCTCCCACATCAGGCCGCCGCCGAAAGTGAGGAGGGCTGACTCCCAGAAATTCAGTCCGTTGGCCCGGCCGGCGTTGAAATAAAAACAGCCCTGGAGGGGATGGGTAAAAAAGTTGGTGTTGAACGCATCCGGGTCCCACTCGAACCAGTGGGCCAGGCCCTCCTCCATCGTCTCCAGGCTGACATACGAATATTCTGCGGTCGTGACATATTGGTCAAACGCCCAGACAAGAAGGTTAATAGCGATTGTCTCCGCAATGGCCGCGGACGTCCTCTTCCTGGGGGACTCCGGCGTCTTGGAAGAATCGGCCCGCTCGTAAACGAGCGAGCCGGTCAGGTTGACATTCGGGATCTTGATAGTGCCGTTGACTCTTGAAGTCGGGTTGTCTGGTGAAAGAGAAAAAGCGGCGGCATACTTTTTCCCTGGTCTCTCTGCGTTTCCATCACTTGTGCCGGGCCCTGCTTGAGCGCGGACGAGTGCGGCTGAAAGAAGAAAACTGAGCGCAAAAGACAGAGTCCTCTTCATTATGATTCCGTCTGCGCAGCGCAGTCCATGTTTAAGGAAGCCATATTATATTTTGGGGAACTTTTTTTAATCAAACGTTATTTTGTTTGCCCTTTGCCGGCTCGAAGCAAAAAAATCACGTTCCCGGAGACGCGAGCGGCAAGTTCACAGAAAAGACTGTCCCCTGACCTGGCTGGCTTTTGACTGAAATTTGGCCATGATGCGCCAGGACAATGTGCTTAACGATAGCCAGCCCTAACCCTGTTCCCCCCATTCTTTTTGACCTGGATTTATCGACAACATAAAAGCGTTCAAAAATTCGGTCTAAATGTTCAGCAGGAATCCCCATTCCCGTGTCTTCAACATCAATCCGGATAGTCCCGATACCCTTCTGAAGAGCAATCCGGACACTGCCCTTTTCCGTGTATTTTATGGCGTTATCGATAAGATTTATAAACATCTGCTCGAGGGCAAAAGGATCTGCAGAGATAGACGGAAGTCCGGGGTCGGCCGCGACCTCAAGCGTTAGGCTTTTTTCTTTGGCCTCCGGCTCGAAGATCTTGAGAACATTTTGAACCAGAGGCTGAAGGTCCAGCTGTTGGGTTTGAATCGCAATCCCTTTTTCTTCCAACTCGGCAAGAAGAAGCAGGTCTTTGACGATATTGATCAGCCGGTCCGTGTTTCTCTTGATAATCCCGAGATAGTTCTTGTCCTTTTCCTCGACCTCTCCCTCCAAGGTCTCAACAAAGCCCTTGATCGCTGTGAGCGGCGTCCTCAATTCATGAGAAACATTGAGCACAAAATCTCTTTTGAGGCGCTCCAGATGGCGCATCTCTGTCAGGTCATAGATCGTAACAACAAGGCGTTCGGAAGAAGGAAGGTATGAGGCGTTGCAGATGTAGTCTTTTTCATTCAGGTCGAATTCGCCTTGAAGGTTGCGCTTCTCCCCTCTCGCTTCGGAGATGAGCTCTCCAAAGCGGGAGCTCCGGACGACTTCCCAGTAGAATCTTCCGTCAATCTGGTCTCTCCCGATGATATTCTTAAGGCTCTGGTTGGCCAGAACGATCTTGCCGTCCTTCTCCAGGACGAGCAGTCCCTCCTGGATAGATGACAGAACGCTTTCCAGCTCTTCCTTCTGGCGGGACAGATCATTAAAAAGTCCTTTGATCTCGGCCGTCATGGAGTTGAAATTCTCAGCCAGGTCGCGGATTTCATCCTTAGTCTTAGGAAAGACCCGCACGTCGAAATCTCCCGCAGCCACCTTGCGGGAAGCCTCGATCAAATCCTTGACCGGACGGCTCAGGCTTCGAGAAACAACAAAGGCCATCGCGGCAAGAAAAACGAGGAGGATGGCCAAGGCCCGGCCGGTGTCTTTTTTGATCTGGGCAAGAAGGCGCTGAATATCTTTCAAGAACAGGCTGATCCTCAGGACGCCGATGACCTTCCCCTCGTTTTCCAGAGGCAGGCCGACATAAAGCATCTCCTGGCGCACAGTATCGCTCCAGCGGATGGCCCTTCCAGTTTTGCCGCCAAAGGCCTGCTGGATTTCGGGCCGGTAGCGGTGATTTTCCATTGTCGTATAGTCTTCTTGGGAATCGGCCTGGACGACTCCTTCTGTATCGATAACGGTAATCCGGGTCTGGATCTTCTTTCCGAGCTCCTTGACGAAATAATTCATCTCGTCTGTGCGCTTTTCCAGGAGAAGAGGCTGAATGGACAATTTTAAGGTCTGCGCCAGGTTCTCCAGATGCTGCGCCTGGTTATCGATGAAGTGCCGCCGGACCGTCCGAAAAGAATAGAACGAAACGAGCAGTCCGAGCGCTACAACGATGACCATATACCAGCCGAAGATCTTCCAAAAAAAGGATTTTCTCATTCTTCTATTTTGTACCCCACGCCGCGAACATTTTGGATGAGAGCGGCTGCCTTTCCGAGTTTCTCCCTGAGGTTGCGGATGTGGACGTCGATCGTCCTGTCCACCACCACCTTTTCCTGTCCCCACAGATGGTCCAAGATCTGGTCGCGTGTATAAACCCGGCCTCGGTTAAGGGCCAAAAGCCCCAAGATCTTAAACTCTGTCGAGGTCAGCTCAATTTCATGCCCTTCGACCAAAACCTTGTGCCCTTCCAGGTCGACAGAGAGCATCTTGCCTATTTCTATCTTCTGAGTTGCCGGCCGCACCTCCAGCCTGCGGAGGACGGCTTTGACCCTGGACACGAGCTCTTTGACGGAAAAGGGTTTGGTCACATAATCATCGGCCCCGAGCTCCAACCCGAGAACCCGGTCCGTCTCATCTCCTTTGGCCGTGAGCATAATAATTGGCAGAGAGATAAAATCTCTTTTTGACCGGAGGTTCTTGCAAATCTCGAACCCATCGGCATCAGGCAGCATGAGGTCCAGGATGACAAGGTCGGGCCGGTGGCGGTCAAGATAGGACAGGAAGGTCCGCCCGTCGAGAAAGGTCTGGGTCTGAAATCCGGCTCGCTTGAGATGATGCGAGACGAGCTCAAGGAGGTCAGGCTCATCGTCGACAATGGCGACCGTTCGTGTCAAAGTCAATGTGTTCCTACCTCAGGCCGGCTGTGTTACTCCATTATAAAGAAATTGCGGCCCAAAAGAGAAGTGAAATATCAGCCGGCATTCTTCTCCTCAAAGTGATGCTTGATCGTCCTCCCCTCGACCTGATAAATAACGTCTTCGCTGATATTCGTAGCGTGGTCTGCAATTCGCTCCAGATGCCGGCTGATCAAGATGAGCTCCACGGCCCGCGGAATCGTGGCCGGGTCGGCCATCGTAAAGGTCAACAACTCTCGAAAGACCTGGTAACAGAGATTGTCCACTTCATCGTCCCGTTCACAGACATTCTTGGCCAAACCCGCGTCCTGGTCGATGAAGGAGCGGATTGAATCTCTGACCATATTTTGGGCGAGTGATGCCATCCTCGGGATGTCAAGCAGCGGCTTGAGCAGCGGCACTTTCAGGAGTTCTTGGGCCCTCTCGGCGATATTGACGGCTTCGTCGCCGATCCTCTCGAGTTCTCCGCCCATTTTCATGGCCGAGACGATCATCCTCAAGTCGCCGGCCATCGGCTGCTTGAGGGCGATGAGTTTCATGGCCATCTGTTCGATCTCGACGTCGAGGTCATTGATCGCCTCCTCTCTTTCGAAAACGTGCTGGGCCAGTTCTTCGTTTCGCTCTTTGAGCGCCTGGACAGAATGAGCGATGGACTCTTCAACCAGGGTGGCCATTCTCATGAGCGCTTCTTTCAGAGCGGCCAGTTCTTCATCAAATTGTCTTTCCATGCGACCTGCTCCTTAACCGAATCTCCCGGTGATATAATCCTCGGTCAATTTATTGGCCGGGTTGGTAAAAATCTTCTCCGTGACGTCAAACTCGATCAATTCGCCGAGCATCATGAACGCCGTCAAGTCGGAGACGCGGGCGGCCTGCTGCATGTTGTGGGTCACGATGACAACCGTGTAATCCAGTTTGAGCTTATGGATCAAATCTTCAATCTTGGCCGTGGCGATGGGGTCGATGGCAGAGCAGGGCTCGTCAAACAGGATGACCTCGGGCTCGACGGCCAGGGCCCGGGCAATGCAAAGCCGCTGCTGCTGGCCGCCGGAAAGGGTGAACGCGTTTTCCTCAAGACGGTCCTTGACCTCGTCCCAGAGGGCCGCGTGGTGGAGGCTCCGCTCGACGGTCTCGGCGAGCTTGCGGCGCTCGGTGTGGCCGTAGATCCTCAGTCCGTAGGCGACGTTGTCAAAAATCGATTTGGGAAAAGGGTTCGGCTTCTGAAAGACCATGCCCACCCGCTTGCGCAGCTCGACAACGTCGACTTTGGCCGAGACGATGCTCTGGCCGTCGAGATAAATCTCGCCGCTGATCCTCGTGTTGGGGATAACATCATTCATCCGGTTGAGAGTCCGGATGAAGGTCGACTTCCCGCATCCCGACGGCCCGATGATGGCCGTCACCTTGTTCTCGGGGCAGATGATATTGAGATTCTTGAGCGCCTGAGTATTTCCATAATAAAAACTCAGGTTTTTGACCTCGATCTTAGGTTTCCCGTTGTGCATTTCAGGTTCTCCTCTTTTTTCTCAGCCTGTACCTGACGATGACGGCGGCCATGTTCATCCCGAGCACCAGGGCGATCAGGACCAGGGCCGTGCCGTAGGCCAGCGGCCTGACCTTGGCGATATCATGATGCTGGGTGGCCATGATATAGAGATGGTAAGGGAGCGCCATGAACTGGTCCTTTAGAGACTTGGGGAGATACGGAAGATAGAAGGCCGCGCCCGTAAACATGATCGGAGCTGTCTCCCCGGCGGCGCGGGCCAGGCCCAAGACAGTTCCTGTCAGCATGCCCGGAAGCGCATACGGAAGGACATTCGTCCGGATAGACTGCCATTTTGTCGCTCCCAGGGCCAACGCGCCTTCCCGGTAGGAATTCGGAATGGTTTTAAGGGCCTCCTCGCTGGCCGTGATGGTCCAGGGCAGGGTGAGCAGGCCCAAAGTCAGGCCGGCAGAAAGAATAGACGTCCCGAACTTCAAGATATTGACAAAGAGAATAACGCCGAAAAGTCCATAGACAATCGAGGGAACGCCGGAGAGATTCCGGATCGATAACCGGATAATCCGCGTAATCCGGGTCTGCCGGGCATATTCATTCAGATAGATCGCGGCAAACATTCCCAGCGGAATGGCCAGGATCGCAGTGACCAGTGTCACCAAGAAAGTCCCGACAATAGCGGGAAAGATACCGCCTTCGGTCATGCCCCGCCGCGGCGCCTGGCTCAAGAACTGCCAGGTGATGGCGCTGCCGCCTTTCGTGCCGACATCATAAAGAAACAAAAGAAGCACGGCCAGGACGAGATAGAGGCAAACTCTGAGAAGGAAAAATCCGGTCCACTGGATTATTTTCTTTTTTCTCATCAGCCGTTGGCTCATTATTCGCGCTCCTGGTATTTCTTCAAGAAGATATCGGCGATGAGGTTGACGCAGAAGGTCATCAGAAAGAGGACCAGGCCGATGGCGAAAAGGGCGTAATAATGCGTGGAAAAATATGGAACTTCACCGAGCTCAATGGCGATATTCGAGGTCATGGTCCGGATGGAATGCAGAAACCCATGAGGAAAAGACCGCGCATTTCCTGTGGCCATCAGCACAGTCATCGTCTCCCCTATGGCCCGGCCCATGCCGAGCATAAACGAAGCGATAATCCCAGACAGGGCCGCCGGAATCTTCACCCGGATGAGTGTTTGCCAGCGTGAGGCTCCCAGGGCGAGCGACGCTTCACTGTAGGCCAGGGGAACAGCGTTCAATGAATCCTCCGAAATGCTGATAATGGTCGGAAGAGCCATAATCGCCAGCAGGAAGCTGCCGTTGATAGCGTTGAGTCCGTTAGTGAGACCAAAAATCTTCGCGATCGCCGGGCCAAAAAGGACAATGCCCAGAAACCCCACCACAACCGAGGGAATCCCGGCCAGGATTTCAACGACCGGCTTGACGACTTCTCTCACCCGCCAGTGGGCGACATCAGAAAGGTAGGCCGCGACTCCGAGGCCGATGGGGATGGCCATGGCCAGGGCGCCGATCGTCGCCATCATCGTGCTGACGATCATGGAGAGGATGCCGTACTCCGCCTTAACAGGCGAGGTCGGATCCCACTTCGTGCTGGCGAAAAACTCGTTCAGACGGACTTCCCGAAAAGCAGGTACGGCTGAGTACAAGAGCAGGGCGAAAATGCCGATCAAAACGAGAATTGCCAGGATTCCGCAGGTGAAGAAAAACGCCCGGATGGCGGATTCCTTGACATTCCGCAGCACTCGTCCTGTCATCAAATTCTCCGCAGCCAGAATTCTTTTGTTCTTGGGTGTCCCGCAGCTCTTTGATAAGGGAGGGGCCGGGAAGGAGCTAAGCCCCTCCCCGGCCGGAGGCTGCGGAATCACTTAAGATTCTTATCGTTCATTTGTTTATAGGCATCGCCGATCTTATAGAAACCTTCCCGCTCGACAATCGTCTGCCCTTCAGGGCCAACTTCCCATTGAATGAAGCCCGCGATATTCGCGCCGGGCTTTCCGTTGGTGGCCTGGTAGAGGGGGCGGGCGATGGGATAGTCTCCTGTGTCTACGGCCTTCTTGTCCATGGGGGAGAACGCTTCTGATTTCGCGTCCTTGGAGATATTGAGGATCTTGAGTCCGGCCATGGGCCGGCCCGTGGCTTTGTCAACGACATAGCCGACGCCGACATATCCGATGGCGGCTTCGTCCGCTTTTACGCCTTCGATGATCTGGGCGTTGCCGTTCATTTCTTTCATGTCCGTGGAGTAGTTTTTGTTCCTGAGAACGTGCTCCTGAAGGAAGACGTAGGTGCCGGAATTGGACTGCCGGCCGTAAAGCGAAATGGCCATGTCCGGTCCACCCACGGCTTTCCAGTTCTTGATTTCGCCGCGGTAGATGGAACCGACCTGGTCCATCGTTAACTTGGTCAGCGGATTTTTCTCATTGACGATGATGCTGAGACCGTCCACGGCGATGGCAAACAATCGGGGTGTGATCCCTTTCTCCCAAGCCTGATTAATCTCACTCTGCTTCCATTCGCGTGATGTGTCAGCGATATCACAGGTGCCGTTAATCAGGCCGGAAATCCCGGTTCCTGAACCGCCGCCCAGGACGGCAATGGCCGCTTGGGGATTTTTTGACATAAATTCCTCGGCCAGGATCTGAACCAGGTTGATCATCGTATCCGACCCCTTGACCTGGATCATTTTCTTCTGGGCGAGAAGTGACGGGGCGAAAACCAGAGCCAGGCTGATTCCGGCGATGGCCACGAGTGTTCCTAGGTTAAAGTTTTTCATTTTAGACCTCCTTGATATTTTCTTTCGTTTCTTAAAACGACAGGAAAAACGTCAGGTTGAAGTAGGCATCGTTTTTTCGCGTTGAATCCGCATAAGCATAGTACCAGATATTCGGCTGGATCTTCCAGCTTTTATGGACCGGAGTCCAATCGAACCCGCCGATGATGACGTTGATATTGGAGCTCGACTTTGTGGAATTGGGCATGTAATGGTCGTAGCGGGCAAAGACATTGAACTTGTCCACGACGATCTTGTAGCTGCCAAAAATCGAAAAGCCACGGCTGTCGTAATGGCTCAGGTCAGCGTTCATGAACTTGTCATTGTTGTAGCTAAAATATTCGGAGCCAATAACCAGGCCTTTGACCATTTCAAAATAACCATCCAGCTTATACATTATGGCATTATTTGCATCGTCCAGTTTTTCATATTCGTAGAGGCCAACGAACGAAAGCCCGGCGATCGGGATAATGCGAAGCTGACCGGAGAGCTCCTTGAATGAGTTGTATTCCGGATGCGTATAACCTTCGCCGCTTGAGATCATAACGCCGTAGCGGATGGCTTTGCTGATCGCTCCTAGCAAATGGCCTCCAAGGTCGGCGCTTGAAGCGCGGATATCGACACCCGTGACATCCTTGTAGCCGTCAACGAGCGTCTTGGCCACGCTCCGGTAGCCCCATACGTCTTCGGCTAACTTGAAGGTGAGGGTGTCGATCATGCCGATTTTCAGGTTGGAATTGGGGAGGAGGCCGGAATAATCTAGGTAAAGATGCTTGATGTAAGGCCGAAGCTTGTCGTCTTTCTTCGTCGATAATTTGGTAAAATCGACGCCAGTGATATTAGCGGTGTTGTCGGCGTCGAAGGTTAGCCGGAATTTGAGGACATCACTGATCTTGTTCTCGTACCGAAAATAAGCCCGGCGGAATTGAAATTTGTTGTTGTTGGCTCTGGCCGCGTCCGTGCCGGTCACATAACCGTCATTCGTCAGGTTGGCGCTCCAATCGAAATAGATGGTCGTGCTGAAGGTCTGCTGAGAGAATAAGTTCGAACACGCTACTGCGGCAAGAAAGACGAGGACAACAGCCTTTGGGATTGACTTGAGGTTCATTCACATTACTCCTTCTAAGTATTTCTCATTTCCTCCCGGCCGGGCGGTCGACCTTTGGCCCAGGCTTTTAAGGGAGGCCACCTTTATAAAGCGGAGGACAGGATACAAAGACCGTGTTAAGAAATGATAAAGACTGGATGAATTTTTAGTTAATTAGGCAAGGCCGAGAAGAAGCCCCAGATCAGGTCTCCCTTAAGTTTTCGGGATGGTGTTTGACCACGCGCGCCTCTACCATATAGACCACGTCTTCGGCAATATTTGTGGCATGGTCGCAGATCCTCTCGAGATGGCGGGCAATGAGAATAAGGGGAATTCCGCGTGTCACGGTGGAACAGTCTTTGAGCATATAATCGCAGATGATCTCAGTCTGGACCAAATTACGCAGGAAGTCCGCCTGGTCATCACGCAGGATGACTTCCCGCGCCAGCTTCGCATCTTTCCGGACAAATGAGTCAATGGCGTCCTTGACCATTCCCTGAGCCAGACGGGCCAGTTTCGGGATATCGATCAAAGGTTTGAGGTGCGGTTTGTCGGCGACTTCCAGGACTCTCTCGGAGATGTTCACTGCCAGGTCGGCGATCCTTTCCAGGTCCGTGCCGATTTTCATCGTCATGGTGATGTAGCGCAAGTCGACGGCCATGGGTTGAAAGAGCGCGATCAGGTCCAGGCATTTTTCATCGATGACAAGTTCCATGTCATTTATTTTTCTGTCTTCCACGATCACTTGCCTGGCCTTCTCCACGCTGAGGTCCGTTAAAGATACTATCGATTGGGCAATCGCCTCCTCGGTTAAAGTCGCCAGGCGCAGAGTTTCCCTGTTGAGCCCCTCTAATTCCTTGTCGAGATGCCGTTCCATGCCAACCTCCTTGAAATTAGTTTTTATCCAAATCGTCCGGTGATATAATCTTCTGTCCGCGGATCTTGCGGCTTGGTGAAAATCTGGCTGGTTTCGCCGAATTCTACCAGCTCACCCAGTAGGAAGTACCCCGTCTGGTCAGAGACCCGGGCCGCCTGCTGCATATTGTGGGTGACGATGACAATGGTATATTTCCTCTTCAGCTCATGCATTAGGTCTTCGATCCTGCCGGTAGCGATCGGGTCCAGGGCGGAGCAGGGCTCGTCCATGAGCAGGATCTCGGGTTCGATAGCGATTAAGCGGGCGATGCAGAGCCGCTGCTGCTGCTCGTCGGGCAGACAAAGGGCGTCAAGTTTAAGTTTACCCTCGAGGTTTTCCCAGAGGTGAACCCGTTCCAGGCTCCGACAGACCCTCTTCCTGAGCACGGTCTTGTCCTGAAGGCCATGAACCCTCAGCCCGTAAGTGATATTGTCCTCTATCGTCAGCGGAAAAGGATTGGGCCGTTGAAAAACCATCCCGACCTTTTTCCGGAGCTTGAGAAGGTCTATGTTCGGCGAATAGACGTCCTGGCCGTCGATGATCACCGTGCCGCTGGTTTTGACATCCTCGATCAGGTCATTCATCCGGTTGAGCGAACGGAGGAAAGTGGACTTGCCGCAGCCGGACGGCCCGATCAGAGCAGTGATCTTATTGGCCTCGATATCCAAGTTTATGTCTTTTAAGGCCTGAAACCTACCGTAGAAGAGCGAGAGGTTGCGGACCTGGATAATACTCATGACCGTCCTCGCTCTATCTTTATCCAAACCTTCCGGAAACATAGTCGTTCGTTTTGACGTTGTCCGGGGCCGTAAATATTTTATCGGTCGGGCCTATTTCAATGAGTTCGCCGCTCAAGAAAAAAGCGGTCCGGTCGGCGACTCGGGCTGCCTGTTTGGTATTGTTGGTGACAAGAATGATGGTGTAGTCTTTTTTGAGGTGATCCAAGGAATTCTCGATCTTCATCGTCGAAATCGGGTCGAGTCCCGAGGTCGGCTCATCAAGAAGAATGAACTCCGGCCGCAGGGCCAGGATCCTGGCGATGCAGAGCCGCTGCTGCTGCCCCCCCGACAGTTTGAGGGCGCTCGAATCCAGCCTGTCGCAGACTTCAGTCCAGAGCCCGACCTGCTCCAGGCTCTCCCTGACGATTTCATCCAAATGCCGCCTATCCCTCGTGCCCGCCATCCGGTTTCCGAAAATGACATTCTCATAGATCGACCGGGGCAGGGCGACCGGCGTCGCGAAGACCATGCCCAGCCTGCGGCGCAGCTCAACAACACTGACTTCGGGACCGTAGATATCTTGTCCATCGATCGTGATTCTGCCTTCGACTCGCGAGCCCGGGAGGAGGTCATTAAGGCGGTTGAGCGAACGGAGAAAAGTTGTCTTTCCGCTGGCCGAAGGGCCGATAATGGCGAGGATTTCGTTGTGGAACACCTCAAGGTTAAGCTTGTTGAGCATTTGTTCGGAGCCCAGATAATGGCTGAAATCGTTAACGGCGATAGCCACGGACTTTGAGCCCATCGAAACCGTGTCGCTCAACTGTATCTCCGGATGAACTTTTCCATCAGATAGTAGGTTGCCAGGTTGATGACCAGAATCGAAACTACGAGCACTGCCGCCGTTCCGTAGGCCATAGACATGGAGATGCCTTCCCTGGCCAGGATATAGAAGTGGACGGCCATTGTCCTGGAGGAAGAAAAGACCGAACTCGGAAGCCGCAGCACGCTCCCCGCCGTGAAAATGACGGCCGCCGTCTCGCCGATACTCCGTCCAATACTGAGGATGACCCCTGTAACGATCCCCGGCAGAGCGGAGGGAAGAACGACCCGGCTGACGGTCTGCCACTTCGTGCTGCCCAGCGAAAAGCTGACCTGCCTGAACGACGCAGGAACCGCGCGGATGGCCTCTTCGCTCGTCCGGATGATGGTCGGCAGGATCATGAAGGCCAGGGTGAGGCCGCCGCTCAGGATCGACCAGCCGAATCCAAGCTTGGTGACAAACAGGATGAATCCGAACAGGCCGAAAATGATCGAAGGGATGCCGGCCAGACATTCGGCGCCGAACCGGATGATGCGGGTGATCCGGTTTTCAGAGGTGTATTCGGCCAGGTAAATCGCTGTTCCGACGCCGAGCGGCGTTGCGACCAAGAGGGCCATCAGTGTCAGGGCTACGGTTCCGATAACAGTCGAAAAGATTCCGCCCGACTTCCCCATGTCAATAGGATTCCTGGACAAGAATTCCCAGGTCACAACCGGAAGCCCCTTTCTCAGGATGAAAACAATGATGAAGACCAGGATGGCAACCGTAATAAAAGTAAAAAGCCAGAGAACAGTCCGGACGATTTTCTGTTCAATGCGGGGATTGAGATACATCTATTTTTTCCTCGCCCGCTTGGCCGAGGTGATATTGGCCAGGGTGTTCAGGATCATGATGATAACAAACAGGATCACGCCCGTGGCGAAAAGGGCTTCGCGGTGTTCACCGCTGGCGTAGCCCATTTCGAGGGCGATATTCGAAGTCAGCGTCCGGACGGGCGCCAGGATGGAGTTGGGAATGCTGATGGCGTTGCCGGCGATCATGATCACGGCCATGGTTTCGCCGATTGCCCGGCCCATGCCCAGGATGATGCTGGCAATGATGCCCGAACGGGCGGCAGGAAGCATGACCATCCTGACCGTCTGCCAGCGGGTGGCGCCCATGGCGATCGACCCGTCGCGGTAGGTCGAGGGCACGGCGAGCAAGGAGTCGATCGAAATACTGATGATGGTCGGAAGAATCATGATTCCCAAGATGATCGATGCCGCCAGTACCGAAAGGCCTGGACCCCCGAGAGTGTCGCGGATAAAAGGCACCAGGATGACGACGCCCATGAAACCATAAACGACAGACGGAATGCCCGCCAGAAGCTCGATGACGGGCTTGATCACGCGCCTGAGCCGCTTGGACGAAAATTCCGTCAAAAAGACGGCACAGGCCAAGCCGAAAGGAACGCCGAGGATAAGGGCTCCGAGGGTCACCATCAGCGAGCCGGTGATCATCGGGAGAAGGCCGAAGCTCTGTTCGGTCGGGTACCAATCCAGCCCGAATAGAAATTTCTTAACTCCGTGCCGGAACATGATCGGGGTGCCGTCGACAAAAATAAAAATCGTAATGACCGCCAGGATTGTCACCGCCGAAAAGGCGATCAACAGAAGGGCGAACCGGGTGAGCTTCTCGTTCCGCGCAAGATGATGCTTCTTCATTTGGCGGGAAGCAATCCCTCTTTTTGGATCAAATCCTGTCCCTCTTGAGACAGGACAAAATCAATGAAATTCTTGGCCTCGGCGCTGGCCGGACCTTTGGTCACGAAAAGAAAAGGCCGTACCAGCCTGTAGCGCTTCTCGAGGATATTCGCGTCGGTGGGCCTGACCCCATCAAGATCAAGGGCCTTGACGGCTTCGTTGATAAGGCCAAGCGAAATATAGCCGATCGAATCCGGGTCGCCGGAGACGATCTCCCGGACCGTGCCGTTCGAATCCTCGACGATCGCTGCTTTGGCAATCCGGACCTTTCCCATGACCAGCTCTTGAAAAGCTCCGCGCGTTCCGGAGCCCTCTTCCCGCGTGACCACCGTGATCTCCTTGTCCCGGCCGCCGAATTCCCTCCAGTTCCGTTTTTCTCCGGCGAAAACCTGCCTTACCTGAGAGATGCTCAAATTAGAAACAGGGTTGCGGGGATGGACGATGACGGCCAAGCCGTCTCTCGCCACGATGATTTCTGTCAGGTCTTTTTCCTCGGGCTTAAGTTCCCTTGAAGATGTTCCAATGTCGGCTGCTCCCGAGCGGGCCGCCTGAATTCCGGCGCTCGACCCTCCTCCTTGGACGTTCACGACTCTCCCCGGATACTTTGTCATATAGATTTCGGCCCAGCGGTCGGCAAAAGGCTGGATGCTCGTCGAGCCGGCGACGATCAGCTCTTTTTGCGCACCCCTTCTGGAGCAGGCGGTCAAACTCAGCACGGCTGAAGCAAGGAAAACGCAAGACAGAGCCCGGAGCGCAAAGCGCGAACGGTTTCTCATCCTTTCCATATTCTCTTGCAGCGGGAGCCTTTTTATAACACGTGTTCAGCAATTTCGTCAAACTGGCCCGGTTTTTCTTTTTTACAAATCGCTCCCGCTCGGGTAAAATGCGCCGTGCTGAAAGCCTCCAGAGAGGAGGATATGACAAACCGATGAGAGATCGAGAAAAGCCCAGGCTCAAAAAATGGCTCGCCCGTCCTCACGGACGGTCTCTGCTAGGCAACCTGAGCCATGCCGTCTCGATAGAGCGATTGGGGCCGCGGCTATCCGAACGGGTCTTCTGGAGAGCCGCAACCGATGAGCTCAGGATCGCCCTCACGTTTGATGATGGGCCTCATGCCGTCTCCACGCTCCGGGTCCTGGACGTGCTCAAAGTCTTTGATGTTCCGGCGACGTTCTTCCTGGTCGGCAAGAATATCAGGTCTCATCTCCCGGTGGCCCGGAATATCGTTAGGTCCGGTCACGAGATCGGCAACCATACCTATAACCATATCCGCCTGTCTTTTTTAGCGGACGCAAAAATCAGGGACGAAATCATCCGGACCGATGATCTCCTCAGAAACATCGATGGAGCCGAACCACGCTTCTTAAGGCCGCCATTCGGACTTTTTACGAAGCGCGTTCTCAACGTTGTTGAAGGACTGGGGTACCAAACCGTCGTGGGGGATGTTTACCCACGGGATCCTCATCATCCGGGCAAGAAGAAGATTGTCGAACGGGTCGTTAGGAAAACCGCGCCGGGCTCGATCATTATCCTTCACGACGGCGGGAACGGGCGAAATGCGGACCGGTCCCAGACTGTCGAAGCGATCAAGGAAATCATCCCCCGGCTCAAAGAAAACGGGTTTATTTTTATGAGGCTTTCTGAATTGCTGTTGCAGAATTGAGTCGAGTTTGGCCAGCGGATGTCTTAATGACTATGTTTGTCCGCGGCTTCGACGCAGCGATCACATTCAGATTGAATAACGGTATGGGATATCTTATATTTTGATTCAAGCATTTTATTGATTTCGGAGACGATCGAATTCATTGACGGCGCCTTTTCTGCGCTTATTAAAATGTGAGAACTGAGGGAATAAACGTCTGAGCCTATGCTCCAAATATGAAGGTCATGGACTTCCTTGACGCCGTTTATTTTCTGGATGTCTTCCGTTATCTTTTCTAAGTCAATGTGGCCGGGCGAAGCTTCCATCAGAATTTGCATCGACTCTTTGACCAGCCTGAAGGAATTCGACAAGATGAATAGACCGATCATCGCGCTTACAATCGGATCAAAAATGGTATTGCCCGTGACGATGATCAAACCGCTCGCGACTACGACACCGACCGAAGATAGGATATCGCTCAAGACGTGAAGATAAGCTCCCCGAACGTTTAGGTTATCTCTCGCCGAGCTTTGCATTTTTAAGGCCACATATAAATTGGCCAGAAGCCCGATGATCGAAATCACCATCATCTCCGGTCCCTTGACGGGCCGGGGAGAAAGAAACCTGAGATAAGATTGATAGAAGATATAGAAAGTGACAAGAATAAGCACGAGACCATTGGTAATCGCCGCGAGAATCTCGGCCCGATAAAATCCGAAGGTATATTTAGCGGTTGAGCGCTTTTTTGAAAGCCGGATCGCAAAATAAGCCAGCCCCAGAGCCAACGCGTCAATCAAAACATGGCCTGCATCGCTCAGCAGGGCCAGACTATTTGTGATTAACCCGCCGCCCACCTCCAGGATCAGGACGAAAAAAGAAAGGAGGATGAAAATTCTGAAGTTTTTTTGGAGAACCTCTCTTTGGATCATGGGCAACGTCCCTTCCAAAAATAGCACATTTTCGCTTTCAGTGTCACTATTGGGGGCAGCTCCAAGAAACGGGGACACAATATCAATTTCCGAGCTCCAAGAAACGGGGACACAATATCAATTTCCGAATTTATTGCAGCTACTTTGTGCGAAAATTCGGAAATTGATATTGTGTCCCCAAATATTTCACTCCAAGAAAGGGACCTTTATATTTCAACTTCTTCTTTTCTCGTCTCGAACCAGCTATAGATAGCCGGCAGGACAAGAAGCGTCAACAGGGTCGACGTCACCAGCCCGCCGACGACCACGGCCGCGAGAGGCCGTTGGATCTCCGACCCCGGGCCCTGAGCAAAAAGCAGCGGCACCAGGCTGAAAACGGTGATGGATGCGGTCATCAGGACCGGCCTGAGCCGGCGCTCGCACCCTTTGACGATGGCTTCCGAAAGGGGCATGCCCTCCCGGTAGATCTGGTGGATGTAAGATACAAGGACAACCCCGTTCAGCACGGCGATCCCGAAGAGGGCAATGAACCCCACCGAGGCCGGCACAGAAAGATAGAGTCCGGCTATATATAAAGAGAAAACTCCCCCGATCAAGGCAAAGGGCAGGTTGAAAAGTACAAGAGTCGCCAGCTTCATGGAATTGAAGGTGAGGAAAAGGAGGAAGAAGATGATCCCGATTGTCATGGGCACGATGATCATCAGCCTCCTCATCGCCCGCTGCTGGTTCTCGAACTGTCCGCCCCAGGTGATGTAATATCCGGGCGAAAGCTGGACCTGAGCCTGAATCTTGCGCTTGGCCTCGGCGACGAAGCCTCCAATATCCCGGCCGGAGATGTTGCATTCAATCCCGATCCGGCGCTTGCCGTATTCCCGGCTGATCTGGACTGGACCCTCAACGACGCGGACCGCCGCCAGGCTGCTCAAGGGAATCCTGTAGCCCAACGGGGAATCGACCAGGACATTTTCAAGGCTCTGGAGGGAGTCGCGCCGGGCCTCGGGAAATCTGACCACCACATCAAAATATTTTTCCCCTTCATAGAGCTGAGTAACCGGCTTCCCGCCGATAGCCGTCTCGATGACCGCCTGGACATCGTCGATACTCATCCCGTAGCGCGAGATCCTGTTCCGGTCGATCTCGACCGAAATGTAGGGCTGGCCGGAGACTCTCTCGAGAACGAGGTCCCTAACACCCCGGATCCTGGAGATGACTTTGGCGACTTCGTCCGCCTTGTCCTTGAGGACGTCGAGGTCATCCCCGAAAATCTTGATGATAATCTGAGCCCGGGTTCCGGCCACGAGCTCATCAATGCGGCAGGCAATCGGCTGGCTGAACGTGAAGGCCATGCCGGGAAAAGCGGACATGGACTCGCGCATCTTGTTGGTCAGTTCCTCCCGCGTCCTGGCCGATGTCCATTCGGAGCGCGGCCTGAGCGACCCGACATAACCCGTTTTTTCCACTCCTCGAGCTTCGAGGGCGATCCCCGTCTGCCCCGTCCTTGAAACAATCGTCTCAAGCTCGGGGAATTTCTTGAGCGTCCTTTCCACCTCGCGGCTGATTTCCAGGGACTTGTCCAGGGAGATCCCGGGCAAAAGCTGGATGTCCATATCGAAGGCGCCTTCGTCCATGATCGGGATGAATTCTGTCCCCAGCCTCGGGATAATCGCAACGCTGGCGACAAAAAGGAGGCACGCGGCCGCAAGGACGACGAGCCTGTGCTTTAAACCCCAGCGCAAGACCGGAAGGTAAACTTTTTTCGCCCCCTGGATGAGAAAACTTTTTTTCTCGGGCGCAGCTCTAAGGACCATCAGACAGATCGCAGGGATGACGAAGATCGAAAGGATCATGGACGCAAGAAGAGCGATAGACACGGTGATGGCCAGGGGAGAGAACATTTTTCCCTCAATGCCCTGGAGAGTCATGATGGGGACAAAAGTCAGGGCAATGATCAGCTCTCCAAAGATGCTCGGCTTCCTCACTTCTATGACCGATTTGAGGACGGTCGAATATTTGTGTTTCGATGCCCCTGCTTCGGAAAGGTGCCTCTGGACATTTTCAACTTGGATGATCGTGGCATCAATGATCATGCCGACAGATATGGCCAGGCCGCCAAGAGACATCAGGTTGGCCGTCAGCCCGGTCTGTTTCATGATGATGAAGGTCAGGAGGGCCGCCAGCGGCAGGGCCAGGACCACGATGAACGAACCGCGGAAGCTTCTCAGGAAAAGATAGAGCACGAAGATGACAAAGATGGCCCCGATGAGAAGCGCTTCGGTTACGGTGTGAATGCTGTTTTTGACGATCCCGGACCGTTCATAAAAAGGAACAATTCTCAATCCTCCTGGAAGGACACGGCTTCGGTTGATCTCGTCGACCTTTTCCTCGATCAGCCGGACGACATCGCGGCTGTTTGCGCCCCGGAGCATCATGACGATGCCCCCGACTGTTTCCCCTTCACCGTTCTTGATGGATGCGCCCTGGCGGACGGCCGTGCCGACTTCGACATCAGCCACGTCGCGGATGAAAACCGGCGTCCCGCCGGCCGTTTTTAAGACTATGGTCCTGACATCATCCTCGCTCTGAAGAAGTCCCAGCCCGCGGACAAGATACTGCTGGGAACCCCTTTCAAGGACATTCCCCCCAACGTTCTGGTTATTCTTCTTCAAGGCCTCGACCAGGTCGGCCAACGTGAGGTCGAATTTTCGCAGCTTATCCGGGTCCACCGAGACGTGGTATTGCTTGAGAAAGCCTCCGAACGAGTTCACTTCATTGACGCCCGGCACGGTTTTGAGAAGCGGGCTGATGACCCAGTCCTGGACGGTGCGAAGCTCCGTAAGGTAGGCAACCTCTTTGGCCGGGTCAACTGGCTCATTCCCCTCCAGGGTGTACTGGTAGATCTCGCCCATGGCCGTGGCCACGGGCCCCATGGTGATTTCCACTCCCTCCGGGACTTTCTCTTTCGCCTCGATCAGGCGTTCGAGAACAAGCTGCCGGGCAAAATAGATGTCGACGCCGTCCTCAAAAACGGCCGTAATAACCGATAAACCGAACTTGGAAATCGACCGGAGATCGCGAAGCCCCGGGAGCCCCCTCAGGCCGGTTTCAACCGGGAAAGTGATGAATTTTTCCACCTCGAGCGGCGAGCGGCCCGGCGAGGAACTGATGATCTCGACCTGGATATTTGTCACATCCGGCCAGGCATCGATGGGAAGCCGCAAAAAAGAGTAGATTCCGGCCCCCACAACAAGAACGACACAGACGGCGATGAGGAGCCTTTGCTGCAGCGAAAAGGCAAGGAGTTTCTCGATCATGTTATTCAACCTCTAAGTTCTTCTTCAAGTATTCCGACTTGAGGAGAAACCCGTCCCGCACATACCCATCTCCCACCGAGAGTCCTTTCACGACTTCAATCCAGCCGTTGAATTTGCGTCCGACCTCGACTTCCTGGAAGCGGAATGACCTCTCCCCTTCCGGGATGAAAACGACCTTCTTGCCCTCCACATCCTGAACAGCCGCTTCCGGCACAAGAAGAGCTTCGGCGCTCGCGGGCAAGATCAATTCCACGTCAGCGTACATGCCCGGCTTCAGGAGCCCGCCTACATTCAGGACTTCCACGCGTCCGATGACGGTGCGCGTCTGTTCATCGACGATGTCATTGATAAGGGTGAGAGACCCCTTGAAGGCCTGGTCCGGATAGGCCTGAACCCTGACCAGGGCGGACATTCCCTGCCTGACAAGGGCGAGGTCTTTCTCATAAATATGGACATGAGCCCAGAGAACAGACATGTCGGCGATTTTGAAAAGGCTTGCGCCTTCGGCAATCTGGTCTCCCAGGACGACTTGGCTTTCGATAATCGTTCCGGAAAGAGGTGCGCTTACGGGAAGCAGGGGCTTGATTCGGCGCGTTTCTTCGAGCTCTTTGAGATCGCCTTCCTTCATCCCCAGCAGCATGAGCTTCCTTTTGGCTGAATCGACGAGCGATTCAGCGGCGGGAATTTCATCCTTAAGATTATCCCTGACGAACCTTTTGAGCCTTTCCCCCACCTGGAGATACTCGGCCTGTGACGTCAGGAAGTCGGGGCTGTACAAGGAAAGAAGGAGGTCTCCTTCTTTGATCCTGTCACCGACATAAGCAAAAACGCTCTCCACCCGGCCCGTCACGCGCGAGGTGAGGTTCATCAACCTTTTCTGATTGAAATCGATGCCCCCTGTCCCATAAACCTTTAACGGAATCTGTCTGAGCTCTGCTTTTTCAGGTTGGATCCCGGCGATCTTCATTGCTTCTGCGGTGAGCGTGATGAGAGCGGGGGCGGTGCTGCTCTGAGGTTCGGGCGTCGCTTCCTCAGATTTCTTGGCCGCGCAGCCGAAAATAGAAAAAGCGACTGCGATAAGCAAAAGAGGGAAAAGGAATTGTCTTTTTATCATGGCGCTTCTCCTTGAATATTTGCGCATCTCCATTTTCGTGACGAGGGTGATCAAAATAGGGTGGCGCGGCTGATTATTCATATTCCTCTCCGGCCTGTTCGAGGTCAGACAGGGAGACAAGATACAGATAAAGAGACTTCAAGTATTCGAGTTTTGTCGCGAGGTGCGTCCGGGTGATATCCAGGATGTTTAATGCGTCGGTTTTTCCATACTGATACTGGGTGATGCTCATCTTAAGCTGGTCTTCCACCTCCGCCAATAGCTGCTGCTCGAAAATCTTGACCTGCTCCTCCGCGGATTTCACTGTGGCATAGGCATCCTCAATCCTTGTCATCACGCGTCGGCCAACGGCCTCGGTCGAGATCTCCTCGATCTCTTTTTTGGCCTCAGACTCAAGGATCTCTCCCTTCTGCCTTTTCCACCAGTACAGGGGAATAGATACGGCAAGCGAAAAACCCCAGGACCCGGTTCTCAGGCTTGGGGTGTAGAGGCCGACCGAAAAATCAGGGAGCCAGCTCTTCTTCGCCAGGTCTAGGCCCATCTGAGCCTGTTCGACTTTGAGCGAGGCGATCTGAACAGACGGCCTCGTTACCCTGGCTTCTTCCAGGATGGCGGCAAGTTCCTGGACAAGTGGCGCAAAAGACAATTCTGTCACGAGATCTGCGGGCTCATCCCCTTTTCTTCCCAGAAGGAGGTTCAAGCGGGCCTTGTCCAGTAAGAGATCCTTCCTGGCTTCGATGAGCTGGTTCTGGATCCTCGTTTTCTCAACGCGGGCCCGCAGGACGTCGAGGTAAAGACCGCCGCCGGATTGATATCTGGCGGTCGCGCTGGCGATGAAATCGTCCAGCAGCCGGGATGTTTCGGCCAAGGCCCCAATAGTCCTCTGGCCTAAAACGGCCCGATAGTAGGCCTCTTTGACCTTCGCTGTAATAATGAGCTTAACGCGGTCCATTTCATAGCCGGCGATCTTCTCGCCGTATTGGCCGATCTTCCCGCGGAGCGATACCTTGCCTGGGAATTCGAATGGCTGCTCGATCCCGAAGCTGATCTCTTCGTCATTGTTTGTGTTATTACCGGAGTGGAACGGGATTCCTTCATCGCTGAAAACAATCTGAGGGTCGGGGATAGCCTGCATTTGCAGGCGCCGGCCCTCGGAAACGGTTATCTCTTTCTGGGCGGCCAGGATGTCCGGGTTTTGCCTGAGAGCCAGGTCTATAGCCTGCTCCAGGGTCAGCTCATCGGCTGTTCCGGCCCAGCTTCCTGGAGCCGGAAGCAAAACCAGGAATAGAATCAGCAAAAGCGCAAGGTTTTTCATTCTGAACCTCCAATCCGAAAAGGGACTCAGGTGGACGGAAGAGGAGAAGTGAGAAATCAGTCAGGCGGGTGAAAAATGTTCCTGATAAAATCAGGGCGGAGAATGTGGTCGTGATTCCAGACGAGGAGAGGCAATGAGGGAGGAAGCCCCAGGATGTTTTCGGCCGCGGATGGCTCGGAAGTCATAAGGATCGAGTGAAGCGGCCCGCAAACGGTATGGAGCTCATCGCGGCAGAAATAATCGTGGGAAACGGTGTTCAGGAAAAACAAGAGAAGGAACGCGCCTAGAATTGCATAACTGAAGGCGTTTCCCTTGTTCATGAAGGGCAATCATAGCAAATTTGGGTCTGTCCCGCAAATTATCACACAAAATGGGGACGGTCCTATTTTTTATTAAAGGAGATGGCGCTTATGTTCAATTATATAAAACCAGAAAAATAGGACCGTCCCCATTTTTGTTTCCGCAAAAATTAGGAAATCAGTATTGTGTCCCAAATTTTTAAACTCTACTGTGCCTTAGTCCCTGAACAATTTTTACTTGACTCGCCCCTCATTGGCGGTGTAGTATTCGAGAATCATTCAAGGGGAAAGCAAATGGATGGCCAGTGTCCAAAATGTCATTCTGACAATCCTGCTGAGACCGTTTATTGCGGCAAATGCGGGACGAAATTGGATTCCGCAGGCCAAGTGGGCTACACCAAGACTCTCGAGATACCCACCGAAGAAATGACTCGCGGTACTCTTTTTGCCGGACGCTATGAAATAATCGAGGAGCTTGGCACCGGCGGTATGGGGAAAGTTTATCGGGGCTTCGATACAAGAATTAAAGAAGAGGTTGCCATTAAAGTCCTCAAGCCGGAAATTGCCACAGACAAAAGAACGATCGAGCGTTTCAGCAACGAGCTGAAATTTGCCCGCCAGGTCACCCACAAGAATGTCTGCCGGATGCATGACCTTCATGAAGAGGGAAAGAGGCCCTTCGTAACGATGGAGTACGTCCGTGGGGAGGACCTGAAAAGCCTGATTCGTAGGACACGGCAAATTGCAGTGGTCACAGCCGTTTGCATCGCCAAAGAAATTAGCGAAGGTTTGGCAGAGGCCCATAAGCTCGGGCTCATTCACCGGGACCTCAAGCCCCAGAACATCATGATTGACAAAGAGGGCAACGCCAAGATCATGGACTTCGGGATTGCGCGCTCCGCGCGCACGGAAGGGATAACAGCTGAGGGCATGATTATCGGGACCCCCGAGTACATGAGTCCGGAGCAAGCGGAAGGAAAAGAAGCTGACCAGCGATCTGATCTCTATTCCCTGGGAGTGATCCTCTATGAGATGGTTACGGGCCGCCTTCCGTTCAAAAGCGATACACCCTTAGGTGTTGTGGTTAAGCACAAGACTGAGGTCCCCATGAATCCCAAAGAGATCAGCCCTGAGATTCCGGATGACCTCAGCCGCCTGATCCTTCGCTGCCTGGAAAAGAGTCAAGACAGGCGCTATCAGTCAGCCCAAGAACTGGCTGACAATTTGGGGCGGCTCGAAATTTCCACAGCGATAAGGCCAAAAGTTGCGAAGCGAACAATAGAACGTCTTTGGGAAAAAAAACTGCCTTTGGGGATCGCGGCCATCGTTCTGGTAGGAGTTGCATTTGTTCTGGATGTGGGAGGAATAAAGTCATGGCTGCTCGGCCCGGCTTCGGCTCCCCAGGTTCAGACTTTAGCGGTTTTGCCATTTGAGAACCTTTCGGGTGACCCGAATCAGGAATATTTTGTGGATGGGATAAGCGACACGATCACCACCGAACTGGGCAAGATTAGCTCTATTTCCGTGAAGTCGCATACTTCGTCCATGAAGTACAAGAAGACGAGCAAATCCATACCGCAGATTGCCAAGGAGCTAAATGCAGAGGCCGTCATCGAAGGATCCGTCCAACGGTTTGGAGAGAAGGTAAAGATCACCGCCAAGCTGATTCACGCCGCCGAGGACCGGCAGTTATGGGCTAAAACCTATGAGCGCGACTTAAGCAACATCCTGACCCTGCAAGATGAGATCTCGCGGTCCATTGCGAGGGAGATCGGCATCAGACTGACAGAAGAAGCTAAGGTCCAACTGGCCGGGAAGAAAACGGTTAATCCCTTAGCGTTTGAAGCTTATCTCAAGGGAATCGATGAGACCAGCCATCCGAAAGCCGTCGGCTATTTTCAGCAGGCCATCGAGCTCGACCCGAATTATGCCCCTGCCTACGTTGGCTTGGCAGACCGCTACTATTATCTTGGTTTCTTCGGCACACTCCCAACGAAAGTGGCGTTTCTGAAGATGAAAGAAGCGGCCCTTAAAGCCCTGGAAAAAGATGACTCTCTTGCCGAGGCGCACGGATATCTGGCCTTGGTCCAGCTGCAGTATGATTATAATTGGAAAGAGGCAGAGAAAGAATTCAAGCTGGCCCTGAAGCTCAACCCGAGCCTTTACAAGATTCATCACTTCTATGCCCATTATCTCATGGTGATGGGCCGAGGCGAGGAATCCTTGGCAGAAAGCAAATTCTCCTCGGAGCTAGATCCCTTTGGTTTCGTGACGGCATGCACCGGATGGCATTGCATGACCACTCATTCTTACGACGAGTCGATTGAGTATGCGAAAAAAGGATTGCCCAATCCCTGGGCGCGCGTCATTCTCGGCTGGGCTTATGAGCAGAAGTCAATGTTCGAAGAGGCCATCGCCGAGTTTCAGAACGCGGTGGTGAATTGGAAAGGTGTTTCGATGCCCATCGCCGCTCTCTCTCATGCTTACGCTGTCACCGGCAAGAAGAAGGAAGCGGAGGATCTTCTGAACCAGTTGATCGAACAATCCAAAGAGCGCTTTGTTTCAGCCTATGATATTGCCGCAATTCACGTCGGCCTGGGGGATGCGAATCAGGCCTTTGAATGGCTTGATAGGGCCTATGAGGAACGTTCCGGCTTTTTGCCCTATATTAAATGTGACCGCCGCTTTGATCCTTTGCACTCTGATCCCCGGTATCAAAAACTGCTCGAGCGCATCGGCATTCCCCCTGCAGAAAACGAATAATAAAATGGGGACACAATATCAATTTCCGAATTTATTGCTGCCAGCCTTCCGTGAAAATTAGGAAATTGATATTGTGTCCCCATATTTTAAAAGCACGTTTAAATTTTAAAATACGAGAGGTTAGATATGAATAAAACGAAAGGACTGATGGTTCAGCTAACATGTCTCATTTTCGCCGCGGTTAGTGTCGCGGCAGCGACGAGCCAGATGCAAAGCTCGCAGCTCCAGGATCAGCGCGCCTATACAGAGGGCTCGGTCTATATCCTCGAGTTCATGCGCACTAAGTACGGCGCGACCGATGAATACATGAGGCACTTGGCCTTCGAATGGGGGAAGGTCCTCCAGCAGGCCAAGAGCAAGGGCCTCATCCTGTCCTATAAAGTCCTCTTTGGACCGCCCGCCAATAAGGATGACTGGGACGTCATGACTTGGATCGAGGTCAAGAATATGGCGTCCTTGGACGGGCTCGAGGACAAGATAGCTCTTATCGCTTTGAAGATTCTTGGCCCACCCCAGGAACAAGATCAAGCCGCTATGAAACGGTCTGATATCCGTGAAGTGCTCGGAATGAAAGTCGTCCGCGAGGCTATTCTCAAATGACATGCTGCCAGTGAGAAAAAGGAGGCAAATCATGAAAGCACGAATTGTCTTGGTACTTATTTTTCTGGCGTTTGTTTGGAGTCCGGCCCTGGTCCAGGGTCAACAAACTTTGATCCTTGAACACGCCAATGTTATCAATCCGATCAGTGATCAGCCGCTTCTTGACCAGACGATTGTGCTGAGGGATAGCAAAATCCTGAGCATTTCATCGGGTCCTGTAAGCCTGGCGGGCGAACGGATTGACCTGCGAGGCGCGTGGGTGCTGCCGGGACTCATCGATGTCCATATCCACCCGATGAACATCGCTAGAGCCCGGAGCATGCTTTCGCGCGGAGTCACCACAGGACGCAGTATGTTCACTGGGAACTATGCCGACGTCGGACTGCGCGCTCTGCATGGCCGCGGCGACGCAGACATCCCGACCATCCTGGCCGCAGGCTATCCCGTCCTGGCTTACCCGGTCCGGTTCAAGCCGGACATAACGGCCCTTTTCCTCGATCATCCGGCTCTCGATGACCTCAGAAGCAGCGACCGCATCGGCCCTGAGGGCGCTCGCCGTATTGTCCGGGCCAATGCCGACCGACGGGTGGATTGGATCAAGGTCTTCGCCAACGAACGCGCTGGCATCCTGAAAACGGACCCGAGCACGCGGAATCTCAATGATGAGGAACTGATGGCGGCGGTCGACGAAGCGACGCGGCTGGGACTGCCGGCGGCGGCCCATGCGTACTCTGACGAAGGGGTTTCCGCAGCTGTGAGGGCCGGCGTGCGCAGCATTGAACACGGCTCGCTGATTACGGAGCCGACGTTGAAACTCATGCGCGAGCAAGGGGTTTACTTCGTGCCTACGCTCAGCGCTCTAAGCTCGGCCCTGTCCCCGAATGCTCCGCCTGAAGAGCGGCCGCTCCGACTGAGAACGGAGAAGATGTTGGCAAGCGCACGCCAGGCCATCGCGGTTGCCAGACGTCTGGGAGTCATGGTCGTCGCGGGCGCGGATACAAGCTATAACAAAAGCGAGCATACGGTTATCGATGAAATCATCCAGTTAGCGGCTGCGGGCTTCACAAACCTGGAGGCAATCCGGGCGGCAACCACGATCGCGGCGGACTGCCTGAAAATTTCGGCCTCCAAGGGTGCGCTCAAACCCGGCCTGGACGCAGATCTAGTCGCCTATGCGGATAACCCGGTCAAGGACCTGAAAGCCCTGCGCAGCCCCATAGTGATCGTTAATGGCGGGAAGGTCTTCCTAAATAAATTACCGGGTGCCCCGAATCGTTAGTCATAGGGCACAGCCTATATTGACGGATTATCCCCCGGCCTCGGACGAGGTCTCAACTATCTGAAGTCTTTTCGCCCCTGCCTAAAAAGCGATGGACGCAATGGCCCCGCGGAGAAGATCCTCAAGGTAAACCTTATCCAGTGGGACCGCGGACTTCCAGCCTGGACTAAGACGGTCCAGCAAGCGGGCCTGGGCCAGGCCGCTCAAATAGAAACGGAGGTCGCCTTCCTGGGTGCCCAGCTGCCTTTCCAAGCGAACAAAATCCCACTGCAGGATGGGGTGAAGAGCTGGTTTGGTTTGGACCGGCGAGCCACCAGTCGGCCGCATGGCAGCCAATTCGTAGAACCGAACCTCAGCATATTTGGCCAGCCCCTCCAGCCATTCAATCTCCCGTTCAAAGTCAAGGAGGTTGGGGCCAAGCCCGGCTTTTTTGCGGCGCGAGTCACGTATCTCGAGAAATCTTCTCGCTAGCCCGACCGCCTGGGCATTGTCCGCAGCCTTTAGCGCTTGGGCCAGGGCCGCGCCTTCGCTGGTCCAGGCTGTCGCGAAATCCTGGTCTTTGGCCGGATAGCGGCCCTCAGCCCTGTAAGCAGCCAGTGCCTTGGCAAAGCGCAGCGGGGCCCGATCAGCCTCAAAAGCATGAAAGACTTCGTGGAGGAGGAGGACGATATGAAACTCCGGACTCAGCCTGAGCGGCCCTTTCTTATTCATCAACTCGAGAGTACCCATGCTGCCGGCCCAGTGCGAGTTGACTTTTAAAGCAAAGTATTGGGAGTCGGCAGCCACGCGTCGATAGTAGGGCTGCCCCTGGAAGTCATCTCCTTTCACGACTTCCCAAGGTCCCGGCGGGTTTATCTCCCCGATGAGAAATTCGTAGCCGCCATTGAAAAGTATGATGGGAATGTCGGCCTCGGCAAGGCCCGGCCAGACCTGGTTGCCTGTATCGGCTTTTAACCGCAGAGCCCGCCCGATTTCATCTTTGTCCTCAGAGCTCAAAAGCATCTGGATCTGTTGAGCGGAATCTGGGGTTCCGGTCCACGAAGCGTTCCGGCGGGCGGCGGCCTGCCGCGGTTTGACAAAAGACAGCGCCAAGAGCACAAGCCCCACAAGCCCCGCGGCCAAAATCTTTTTGCCGGTCTTCTCCCCTTTCTTCACTTCCATGATCATAAATCTCGAAAAACCGCAAGTCAAATCAGGGCCGGATCTTCATTGTTCATGCAACTGCATGGTATGTCCTGGTCCCCGCACACGATTTATTTGACTCTTTTTTTCTTTGTTGTTATTCTTTTGCTAAGAAACCAGAAGGGTAAACGGTGCTCATAAAATGTCCTCGCTGTCATTCCGAAAACAGCTCTGATTCTCGCTTTTGCAAGAATTGCGCGACTCCTCTTCCCTTTAAAGAAGAAATCTCCGTGCCACAAACGGAGACTCTTCACGCTCCCCTCCAGGAATTAACAACCGGCTCGACCTTTGCCGGACGCTACCAGGTCATCGAGGAGCTAGGCAAAGGTGGCATGGGCCGGGTCTACAAGGTCTTCGATACCAAGATCAAAGAAAAGGTTGCCCTCAAGCTCATCAAGCCGGAAGTCGCTTCGGATAAAGACACCATCGAGCGTTTCAGCAATGAGCTTCGGCTGTCCCGCAGGATCGGCCACCGGAACGTCTGCAAGATGTTCGATATCGGCGAGGCCGAAGGAGCCCACTTCATCACCATGGAATACGTTCACGGCGAAGACTTGAAGAGCATGATCCGAATGTCAGGGAGCTTGAGCATCGGGATGGCGTTGAGCGTGGGGAAACAGGTCTGCGAAGGACTGGCTGAAGCGCACAGCTTGGGTATCGTGCACAGGGACCTGAAGCCGCAGAACATCATGATCGACAAGGGCGGGAACGCCAAGATTATGGACTTTGGGATCGCCCGGGCGATCCGGGAGAAGGGGATTACGGGCGCTGGAATCATGATCGGGACGCCGGAATACATGAGCCCGGAGCAGGCCGAAGTCAAGGAAATTGACCAGCGATCTGACATCTATTCTCTGGGAGTCATTCTCTATGAGATGGCAACGAGCCATGTCCCCTTCGAAGGGGAGACGGCGTTGAGCATCGCCATGAAGCATAAAGGGGAAATCCCCAGGAATCCGAAGCAACTCAACCCAAATATCCCTGACGATCTGAGCGGAGTCATTCTGAAATGCTTGGAAAAGGAAAGAGCGAGGCGCTACCAGGACGCCTCCGAGGTCCGCGCCGAGCTCGAAAAGATTGAAAAAGGTATTCCTACGACTGAGAGGGTCGTGCCCGAGCGAAAAACTGTCACCTCCCGGGAAATCACGGTCAAGTTCAACTTGAAAAAACTCATGGTGCCGGGTTTAGTAGTCGCTGTTATCGGTCTTGCTGCCCTGGCCTATTGGCTGTTCGTCCCCAAGAAACAGGGCCCCTCCGCGACAGCGCCCAAACGTTCTATCGCCGTGCTCCCCTTTGTCGATTTGAGCCCGGCCAAGGAGCATGATTACCTCTGCGATGGAATAGCCGAGACCCTCATCAATGCCCTGAGCAGCGTCAAAGGCCTGCATGTCCCCGGCAGGACATCGACCTTTTCATTCAAAGGCAAAGCCTTGGATGTCCGCGAGATCGGCCAGAAGCTCGATGTGGAAACGGTGCTTGAAGGAAGCGTCCAGATCTCCGGAGACAGGCTCAGAGTAACCGCCCGCCTGACGAATGTCGATGACGGCTATCAGCTCTGGTCGGATAATTATAATCAAAAAATCGATGACATTTTTGCCATTCAGGATGACATCGCCCTCAAGATAATGAACGTTTTAAAAATAAGGCTTCTGGGGGAAAAGCAAACGCAACCGCTGAAACACTACACAGAAGACCGAGAGGTTTACAGCCTTTATCTAAAAGGACGTTACTTTTGGAATAAAAGGGAAAAAGACGATCTCTTAAAATCGATTGAATATTTTAAGGAGGCGATCAACAAAGATCCGGCCTATGCGCTTGGCTATTCAGGCATGAGCTTGGCTTATGTAACGCTTGGATCCAATGATCATGTCAGTCCAATCGAGGTTTTTCCAAAGGCAAAAGTGGCGGCCCTAAAAGCTTTGGTGATTGACCAAGAGTTGGATGAGCCTCATGTCGCACTGGGTGGAGAATTGATGTGGTACGAACGCGATTTTTCTGCGTCCGAAAAGGAATTCAAGCGGGCCATTGAAATAAATCCTGGCAATGGGGATGCTCATCACTGGTATGCATGGCTATTAATGAATATAGGCCGGAGTGAAGAAGCCATAAAGGAAGCGTTATTGGCCCGGGATCTGGATCCGTTTGCGCCTCGAATAAACGCTGATACGGCGTTTATGTTCTACTATACACGAGACTATCCCCGGGCGGTTGAAGAGCTGGAAAGGTCGATAGAGATGTTTCCTGAACATCTGGGCAATTATTTCAGGATAGCTCGGGTCTATTTACAGATGGCCAAATATAAAGAGGCCATCGAATCAATTGTTCGTTTTGCTGAGCAGCCAAATTACGCTCCTACACTTGCTTACGCTTACGCTTTATCAGGAGAAAAAGATAAGGCCCTGGAGATTTTGGACAAAATATTAGTAAATCTCAGTCAACAATGGTATTCGCATGTCCAAATAGCCGAAATTTATACGGCCCTGCAAGACAAAAAGCAGGCCTTTTCTTGGCTGGGAAAAGCTTTTATTGAAAGTGATATGAGCTTACCCTACTTAAAAATACTTCCTGAGTTCGATCCCCTTCGCTCAGACCCGCGCTTCACCGAACTTCTGAAAAAAATTGGCCTTGAAAAATAAATAGCAGGACAGTTACATAGCCAAGGCAGGTGTCTTGTCGGGCAAGAAATATGCTTTCGCTAAGGAGGAGGTTGAGAGTGTGCCAGCTCTAAAAGACGCTATTTACGGCGGGGATGGCATTGTCAAGGACGGGAAGATTATTACCTCAGGAGTCTGCCCCTATAGCAAAAGAGAAGGGGCTCCAAGACGGCACCGTAGCTCTCACAAAGGCATTGATCACTGAACTTGCCGCTAAGGAATGATCGAGCCAGTTTTTCCGCCGGAAAATCAGGCTCAAGGCCCGCTTTTGATGGAGAGACCCGATGAAACAAAAACTTGATCCGACGCTTCGCATTACCCTTCTGCCTCGCGACACTAACAGACACGGGACAATCTTTGGCGGCGTCATTATGAGCTATATTGACATGGCTGGGGCTGTTGAAGCCCGGAAGTCATGCGGCCCGCATAACTTTGTTACTGTCGCCATGGATAAAGTTGTCTTTCATAAACCCGTCTTTGTGGGAGATCTTGTCAGTTTCTATACAAAAACACTGAAAATAGGCCGGACCTCTGTGACGACTAAGGTGATCGTCGAGGCGATCCGGGCCGATACCCAAAAAAAGGTGAGAGTCACAGAAGCAGAAGTTGTTTTTGTAGCTGTGGATGAAAACTGGAATCCTCTTCCGGTTAGCCGAAAGAGATAAGATCGGCGGCGCTATGTACTTCTTCCTCATCCTATTGCTCGCTGGATTTATTTTTAATTGGGCCAGCGCGTTCACGCATTTTTATTCTAAGCTCTGGGGGGAGCGCGCGGGCAAACTGGCAAGCTTCATCCTTAGGAATATTTTGGGAATTCCCGTTTGGGTATTCGGGTTGGTGCTCGCAACCAGAGCATCCACAACTTCTCTTTTCAATCCGAGCCCGATGACTGAGGTTCTGGGCTGGCTGCTTCTGGTCACAGGAACCATTCCTATGGTATGGGGACTTTTCTTCCTAAGGCTGCGGGCTTATCGGCCGACCGAGCACGACACGCTGGTAAGCGGTGGCATATTTAGGTACATCCGCCACCCTATTTACAGCGGTCTCTTGATGGATTTTGTCGCCCTAATCCTGCTGCGGCACACAAATCCGGCGCTCGTCGCTGGTATTTTGGGATGGGGCTTCGTTTTGATTCAGGCGCGCTTGGAAGAAATCGACCTCGTGCAGCGCATCCCTGCCTACCGCGAGTATATGCAGCAGGTCCCCCGCTTCTTTCCCCGCTTTTGGAAATGAATAAACAACTCAAAAAGATCATTCAACAGAGCTCGTTTGAGGTCATAGAAGGAGACTTCATCTATACAAAGACAGCCGCCTATCCCCAAGGCGAGGACCACTTTATGGTTTCAAAAGACAAAGATGAAATCACTGTGGTCACGAAGGCCGAGAACGCGGGGAAATTGAATCTTATCGAGAAAAACACGGAGGTCTATGCCCTCATCGCGCTCCATGTTTCCGTTCCTTTCTATTCGGTCGGATTCCTGGCCGCCGTCAGCACAGCCATCGCCGATCGCGGGATAAATATCCTCATCATTTCGACGTATTCAAAAGACTATGTCCTGGTCAAGCGAGCTGAGTTGGACAACGCCAAAACTGCCTTAAAGGAATCCGGACTTCAGGAAACGTTTGGGCGGGAATAAGGAAAAGGAAATAGTGGGACACAATACTTAGCCAAATAGTGGGACACAATACTTAATTCAGATACTTGACTCTAAGCATTATGTTTAGCTTTTGAATTAAGTATTGTGTCCCACTATTTGCAGGGGTGAACCACGACAGGACCCGCCCCCTTCATGTAAGCAGAGATGCAGTCCATAAGCATTTCGATTTTGCCAATCCCTCCCTGCATATATATAATAGCCGGCGATGTCTTGGAACCAGGTCTATGATCCGCTCGGACATTGGGTCTTCTCGACACTCCTGGCCGCGCTTCCCATCGTCGTCCTCCTGGGCAGCCTGGCCTTTCTACGCCTCAAAGCCCATTGGTCGGCTATTCTTGGTCTTTCGTCTGCGCTCCTCATAGCGATATTCGTTTTTGGGATGCCCGTTTCCAAGGGACTCTCGGTCGCTCTCCTCGGAGCCGCGTACGGCCTCTTCCCTATCGGCTGGATCATCCTGAACGTGATCTTCCTCTACACCCTGGCCAACGAACGAGGCTACCTCAAGATCCTCCAGGAAAGCCTTACCGGGATCACCCAGGACCGGCGGCTCCAGCTCCTGCTGATCGCCTTCTCCTTCGGCGCATTTTTCGAGGGCGCGGCCGGGTTCGGCACTCCCGTGGCGGTGACTGCCGCCATTTTAATCGGCCTGGGATTCAGCCCGCTGGCCGCCTCAGGTCTTTCGCTCATCGCTAACACCGCACCCGTGGCCTACGGCGCGCTCGGCACTCCGATTATCGCGCTCGCCGGTGTCACCGGCATCGAGGTCCAAAAGCTGAGCGCCATGGTCGGACGCCAGCTCCCCTTCTTTTCGGTCATCATCCCGTTCTGGCTCGTCTGGGCGTTCGCCGGGTTCGGAGGAATGATCGAAATTTGGCCGGCGCTTTTGGTAGCAGGAACGTTTTTCGCTATTCCCCAATTCCTTCTGTCCAACCTGCACGGCCCCTGGCTCGTGGACATCATTTCCGCGGTCGTTTCCATGTTCGCGCTCATCGTTTTCCTTCTCCTCTGGCATCCCCGCCGGATTTGGGGTCTCGAAGGACACGAACATGGGAAACAGGCGCGGGCGTCACACGGTCTCAGCACCCGCCAGGTTATCAAGGCCTGGACACCCTGGGCTGTCCTTAGCCTGGTGGTCTTTATCTGGGGAATTCCCCAGGTCAAAGCCATCCTGGACGGCATTTCCGCATTCAAGATTCCGGTTCCCGGAGTTCATCAGCTCATTAACCGCATGCCGCCTGTCGTCCCCGCGCCCGCTGCCGAGCCAGCGGTCTATACTTTTAACTGGCTGTCCTTCACGGGGACGGGAATTCTTGTTGCCTCCGTAATCTCGGCCTTTATCATGGGGTTCAAGTTTAAGGAAATGGCAGCAGCCTGGTGGAAAACTTTGAAGCGCGTCCGGTTTTCGCTGCTCACCGTAGCGGCCATGCTGGCGATTGGGTATACAACCCGGTATTCAGGCCTGGATGCGGCGATGGGTTTGACTTTCGCCAAGACCGGTATTCTCTATCCTTTTTTCGGAACCCTCCTGGGCTGGCTGGGCGTAGCCCTCACAGGCTCCGATACATCTTCCAATGTCCTCTTTGGCAGCCTGCAGAAGATCTCAGCTGAGCAAATCGGCGTCAGTCCCATTCTCATGGCTTCGGCCAACAGTTCCGGCGGCGTTATGGGCAAGATGATCGACGCCCAGAGCATCGTGGTCGCAAGCACCGCCACAAAATGGTATGGACATGAAGGAGAAATTTTGCGCTATGTCTTTTTCCACAGCCTCGCGCTGGCCGCGCTCATGGGGGTGCTCGTTTTTCTCCAGGCTTACTTGTTCCCGTTTACCAAACTCGTCGTGAAGTAACTCAAGCTAAAAAATAGAGGAAACTAAATGCAAATCACATTAAAAGAGCAGGTCCCGGATAAACAAGAGTATTTCGACCTCTTCATCACCACAGGCTGGAATGCCATATATAATGCTACACCGGATAATCTGGAATTGGCCAATAAGAACAGTTGGCTAACGATCTCGGCCTACGACGGGGCCAAACTCGTGGGCTTTGGAAGGGTGCTGACGGATTTTGTCCTGCACGCCATGATCTACGACATGATCGTCTTGCCCGAATATCAAAATAAGGGCATCGGCACAATAATCTTGAAAAGACTATTGCGGAAATGTAAAGAGAAGAACATCCGGGACATCCAATTGTTTTGCGCCAAAGGCAAAAGAGCGTTTTACGAAAAGCATTCGTTTGAAGCGCGGCCGGATGACGCCCCGGGCATGCAGTTGCGAAAAGACGCCAGAAAAGAAGGCGTCTAGAATACCCCTGCTCTTTACCGGGTGGTTTTATGCCTGGGCAGCTTTTGGTTTAAATATAAAAAGCAGCACAGAATAAATGAGCATAATCGCCGCACTGATCCAGTGGAACAGCCCTGCTCCCCCTAAGATAAAATGGGAGACCACCAGAGAAATGACCACGAAGACTCCGGTAATTATGCCGGCGTTGATGATCGCCCTGTTTTTCTCAACATCTTTCAAAGCGAAGAGGAACAGAACAATCCAGCTCAAGGGAAATACTCCATAAAGCCGCAGAAAATATCCCCGAGTTTCAACGACGGTGAGAGCAGCGAGAACGCTTTCCGGCGCAAAGCAGAAGATAAGGAACCAGAGAAAAAACAGGACAATCCCAATCCACAGAAGGAGCTTGATACAAGCCAGATTCTTTTGCATTGAGGTTACCCTCCCCTAAATGAGATTAAGTATGCTTCCATCGTATGCTTCAAAGTTGCCCTGAGTCAAGAGGAAAAATGCTTTTCTATTCTAATTTAGGCCCTTTTTGATATCATTATGGGGAATTTTTACATAGGAGGGTCCGGCCATGAATAACAAGCCAGAAGTTTTGGCACTTGTTTTATTAATTGCTTTCTCGGGTGCAGCCCTGGCCAAAACGGCTGGGCAAGAGCAAACGCGCCAACCTGCCGGCCTGAATGAAACCTGGCCCGTTCTCAAGCGCTATGACCAGGACCATCTCGAGCGGATCGCCCTTCCCCTGGGCGGGGTCGGGACGGGCACGGTCAGCCTGGGCGGACGGGGAAACCTCCGCGACTGGGAGATCATGAACCGGCCGGCCAAGGGATTCGTGCCCAACTCCGGAAATCAATGGGGGCCGTTCTTCGCCCTCTTTGTTCAAACCGAGGACGGCAAGGCCGCGATCCGGGCTCTGGAGGGCCCGCTTCCGCTTTCCGTTTATGAGAACAGCCATGGGAGCACGGCCATCAACCATGGGCTCCCCCGCTTTCGAAATTGCTCTTTCGCCGCTGCCTACCCTCTGGGGCAAGCACTGCTCTCCGACCCGGAGATCCCGGTCGAAGTGCGGCTGGAAGCTTTCAATCCCCTCATCCCGGCCGATGCCGACTCAAGCGGCATTCCCGCGGCCGTTCTTCGTTACGTTATCATGAACAAAACACGTCAACCTGTGCGGGCTTCGGTCTGCGGCAGTCTGCCCAATTTTATCGGCACCGACGGATCAAACCTGACCCAGGATTGGAAAGGAGACTCGAACGCCGCAGGCAGCAAGGCCAACCGCAATGAATTCCGGAAAGGCAGGGAGGTCCAGGGCATTTTCATGTTTTCCGAAGGAGTTGATCCGGCGTCCGAGGCCTGGGGAACAATGGCTCTCAGCACCACGGCCGCAGGCCCCGTGACCTACCGGACGGCCTGGATAGAAGCGGACTGGGGAACATCGCTCCTCGATTTCTGGGATGACTTCAGCCAGGATGGCAAGCTTGAAAATCGCGTCTCCGAGGAAAAGCAAATGCCCACGGGTTCTTTGGCTGTGGAGGTCGAGCTCGGCCCGCAGGAGAGCAAGGCGCTGACCTTCCTCCTGACCTGGCGCTTCCCCAACCGCTACACCTGGACCCCGAAAAAGAACAAGGATGACCTCATCGGGAATTTCTATGCCACCCAATACCAAGATGCCTGGGACGTGGCCGAACGATTGGCCCCCCGGATCGAGGAACTGGAAAAATCTACCGTCGATTTTGTCACCGCGTTCTGCGAAAGCAGCCTGCCCCCCGAGGTCAAGGAGGCGGCCCTTTTTAACATCAGCACGCTTCGAACGCAGACCTGTTTCCGCACGCCCGACGGCCGCTTTTTCGGGTTCGAGGGAGCCAGCAATACGAGCGGCTGTTGCCATGGATCCTGCACCCACGTCTGGAACTACGAACAAGCGACGGCCTTCCTTTTCGGAGAACAAGCCCGCTCAATGAGGGAAGTCGAATTCGGCCAGGCGACGAACGACGACGGCCTGATGAGCTTCCGGGTGGGGCTGCCTTTGACCAGGGCCTGCGATTTCGGGAAGGCCGCGGCGGACGGCCAGATGGGCTGCATCATGAAAATGTACCGGGACTGGCAGCTCTCCGGGGATGATGGTTTCCTCAGGGGGTTTTGGCCAAAGGTGAAAAAGGCGCTCGAGTTCTGCTGGATCAAGGGAGGCTGGGACGCCAACCGAGACGGAATCATGGAAGGATGCCAGCACAACACCATGGATGTGGAATATTACGGCCCGAACCCTCAGATGGAGTTCTGGTACTTGGGGGCTCTGCGGGCGGCCGAAGAAATGGCCGGGTACTTAGGGGAAAAGGATTTCGCCCGGACCTGCCGTACCCTTTTTGAGAACGGCAGGACCTGGACTGACGCCAACCTGTTCAACGGCGAATACTACATCCAGGACATCCGGCCGCCGAAGGACGCATCCGGGGTTGCACCGAGCCTCCTTGTCGGCATGGGAGCCAAAGACCTGGCCAACCCGGATTACCAGCTCGGGAATGGATGCCTAGTGGACCAGCTCGTAGGCCAGTATATGGCTCATGTCTGCGGGCTGGGATATCTGGCCGACAAGAACCATATCCAGACCACTCTTCAGAGCATCATGAAATACAATCTTCAGGAGGGCTTCTCCGACCATTTCAACTGCATGCGCTCCTTTGTCCTGGGAGACGAATCGGCTCTGTTGATGGCCAGTTATCCTCAAGGCCGGCCGAAGAACCCATTCTCCTATTTCAGCGAGGTCATGACCGGGTTCGAATACACGGCGGCCGTGGGCATGATCTATGAAGGCCAGGTGGAAAACGGCCTGCGCTGCATTCGCAATGTCCGGGAAAGATATGACGGCCGCAAGAGGAGTCCCTTCGATGAAGCCGAATGCGGGCATCATTACGCCCGGGCCATGGCAAGCTGGGCCGCGGTCTTGGCGCTCTCCGGATTCCATTATTCCGGCGTGGAAAAATCGATCACTTTCGCCCCTCAAAACGGAAATTTCTTCTGGTCAAACGGCAGCGCCTGGGGGACCTGCTCGATCCAAGGTGAAGGAAAAAGCTACAGGGCCGAGCTCACCGTCAGGCACGGTGAATTGGACATCAGGATATTTCGCCTGGCCGG